>Ga0226835_1000032_pt1 | contig 326250 bp, 280 predicted proteins | sample LAC_MetaG_1_FD_163627 | JGI IMG/M metagenome (GOLD analysis project Ga0226835, IMG submission 163627) | Anaerobic ammonium oxidizing microbial communities from anammox membrane bioreactor (MBR) in UC Berkley, California, United States -... | ecosystem: Engineered > Bioreactor > Anaerobic >... | reverse complement strand
ATTTTGGCGTAGGTCTTGCTTTGCTCAAAGAACATCTGAACTGCCTGAAGCTTTATATCCTTGCTATAGTGAATCATTCCCTTTTTTCCAGACATATGAAAGCACCTCCTGCTATTATTTTCGCATGTGGTGCTTTCTTTTTCTGTCTTGTTTTAGGGGGTCAGTTCAAAGTTTCCGAGGCCTGTATTTTTTATACCGGGAACTCTGTGGGTATCCGGGTACACGATTCGACCAGTTCTTTGGCGGCCCGAACATTTTTCATCACCATTGCCATATTACCGGTGAGTTTCAACTGGCCAGTCATCATCGCCTGCATCGGATCAAGTTGTTTGGTCATAACCTTCTTCCAGACACTCACCGGCCCTTTCAGTTGAAATGCCGGTTTTAATCCATCCAGTTTTTCAACCTTGAACGCGTTTCGGCACTCGCCATGCCACAAATCCATATAAAGCGTAACTGTTTCCGTAAGCATTCCACCCGGCTCAATGATAAAATAAAAATCCCCCTCCCAATTTTTGGCTGCTTCTTTGTAGGATTGGCTCTGATTTAAATCCTGCATCATTGCCTTGATCCATTCATCCGAAGGAAAACGAAACATCTACACACCTCCATGAATTTTGTATGATGGTAAAAATTATAACTTCATCTAAAAATGACTGTGCCATTAAATCGGAGGATAAAAATGAGCTCATACCGCACCCTTCAATGGGATGATCGAACGAACACCCTTGTGCTTTTAGATCAGCGTTTCCTGCCCCATCGTATTCAATTTGTGACTTGTGAGGATGAGCAGCAAACTGCCGAATCTATTCGAAATATGACCATCCGCGGTGCGCCGGCGATTGGTGCGGCAGCCGCTTTTGGGCTGGCGCTGGCAGCCTTCCGCTGCACCAGCTCAAACCCTCAAGAAATTCGCGAACGAATCGAAAACGCCGCTCGTCAATTGGCATCCGCGAGACCAACTGCGGTCAATTTGCAATGGGCATTAACAAGAGTATTGAACAAACTCGCTACTGCGGAAGGAAATCCGGAAGACTTGCGCAGGCTCATTCTCGAAGAAGCCATCCAGATTGCAGAAGAAGATGTGCAAATCAACAAAAAAATCGGTTTGAATGCTCTACAAATCCTTCCGGAAGAAATCAATTTCATTCATCACTGTAACACCGGCGCCTTAGCCACAGTTGATTATGGTACCGCACTGGGCATCATCCGAACTGCCCATGAACATGGGCGCAAAGTATTTGTCTTCGTAGATGAAACCCGCCCACGCCTTCAGGGAGCAAAATTGACCGCCTGGGAACTACAACAGTTAGGGATCCCATTCAAGGTCATTGTGGACGGTGCTTCCGGCTTTGTGATGAAGCGTTTTCGAATTGACGCAGTCGTAGTCGGTTGCGACCGCGTGGCTGCCAATGGCGATACGGCCAACAAAATTGGTACCTACAACCTTGCCCTGGCTGCCAAAGCCCATGGCGTTCCTTTTTATGTTGCCTGTCCCACATCCACCATTGACCTGAGAATCACCTCCGGTGACCAGATTCCCATCGAAGAACGGGAAGCGGAAGAAATCACCCATCTGGAAGGTACGCCAATTTGCCCGCAGGGAACTGCCGTTTTCAACCCGGCTTTTGATGTTACCCCAGCAGAATTGATCACTGCCATCATTACCGAAAATGGCGTTTGTTACCCGCCATTTATCCATTCATTAAGTGGGGTTGTTCATCCTGCGTGATTGATCCCGTAAATTTCGGTCAACAGCGCCTTCAGGTGCATTTCCAATACCGAAAACGAATAATGCTTCCGGGCAACCCGGTAATTTACCCGGCACATTTCCTGGGCATATTCTGCATCCTTTAGGGCACGCCGTGCCTGTTGAATGGATTGCTCGGTAATAAAACCATCAAACTCAATGACCTGAAAACCTTTGGGTTTAATGTCAATCTCGTAGATGGAATAGCGATTAACCACAATCGGGCGGTGGAAGTAAATTGCTTCCAGAAAGGCGTTGCCAAATCCTTCTATTTCAGAAGGATAAGTGACCAGATCAGCATGAGGGTAAACATCGTAGAGCGTGTAAATCTTGCGTCCATCGGGTGTTCTTCCGCGTTTTTCTTGAATAATATCCGAAACGAATAATGTATTGACCCCCATCCGCTTCGCATAATCCCTCACCCGATGTTCGTACTCTCTGCCTTCATCCCCGGCTGCGTGAGAGATCACCAGGCGAGCAGGAATATCCAGACGGGAAACCAGCTCAATCGCATGTTCAATCCCCTTGCGTTGAACCACACGGGTTGGCTGAAGGATTAATTTCTCGCCCTCATCAAGCCCCAAATCCTTTCGAAGAGATTGAGCATATTCATCCAGAGGGGGTGGCGGGGTTTCAAAGTCCATCACATTCGGCACGATTCGGCAGGAGGCCCCAGTCCTTAAGCTCAATTGTTGTCCAGCAACAGAATTGATGACCACGTGTTTTACGCTGGGAAAAGCCGGGGGGAAAGCCATCGTCAGATAATCCCAGACACAATTGACAAGAAACCGCTTGCGCTCCCAGTACATATCATGGTGATGGGCAATCACCGGGAATCCGGTTTCTGCAATGAACTCAGAAATTGCCATGCCCAGCGGAATATTGACCGGGATAGAGAGGGCATTTTCTGATACCAACAGATCAATTTCAAAGTGTTTGACAAATTTCTGGAGGTGATCCTTGAAATAGGCCTTGTATTCCTGGATTTTTCGGGTTAATTGCGGAGACCGAATGGTTTGGTTGAAAGCCTCTTCATGGAGGGCTTCCATCTCCGGATGATGAAAAAACAAATTGGGTACCACATAACTGACCTCAGCCGGCCGGTCACACAAACCGGCAAAATAATAACAGGAATGTCCCAATTTTTTAAAAACAACAGCCCACTTTTCAGTTTCAAGGCTGACTCCATCCGTACCCGCAAATCGTGTCGAAACAAATCCAATCCTTAACGAAGAGTTTTTCATGGGGGATAACTCCTTTCTATGAAGCACTCTGAACCAACCAACGGTGTTGATAGGGTGAGAGTTGAACCAACCGAGTAAACTCTTCCTCCCTTGAAGAAAGCAAATCCTTCCACCGGTTTATGGAATCCGGCAATTCAACAAACACCTCATCTTTTGAAAAATTGTGTACACAGAACACAGTCCGGTTAGATCGAGGATCCAGACGGATTAAGCCAAAAATCCGCTCATCCACCAAACTCACTTTCTGCTCGGCAAGGGGGTGAAACGCCGCTTCTTTTCGTCTCACGCTCAACATTCGGCTTAAACCACTCCAGATTTTTGCTCGTCTGCCCGCCGGATTCTCAATTTCAGCAAGCACTTCCTCAGCAGCTAGTTTTTGTCGGTTGATGGTGCGGTTTGCCCCGGTCAGATTGACTCCTTCTTTCCAGCCCCTGGAACCAATCATCGAATGCACATAAATTGCCGGTAAACCTTTCATGGAAAGCAATACAGCATGCGCGGTGAGAAAACGACCAATCATCTCTTCTTCTGTAAGTGGAGATTCGGGATCTCCCATGGCATCAAAAAAATTCACATTTAATTCGTATGGAGAGCGGCTTCCATCCGGATTTGCTTTGTAACTGACCAGTCCCCCTAATTTTTGAATACGTGTAACCAGTTGGTCAATTTCCGTGTCGGTCAAAATTCCCCGCACTGGATTGATTCCAACGCCATCGTGCGAGGCAAGAAAGTTAAAAAAGGCGGTCTGATCAGATGGTGTTTGAAGATCACTTGCCCAGCGGGTCAAATAGCGGGTGTTTTGGGTTTGAACAGTATGGAGAACCAGAGGAGGTAGAGCAAAATTGTAAACCATGTGGGCTTCGTTCATCCCATCACCGAAGTAAGAAACATTCTCCTGATGAGGAACATTGGTTTCGGTGATGATCTTTGCATATGGGGCAACTTCACTCAATAGACATCGCCAGAACTGGATAATCCAATGAGTTTGGGGTAAATGAATGCAGGTTGTACCAATTTCCTTCCACAAGTAAGCAATCGCATCCAAACGGATAAACTGTGCCCCATAGCGGACATAATCCAAAAGTACCCCGGTCATTTTTTGAAAGACCTTCGGGTTAGAATAATTTAGATCCACCTGATCGGCGCTAAATGTCGTCCAAACGTGTATGATCCCGTCTTTACTCTGAAATTCGGTCAACAATGGCAACGCCCGCGGACGAACCACCCATTTCAACCGTTCATCACTGGGATCTGCAGTGATGTAAAAGTCCTGATACTGTGGATCACCCGATAAAAATCTTTGGAACCATTCATGACTGACCGAGGTGTGATTCACCACCGCATCAAACATCAATCGAAAGTTTTTGGAAAGATCTCGAATATCCTGCCAGTCCCCAAAATCCGGATGGACCGATAAATAATCTGCAACGGAAAAACCATCATCCGATGTGTAAGGGTAAAATGGGAGAAGATGAATGGAGGAGATATTCGGATAAAACAAGCGTAGGGCAACATCCAGCAATGTTTTCAGCGGTTTTTCTCCTCCACGCCGAAATTGATCGGCATAGGTTATCAAAACCGCATCCGACTGATCGAGGGGCAATGGCTGCGATTGCACCGCTAAAATTTGACGGGTATCTTCTGCCTTTTTGAGAATTTGCTCAAAACTATCCCAGTCCGCATTCTCCGGGTAAATAGATCGAAAGAGCTCTTTTAGTTTTTCCTTCGTTATGTCTGATAATGGACTCATCATTTTCCTTTTCCATTCAAATCTGGCGGCCAAAAAATAATTTTCGGATCAGCATTTTCAGGGATCATCTCGAACGCTTTTGAAAACGGCATTCCTAAAGATGCAACAATCAGCGTTGCAATCGCCAATCCATGCGAAACAATTAATATCCTTTCCCCGGGATGACGGGCGGCAATTTCATCCACACAGGATTTCACCCTTTCCGCTACTTCTTTCAGGCTTTCACCTCCCGGCGGGCGGCTTTCGAGTGGATTTTCCCTCCGGTCTTCAAAAAAATCCACATACCGTTCGCGAATTACGCTGAACAACTGTCCTTCCCACTCGCCTTGATGAATTTCTCGCAGGCGCGGATCAACTTTTACCTCCCTCTCATCAGCAAGAATTTTTGCTGTCGAGAAGGCTCGCTGCAGGTCACTGGAATAAATCGCCGCAAATTTTACATCGCTTATCTTTCTCGCTAAATCGCGCGCCTGCCTGATTCCAATTTCGTTCAAAGGTCTATCAGCCTGCCCCTGATAACGTCCCTCAACATTCCAATCCGTTTGACCATGTCTCACCAACCATAACTCGGTTTTCTTCCCTTGCATAAAACCCTACCCCGTGATTTCAGTTTCTTTGTTCAGGTAAAATTTAGCTCGATATTCAGGCAGTGTAATCATCGGTGGACGATCCTGCTCAATAATTTCCTTAACTTCCAGATAGTAATTGCCGCCTTCGTATTGAACAATTTTCATTGAACGGTTGATGTCTTCAAACAAAGGCTGCTTAAAGCGTTCTTCCAGTTTTTTCAATACCGCCTGGATGATCACAAAGGACATTTTACTCAAAGCCGTCAGGCTTTGATTGTGGTGGATTCGCTCCAACAAATCCACCTGCGCAATTGCCGAAAGACCAAATTTTTCAAAAACATCAATCAATAAACCGGTCTCCACGCCATATCCGGTAAAAAAGGTCAGGGTTTCCAGCACCTTTCGCCCGCCTCCGTACTCTCCAGAAAGCGGCTGAATCACCCCCGAAAGTTCCGGGTAAAAAAGGTTGAGCAATGGCCTGGCGGTCAGTTCGGTTACCCTTCCCCCACCGGTTGATTGAACCCTACGGCCAGTTTTCAACGGCCTTTGATAAAAACCTTTCACAAAATGAATGTTCTTATTTAACAACAACGGGCCAACCACCCCATAAACAAATCGAGGGTGAATATTGACGATATCCGAATCGATCCAGATAATAATGTCACCACTGGTCATATACAAACTCTTCCACAGGGCTTCCCCTTTTCCCTCTCTGGCCCCATACTGAGGCAGCACCTGCTGATGGATGTAAACCGGTATTCCAAGGGATTCGGCAATTTCTCTGGTTCGATCAGTAGAGTTTGAATCCATCAGTACAATCTCGTCCAGAAGTGGATATTTCTCAACCAGCGATTTCCGAATAGTGCCGATCACATTTCCGACCGTTTCCTCCTCATTCAAGGCAGGTAATGCAAGGCTGATCGTCAACCCCTGTTCCTCTTTCAAACGGACAAGATCGGCGATATGATCGAACTCGCTGGCGTGAAAGGTGTTTTCGGCAAACCATTTATCCACCAGAATGGAGATGGCTTTAGAACCAATCGTTTCTTTTTTCCAATCATCTTCACGGCGTGGAATTTCCTGTTGGGACTTAACCACAACGACATCCCGTCCAACCTCATCCAGCAATTGATCGGCTATTTTTCCCAAACTTTCCTGCCGCTCGACTCCTGCTTCGGCAATGCCCACGATGGTAATATCGGAGTGGCGGGAAAGTTCTAAAATATCCTGATAAGGATTGCTGGATGCTTTTCGTTGATAATTGACCTCAGGTAAATTCGGTAAAATTCTAGAAATACCCAACAACGGCGCTTCGACAACTTCTGCACTGGTTTCGGGTAAGAATAGATGGACTGCGTTTAACTCCGACCGCCGCATGGCAAGGGCTAATCTGAGGGATAACTGGGCATGCGGCCCACCGCGCAAGGGTATGCCAATTTTAGGCTGGAGTTTTGTGAAGTTGCCATGGATGATGGCAACGTTGGCATTGATCCGTTTAATCCCTTCGGCAAGATTTGGCTGATGCTTGGGTAGCGTAGCCCAATCCAGTATCACCAGATCCGTTCGATGCTCCTGAAGATACGAATTAATCCCATCCCAAATGTCATAGGTGACGCTTACCCCAACCTGGGCGTCAATATGGTGAGCACGAATGTAGTCGTACAGACATTTTCGTAATTTTCTCGCCCTTGCATTCCCCGCCGAAAGAGAAAGGGAGGAGTCAACATCCACAATACCCAGCAGGGTAAGAGTGGTTTCACTGAGCAAGTTACAGAAATTGATGATATTTTTGTGAAGCGATTCATCAAAAACCGGTACAACCAGTCTTCGGAATGGCCGAAAAATTCTTTGAGAGTACATCAACTCACCTCAACCTTGATTTTGGAGAACATCCCTGATTAAGGGTGCGATTTTACGGGTATAAATCGCCTCCCAGGTAAATTCCTTCTTCACTTTTGACCGAAAAGAGTACACCGGGTCTTTGTTTAATGATTCTCCAATCCTTTTAGCCACAATTTCCGGAGAATCTTTTAGAGAAAACAAATTGGCATAACCATCCGCCAGTGCCCGCAACGGCGCAATATCACTACAAAAGATTAATAAACGGCTCAGACCAGCTTCCAGGACGGGTATACCAAAGCCCTCCTCTTTGCTGGTCAATAACAAAACATCCGCCATACGATAGAAAGAACCGATCCACTCCTCCGAAATGCCGTTGGGGAAAAATTCGGCCAGGAAGAAAACCTGGTTCTCCAAATCCAGTAGTCTTCTCAGTTCAATGAGCTCTTTCAGATATTGCTCGTTGGTCGGATTATGAGCACCTGTTGGGCCGGTCACCACCAGTTTCACCCCGGGAAAGTGGTGTTTAAGACTGGCGATAATGTGCAAGCCCATTTCAAGATTCTTTCTGCGGGTCACCCGAATTGGCATCAGGACAAATGGTTCAGCCGAAAGGAAATGATGCTGGCTTACAAATTGGTACAAATCGTCCGTCAACCCAATCAAGTTCTTCTGGTTGATGCCCCCCGGAATGACCTTGACCTTGTCCTGCTCGATCCCGGTCAAATGCACCATTTCCTGCTTTCGAGCCTCAGAAACCACTACATGGGTTACACCTTCCCAGGCAATTTTGCACAAATTCCATGGATAAGCCGAATACAACTCACCATTGTACTGACTCGCTGTCCACGCAAAGTCATGATGCCACAAAATTACCGCTAATTTTTCCGGTCTGGAGGAAATCAGGCGGTAGAGAGCGGCCGTCAAAGCCAGATTTTTATGCTGCGAAGCAACGTTATGCGCAATCAACAATCTTGCATCGGCGAGAACTTCAACCAGCCAGTTGAAAATTTGACCGGCTATATCCTCGAAATTCAAAGGAACTTGACCCTGGTCAAGGTGTTTTTTTAATTCAAGAATTTGGGGATCGCGCGAATCCAGCAGCGGATTTGCCTTCACTTTAATGTGAGGATGCCACGAATTTCCCCTGCCACATAAGATTTCAACATCGTAACCAAAATTGGACAGACATTCAGCCTGACTGGCCATCACATTTTCTACGCCACCGATAATTGGCGGAGCAGAATAATGTAAAAACGCAACTTTCATCCATTTCTCCCAGAATCGTAATTTCCTTTGTCGAAAATTGTTCTAAAAGATTGTAACACATGCAATTTTGGTTTTTTCGCAAATTATTAGACAAATCAAAGGAATTTTTGGAGAGGGTGATGTACAATCAAAAATGGATTACTTTGATAAAAGAGGCATAAAAATGAATTTTGAATGGACACAGGAACAGGATGACCTGTATCATCAAGCAATTGAATTTGCTCAAAAAAGAATGAATCAAAACCTGATCGATGAAGATCGCAATCAGGTCTTTTCAAAAGAAAAATGGCAGGCCTGCGCCGATTTGGGACTGCTGGGGATGATTATTCCAGAACAATATGGCGGTTTGGGACTGGATGCGCTTACGGTAGCACGTGTATTAGAAGGTTTTGGCTACGGCAGCAAAGACACCAGTATCTTTCTCTCAATTGGTGCCCACATTTGGGCTGTTGAGATGCCCTTGCTTCTCTTTGGTAGCGAAGAGTTGAAGCAAAAATACCTGCCAAAATTAATCTCTGGAGAATGGGTTGGTGCTCATGCAATCTCCGAACCCGCTGCCGGATCGGATGCAATGTCCATGTCCACCACAGCTGTCAAAGACGGTGATGATTTTATCCTCAACGGAAGTAAAACTTTCGTCACCAATGCACCGGTGGCGGATTTCTTCATCACATTCGCGACAATCAATAAAAAATACGGTTTTGCAGGTGTGACTTGTTTTGCTGTGGAAGGCGATATACCCGGTGTTTCAGTTGAATCACACATGGAAAAACTGGGGTCAAGAACATCCCCCATGGCCGATGTCATCTTCCGCGACGCCCGCATTCCCGCCACCAATGTGATTGGAAGTCCCAGCAGCGGGTCGAGAGTGTTTTCTCGCATCATGTTTTGGGAACGGGCGCTTATCCTCGCTCCTTTTCTGGGCGCAATGCAACGCCAAATTGAAGATTGCGTGCGTTACGCCAATGAACGAGTACAGTTTGGCAAGCCCATATCTGCCTATCAGGCAATTTCCGGTAAAATCGTGGATATGCAGGTACGCCTTGAATCAGCCCGCCTGCTGATTTACAAAGCCGCATGGGAATTGGAACATGGCGATCCAACAATGCCCGCTTCGATTGCAAAACTGGTCACCAGCGAAGCCGCTGTACAGACCTTTTTAGACGCGATTCAAGTCTTTGGCGGTTATGGTTATACAACAGACTTTGAAATTGAACGACATCTGCGCGATGCAATAGGTACAAAGATTTACTCCGGCACCAGTGAAATGCAAAAGATGATCATTGCCACCACTCTCGGTTTGAAAACCCAGGGATGAAAAATGCTTGATAAAGAAGTAACCACAACAATAGAATTACTGTATTTTGAGGATTGCCCGAACTGGCGAAAAGGTTTGGAACTTTTCCAAAAAGTACTGGACGACTTGGCAATCGGTCAGGAAATTCACCTGATCAGAGTCGAGACCGAGGAAGAGGCCCAAAGTCGGAAATTCGCCGGTTCGCCCTCGTTCTTAATCAATGGGCAAGACCTTTTTCCGAACCAGCAGGCCAATTACTTTTTAGGCTGTCGTGTTTACCCCACGAAGGCGGGATTTCGCGGCGTTCCCGAGTATGATGCCCTTCGTTCAGCAGTTCGACAAGCATTGGGGTTATGAAAAGTTCACTACCTTATCAATCACCCTGAGCGCTTCTTCCATCAAGGTCATGTTTGCCTGACTGCCCATATGTCCGAGGCGGAAAATTTTTCCAGCCAATGGGCCGTAGGAGCCGCCAACGACCAGTCCCATTTCGCGAAAACGACGATCCAATTCCTCCCACGAAAATTTTTCCGGGATATGAACCGCCGTGACGGTAGGTGAAGGTACCGCATTCTCTGCCGGAAATAATCGCAATCCCATCTCTTGCAGTTCCTTTCGGCAATAATCGGCAACCATTTCGTGGCGTTTGAACACCTCAGCCAGCCCTTCGTCCAAAATCAGTCTCAGCGCCCGATGCACCGCCGCAACCCCATGCCAGTTTGGGGTGTACGGAAAGTAAAATTTTTCCTGAGCATCCCAAAAAGGCAACAAGGCATCATATCCCACGTAGCCGACCTGTTTGATGATTTTCCACGCAGCCTCACTGACGGTGACAAACGCGGCCAAAGGTGGTGCGGAAAATACCTTTTGTGAACCGCCCAAACACAGGTCTATCGCCCATTCATCGGTCTTGACCGGTGTCCCGCCCAGGCTTGCTACTGCATCAACGTAGAATAAAGGCACTTCATATTGTTGCTTGAGAAGACCAATTTTCTCCAGTGGATTGAGGGTGCCGGAAGGTGTTTCACAGTGGACAGCCGTGATCATCTTCGGGCGAAAAGTTTTAATCAGTCTCTCAATCGCATCCCAATCCTGAAAAGTCTGGTTATAAGCCACCCCGTAAACCTTTACATCTGCCCCAATGGAAGCAGCCATCTCTGCAATTCCATAGCCAAACACGCCGCTGGCAAGTGCAAGAACCCGGTCTCCCGGCAGAAGTGTACTTTTCAAGGCCCCCCACAAGGCAATCATTCCTTCTCCGGTATGGATAACAACCCGATTCTTTGTTTCATACACAACCCGTAACAGATTTTCAGTTTGGTTGTATAAATCCAGAAATTCTCGTTCCAGATCCGCAGATGGGTAATCCCGATTCATCGCATCCAGGACAATTTGAGGAACGCTAGTTGGGCCGGGCACCATGGGTATGGGATAAAGATTCATAAGTCAAACCACTTCCTTAAGTCAAAGTCAGATCAACCCAATTATCTCACAAACTACCAGAACCAAAAGTGATTATAATTTGTTGCGGTATAATCAAACTCAACAACCCCTTCAGGAGTAAACCTTTGAAAACCAGCGTTGTTGATCGTTTTATCCGCTATGCGAAAATTCACACCGAATCCGATCCGGCTTCGGAAAGCTTCCCCAGCACCAGCCGGCAGTTAAATCTGGCAAAACTGCTAGTTGAAGAATTGAAACAAGTAGGGCTGGTAGATATTTCGCTGGATGAAAACGGCTATGTGATGGCAACCCTTCCCGCCAATGTTGAGAATGCACCCACGATTGGATTCATCGCTCATATGGACACCAATCCGGATATGACCGGTGAAAATGTCAATCCCCAAATCGTCCATTATCAAGGCGGAGATATTATCCTCAACCCGGAGAAAAACATCGTTCTTTCTCCCCAGGATTTTCCCGTACTGAATAACTACATCGGACAAACCCTGATTACGACCGATGGAAACACTTTACTGGGCGCGGACGACAAAGCCGGCATCGCCGAGATAATGGCAGCCGTCGAATACCTCGTCCAACATCCGGAAATCCCCCATGCTGCCATCCGGGTCGGTTTTACGCCAGACGAAGAAATTGGGCGAGGGGCCGACCGATTCGATGTCCAGAAGTTCAACGCCGATTTCGCCTATACCATGGACGGTGGGGAAATTGGCGAACTGCAATATGAGAATTTCAACGCTGCCAATGCAAAAATATTCATTCAGGGACGGAATGTCCACCCCGGTACTGCCAAAAACCAGATGATTAACGCCTTGCAAATCGCCATCAATTTGCACCAGATGTTACCACCCCACCTGAGGCCGGAACACACTGATCATTACGAAGGATTTTTTCACCTGACCCACATTCAAGGAAGTGTTGATTCCGCTGAGATGCGCTACATCATCCGTGAACATGACCGCCAAAGATTTGAAGAAATGAAAGCCCTTTTGCTCCGGGCTGTTCAATTCCAGAACGAACTTTACGGATCAGAGCGGATCAAGATTGATTTACGGGATAGTTACTACAACATGAAGGAAAAAATTCTACCGGTAATGCACATCATCGAGCTTGCAAAACAAGCCATGCTGGATGTGGGAGTTACCCCCATCATCCGCCCGGTGCGCGGCGGTACTGACGGGGCAAGGTTATCCTACATGGGATTACCCTGCCCAAATATCTTCAATGGCGGGCATAACTATCATGGCCGGTACGAGTTTATCCCGGTTGAATCAATGGAGAAAGCCGTTCAAGTCATCGTGCGAATCGCAGAACTTGCCATCCAGGATTGATCAGGAGACGACTTTTAGCCAAACAAACTGATAGGGTTCCAGCATCAAAGCATTGATTGTGGAATATGGCTGACTGCTAACCAGATCAACGAAGTGATAGCCCAACCCATGCAAACGAATTTCATTCCCATCAATGATTTGGGGCTGTTCGCTGAAATTGAAAATGGCTAACACCCGTTCATTTCGTTTTTGACGCACATAAGAAAACAGGTGCTTCGACCTCAGACTGAGAATTTCAGTTTCCGCCCCGCCAAAGGCACTGATTGCTTTTCGCAATTCAATTAATTTTCTCAAGCGGGTGTACAACTTTCCTTCCAGAGTTGTCTCGTCAAACCGCCGGTTGTATTTCTCCCAGTCAGCAAATGGACGGTGCACCCAACGTGAATCGCGCACTTTTGCCAGGTCTTCACGATAGCGATAATCGTTTAAGGTGGCCACTTCATCCCCAAGATAAATTAACGGGATGCCGCCTATGGATAGAATCACACTGTGGATGAGGATAATCCGCCGCAAAGCCAACTCAACTTCTCGCTCAGTTTCCTCGTAAATCGCCTTTTCCAATCCCGCCAAAGAAGCACAAGTGCCAGAAATTCTTGCATCACCAGTGCGGGGATTTTCCTGAAACGGCAAACCCCGCGCAAAACTTCCAGGAAACTTACCGGTATAGAAATCATTCAAAAAACGGCGATGGTCAAAGCCGTTGATGCCCAACTGAGCCGCATCCTCATCTGAAAAAGTCCATCCGATATCGTCGTGACAGCGCACATAATTCACCCAGGCACAATCCGGATGAATCTTAAACCGTTCCTGCATCGAAAACGTGAGCAAATCGGTCTGGCGGGTTGCCAGTGTATTCCACAGCAAAGCCATCAACAAAGGATTGTAAGAAATCTGGCATTCTTTGGGGTGGATATAACGCACCACCTCATCGGGATGAACGATTGCCTCGGATTTAAAAATCAATGAGGGAGCTGAAATCCGGGCTATTGAATTAAAAGCCTGGATTAGAAGATGGGCTTCTGGCAGGTTTTCACAATTTGTTCCCATTTGTTTCCAGAGAAAGGCAACCGCATCCAGACGCAGGACTTCGACGCCTGCATTTGCCAGGAAGAGCATTTCCTCAGCCATACGGTTGAAGACCACCGGATTGGAATAATTCAGATCCCATTGATTGGAATGAAAAGTCGTCCAGACCCATTTACCCATATCTGGAAAATAAGTAAATGCACCTGGATGCTCTTCGGGAAAAATTTCCCGCAAGGTGCGTTCATAGGCATCCGGCATGGTGCGATCGTCGAACATATAATAATAAGCCTGATACTCCGGATCTCCCGCCCGAGCCTTTAGCGCCCACTCATGTTCGTTAGAGGTGTGGTTAAACACAAAATCCAGCACCAGACTGATTCCCTCTTTGCGCAACTGTTGTGCCAGTTCAGATAATTCCCCCATGCTCCCAATGGCTGGATTGACTTCGCGGTAACTGGAAATTGCATATCCACCGTCATTTTCCCCTTCCGGACAGCGGAACAATGGCATCAGATGCAGGTAAGTCAATCCCAATTCCTTAAAATAGGGAATTTTCTGCTGGATACCCTTCAAGTTTCCAGCGAATAAATCCACGTAGCACACACCGCCAAGCATCTGATTCGACTGGAACCAATCCGGATGATTTTCACGATCCGCATCCAGTAATTTCAATTCAGGGTTACGCTGAGTCCAGTAAACAGCAAGGACCTCCAGCAATTCTTCAATGTGATAAAAGAAATCATAATGCGTCCCGTATAGATGATGAAGAATTCGAAAAAGATCTTCAAAATTCCGGCTCAGGCGGCTTTCAAACTTTTGCCAATCCTCTGAATGACCGGCAATGTAATCGGCAAACCGCGTCCTGAGACGCGGTTGAAGCCGATCCAGAGTCCGTTTCGCTTCTCTGGAAAGATCCATGAACCCGATTCCTTTCTAAGTTATCCTTTTACAGAACCTGCCATTAAACCGCGTACGAAATAGCGTTGTAAGGCAAAGAAAACGGTCAACGGCAAAATCATGCTGACAAAAGCACCGGATGTAAGCAAATGCCAGTCCTGCCCTTTCTCTCCAACCATGGCTGCCAGCGCACTGGTAACAACCCGGTTTTGATCGCCAAGAAAGACCAGAGCCACCAGATAGTCATTCCAAACCCACAAGAACTGGAAAATGGCAAAGGATGCCAGGGCAGGGATGGATAAGGGTAGAATCAGGCGGGTAAAAATAGTGAAGTGCGAAGCCCCGTCAATAAAAGCCGATTCGAGAATATCACGCGGGAGAGAACCGATGTAATTGAACAAGAGATACACTGCCAGCGGCAATCCGAATCCGGTATGTGCCAGCCACATAGCGAGGTATGTGCCGTTTAAATTCAATTGAGTGTAATCTCTCAAGATTGGCACCAATGCAATTTGCAGGGGAACAACCAGCAAAGCAACCACCAGTGTAAATAACAATTTTCTGCCGGGAAAGTTAAGCCACGCGAACCCATACGCCGCAAATGCAGCAATCAAAATGGGGATGATCGTCGAAGGAACCGCAACCGCGATTGAATTGAGAAAGGCACCCCCCAGGTTATTGCCCTTTCGGGTAATTTCATTCCCGGATGCGTCCCGAAAACGAATCTCCTTTCCGCTTAATGTATCGCGGTAATTATCCAGCGTTAACCGAGCCGAAAAGCCCACCCACCGTTTTTCTTCCACAATCACCAACCGGGAACGTTTATTTCCAATCCAGGTGATTTTACGGCCATCCGGTGTTACGATCCCCTGACGCAGCGTACTAAAATCGGCGGTTACCCCTGCAACCTCAAACGGCTGATCCACATCTATCGATTCAGGGACGCGAATTTCTTCGACTTTCACCCAGCCACGATGCGGAAAGACCGTCCACCAGCCGCTGCTATAAATGTCCTCGCTGTTTCGAAAAGAGGTAATGAACACCCCAATAGTAGGGATCAACCAAACAAGACAGATCAAAACCAGCACACCATTTACAAAAACGCTACCCAGCCGTTTTTGACCCTTCTGACTGGTCTTTGTGCCGCTCATCAGAATGCCCTCCTTTCGCGGAACTGGCGGAGATTGTAGATCATCACCGGAATGACCGCAATCAAAAGCACGATAGCAATTGCCGAAGCTCTGCCAGAGTGATTATAAGTAAATTGCTGAAGGTAAAATTCATTTGCAATCACATTAGTGCCGTAATTCCCCCCTGTCATGACCCGAACAATATCAAACAGCTTCAAACTGAAAATGACGATAGTCGTAGTAACGGTCAAAAGTGTACTTTGAATTGTGGGTACCATGATTTGGAAGAACACCTGAAACTCGTTGGCGCCATCCACCCGGGCAGCCTCCAGTAATTCCGAAGGTATGCCCTTAATGGCAGAGGATAAAATCACCATGGCGTAACCGGTTTGCAGCCAAACCATAATCACGATCAGGAAGAGATTGTTTATTGGGGGTAGCAACAACCATGGCTGAGCCTTACCACCTAACCCAATCACAATCGCATTCAGCAGCCCAATCTCCTGAATACCAACTCCTTCCCCTCGATAGGCATAGACAAATTTCCAAATCACACCAGCACCGACGAATGAAATCGCCATCGGCATAAATATGATGGCTTTATAGACCTTTTCAAACGGGGTACGGTCAGCGAGTACGGCTATCAAAAGCCCCAAACCAACACTGAAACCGGTTCCCAGTACCATCCACAGCAAATTATTCCGGAAAGCCTCCAGCATGACCCTGTCTGTAAAGGCGAAAATATAATTTTCAATCCCCACAAAATTTCTCCCCAAACCATCCTGAAAGCTTAAAATGAGCGTACGAATAGTGGGCAGAAATAGGTACCAGAATAAAATCGCAATTGCCGGGCCAATGAAAATAAAGGGTTGAAGCCGGCGAACCCACTCGCCGGATAGTTTTTCCACCAGCCAGTTGGATACCCCATACAGGAGCGCTACCCCCCCAACTCCCCAGACAATCGCAACCACAACAATGATAAATTGAGGGGCATTGCTGTCTCTAAGAAAGATAAAACCACGCCACAGCACCAGAAAGGTGACTAATGGGACAAAAATAGAAGCCAGTAATCTCCCCACCCCGGTGGTCAACCAATTGAGGATTTGGTCTCCCGCACTTAATCTTGGCTGGTTTTGCATTTTGCGCTCCTTTCTCTAAAAAGGAAGTCCCTTAAGATTATATAATTATATAATTTTTCTGGGGAGAAGAGGGGCAGGTTATCCCCTTACAAATGACCTGCCCCTCCAACTTACACAGGGTGTTTACCCTTCTGAGATGGATGCGTTGATGGACTTATTTCGGCCAGGAAGCGTCAATGTCTCTCAATGCAGTATCCAGATCAATAGCACCGGATACATAAGAGGTCATGCTCTTCCAGAAGGAACCTGCACCCACTGCACCGGGCATCAGATCCGAGCCGTCAAACCGAACCGAGGTTGCGTTCAAGATAATCTCAGCAACGCCGCGGTCAACTTCATTGGAGTACCAGTCGAGGCTGGAGTCGAGATGAGGTGAAATCGCGCCACCGGCACGCACCCAACCTTCCACCGAAGCGCCCGTCGTGAAGTACTCCATAACCGCACGTACTTCTGGACGATCATTGAACATGGCATAGATATCGCCTGCCACCAACACGGGCTTTCCGTAAGCAGGATCAATTGGCGGGAAGTAGAAGAAGTCATAATCCACACCCGCGGTCAAACCTTCGGGGAAGAAGGTGGTGATGAAATTACCCTGTTTGTGCAGCCAGCACTTGGGCGGATTGTCAAACATGGGCTTCGGGGCATCTCCAAAGAAGGTGGTCGCAATTGCCTGCCGGCCGCCGTACACATATCCATCCGTGAACCAGATTTCGGTCACCTTTTCAATCGCCCGGCGCACTTCGGGTGAGTCGAATTTCAATTCACCTTTCACCCACTTGTCATAGTTTTCAAGCGAGGTGGTGCGCAACATGGTTTCCTCGATCCAGTCGGTCATCGGCCAACCGGTAGCAGCGCCGGATTCGATACCCACACACCAAGGGGCATCGCCGTCATTTTTGATTTCTTCACTCAATGCCAGCAATTCATCCCAGGTGGTCGGGATTTTGTAACCGGCTTCGTCAAAGGCTTTCTTGGGGTACCACACCAATGACTTACCGTTTACACGCCCCCACACGCCGGCCATGATCTTGCCATTCGGGCTGTCCATCATAGCCATATCCAACCAGGATTGATTGTAATTCTTCTTCAGCTTTTCCATGTCCAGGAAGGTGCTCACGTCAATGGCTTTACCTTTAGCCGCAAAGGTCGCCAGTAAACCCGGTTGGGGGAAGTCTACGATATCGGGGGGATTACCGCCATCAATACGAATGGAAATAGAGGCTTCAAATTCCTTTGAACCTTCGTATTGAATGTCAATGCCGGTTTGGTCCTCAAAATTCTTGATGGATTGTTCGAATTTGACCGCATCATTGTCGGTGAAAGGTCCGGCCATGGTAACCACCGTACCTTTGAATTCACCCGCAAAAGCGCGATCAAGGTAAGAACCACCAGAAGCAGCCGGCGGTTGAGTCGGTGCAGCAGTCGGTTGAGCACAGGCAGCCAGCACCAGCGCAGCAACCATCAAAATTGCCAAAACTTGCCAGAAACGGTTTTTCATTTTCTCCTCCAAAAACTCAAAATTTGGACAGAACAGCATGCCAATTTGGCCATCGTTACAAACTTTCCTTATCTGTCGTCTGGATTCATCACCTCCTCTCAAAGATTTGACCGTTCCACATCAAGTTGTCCCACGTTCGATCAAAGACAACGGTAAACGAATGTGTTGAATCGGACGGTTTGAATCAAGCATGCGCGAAAAGAGCAGCTCAGCCGCTACCCGCCCGGATTCATCCAGCGGTTGGCGCACGGTAGAGAGTTCCATGTAATCCGCAATATCCAAATCATCAAAACCCAAAATGGATACATCCTCTGGAATCCGTAACCCCAATTGCCTCACGGCTTTGATCACTCCAATTGCTTGAAGATCGGTTGCCGAGAAGATTGCAAGGGGCATTTTTGCTGTTTTCAATCTTTCCAAAGCAACAAAGCGGGTTGCATCCACATGGTATGGAGTTTCCCAAATGTGGGCGTCTGAAAAGGCGACATTTGATTCGGATAATACCTGCTGAAAACCTTTCAACCGTGAACTAATCGGGTTAATCCCATATTTCGGAAAATTCGTTTCACCCACAAATGCAAAATTCGAATGTCCCTTCCCTAAAAGGTAGCGGGCGGCCATTTTTCCGCCCTCTTCATCATCAATTTCTACACTACTGAAAACATTCAACGGATACTCAATCAAAACCGTTTCCAGTTTATGTTGGATGATTCGCTCGGCCGTCTTTTCATCCACCCGCACCGAGATAAGAATCAACCCGTCCAGATTATGAGTCAATGGGATGGTATCCAGGTAGTGCTGTAGGCGATCCAGGGTATCAACAGTAAAAATCACCAACTCATAATTGGATTCCGTCAGGACCGATGCCACTCCCCGTAACCGTTGAACGAAAGAAGGCGCAGTAAAAAAGGGGGTGATGACCCCTACTCTTCCGGAAGAGCGCAATGCCCTTGCCCGCGCTTCCGCTTTTGGAATAAAACCCAATTCGTCTATGGTTGCCAGCACATGCAAGCGGGTAGATTCGTTCACCCTTTCCGGGTTGTTCAACACGCGTGAAACCGTAGAAATGCTCACCCCCGCCGAGCGGGCAACATCATAAATCGTGGGGGGATTTTTTCGTGAAAGCATTTCTACAAGGAAATAACGTCACACTGAAAGTACTTTTATGAAAGCACTTTCAGTATAGCAAAAATCAATTCCCCTTGTCAATACAAGGGGAAAATTTTTAAGATATCTTAAGTTTTATTCGTTAACCGGCTCTACCAGAATCCCCTCTGCGACACTTTTTTCGAAAGCCAGTTCCATTTGCTCTACCTGGATGATGGTCACTGGTTGTTGTGTAATAACCCGGATGCAACGGCCGGGCAGCAGACCGTAGGCATGTAAATGCCGGCGAAAGGGAGGGTGCAGTCTTTCCATTTCGCGAATTTTTACTTCACGCCCCGGCGCTACCTGACACAGCGCCAGGCAATGGTCATTGGCTTCGTAGCCGCGCGCACAACGTTGTCTTTTCCTATGATGAAACACGGTTACCTCCCCAAAACAGTCTTTTTGCAAACCCAACCGCCCGGGATTGATGAATATTGATATTCGTTGTTCCACATCGCGGACAGCAGGTCATCGTGCAGCCCCGATGAAGCGGACATGTTCCGCAAGCCGGGTTTTCCGACGGGTCATATTCCAAACCGCACATAGAGCACTTAATCAAGTCGGACGAACGAACCACAGGATTTCCTTTAATTTTTTGTGTCATTTTATGAACCCCAGCCCAATCCACTCAACAATCGCATTAAAAAACCGCCCACCAACACCGAGAACGGCAAAATAAACGCTACCATGCCCAAACCGATTTTCCAACCCCGTTCTTTGATCATCATAAAAACCGAAGCAATACAGGGGATGAAAAGAGTAATGGTTGTAATCGAAACCAGAGCCTGCAAATCACTCAGATGACCCTGTGATTGCATCACAAAAAAGCCAGTAGCAGCAAAATCACGCCGCAGAAAACCCATCATCAGAGCAGAAGCCGCTTCGGGGGGTAAGCCAAGCCAACCGGTGACAATCGGCTTGAGGGTTTCAATCAGGGCCGGCAACAGGTGAACCGTATCCAGCACGAATAAAATTACCGTACCCAACAAGAATAATGGCACAGCCTCCTTGATGTACCATTCCAGTCTGGCCAGGGTCTTGAAAATCACATTGGTAAAAACCGGCATCCTTAAAGGAGGCAATTCCACAATCAAGGGCGTTCTTTCTCCGGGTAACACTTTCGAAGCCAGCCATCCAACCAGCATCAAGACCAGAAAAATCACCCCACCCCAAATTAAAGTTGCACTGAAAGAGATTGCCGCGAGCATTCCCATTACAACTCCCAATTGGGCCGAACAGGGTACGGCCAGCGCTAAAAGCAAGGTGACCAGAATCCGATCTCTTGGGCGATTCAAAATTCGAGTGGTCATGGTTGCCATGGTCACACAACCCAGCCCCAACACCATTGGCAAAACCGCCTGACCGTTTAACCCAATTGCCGAAAACAAACGGTTACTCAAAACCGCCACCCGCGGTAAATACCCCGAATCTTCCAAAATTCCAAACGCGATGAAGAATGTCAGCACGATTGGCAACAGGAGAGCCAGCGCGTAGGTCATTCCCATGGTCCAAAAACCATATTCACCGACCAGAAAATTACGCACCATTTCCCACGGGATAAATTTTTCACTCAGGCCAATCAGCCATGGGTTGATGATCTCGCCAAACAACCGCTCTTCCAGCAGGCCTACCAGTGTACCTGCCCCAAAGACACCTACAAACCAGTACATGGCATATAAAACCATCAACAAGATGGGTATACCCCAAACAGGGTGAATGGTCAGATGGCTCAAATGAATCCTGCTTGAGGTTGAGCTTTTTGTTTCTTGCAACGATTCTTGAACCAGATGCGCGATAAAATCCTCCCGGCTTTTTTGGATGACCAGATCCACCCCTTCGGGATATTTCTCCATCAGACCGCTGCGTATTTCAATCATTTTTTCCCGAATGCTATTGGCTGTATTTTCTTCCACCCATTTTTCACAAACCGGATCTTGCACCAACCATAAAAGAGATAGTGAACGGATGGAGATGGGCGATTCAAACGCCATCTGCTCAATGGCTTGCAGGGCTTGCTCAATATCCGGGGGATATTGAATTTTCAGGGTTACAGGGCGGGCAGATTGAATTGCCCGTTCAACCTCCTCAATTCCGTTTCCTCGGGTCGCAACGGTCTGGATGATGGGTATTCCAAAAGCCCGCTCCATCACCTCCGTACGAATCTCCAGCCCCCGCATTCGCGCTTCATCCATCATATTTAAAGCCAGCACCAATGGAAGTCCCATTTCTGCCAGTTGTATGGTGAGATGCAGGGTACGACGCAAGTTTTTAGCATCGCCCACCTGAATCACCGTGCGAAGATCGTTATTGAACAAGACCCGTTCGGTTACCTGTTCGTCCTCGCTGCGAGAAGGGAAACCGACAACTCCCGGCGTGTCAATCAGGGTTACCCCTTCCATTTTTCGCAATCTGCCCTGTGAAACTTCCACTGTTGTACCGGGATAATTTGAAACCATCACATATTGACCAGTAAGTCGGTGGAACAAAACCGATTTACCAACATTTGGATTTCCAACCAAAGCGATATAATGACCATTGAGATAGGGATGGGTTTGTTGGACTACGTGACAGGCCGCCATATACACCTCAAAACCGGATTAAGTCGTTTTTGAACATTCTGAACATAAACCGTAAAAAACCAGCGTGGCATTTTCAACATTCCCGCCAAAACAATCCACAAACTGGGCTTTCACCACTTCGATGAGCGGTGTATCAAATTCGGTAATTTGGTTGCATTTCCTGCACCGAAAATGAAAGTGGTCTTCTCCTTCCTCGACAACCGGGTCGAATCGTTCCAGTCGCGGATCATCATCAAAACGGCGAGCGTTAACCAGCCCATGCTGCTCAAGCCAACGTAAAGTCCGGTAAACGGTAGAAAGGTTCAACCCCGGATTTTTTTCCCGAACCTTTTGGTAAATTTCCTCTGCTGTGGGATGATCCGCACATTCGATCAATGCCTGCAAAATCATTCGTCTTTGGGTGGTCATTCTGCCGCCCAACGCATGAATTTGCGACTCCGCAGCATTTACGAGGTCAAATTCCATTAAACAATCCTCTTTCTGTTTTATTGCAAATTATTTGCAATAACCATGTGTATTGTATCGAAACAGCATGGTTTGGATTAGTGTTATTAATCACTAACCCAAAGGTTGATTGTCATGAGTTCGAAAATCAATCAAACAATAGACTTTTTTCCAACTTTAACAGGTACAGCTTCTTCTCTATTCCGCCCCCATAACCAATCAAGCCGCCATTTGTTCCGATGACCCGATGGCAAGGCACAATAATTGGGATGGGGTTTTGTCCATTGGCTCTACCCACCGCTCGAATTGATTTCACATCCCCCACCCGTTCGGCTAATTGTTTGTAGGATATGGTTACTCCGTATGGAATTTTCAGCAGTTCCCGCCAAACCTTCAATTGAAACGGCCTGCCTTCCAGGTGAATCGGCAAATCAAACGATCTCAATTCCCCTGCGAAGTAGGCTGCCAGTTGTTGCCGGGTTTCTTTGAAGATGGGTAAATCCTGATTGCTTTCAAAGGGCAAATCAAACGGATAAAAGGACAGTCCCCGCAGGAAATCGCCATCTGACGACAACAAGATTGCCCCAATTGGGCTTTCGATGGCATAAAAATACATTAAGACCGCTCCAAACGACAGGATACCCGTTAAGTATACATTCAATTTACTGGAACGGCATAAATAAACAGCCGTCCCCAACTCGGATCACCGTCTTTCGAAATACAGGTTTGAAGGGTAAGATGAGCGTCTCCCATGTAAAACTTTGCAAACAACTGGCCGGTATCAATGATCTCCGCAGTTGAGAGATCCTGATATTTGGAGCCCCCCACAGATTTGAGCACTTGATAGGAATGGACTTCAACAACTTCAAATTCCGTCACCTCTCCCACGCCATTTACCAGAAAAAGCCGCGCTCCCGGCTGAATCTCAAAAAAGAACTTACCCGCCAGGTGATTGTGCGCCAATAGACCCACAACCTCCGGTGTAGTTAGCATAAATTGCGTAATGGTGTCTGGATCGTTCGAGATATATTCATAATTCCCTTGTGGCTGCTGAACGACCGGTTTTGCCAGCAGTTTTTCAACATATAAACCCGCAATTTGATTTGCACCATTCTTCACCGTATCTGCAAATTGAGTCAAAGTTGGAAAGCCAACCTCTTGCTCGGAGTTTGAATTATTCGTACCTCCGTTTGTCAAAAGAGGCAGGAACACCTGAAAACCGCCAGAATCAGCAGATACTGTTTGGGGATGAGATAAACCCGCTGCCCCCATCCACAACAACCCCGTCAACAGCAGAATATAAACAACCGAGCGCCTCATGTCCAACCCTTTCTGACAAAGGCGCCCGGTAAAAACCGACTACAGCCAATTTAAATAAATACAGCAGGATTCCCCTGCCTGTAATTGGATGCATGGAATCGCGTTTTCGGCGGCCTGGCAGTCATAGGCATACAGCCCTTAGACCCATAGCTTTGCGTCGCCGGCTTTCGCCGGGTTTGCCTTTGTCGTTACGGATTTAAATACGGTTCAAAATGGTTACCTGAATTGATAAGCCTGAAACCGCTGTTACCCTAATCCAGGTGCTCTATTTTATATATAGGTCGAATTGATTAAATCTTTATAGGAAAAACCTTTCAAACACTTTACAATTCAATTCTGTTCGGTTTATTCCTCAACTGCCCGCAGCGTAAACCAGAAACGACTTCCCTCACCGGGACGGCCGCGGCTGTCGACCCCAACTTTCCCTCCCATTTTTTCAACAATTCGGGCTACAATGGATAGCCCCAAACCATGACCTTCGGCGCGCCCTTGACCAACCCGGCTAAAATCTTGAAACAGTCGCCCCTGATTCTCCGGGCTGATCCCATCCCCATTATCCTGAATCCAGAACCGGACAAAACCGTCTTCCTCCTTGTAAGCCCCTAACTGTACCAGCGGCGGTGTTCCTCCATATTTGATTGCGTTAGTAATGTAATTTGCCCACACTTCTTCAACCCAGGGGGCGTGTCCCAACGCCACTGGCCATTGGTTGGGGATACTGATTTGTGCTCCGTGATCCTCGATCACGAAATTCAAACGATTCAAAACTTCTTCGATTACTTTCTTCATATCCAAAGGGACCAGTACAATTTCCTGACTGCGTAAACTCGCCAGCGTCAGCAGTTCTTGAATGATCTCGGCTTGTTTCTGCACAATTCGCTGCAACTGTCCATTGAGTTGTAAAATTTCTTCCGGGGCATTAATCGCTTTGAGTTTCAATTCCAGAATGTGAGTCAAAATCGCCTGATTTTGCAGAGGGGCTTTTAAGTCATGGGCGACCATCCGGGCAAACGCATTCAAGTCACCGATCAATTGCTCGCGAATGGCAATTTCTTTCTGCAATTGTTCATTGGCGGCTTGCAATGCGCGCTGAGCCTGAATACGTTCCTGAATTTCTTGCTCAAGAGCAATATTTTTTAATTGTTCTCTTTCAGCCTCTCGTCGAGCTTCTTCAACCTGATAGACAACTTCCAGGTTCTTTAACTTGGTTTCTGATTCGTCGTTGAAGACCTGTTCTTTGATTTCGTGGAAGCGCTCATAGTGAGCCAGCGCCCGTTGGAACTGGACGGCTTGACGGTACACTGAAGAAAGCAGCTGGTGACATTGTACCTGCTGTCCTCGCGATTGAATCTTCTCGCTGACTTGCAACGCTTCGTGCAGCGGTTCCAGCGCCTGACCGGGAAGCTCTTGTTCGGCGTAGACCTGCCCAATTCGAATTAGGGATACTACGCTTTCAAAAGGCGAGGATATTTTCCGGCTGAGATTGAGCGCATCCTCAAAACACTCCAGCGCCTTCGGATAATCTTTCATAATCTGATATGCCCGCCCTAAAGAATTGAGCGTTCTGGCTTCTCCCCATTTCTCCTGAATGTCTACAAATAAATTGAGACTCTTAATCCCGGCACTCAGTGCCATCCCGGCATTTCCAAGACCACTGTAAACCAGGCAGGACTTTTCTAAAGCCTCTGCCTGTATGTACAGATCCTGACTGATCTCGGCATCTTTTGAAGCACGAAGAATATAAGGGAGAGCACGAGTGAACTCTTCTCTTTGAATGTATACGCTGCCTAAATTAATCAACAACTGACCTTCAACGGCGCGATCACCAATTTCCTGAGCCAGTTCCAGACCGCTTAATGTGTACTGGAGCGCATTTACAAAACTGGATAAATGTAGATATACCTGTCCCAGTACTGCATAAATCCAGGCCAGTTGTTTTTTGTGATCAACTTTTTCGTAGATAGATTGTGCCTGTTGCAGAATGGAAATTGCCTGGTCAAAATGCCCCATCTGCCAGTACAGTTTTCCCAGTTCGTGCTGACAATCAGCAATTTGTTTGAGATCGTCATCCGTTGCCGCCGGGAATTTTTCCAGCCGCCGATGAGTGGTTTCCAGAATTTCCAGGGCTTGTGAAGGATTTTGATAGCGCAATGTTAAAGCCCGCTGCAACGCAGAGGAAATCATCTCCTCTACATTACCCGGCTCACGAAGCAGAATATCCCGGTCAACAGAGTCGGACATGATCGAATGCACAGCAAGAAATTTGCTTTCTTACAATGTTAGCACAGAATATTTTTAATTATTGGTGCTTTGGATAACCAATATAATCCTGAATCCCACCTCTAAAGTGCAGGATTCAATCCATTTCCAGCCTTAATATTCTTACTCTATTTTTCGGCCAATACAATGATTTTATCCTTTTCGGTGAAAACCACTTCTTCACGCTTATCGGGATTAATCTTCACTCCAAAAGATCTTTTCGCATCTTCGGAAAGCGAAGACAACCGATAACCAATTGCGGTTTCTCCCTTTCGTGAAGCCGCTTCCAGAATTGTATAAAAGTTGACAGCAACCCCGGTCTTAACATATTGACATGCCGGTTTCAGATAGATTTCCGAGCCCTGAGGATTGAACAGGTCTTCATAAACGGCATTTCTGCGCCGATCTGCTACAATTTGAGCCATCATCAAGCTAATTAACCGATCGCTCACGATAAAATCATCCGCTTTTGCCACCTCGGCAAGTCGGCTGTTTCGGCTGTCTAAAATTTCGGTCGCAATGGAGGGTTTGGCCTGTGTGGCTTCGATGATGTGACGCACATGTAGCAACGTAAACAAGGTGTTGGAATCAATCTGCTGAATGCTCAAAGTTTGATCATCGTTACTCAGTAAAATGATATGATTGTATTTATGCAGTTTCAGCATCTCCAGTTCATTCCGGTCAAGAATTGATTTTCTTTCAAAACTGATTTTCAGATTTTTCAATTCGGAAGAAATTTCTTCAAGTTCCGGACGTAAATCGAATTTATCGGTAACGATACAGACCTTCGATTTTGGTTGAAAATAATTATTTAACTCGCGTAATAATTCATTTCCTCTTTCGCTCCACCCTAAAATGATCACATTTTCGCTGTTTTTTGGAGGGGTATGATTCGAGATTATCCACTCATCGCGCGTTGCGGCACGTTCACCCCGGATCAAACCATGCTCATCCGAGGCAATGACAATCAATTGATCGGCAGGGCGGATAATTGATTCCATTGCGGGGTTAAGAGTGACATTCTCGCCTTTTTGTAAACCTATTACCACCCCTTTTTGATAGGTGCTTAATGCCTCCCGGTATGTCCTTCCAATCAAACTGGCATCTTCGACAAAATAAATCTCATCGCCAGTAAAATCCAGCAATTCCGAGTAAACCACCGACAGACCAGGTTGATTGCAACTCTGCGCCAGCAGCCGGGCGATTACCTGACCGGAAAATATCCACTCAACTTCTTCCCCTCCAACAATCTTACCCAATGCCCGGTTCTGTTTTTCTTTCAGAGAAGCAATAATTTTATACGGTCGGCCTTTTCGATCGTGGCCTTTGGTAATTGCAAGTACCGACTTGATTACTTCTGCGTCGGGGTTTTCGCCCTCTGGTGTAAGGATCAGAATACCACTCGCCTCGTTAAGATTGGTCAATTCGAGATCACTCATTTCGATTGGACTACCGCTCCGGCAAACTACCTTTTCAATAGCCTCCGATCCAATTCGATTGCGAAGTTGATCTTCCATTTCAACTTTATCCTGATTACCCAACAGGACAATTTTCCGGTTTTTCTTCCCCTCCTGAGCAATAAATAATTGTGGAATTATCGTAAAAACCTGTTCAGACCAACCCAGAACAACGGTATGATCACTTTCAATCACGGCAGATTTTCCTCGCCGTAAATTTTCAATTTTCTGGCTTATGGCATTGGAGATGATGCCAATTAAGTTTGATACAATGAAGATACTTGCCAGAGTTAATCCTAATGTTATAAACCGGAATGTCCAAACTGATTCTCTCCCCGCCACTGAACCTTCACCTAAATTGGCGAGAAAAGTGAACCACAGTCCTTCAATGAAATCGAATGGCGGCTCACCCCCTGGAGATAACCGGCTTACCACCAGAATCAGCGTAGCGATCAGCGATAGTACGACTGTGAACAAGGCTAAGGCTGCGATCAGCACCCCCGGGCCAAGAGAAAATAAATAATCAAAATAATACTGAAATTTTTTACCCCAACTGTTTTTCATTAAGAATCTCCAAATTATAATGATTTTTATTTATATTACTATATTTGTAAAATTTATCAATAAGTAAGATCAGGCAGGTTATAATCTTCTTATACAATAGTTTGACAGGAACTTAATCGGACTTAAAATAGAAATGAAATTTAGAAAAAAATGAACCAAAATAATCAATTTCATCTCAAACCCGAATCGGTATGGGACTATCCCCGTCCGCCATTAGTAGAACCAACCGACCTTCATTTGCTAATCTACTTTGACGGGATCAAACTGGCAGAAACCAGACGAGCGTTCCGAGTTCTGGAAACAAGTCATCCGCCGGTTTATTACTTCCCTCCGGAAGACGTATTAACGGAGTACCTGATTCCCTCAACGCGTCGCTCTTTTTGCGAATGGAAAGGACAGGCAGCATATTACAGCATCAAAACCCCCGGAAAAATTGCCAGCAACGCAGCCTGGTACTATCCCAATCCTACCCCGCCTTATTCCTCCATAGCCCGCCATATTGCTTTTTATCCGCAATGGATGGATCAATGTTTTGTTGAAGGAGAACTGGTAAAACCTCAGCCCGGAAATTTTTATGGCGGTTGGATTACTTCGAACCTGATTGGCCCTTTCAAAGGTGAGGCAGGCAGCGAACTTTGGTAGATACGCTCATTCACACTCTGTGGCAAAGTTATCTCTACTTTCTCAACCGCCAAACCGAATTTTGGGGTGCAGTAGTAGATCACCTCATTTTGGCTGGGATTGCCATTGGGCTTGCCATCTTAGTTTGCGTCCCCTTAGGAATCTGGACCTCAAAATCGCGTTTTGCCTCTCTTACCCTGATGAATCTGGTAAATGGTTTACGGGTAATCCCCAGTCTGGCGGTGTTGTTTCTGATCATCCCCTATCTGGGATTGACCTCTACCTCGGCCATTGTCGCTTTGACGATTCTGGCAATGCCGCCGGTACTGATCAACACCGATGCCGCCTTCCGCACCCTTGAACCAGCCATTATCGAAGCAGCCCGCGGCATGGGAATGTCGGCTTTCCAGAGATTGATTAAGGTTGAATTTCCCCTTGCAATTCCTGTGATTCTGACCGGCGTTCGCATTGCGGCAGTAGATGTGATTGCCAGCGCAACTCTGGCAGCCTTCGTAGGTAGCGGTGGATTAGGGATCTACATTACCCGCGGATTTGCACTGTATGATTACAGCATACTTTTCGTAGGAGCTATCCCGGTAGCTCTGATCACATTAGCAGTCGAAGGGTTGCTTGCCCTGCTTCAAAAAACGCTCCAACCCATAAAAACCTGAAAGGAAAATAAAACGAGGTGTCACATGAAACAACCGAACTTCTTAAAAACCCTGTTGGGTGCTTTCCTGATACTGGCAGTACTGGTATCCTGCTCGCCAGGCGCAAACACCCCCTCACAAACCATAATCCGCGTTGCATCGAAAGATTTCACCGAACAATTTATTCTGGGTGAAATGTACGCCCAACTTCTGGAATACAACGGCTTTAAGGTCGAACGGAAGTTGAACCTCGGCGGCACCCCCATCGCTCAAAAAGCTCTCGAATCCAACGAGATTGATTTATATCCAGAGTACACCGGCACAGGATTACTGACCGTTCTAAAACTGCCCGTCAACACCGACCCTGTCGCAGTGTATAACACTGTCAAAAACGAATATGCCAGCCGCTTCAATCTGGTGTGGTTGGATCCCGCCCCAATGAACAACACGCAGGCCGTCGCCATGAAACGCACCCGTGCCCAAGATTTGGGAATTGAAACCGTATCCGATCTGGTTGCCCAGGCTTCAAACCTTGTCATGGTTGGACCGCCCGAATTTCAAGAACGCGAGGACGGTTTGCCTGGCATGCGTAAAGTGTATGGTGATTTTAATTTCAAAGAATACAAATCAGTTGATCCCGGACTTCGCTATCAGGCAATCAATGAAGGACAGGCGGATGTGACGGTTGCCTTCGGAACCGACGGTGAAATTGCTGCCTTCGATCTGGTCATCCTGAAAGACGATAAGGGCCTTTGGCCCCCTTATCAGGTTGCGCCGGTCATACGCAAAGAGGTGTTGGACTCCAATCCCAAAATTGCCGAAATCTTAAATGGCTTGGCGCCCTTGTTGACGGATGAAGTGATGCAGCAATTAAACTTTGAGGTTTCTGGTAAACAGCGCGAGCCGGCGGATGTTGCCAAAGAATTTTTACAACAGCAAGGATTGATTAAATAAACAAAAATGGCAGCCATTCAATTTGTCAATGTCAGCAAACAATACCCCGGCACAACAGCACCTGCCGTTGACAATATCACACTGGAAATCCCGGAAGGATCCATCGTAGTTTTGTTGGGTCCTTCCGGCTGCGGAAAAACCACCTTGCTGAAGATGGTCAACCGGCTACACGAACCCACCAGCGGAAAAATTCTGCTGGATGGAGTGGATATACAATCCATACCGGTTAACCAGTTGCGCCGTAATATTGGCTATGTGATTCAACAGGTCGGCCTTTTTCCCCATTTAACCATTGCCAAAAATATCGCTGTTGTACCGGACCTGTTGGGCTGGGACAGGCAGCGCATTAATCAGCGGGTTAACGAACTGCTCGACCTGGTTCATCTTCCATTGGATTTCCGCAACCGTTATCCGGCACAACTTTCTGGTGGACAGCAGCAAAGGGTAGGGTTGGCACGCGCTCTTGCCGCTGACCCCGAAGTAATGCTGATGGATGAGCCTTTTGGCGCTATTGACGCCATCACACGGGAAAGTTTACAAGATCAACTGCTTGAGCTGCAACGCCGGTTGAAAAAAACGATTTTATTTGTAACTCACGATGTTGAAGAAGCATTGAAATTGGCCGATGAAATCATCGTGCTGGACAAAGGCCGCCTGGTACAGAAAGATACACCCTGTAACCTGCTGGCTAACCCCGCCAGTGATTTCGTCCGGCAATTACTTAATACCGACGACCGCATCCGTCAGTTGTCGTTGGTGCGGGTTGAAACCGTCATGAAACCCCTGGATTCGACCATACATTCCGACCGGCTGCCCCAGGTTCCGCTCGGCACGGACCTGAAACGAGTTCTCTCTTTGATGCTTTCACCCGCCTCAGATACAGTATTGGTATGCCAGGAAGGGAATCCAATTGGCTACATCACTTTTGAAGAATTAAGAAAAGTCGGTTGCCTTTCCGCATAGGATATGAACTACCTGCTAAACAATTTTGAATACATCCTGCAACTGACATTCCGTCACTTTCAGCTGGCAATTCTGCCGGTAGGAATTGCTTTTCTGATTGCTCTGCCTTTGGGATGGTTGATTAATCGCTATCGGCGTTTGGCAAATATTGTTATTCCGCTCAACAACATCCTCTATACCATTCCCAGCATCGCCATGATGATTTTTTTGATCCCGTTTTTGGGGTTGAATGCTCGCTCCGTAATGGCTGCACTGGTGATTTACAGCCAGATTATTCTTTTGAGAAATATCCTTGCCGGTTTTAAAACCATTGACCCCGCCATCATAGAGGCTGCCCGTGGCATGGGCATGAATCGCCTTCAAATAGCGGTCAAAATTCAAATTCCAATTGCTCTGCCGGTCATTTTAGCCGGTGTGCGGTTGGCAAGCGTCATTTCCGTTGCCATTGCCACAATTGGTGCAAAATTTGGCGCGGGCGGTCTTGGTGTTTTATTGTTCGAGGGGATTGCTCAGGCCGGCAGAATGGATAAAATCTGGGTCGGCGCAATTTTTGTTGGCTTGCTGGCGCTTTTTTTCAATCGTGGGATATTCGCGATCGAAAAGATGATCAGCGGCCGATGGATGCAGGCCCGTTAGTCTTGAATAAGAAAATTTCACGAATTCAGTGCTTGTTACAGCAAATAAATTACCCGATCCTGAGCGCTCAAGTGAGCATAAATTGCATCCAGCTGCTCGCGCGATTCAGCCACAAAGGACACCTTGACGGCCAGATACTTACCGCCGTTGCTGGGTCTCGCTTCAATGCCATCCTCCGTCAAATCGGGGACATGTTTGCGCACCTCTACCATGACGAATGTGGCAAAATCATCTTGATTGGCACCAATCACTCTTAAACGGAAAATGGTTGGAAAATCCATATGGGGGCGTTCGTATTCCATGTCGTGATTATAACGGCAGAAGAAACCTCATACAAGGACTGGCAACGATTCTTAATTGGCTTTAAAGTTAGAGGAGAAATTAATCAATCCTTATGCGCGAACTTTGCTTATTTCCTCTACACACGGTCTTATTCCCGGGCATGCCGCTGCCGCTTCATATCTTTGAAGCAAGGTATCGCCTGATGATTCAACGTTGCATCTCCGAAAAACAACCATTTGGAGTGGTTCTGATCAGACAGGGATTGGAGGCTTTGGGTCCTCTGGCTAAACCGTACACTGTTGGCTGCACAGCCAATATCATACAAGCCGAAAGGCTGGAAGATGGGCGCATGAACATCCTCTCCATTGGCGAAGAGCGTTTCAAAATCCATTCCCTGAATTACGATCTTCCCTACCTCACCGGTATGGTGGAAATTTTCCCAATGGAAGAACCCCATACACTTGCGGTTGCCCGGGGAGTTCGGGCTTTTCAGCCGTGGATCTTCAGCTACTTAAAGACCCTTAACTCTCTATCCGATGAAGAATTGCATGTAGAAATTAGTCATCTCGAACTGCCTGAAGATCCGCTGGTCAAATTGTATATGGCTGCCTCACTGCTTCAAATTCCCCTGCATGAAAAACAGGATTTGCTCGAATCTGAGACAACCGCTCATCTGCTCTATAAACTTACCCGCCTTTACCGGCGGGAAATTTCGGTGATCAAACACCTGATGAAATCCACCCCCAATCAGGCTAACCTTTCAGCCTGGTTGAATTAAGAAATCACTCGGTTATCACCTGAAAATCACTACCGTTGTGCGAGTGACATCAACAGCCGGTAAGGTATAATGATTTTACAATGTCTATCTTCATTACCCAAAATTCCCTTCTCTGTGAGGTTGATCCATGAGTGAAAGAACCTATGATATAGCAATCATCGGCGGTGGGATTGTTGGTATGGCAACTGCCCTGGCGCTTTCCAGACAAACTTCAGCCAAAATTGTGGTGCTGGAAGCGGAAAAGAAACTGGCTGCCCATCAAACCGGAAACAACAGCGGTGTCATTCACTCTGGAATTTACTACAAGCCCGGATCACTCAAAGCCCGGAACTGCGTTGAGGGAAGACAAGCCCTTTATCAATTCTGTCAGGAACACAACATCCGCCATGAAAACTGCGGTAAAGTGATTGTAGCCACCACGCCGGATGAGTTGCCCCGACTGGATGCCCTGCTCGAGCGCGGACAGGCAAACGGATTAACCGGCTTACGCCGCCTGTCCTCCGCTGAAATCAGAGAATATGAACCCCATGCGACTGGATTGGCCGGAATTTATGTACCTCAAACCGGAATTGTAGATTATGTGCAGGTTGTTGAAAAATACGCTGAAATATTCCGTTCAGAAGGCGGTCAAATTTTGACCAACAGCGCTTTCCAATCTCTAACCCGTAAAGGCGATGAGCTTATTCTCCATACCAGCAGCGGTGAAGTTAAGAGCCGTTATCTGATCAATTGTGGTGGTTTGTACTCAGATCGAATTGCCAAAAAGTGCGGAGTCAATCCCGGTTTGCAGATCATCCCCTTCCGTGGGGAATATTACGATATCATTCCCGAAAAACACTATCTGGTTAAGAATTTGATTTACCCTGTCCCTGATCCTCGTTTCCCTTTCCTCGGGGTGCACTTCACCCGCCGGGTGACCGGGGGCATCGAAGCCGGCCCGAATGCAGTTCTGGCTTTTAAGCGGGAAGGGTATAAGATTAGCGATATTTCTATCCCCGATATGTTGACTTATGCCACCTTCATCGGATTTTGGCGGATGGGATTGAAATACTGGCGGATGGGTTTCGACGAATTTTACCGATCGCTTTCCAAACGCGCTTTTGTTTCTGCTTTGCAGAAATTAATCCCGGATCTTGGGATGGAAGATGTTCATCGTAGCGGAGCCGGTGTTCGTGCTCAGGCTCTTGAACCCAGTGGCGCTCTCGTGGATGACTTCCGAATTGTCGAAGCCGCCGGAATGATTCATGTGCTGAACGCTCCGTCACCAGCCGCGACTGCTTCGCTCAGCATTGGAAAAACCATTGCCTCAATGGCTATCCGAAATTTCGACCTAAACGAGAAGCGGGTTCCAATTCAAGCTGGCGGATGAAGAGAATCTACTCCTCGAAGGCGTATTAAGTGACCATTTTCGGAGTATTCATAAATTGGAAAGACGAAAATTCGATCCTCCAAATGTTGTTCTGCACACAACCTGAAGACTTCAAGGGCATTCTTTATTAAAATCCCCCGGTCGATCCCGAAACGATAGGCGAAGAAACCGGGGTTTTCCCGTTCCAGATAACCAAGAATAGCGCTTATTGCCTCATGCACCTCTTGAACCAAGATTGGCTCACCAATTTGTTGTAAACATCCCACTGGAAGGCCCAAGTTGCGTTTGAAGGTATCCAGCAGAACCGGATAGTGGAATAAAACACCCAATCCAAGCCTTGTTTGTTCATCCAGCATCAATTTTACTTCTGAAAAATCGCCGTTCTTTCGAACGAAAACCTCTACATCAAAATTTTCCTGCACTTTTCGGGTTGATTTTTGTTCTTCAGGCGGCAACAACTCGACTATTCGTTCCATCACCAGGGAAGAAAACCGGTCGAGGTCATTCTTAGAGATGGATTTGTTATGCTCACCCGTTGTCATTTGGAGAGGATCGCCCACCCGCAGGGTCAAACGCGGCCTCTTCAAATGCATCATCTTGCTCAGCGCACCCTTCAACCCGCCAAAACCAATCGGGTATACTGGCGCTCCAGATAGATAGCTCAAGACTGCCACACCGCTCCTTCCGCTCTTCATATCAGCGCCCCAGATACCCCCTTGTGGAAAAATTCCAATAACGCCATTGGCCTTCAACACCTCCAGCGCAGCATAAATTGCCGTTCGATCGATAATACCCCGCTTGACCGGAATAAATTGATACAGATCAGCCAGCCATCTAAATCGCGGGTCAATCGGCACATCACCTGTACCTAAAAATTCGACAATGGTTGGAGAATAGACTGCCATCAAGACCACTTCTACAATATTCTCGTGATTACCTGCCAGAATAGCTGGCCCTTTACGGGGCAACCGGTGAAGGCCGCTGGTCTTAATCTCTGCCAGTAAAGGAAGAATTAACCGCCCAAAATCGGTCAGTGCTTTACGCCGGAAAATGTTTCTGGGGTACTGCATCGGTTTCATCACGCAAAAATGAGCAGAGCCAGTCGGACTGGCTCTGCTCTACTGTTCATAATTCTTTATACCAAAACTTCGTCTGGTACCCGCATGACCTCATTGGCTTTGATGACTTCATCCGGTACCTCAAATACCAGTTCCGTTCCGGCCATCTGGCGGATGTAGTCTTTTACGACTTTATCCCAGTATTTCTTGGTCACATAATAAACACGGGCTCCGCCCAGCTCATGCTGATATTCCGGCCACGGATAACTCGGTTGCGCCATACCAATCCCCCAGCGCATCCAACCGTTGTAGCTTTCATACGTTGCCCACCATTCTTTGTTGCCCAAAATTTCAAATCCATAGTAGGCTTTAGCATAATACATCACCGCTCCAATGCGGCCACCGCGGATCAGCGCCATAGTGTGCAGGCTGATGTTGATGTCCTCGTTTAAAAGCCGCCCATTGGCAAACCCCGCCCATAAACCGTCAATCAACCCAACCAGGGTGTAGGGGTCTTTAAGGCGTTTGCGGTACCAGCCCAGAATTTCGGCATAGACACGCGCCCCAACAATATCATAGAAGTCGTGATCTACTTCCATGACCTTTTTCATGTATTCCAGCATCATTGGAGCTTCTTCGAGCTTTGCTTCGCGGATATACATGACCCGCCCATCTTTCAGTGTCACCATGGCGCCCGGCCAGGGTTTCAAATCCATTGCCGGAGCTTGCAGAATGGGTTCGATCTCCTCAACATCGAAGGTGATCTTCTGTTCACTGACTTTTTCGGGGGTTGGTAATCTCATCGTATTCCTCCAGAATTTGATTTGAAGTGGAATTAAGATAAATTGGCTTTAGAAATCGCGTTGATGCTCTCAATATGGGCGGGGTTGTAAGCATCACCGAATTTCGTCTTGGGAAGTTCTGCTTTCTTCTTCATCAATTCTTCGTACTCATCATCGTTGACCATCGCCACACAACGTCCAATGCTGGCCTCCCCATCCACAAAGCGCCACGGGAAGAACCCCACCGTCACCCGCCGATTCAACAGCAGGTCAATGTCGCCGCCAATGCATTCAGCATGGATGATCCCGTACGGGAACATTTCAAGGTGCATTAACTGGTACTTGCTATCATCAAAAAATTCAGCCAGCCCCATGCCGTATTTCTTGCGAAATACTTTTTCCGCCTGACGTGCCTGACGCGGCATCCAGTCACGAATGATGGTGTTCATCGGATGATCAGCGCTGCCACAATCCACACCAATCCAGCGAAGTTTTTTGGCTTTTGCCCAGTCTGCAAATTCGCGATCGGGACCGGGGTGCATCACCATGTAACGCACCTCATTGGCGTGCGGTTGATCCCAGCCAAAATGATGATAACCGGTATGGATAATCAAGATGTCACCTTCTTTGACTTCCACCCGCTCTTCTACCATTTTGCTGGTATATACATCGTAGTCCCCGCATACATCCGAAAGATCAACAATGGCCGCCTCATGCACCAGAAAATCCATGTCCAGCGATGCCATGTCCTTACCGGGGGTGTGAAAATGGATTTCACCGTCAAGGTGAGTGCCAAGATGATTAGAATGGGTCAACACCTGGCCGTTGGCGCCGTTAGGGGCAAGCCGTTTGAAGTATTTGACCTGCAAAGGTTCATAGGTCGGCCAGGGAGGAGTGCCAATACCAAGAGGAATAGTTAAATCAATCAATTTCATAATCTTTTCTCCTTGTTTAGGTGATTTTAAGAAGCGGTTCGGTGATCGCAATGTCCTACCGGAAACAAAAATCTCCCTGATCTGAACTCTCAGAGAGATTATTTAGACTTGGATAAGGGCATAAAAATCCCATAAGCATTTACCTGCCAGTTATGTGCCCGGTACATTCTGCTGGAGCAGAACCAGATCATTGACATAATGTGTTTCGTTTTACCCTGTAACCCGAAATATGAGGTTAAAATTTAGTAGAAAAAAACAGGAACAACTATCAAAATTATCATATAAAACCCTCTTGGTGTCAACTGACATTCCTCATAAAATTGTCTGACATCCTTATAAAGGCCAAAATGTGAAAATTTTTTCCGCTAATCAAATCGGGCTATGTGCCGCCGAAAGTCTCAAAAAGAATCGTTCCGGCGAAGTAATCGGAATAACTTCAAAGGGCGTGTTCCTCAAACTCGCCGATCAATCCATCCTCTTCCTGTCAAACAGCCGGTTTGGTAATCCCCTTACCATTAACATAAATTCGGATTTATCGGTTCTTCCAGTCCATCCCGGCGAACCGGTCAATCTTTCCGAAACGACAATCCATTTTGAGCATTCTTCTACCATTATTCAAACCAGTAAGGTCACCATTTATTCATCCAAAAGGTTATCCAGCCCCATTTCCACACTTCCTGATCTAAAGCAATCCGTAGCCGTCTTATTGACTCTACGCTCCCGTTTATATCATTCTGTAGCCTTATTGGAAGAGGTGCTTGCCTTCATGGATAATTCCTCACCAGCTCATCCATCCGAATCCGAAACTCAATTAGCGCTGGAAAGACTGGTTCAAAATGCTATCGCTTCGCCCGCCAATTGTTTTCTTCCCATACGTTTTTTTGCCGGGAGAGGCCGTGGGCTTACGCCTTCGGGGGACGATTTACTGATGGGGTGGATTTATACCCTCTATCGTTGGGCAGGCAGTCCAAAACTGGATTTGAGTCAACTTCACCAGGTGCTGCTTCGCGCAATTGAAAGCCGTACAACATCCATTAGTCTGAATCTGGTTAAAGCAGCCGCTCAGGGAGAAATTGACGAACGCTTGCTGCACGCCTTTGCGATGATCACCGGTCTTCGACCTGTTGAGGACTATGCCATTCAAGATGTCTTGGAATGGGGAAGTTCATCGGGGATTGAAGTTTGTGCCGGCATGGGATTGGGAATTTTTACCCTGAACCGGTTGATTGTTTAATCTTCATGGTGAAGAAGCAAAGAATGAACTGAACCTTTCCCTTACATCTTGTTCGGTGAGGTTGAAGGCTTTAAAAAAATCATCAGGAGCGGCAATTTTCCCGCTATTTTCCGCATAGTAGAGCGCCAACCCTTCAAAAAAAGACTCATTCCCAACAAAGTTTCTCAGTTCTTCGAGAAATGCTGCCCCGCGCAAATAAACCGCATCTCGATATGCCAGATACCCGTTATAATCATAAACCGGCAAATCAATCACCCCTTGAGGTTGGTAAAAATTTACTCGATAAAACCACCACCAATCAACCAACTCCGGTAAGTATCGTTCATAATACAATCGCTCAGCGTAAGTACAAAGAGATTCATCCAGCCATGGATGTTGCGCCTGATCATTGGCAACCTCAGCATACCACCATTGATGGGCGGTTTCATGAACCGTAATCAGGGTTAAGTAACCCTTATCCGTTCCATCATAAAGGTCATAAAATCCCTTGCTCAGGAAAAACAATCCATCAAATTCCATGCCGTCCAAAAAATCAGCCTGTACCACGCTGAGGGATGAACGTGATAATTCACCAAACAATTCAGAATAAAGCCGAAAAGCCTGAAGCGTGTGATTTAAAACAACTTCTCCCTGCCGCCGATACAATGGGAAGAAGTAGTGGCTGATTTTCACCCCATCCACCTCTACCTCATTCACTTCAAAATCGGCGCTGATCGAAATTGCAAAGTTTCTGGCTTGGCTAAGGCGATATTCCCAATGATTTTGATGATTTTCAACAGGACTTGAACTGGCTGCAACAATCACCTGCCGCGGAGAATTGACCACATCAAAAATAACCTCAAAATCCGCCAGTGGGTAGACCGTATATTCTCCAAAGAAAGCCGGTGGGTGAATTACCCAGCCAGTGTCTTCGTTATAGGGAGGCAGCCACAAATACCAATCCACCAGATTGGTTTGACGCAGTGTGTAACCATAAATTTGGGGTTTGCTCGTATCAGAAGGCGGGGGTATTTCGGGTAATTGTAGGCTATATTCCGCCACAATGGAAATAGAATCCTGGAAGGACAAAGGCGCGTCTAACGCAATTCTCAGCCAGTTTCGCTGCAATTCCCAATCCAATGCCTGACCGGTAATTTGATTTTCCAACCGGCTCAATACAAACCCGTTCGGGAAGCGATTCGGTTCAACAATCAGCAAAATTTCACTGAGCGGTTTAACGGAAAGATGCGTAAATTGAATCACCTGATTGACGGCAACTCTTTTCTGAGCAGCGTCGTAAATCGCCCGAATGGTGTAGGCAGGTAAAACCTGTGGAGCGGGAGTGATTTCAGGCACATCTGACGTAGGGGTAAACCCAATGGCGGTCGGGGTAGATTCTGTAAGGGGTATCGGTGTGGTTTCTTGTAAAATAGGAGTTGGTGTTGCCGGCAGTATCGTTGGACTGGCACAATTACCCATCGCCAGAGCAACAATCACGAACCAAACCCATCTCAACCGCGGACTACCCGACCTCATACAATTCTTTAGCTCGTTTTGTCTGCTTTCCGCGTTCTTCTGTATCGAGGATCTTCTTGCGAATTCGAAAACTCTTGGGGGTCACTTCCAAAAGCTCATCCTCAGCAAGGTACTCAATGGCTTCGTCCAGGCTCATTGTGCGGGGAGTTGTCAGGCGCACCTCGATGTCCTTATTCGATGAACGCATGTTGGTCAGGTGTTTCTTTTTACATACATTCACAACCAGATCGCTTGACCGCAGGGTTTCGCCAACGACCATGCCTTCGTAAACCTCAACCCCAGGCCCATAGAACAAGATACCGCGCTCTTCAGCGTTTTTTAGACCATAATTGGTCGTCGTTCCCGCTTCCCAGGCCACAATCGAGCTGCTGTTACGGGTCGGAATTGGACCAGCATAGGGAGCGTAGCCATGAAACAAGGTATGTATCACCCCCATGCCGCGTGTAGCCGTCAGGAATTGATAGCGGAATCCCAACAGGCCACGTGTTGGAACGACGTAGACGAGGGTTACGGTATTATCCGGGTTATTGACCAGATTGATCATCTGGCCCTTTCTGGCACCCAACATTTCCACCACGGCTCCGACTGTATCCGCACTGGTTTCAATATGAACCTCTTCATAAGGTTCCAAAATTTCTCCATTCCCACCTTCTTTGAGAATGGCTTCGGGTCGCGAAACCTGAAATTCATATCCCTCACGACGCATGGTTTCAATCAGAATGGCCAGGTGCAATTCTCCTCGACCGGAAACCAGAAAGGTGTCCGCATTTTCGGTTTCTTCAACCCGGAGTGCAACATTATTGCGTAGCTCGGCAAATAACCTTTCGCGTAATTTGCGGGAGGTACTCCATTTTCCTTCTTTTCCAGCAAAAGGAGAGGTATTGACCCCAAAAGTCATCCTCACGGTCGGTTCTTCCACCCGTATTGGCGGTAGAGCCACTGGCTGCTCTGGATCGGCCAGTGTCTCGCCAATTTCCACACCTTCCAGACCGGCGATCACGCCAATATCACCCGCCAGAACTTCGTCCACCTCAACTTTTTCCAGCCCCTGAAAGACGAACAGATATCTGGCTCTCTCCGGCAATACTTCCCCCTGCAGTGTAATCCGTGCGATGGGTTGACCGTTGATGACCTTACCTGCATTCACCCGCCCAATGGCGGTAACGCCGCGATATTCATCGTAGCCGAGGTTGGTCACCAGCATCTGAAAAGGAGCGTCCAGATCAACCTCAGGGCAGGGGATATGTCGGAGAATTGCATCAAATAAAGGTTGCAAATCCGGGGATAATTCCGGTGTCAGTCCGGCTTGCTGGGAAATTGCATTGGTATAAATTACCGGAAAGTTGGCCTGGCTTTCGCTGGCTCCCAACTCAATGAATAAATCAAAGGTATCGTTCAAAACCCGGTCGGGTTCGGCATCGCGGCGGTCCATTTTATTGATGACAACAATTGCCTGATGTCCCATCTCCAGGGCTTTTTTGAGAACAAATCGGGTCTGAGGCATCGGTCCCTCCGCAGCATCTACCAGTAATAACACCCCATCCACCATGTTCATCACCCGTTCCACCTCGCCGCCAAAATCAGCATGGCCGGGTGTATCAACAATATTGATTTTGACCATCTCGCCCGTTTGTGGGTCTGGGATGAGAACGGCGGTATTTTTTGCCAAAATCGTAATGCCCCGTTCCCTTTCCAGTTCATTCGAGTCCATAACACGTTCTTGAACCTGTTGATTTTCTCGAAAGACCCTTGCCTGACGAAGTAAGCCATCCACCAGGGTTGTCTTGCCGTGATCAACGTGGGCAATAATTGCCACATTGCGAATATTCTTTCTTTGTACTTTCATTTACTTACAACCTTTCAAACCCATAAAATTATCCGACCTTCAATCTTATCAAACATTAGAAGGATTGAACAGGCGTAAATTTTTTACGCCAAATTTTGAACTATCCCCTTTTACCAATGAAAAAACATCCCTGGAGAATAAAGATATCGAAGTTAATGATGAATACCTTTTCTAAGCAGAAGAAGATACAAACCAAAAATGATCAAGCCAATGGAACCCGTGTTAGCAATAAAAGATGGGGCATTACCTGGATCACCGCCAATGTACAATCCCCAACCGACAACCGCCATCACGCCCCCAGGGATTAATGGCCACCAGATGAACTTGGTGGTCACTACGCGGGAGAAAAGAATGATTAACCCCCAACCCAGCGCAAAGATCGCAATCATCATCCCCGTTTTAGATAAGGCATTAACAGCCATGTCTGTACCCCATGCAAAATAAATTCCCGGTCCAATGGCAACGAGCAAACTGCCCGGTATAATCAAACCAAAAATACGCCAGAACACACCCCACGTCAACAAGACAAGACCAACCCCGCCTACAACGAAAAGTACAAAATCAACCACACGTAAGGGTGTGATTAAAAAACACAATCCAACGAAGAACAAAATCCCGCCGGGAATCATGGGCCACCAAACCCGTTTCGAAGTCACCCATCCCGAACTAGCGGTGATTAATGCCCAACCAGCCGAAAAAGCCAGAATCAACCAGCCAACCCGTTGTTCAAGGCTGAGCGACAGTGAGGAACTGAAAAACAGAAATCCTCCAACCCCTGCTCCAAAAATCAAACCACCCGCAATTAATAAGCCCAATTTTTTTGTCCGGTTAGCCTCTACCAGAAATACGGCGCCGCTTATGGGTAAAATGACCAGAACCAACCAGCCGGTTTTCAAGAATTGTTCTAAAAAGATGGCTAAACCTACTGAGATGAACCCTATCCCAAGAATGTAAGGAAATTCCCTTCGAGGATTTGTCCGAATTGGCGGCATCTCACTCACAATTTCCTCCTGGAATTTTTCCAATCATACCTCTCACCATCTGAATGCACATCCAGCACAAGTCATATTTGTGGTCACATTCCAAATCGGTCAAATCAACCCCAACTCACGGGCTCTTAAGACCGCCTGCATTCGATCGCGTGCATCCAGTTTTGCAAGGATGTTCGTCAAGTGATTTTTGACCGTTCCTTCCGCTATTACCAGTGTGTCAGCAATCTCCTTATTACTGGCACCCTGAGCAACCAGCCTCAGCACTTCCAATTCCCTTGAGGATAATTTAACCCCAATTTCATCGAGAGAGGTTCTTGCCGGCCTTGATAAGCGGGAAAACTCAGCCATGACTTTGGCAGTAATGGATGGCAATAAAAAATATTCTCCACGCGCCGCCGAGCGAATCGCCTCATACAATTTTTCAGACGAGACATCTTTCAGCAAATAACCCACCGCACCCGCACGCAATCCTTCAAAAACATCTTCGTCGTCGTCAAAGGTTGTCAGCACAATAACCTTGCACTGCGGCAAACTGTCTTTGATACGCCTTGTGGCAGTCACTCCATCCATGACCGGCATTCTTAAATCCATCAAAATCACATTTGGGCTCAGATTGACTGCCATGCGCAAGGCTTCTTCACCTTGAGATGCCTCCCCCACCACCTCAAAATCAGGCTGCAAATCCAGCAATGTCCTTAGCCCTTCTCGAAAAAGGGCCTGATCGTCCACCAGAAGTATTTTTATCTTTGGATTCATGCTGGCACCTTGATTCTAAAACCAAATCCCTTTGAAGGGTTTTCTAAAAGTTGAAAATATCCACCCACAATTTGAACACGTTCCCTTAACCCCATCAAACCAAAACCTTCTTTCAATTCATCAACTCCCACACCGTCATCCTGAAGAGTCAAAACGACCCACTCCGGGGAAGAATAATCCAGACATACGGATAAATTCCGGGCTTTGGAATGCTTACAGGCGTTGGAAATCCCCTCTTGAACTGCCCGGTAAAGAGTCCAATAAGTTGTAGCGTTCAATTCGCGCCCCACCCCAATCACCTGAAGTTCAGGTTCAATGCCAAAGGATTTTGCACTTTCGAGCAATTGCGGGATGATCTTCTCAAGGGGAATATCCTGATAGGGTTGACTGCGCAGGGTTCCAACCGATTGACGAACATCCGAAAGGGCTTCCTGCGTGAGAGAGATCGCCTTTTGTAGATGCTCAGCCGATTTTTGCGGATCATTTATCATCAGTGCATTGGCTGCTTTGATCTGCATGTGAATACTGGTGAGGTAGTGCCCCAGCCCATCGTGAATTTCGCGCGCCAGCCGATTGCGTTCTTTGATAATGGCCAGATCTTCGATCTGCGCCGCATAATCGCGCAGTTGCTGGTTTGCCTGTGTCAACTCCCCCACCAGGCGTTCCACTTCACGACGGGAAGCCTCTTCGTTCAAAGCCATTTGAGTAAATACGACAATGAACACTAACCCGGCAAAAAAGATCGGTAATCCTTCCCAAACTGCTTGTAAATTATCCGCAAATGCGTAAACCGCCCCAACATAAGCCAGCAAGATAGAAAATTGGGCAAAATAACTGATTCTCTGTGGAAGTAATATTACCGCATGACCGGCAAGCGGCAACAAAACCATGGCATTAAAACCCGCACCTCGCCCCAAATACACAATCCAGGCTCCCAGTAAAATCTGAACGATAAAATAGCCAATGCTCAACAACAAATTTTGCGATTTCGCACAAAATGCGAAACCATAAATTCCAATTGTCAAATAGGTGGTGCCCAACACAATCATCAGGATGATTTCAAGCGGTGTTGCAGCCTTCATTGAACTGAAGGTCGCAAAAAAGGACGCCAACACAACCACTGCAAAGGCTAAATCGGCATCACTGCTGGTGCGAATTTGCGAATCGGATGATTTATTCATCATCAAAATTATAATCCCGCCGCGAAAAGGATTTATCGAAAAAAACTTGAAGTCCAAAAATGTTGAGATTATAATCCCACATTATCCAATTCATTCGCCAAGAGAGGGCAGCCATGACCATTGATCATTTCAGCCGCGCAATCCTGAAAGTAATTGATAAAGAATATTTTTTCTTCCCTTTGCTGAATGTTCCCGGCGCAACCATTGAAAATTTAAACCGCCTTCCCTTTTCAATTCGAATTTTGTTAGAAGGGGTTCTCCGCAAGCAGCAAACCGGTGAAGCCACTTCCGCGGACTTACAAAATTTACTAAATTGGCAGCCCAGACAAGAAAACCGGCTCACCATCCCCATTTTTCCCGGCCGGGTGGTGCTTCAGGACTTTACCGGAGTTCCGGTCATTAACGATTTGGCGGCAATGCGCTCCGCCCTTGCGAGAATGAAAGATGATCCTCGGAAAGTTAACCCGGTTGTCCAGGTTGACCTGGTCATTGATCATTCAATTCAGGTTGATTACTACGCCAATCCTGATGCTTACCGGCTGAATGCCGAGCTGGAATTTCAGCGCAACCGCGAAAGGTATGAATTTCTTCATTGGGCGCAAAAAGCCTTTAAGAATCTTCGGATAGTCCCGCCAGCCTCCGGTATCGTTCATCAGGTCAATCTGGAATATCTGGCCACCGTCGTCCTGACCCGCGAAGAAGAAGGTTCCACCATCGTCTTCCCGGATACACTGGTGGGTACCGACTCTCACACGACCATGATCAACGGATTGGGCGTGGTTGGCTGGGGAGTCGGCGGCATTGAAGCCGTCGCCGCCATGCTGGGCGAGCCAATTGAAATTGTCGCACCAGATGTGATTGGCGTCCGCCTCAGTGGCAAGTTGCGCGAGGGTGTAACCCCAACCGACCTGACCCTCTTTATCATCCAATCCTTAAGAAAATTAGGGGTTGTGGATAAATTTGTGGAATTTTTCGGCCCGGGCCTGGATCATCTCGCCCTTGCTGACCGGGCAATGATTGCCAATATGGCTCCGGAAAGCGGTGCGACCATCCTTTATTTCCCTGTGGATCATCACACCCTGGACTACCTGAGATTAACCAACCGGCCTGAATCGTTGGTGGAACTGGTTGAAGCCTACTATCAGGCCCAAATGCTCTTCCGCACATCCTCAACTCCTGACCCGGAATATACCTATGTGCTGGAAGTAGACCTCTCGGCGATTGAGCCATCCGTGGCGGGTCCACGCCGCCCGCAGGACCGTATCCCTTTGGCTGAAGTCCGCAGCGTTTTTCAGCGTTCGCTCACCGCACCCAAGACTGAAAATGGGTTTGGTATTCCGCCCGAAGAACTTGGGAGAAGTGCAGTTATCCCAAGCAACGGAAAAACCAGTGAGTTGAAACATGGGTCAGTGGTCATAGCCGCAATTACTTCCTGCACCAACACTTCCAATCCATTCGTGATGATGAGTGCCGGTTTGCTTGCCAAAAAGGCAGTTGAAAAGGGGCTGAAAGTCAAACCCTACGTCAAAACCTCCCTGGCGCCCGGTTCACGCGTGGTTACAGATTATCTTAAAGACGCCGGTTTAATGGATGACCTGGAAGCCTTGGGATTCTATCTGGTCGGTTATGGCTGCACCACCTGCATCGGAAACGCCGGTCCCCTACCCGAACCCATCGTGCAAGCCATTAAAGAGAACAATCTGGTAGTGGGTGCGGTCTTATCCGGCAATCGCAATTTTGAAGGTCGCATCAGTCCTCACACCCGCGCCAACTTTTTAGCTTCTCCCCCCCTGGTCGTGGCATATGCATTAGTCGGAAGCGTAGATATTGATTTGCTGAACGAACCACTCGGCACAGGCAAAGACGGCCAGCCAGTTTTCCTGAAAGACATCTGGCCTTCCTCTCAGGAAGTGGAAGAACACATTCACCGCCATATCCGCCCTGAAATGTTTGCCGATGCCTATGCCGCCATCTTCCAGATGAGCGAGCTATGGAACCAGATTCAAAGCGGTGAAGATTTGCTCTACCAGTGGGACGAAAACTCGACCTATTTGCAGGAACCACCTTTCTTCAACATTCAACCTTCCGGAGGCGAGGACATCCTCAACGCACGAGTGCTGGCTCTGCTTGGTGATTCAATCACCACCGATCACATCTCGCCGGCAGGGAGTATCGCCGTCAACAGTCCGGCTGGACAGTATCTGATCAGCAAAGGCGTGCCACCCTCCGAGTTTAACTCCTATGGTTCCAGGCGCGGCAATGACCGGGTGATGACACGCGGAACTTTCGCCAACATACGCCTGAAAAATCAGCTGGTACCCGGTGTCGAAGGTGGGTTTACCCGCCACTTTCCCAGCGGTGAACAAATGACCATTTACGATGCAGCCATGCGTTACCAATCTGAAGGCGTCCCGCTAATCATTCTGGCTGGAAAAGAATATGGCACGGGTTCCAGCCGGGATTGGGCAGCTAAAGGGGTATTATTATTAGGAGTTAAAGCCGTCATTGCCGAGTCCTTTGAGCGCATCCACCGTTCCAATCTGGCAGGCATGGGCGTGCTCCCGCTCCAATTTAAAAACGGACAAAATGCCCGGGCCCTCGGTCTGAAAGGGGATGAAATCTTCGCCATCAAAGGTATTGGGCCGGAATTGTATCCCGGAAAAGAGGTCATTGTGGAAGCCCGCTCAGGCGCGAATATTGTCACCTTTCCGGCAATTGTCCGGCTGGATACGCCCAAAGAAATTCAGTACTATCTGAACGGCGGGATCATGAATACCATCCTTTCCCAATTGCATCGGCGAACTCTGGAAAACTTGCAAAATTGATTATTGACAAATTAGTCAAACTTGCGTATCATCATGCACAACAAATGGGTTTCCTGAAATGATCTCTATCTCTTCCGAACTCCGCTTCCGTCGTCCGCTAACCGATCCCTTCTTCCACGGGATGGTTGGCGCTTTTGGGGTTATTCAGTAAGAGATCACACCGAATCATCATTCTGTAATCCAATGCCCTCCAAACCGTGGAGGGCATTTTTTATTCCAAATAAATCCAAAGGTAAAGGAGAATAAAACATGAAAAAGAATGGAAAATCAAAAATCAAAAAAGTGGTGCTGGCTTATTCGGGGGGGTTGGACACCTCAGTAATTGTTCCATGGCTGATTGAAAACTATGGTTGTGAGGTGGTCTGCTACACTGCTGATATCGGTCAGGGGGAAGAACTTTCCGGTTTACCTGCCAAAGCCAAAGCCAGCGGGGCAAGCAAAATCTACATCGAGGATCTCAAAGAAGAATTTGCCCGCGACTATTTGATGCCGCTTTTGAAATCTGGTGCAATTTACGAGCGAAAATACCTGCTGGGGACATCCATCGCACGCCCGTTGATCGCCTATCATCTGGTGAAAACTGCCCACAAAGAAGGAGCTGATGCCATCGCTCATGGCTGCACCGGCAAGGGTAATGATCAAGTGCGTTTCGAGCTGACCGCCATGGCGCTTGACCCCCGCCTGAAAGTGATTGCGCCGTGGCGAGAATGGAACATTCGCTCTCGCGAAGACGCACTGGCTTATGCGCAATCCCATAACATCCCGGTTTCATCCACCCTCAAATCCATTTACAGCCGAGATAAAAATCTATGGCACTTATCCCATGAGGGTGGGTTGCTCGAAGACCCCTGGAACGAGCCGGAAGAAAGCATGTACCAGATGAGCAACTCTCCGCTGAATGCGCCCGATCAACCTGAAACAATCACTCTCGATTTTGAAAAAGGAATCCCAAGCCGGTTGAATGGTAACAAGATGCCCATTCACGAACTGATTGCTGCCCTGAATGAAATTGGCGGGAAACACGCTATCGGCAGGGTGGATCTGGTAGAAAACCGGTTGGTGGGCATGAAATCGCATGGCGTATATGAGACCCCCGGCGGCACAATCCTTTTAGCAGCCCATCAGGAACTGGAAGGGCTGTGTCTTGATCGGGACACACTCCACTTCAAAGAAATCATAGCCCACCGCTATGCAGAATTAGTCTATAACGGACAGTGGTTTACCCCCTTGCGTGAAGCCCTGGATGAATTTATCAACAAGACGCAGGAAACAGTAACCGGCACGGTAAAACTCAAATTGTACAAGGGCAATATCATCGTTGCCGGGCGCACGAGTCCGGAAAGTTTATACCGGGAAGACTTTGCAACCTTTGGGCAAGATGATGTATATAATCAAAAAGATGCGCAGGGATTTATCACGCTATTTGGGCTGCCCATGAAGGTTCAGGCACTGCGCAAAATTCACAAAAAGCAACCCGCTCAGTACGACCAGCCCGATTACACCAAATTCAAACGAGATTAATTCAGGAGTTGATCGTGACCAAATTGTGGGGAGGACGCTTCTCTTCTCAAACCGACTCGCTTGCCGCCCGGTTGAACGCATCCATTGCGTTCGACTGGCGGCTGGCCCCCTTTGATGTGAGAGCATCCGCTGTGTGGGCCGAAGAACTGGCTGAAATCGGCATTTTGTCCGCGGAAGAACTCCAACAAATTCAAAGCGGGTTGCAGCAAATTACAACCGAGATTCAAAACCATACTTTTCAGATTCAACCCGACGATGAGGATGTCCACACCGCCATCGAACGCCGGCTGTTTGAACTGATTGGTGAGCCGGCAGGTAAGCTTCACACCGGACGAAGCCGCAATGACCAGGTCATGACCGACTTTTACCTCTGGCTGCGCGAATCTGGCAGTTTTCTCGATACAGCCATTCAAGATGTGCAAAAAGCCCTGATTGATCGAGCCGAGTTGGATTTGGGATTGATCGTCTCTGGCTACACGCATTTACAGCGTGCCCAGCCAATCCTTCTCTCCCACTGGTGGCTTTCTCATTTTTATCCACTCCAACGCGACCGGCAGTATCTGGACTTTCTGCTGCAACAAGCCAACTTCTGCCCGCTGGGGTCTTCTGCCTTAGCCGGATGTCCTTATCCGATCAACCGTTTTCGTCTGGCTAAAAAATTGGGTTTTAATGCGCCTTTTCCCAACAGCATTGATGCCGTTTCCAGCCGGGATGCGGCTGCTTCTTTTCTGTTCTTTGCATCCCTCCTCACCGTTCATCTTTCACGCCTCGCCGAAGCACTCATTTTATTCTCCACAACCGAATTTGGTTTTGTGGAATTGCCCGATGCCTATACTACCGGTTCATCCATCATGCCTCAAAAGAAAAACCCCGACATGCTGGAACTGACCCGCGCCAAAGCCGGCGTAACCATCGGACAATTGACCGGATTTTTGAGTGTGCTTAAGAACTTGCCATCCGCTTATGATAAAGACCTGCAGGAAGACAAACCGGCAGTCTTCAGTGCTTTTGATCACCTCAGCCTGATCTTACCGGTCATCTCCGGCATACTTCAAAATCTGAAGGTGATCCCCCAGAATCTCTCTGCCAGTCTTGACCCTGCTCTGCTGGCAACCGAAATCGCCGACTTTCTGGTCATGCAGGGCATTCCCTTCCGAAAAGCACACCGCCTTGTAGGCGAACTAATCAGGGATTGTGCCAATCAGGGAATTACCCTCTTGCAGGCTTCAGCAGAACAACTTGGAAAAATCCACGAAAGCCTTCCAGGTCAATTTGCCGAATTGCTTGATCCTCGTCACGCCGTTGAACGGCGCGCTCAATTTGGAGGAACTTCTTCTACCTCGGTTAAAAACCAGATTATCCAGGCGCGTAAAATCCTTCAAAAATTGCGCTGACAAACATCCTTGACTCCTGCTCTTAAGGCTGTTAGGATGAATAATCATAATGTACGGAGGTCACTAATGAATCCCGATAATGAAAATGATATTCGAAAGATTGAAGATACCATTCCGACCCCATCCACGCCCGTACTTCCGATTGTATTAAATCTGGACGAGGAAACAATCGAAATTCTGCTGGACGACCAGATTGCTACCGGCGGATAATTCATCGAATTTTCCTATTTATTCATGACGGGCGCGGAGTGGATCCAACAGATTGCTCTGCGCTTTTTGATTAATCAGATTAATCAACAAAATTCCAGATCCACCCCTTTATGATGTCTTCCAGACCAACTCGAATTTCCTGTTTTATTCAATTTATCCTGATTTTTCTGTCAGGTTGTTCAAACCCCGCCCCGGCGCTATCATCGCCTGCATCATCTTTGGAGGCCAACTACTCCAGCCCGTCCCCAACCCTTTTCACCGATACGCCCATTCCCTCATCCACGATATCCCCTACCGAATCCACCCTGCCATCACAAACTCTGACTCCCCTTAACAATCTTGAACCAGCAGGCTGCCAGAAACCCGACGAGGATTACACCATTCTGACCTTCAATGGAGTTTTACTGAACCAGCGCACCTACTCCATGCTCCGCACTGCTGCCCAGCTGTATCAGGGTGAAATTGATATTCTTGGGGATGCCATCACCCAGGGGTCTTACACTCAACAGGTGGATGCCAGTTTTGGAACCCATGCGGGTGGCGGTGCTGTTGATCTCTCTGTCATGAGGGAAGGAACTTATACAATCCTTTGGGATGAGATTCCGCTGTTGATTCACGCCTTGCGTGTTGCCGGATTTGCCGCCTGGTTGAGAGATTTGGATGAACTTTATCCCGGTTCTCCAATTCATATTCACGCCATTGCCATCGGAGACCAGCAGTTGTCCAGAGCAGCCCAGGAACAATTAACTGGTGATTATGGATATTTCAGGGGTTATTCCGGTTTACCGCCGGGCTTCGGTGGACCCAGTCTGGATCGTCACGGGGGACCAATTCTATGCCGGTGGATGATCGAAGCGGGTTATAGCGATTTGCGGCTCACTCCCACGCCCGATCCAATCGGCGATCAACTGGATTGTCACAAATGTCAGATCAAGTAAGCCCTGAAGTATCAGCCTGAGCTGCCCGAACTGCCAATTCGATATATAACGCTGCAGCCCAACCATAAATTGGGGCGTGGGTAATTTTTTGGCCATTGGAAAAACGGTGGCTAAGCAATTCCAGCAATTGCCGGCAGAGGTGATTGCCGATATGCGTCAGGTTACACCGCTCCAAACCTTCCAGTAGCAGATACAATACACCCATCCATTCGGGACTGCGCCATAATTTCTGATTTTCCAAGTCATCATTTTCAATGAGGATTGTCGGCAGGGGAAAGTTTTTCCAAACTCCATCCTCATCAGATAAGTGATCAACCATTTTTTTCGTCACATCTGCTTCGCAATCCCCGCACAACAACCCAATTAAACTCAGCGGAGTTGGCACGCAGACCGGCCTTCCTTGTTGCTGCATCCAGAAAAGGCCGCCTTTTCCGGCTTCATCCTCACTCCGCACCTGTGACAGCACCCGCTCAGCCTGGCATCTCCAAAATTCTGCATCCGCAGGTTCGTTCACAGCGTCGGAGATTTTTGCCATGCAGTCCAGTTGAAGATAAAGAAAAACGCTCATCTCAGGTGAAATGTTGCCCGGCATCTCTTCCAAAATTACCGGATCATCCATATCCTCCGCAAAAAGGGAATGACTTGTGGAGGAAGTAAGGCTCAGGCCATGATCATATAAATCGAGCCACCACTTCAACCAACGAGACAAACCATCATAAATTTCATTGAGGAATTCAACATCTCCATCTCGCTCAAAGAGTTTCCAAATCGTCCAACCCAGAAGTGGCGGGCGCGACCAATCAACCTCGGTGGCTTGTTCCCGTTTGAGGATCACACCGCTCTCATAAACACCGTCAGGTATCATTCCACTGGGAGATTGATGATCAAAAAATATCCGTAATTGATCCTGGGCTAGCTTTCGATCAATGTGACGGTACGCCATGGCATAAAAACAGGCGTCCCATTGCCAGATTGTCGTCGAGTGCTTTTTTGAAGAAACCAGGACTTCCCGGCTTAAGTAAAATCGGGTTGAAACCAACCCGGAGCGTAACAACCACCAGGCAGTTTTATAATGATTATCCGGTGCACCAATCTTCGGGATTCGGGAAAACCAATCCTGCCAGAATTGAGCCGAGCGGTTGAGGACAATCTTTGGATCATTGACGTATCGAGCTGCACCCAGCCGGGTCGAAACATGCAGTAACACACCGCCGCAGTTACCACCGTCCACAATCAATTTAAATTTCCAGCCAAAGCCGGGTAATTTTTCTATTTGATGCTGGAGTATCTTCCGATTGGTTGAGTAAACCAGCCGGGTGCGATCTTCCCCCTGGGCAACAGCAATTCCACCTCGCCGGTCGGTTGATAACTCATTCAGGTTGATTTTTCCGCTTAGCCCACAAGGTTCAGCAGGCGGCGCAATCAGGATATTTTCCCCATCCTCAAACGTCAGATAATACTTGCCGATTCTGGTTTCAAAAATCATACAATGCGGAAAAGTTTCAATGGTGTATTCCAGGGCATTTCCATCCCCATCTAAAAAGCTCATCTCTTCGATCAAAGCGGGTAAATTTTGCCCGATTCTCGAAGCAATATCTTGCGAGCGCAACCGGTCGGTCAATCGCAAGCTGATACCCCTTTCTTCGGCTACGACACTCAACCTCGACCCGCGAGATGTAAATGGAACAATGGAAACATCAAGAATATTATGAAAGTCACTCAAAGCGGGAAAATCCATGTCAAATCTTTGCGTAATCATTACACTGATTTTAACACCTTTCGTCCTCAGATCAGATTTGAAGAGGATGGATCGCTCCAGCTTCACAATGATTCAGGCAGAACTGGCAGCCTATACACAACGTTGGTCTGGCGAGATAAGGATAGATATGCTGACTTTCATCCATTAAATTCATTTCAATGCACTTCATTGGGCAAACCCTCCGACATTCACCGCAGCCATTACATCTTAAGTAATCCCAGCCGGGTTTGAACCATTTGCTCATGGCGATTCTGGCAGCAGGTTTCCCCAAGTTATCCACAACAGCTCCAAAACCACATACTCGACCACACGCCCCGCACGAATTACAATTTTGCAAAATAATGTGGCGTTTTTTCTTCCGGCCTTGAATTGCCCCCACCGGACACCACATTCTGCATACCCCGCAACCAACACATTGCTCCGTAATTTGGTACAATCTTTCCTCCACACACCATCATACAACAAATCACGAAAAAAATTCGCTTATTCCGGGTAAAACAGTGAACTCTCAGGCAGCATTTTTTGTCGGGAACATACCGGTTTTTGGTAATCTCATCCTTTCTCCGATGGATGGTCTTTCGGAGCGTCCTTTCCGTTCGCTGGTACGAAAATCAGGTTCAGCCATGTCCTACACAGAGTTCATTAATGCCATAGATGTGCTATCCGGGATTCAGCGCGTCCACAAGAAATTTTCCTACTACGAGTCTGAACGACCGGTAGTTTTTCAGATTTTCGATGATGATCCCGATCGCATTCTCGATGCTGCCAGTCAATTGATCCCCTTTCAACCCGATATTATTGATCTCAATATGGGATGCTCCGCTCATCATGTTGCCGGCCGTGGAGCAGGTGCAGGTTTATTGCCCCATCCTCACAAAGTAGCGGCAATCATTCAAAATCTGGTGAAGAACTTACCCGTACCGGTAACTGCAAAAATCAGGCTTGGCTGGGATGACCACAACCGCAACTATCTGGAGATTGCCAGGATTGTTGAAGATTGCGGGGCTCAATTGATCGCCGTTCATGGCCGCACGAAGGCTCAGGGGTATACTGGTCGGGCAGATTGGGATGCCATTGCAGAAATCAAATCCGTGCTACGCATTCCGGTAATCGCCAATGGAGATGTGCAAACCGTTACAGATATTCAGCGAATACAAACTCATACCCGTTGTGACGGCGTGATGATTGGACGGGCGGCTTTATTCAACCCATGGATTTTCAGTTATAAAGACCGCGAGGAAGTTTCTCACCGAGAGGTCAAAATCTGGATAGACGCTCATCTTGAGGAAATGATCCAGTTTCATGGGATCGAACTGGGATTGATTTTATTCCGTAAATATCTCAAGCGCCTGCTTTCCCCCTACCAGATCGGCGATGAATTCTTGCTACCCCTGCTGACCGAAACAGATTTCAATCGTTTCAAGAACCAAATTGACCATTTATTCAAAAATGTTCTCGAACAAAAACCTTAAAATTTCAAAATTCGTGACAAATATAATTTGGAAGTAGGATTGTTTTTTGCTATACTGAATTCTAATGAAGGTTGTATGACATCTCTCCACCTCTAACCCGCCCTCAGGAAAGGGTTATCCCCTCGATGCCATCCAAAACTGAATACTCTCGACTTTTCAATCGTACCATTGAGGCGCTCCTCCCCCTTCTGGCCGTGCCGGTTGCTCTCCTCATCGGAGCAGCAATGATTTACGCCTTAGGGGTTAACCCCCTGCAAGCGTATGGAACACTCTTTCAAGGCGCTTTTGGCAATGTCTCCGGACTTACTCAATCCCTTGTCAAAGCAACTCCCCTGCTTCTGGTTGGGTTGGGGGTTACCATCGCCTTTCGCGGGGGAGTGATCAACATCGGGGGCGAAGGGCAGTTGATTGTCGGCGCGCTGGCAGCAACTGCCTTTTCGATTGGATTTTCAGACTTGCCGCGCATCATCCTCTTGCCACTTACCCTGCTGATGGCAGCATTGAGCGGGGCGGTTTGGGGTGGCGTTCCCGGCATTCTCAAGGCTCGGTTGGGAGTCAATGAGATCTTGAGCACAGTGATGATGAACGCAATTGCGTTGCAACTTTCTAATTATTTGTTACGCGGCCCGATGATTGACCCGGCTGAAATTGAACGCGGTACTCAAATCGCCCAATCCGATTTGCTGCCCCAGGCAGCCTGGCTGTCCCGCTTGATGCCGCGCACATTACTGCACAGCGGCGCCATCCTGGCCTTGATCATGGCGGTGTTGGTGTACATCTTTCTCTGGCGCACGACGATTGGTTACCGCATCCGGGCAGTTGGTTTGAACCCGGATGCGGCTCGTTATGCCGGTATTCCGGTTCAGTTTTATCAAGCGCTTTCTCTGATCCTCGGCGGTGCATTTGCCGGTTTAGCCGGAGGAGTGGAGGTCACCGGTGTTCATCACCGCATGATAGAAGGACTTTCCGGTGGGTATGGTTTTTCCGGTATTGTGGCGGCCCTCTTTGGAAAATTGCATCCTTTGGGTGCCGTACCTGCCTCGGTCCTTTTCGGCGGCCTGCTTGTCGGTGCAGATCGCATGCAGCGGGTTACCCAGGTACCCTCAGCGCTTATCACCGTGATTTTGGGATTGGTCGTCCTTTTTGTAGTCAGCAGCGAAATCTGGGCTCGCCGCCGCGCCCGCAGGAGGGAAACTCGTGGCTGAACTGTTCACCCTGCCCGTCTTATTAGGCATCTTATATTCCGGTATCCGCTTAGCCACACCGTATCTGTACGCCGCCATCGGCGAAACATTTGCCCAAAGATCTGGAGTCCTCAATCTTGGGGTGGATGGAATCATGCTGATGGGGGCATATACTGGCTTTTACATTGCGATGAAAACCGGCAACCTTTTTTGGGGTTTATTAGGCGCAGCGGTGGCCGGTTTCTTAATGGGTTTATTGATGTCCGTGGTCAGTGTTACTTTACAGGCTGAACAGGGAATCAGTGGAATCGGCCTGAATTTGTTTGGTTTGGGTCTTTCCACACTGCTATTCAAAGTCACCCTTGGGGGGGTTGAGTCAATTCGCGGTTTTCAACCCATCCGCATTCCGTTATTGGGCCAAATCCCATATCTTGGGGATATCTTTTTCAATCATAATTTACTGGTTTATGGTGCATTTCTGCTGGTTCCTTTAGCTAACTTCGTATTGAATAAAACCACCTTTGGCTTGAAAGTTCGCGCTGTCGGTCAAAACCCTCAGGCAGCCGACACACTGGGTGTCAATGTCACTCTCATACGCTACACCACCGTCTGCCTTGGAGGCATCCTTGCGGGCATCGCTGGGGCATCTCTATCCCTTGCCTTGATCAACTTGTTTCAGGAGAACATGACCAGCGGTATGGGTTTCATCGCCGTTGCACTGGTTTATTTTGGCGGGTGGCGGCCATGGGGGGTAATGGGCGGAGCATTATTGTTCAGCTTTGTAAATGCTTTACAGTTATGGGTTCAGGTAAAGGGGATCAACATCCCATCTGATATTGCTGTTATGATGCCGTACATTCTCACAATCATTGCATTAACGTTTTCAGGTAGACGCGCCCGCCAGCCGCAGGCGCTTACCAAACCCTTCGAGCGCGGTGAAAATTAACCCAATGAAATTTTCTGAATTAAAAGAGGAGGTGATCTCGCAAAAGTTACCCTTATTCACACAAAGGCTGTTGCCGCGTATATTTTTCACCCATTTCCCTATTTTTTTGGAGGAGTACAAAATGAAAAAATTTGTTGTGCGGATTGCTCTGCTGGTTGCCCTTGTGTCCTTGTTGTTGAGCGCCTGCGCTCAGCCAGCGGCGCCCACTCAGCCAGCCCAGGAGGAAAAGCCGTTCCGCGTGGCCGTGGTCATGCCCAGCACGATCACCGACCTTGCCTTCAGCCAATCCTTCTTCGAAGCCCTCAAGAAAGTTCAGGAAGAGGAAGGCGGACCATCCAAATTTGAAATTGCCTACTCGGAAGGCATGTTCAATGTTCCCGATGCCGCTGCGGCCATTCGAGACTACGCTGCCCAGGGATACAACCTTGTGATTGCCCATGGTTCCCAATATGGCACATCCCTGTCCCAAATTGCACCGGATTTCCCGGAAACAGCCTTTGCGTGGGGTACCTCACTGGATACTTTCCAGGCTCAGGGCATTAATAATGTCTATGCCTACCAGGCCGAATCTCAGGAAGGCGGTTATGTCCTCGGTACAATTGCAGCGCTCATGAGTAAAACCGGTGTTTTGGGTGTTTGCGGACCGGTGAACGCTGGTGATGCCAAGTTGTTTGTGGATGGTTTCGTTGCCGGGGCTAAAAACGCAAAGCCGGACATTCAGGTCAATGTGACATTCACCGGCTCATTCTCGGATGTATCCCTGATGGCTTCTGCTGCTGAAACTCACATTGCTGCCGGCGCCGATATGCTGACCGGATCTTCCCAATCGGTGGTTGGCGCCATCGGTGTTGCCAAGGATAAAGGCGCTTACTGGTTCGGAACCCAGTGGGAACAAACACCGGTCGGTCCAGAAACCGTTGTTGCCACTCAGGTCTTTGATTGGACGATTGTCATTCGCGACATGGTTAAATCTGTCCGGGCGGGTGTGTTGGGCGGCAAAGCCTACACCCTGACATTCAAAAACGGTGGACTGAAACTGGTTTATAACGATAAAGTCCCCGTTCCGGATGACATCAAAGCCAAAGCTCAGGAAACCATTGATGGCATCATGAACGGGACAATTGATCCGCTCAGCGGACCTAAACAATAAAAATTTGATTGAAACGGGGTGGCTTGAGATAACCCAAGCCACCCCACTCATCGGAAGTGAATTATGAGCGATTTACTCCCCACCGGTCACAAACGAATAAAAGAAATGCGCATGGAGGGCATCGTCAAACGTTTCCCCGGCGTCCTGGCTAACGATCATGTGGATTTCGATGTCAAGGCAGGTGAAATCCATGCCTTGCTTGGCGAAAATGGTGCTGGTAAAAGTACCTTGGTTCGCCAGTTGTATGGTTTATACCGGCCGGATGAGGGGAAAATTTTCATCAATGGCGAGGAAGTTGTGTTTCACTCCCCCAAAGATTCCATTGCTGCTGGCATTGGTATGATTCATCAGCATTTCATGCTGGTGCCGGATTTGACGGTGGTGGAGAATGTTGCACTTGGATTGCCCTCATCCCGCGGCGTAATATTAGACCTTGACCGTGTCCGTAAAAGGATTGATTTACTCTGCCAGCAGTACAATCTCAAAGTTGACCCAGACGCCTACATCTGGCAGCTTTCGGTTGGAGAACAGCAACGAGTCGAAATTCTCAAAGCACTTTATCGCGGAGCCGCTCTTCTCGTCCTGGATGAACCAACCGCGGTATTAACCCCACAAGAGGTTGACGACCTTTTCATCACTTTACGAAGGATGGCGGATGAAGGTCACGCCCTGATTTTCATCTCCCATAAATTACACGAAGTACTTGCCATCAGTCAACGGGTTACCGTTTTACGCGATGGTAAAGTGGTCGGCACTCGTCAAACCAAAGGTGCCACGAAAACCGAACTTGCTCAAATGATGGTTGGACGTCCGGTCATCCTTCAGTACGAAAAGCCTCCACTAAAAATGGGGGAAGTCTTGTTGAAAATTGAAAATCTGGTGGTCCGGGGCGATCGCGGGAACGATGCCCTCAAAGGGGTATCACTGGAAGTTCATGGCGGTGAAATACTGGGTCTGGCAGGCGTTTCGGGCAATGGACAAAGAGAACTGGCAGAAGCACTGGCGGGTTTGCGGCCGGTAAAATCCGGACGGATTATCCTGAACGGCGTGGATGTCACTCACGCCTCTCCCTCGGTACGGATTGCTACCGGTCAATCCTACATCCCGGAAGAAAGAATGAAAGACGGAGCCATCAAAGATTTTAGCGTTGCTGATAATTTCATCCTCGAAGATCACGCCAAACCGCCTTTCTCCTCGCGGACTTTTCTAAATTTTCGCAGCATCCGACAGGTTTCCGAACGGCTGGTTCAGGAGTTCAATGTAAAAACCCCCACGATTGAAACCCCCATCAAAAATCTTTCCGGCGGGAACATTCAGAAGATGATCCTTGCACGCGAGCTTTCCCGGAAACCCAAAGTGCTGATTGCCGCACAACCAACCCGTGGGGTGGATATTGGCGCTTCGGAGTACATCCATCAACGATTACTCGAACAGCGGCAGGCAGGCACAGCCACATTGCTCATTTCGGAGGATTTAGACGAGATCCGCGCCCTATCGGATCGCATTGCCGTAATATACGAGGGCGAAATTGTTGGGGTTGTAGATGGCAAGACTGCCACCACCGAAGAATTGGGTTTAATGATGGCCGGTATCCGCGAAAAAGCCAAAGCCTGAAGCAATTCCTGGCTTTTCAGGCAAGAATTTGCCGATTAGTACTTTAATTTTGACGAAAAATATCGTAAAATATTCTTGAGAATCGGTGGTCGGAATCCGGTTAATTGCCGGACCGGCGTCGGACCTGTGTGAGTCCGTCGAAAAGTGCCGCCTTACTGAAGGAGTCCACCGATCCGATGAACATCTGGCAAAAATATGTCATTCCCCGCTCCATTGAAGAAGCAATCCACTACCTGACTTCCGCCCCCGGCTCCGCCCGGCCGATCGGCGGCGGAACCGATCTGTTACTCGAAATCCAACAGGGACACCATCCACCGGTTCACACTCTTGTGGATGTAACCCGCATTCCCGATCTGCTGCGGTTGCAAGAAATAGGGGAACGCCTTTTTATTGGCGCCGCAGTTCCTGTAAAGGTGATCACAGAGTCGCCTCTCGTTCGCCATCACGCTTTAGCCGTCGCTGAAGCCTGCGGATTGATTGGAGGCCCGCAAGTTCGGAATACAGCCACCCTTGGCGGAAATGTGGCTCATGCTTTACCGGCAGCCGATGGCATGATTTCTCTATTTGCTTTGGATGCGCAGGTTGAGATCGCCGGAGCCACAGGCCGCCGCTTGCAGCCCATTCACACTCTTTTCAAAGGCCCTGGCCAGTCAACCCTGGATTTGAACTCGGAGATTATCGTCGGATTTTACCTGCCCCTACGTAAATCCGGTCAGTCCTCTGCTTTCAGCCGGGTGATGCGTCCCCAAGGGGTTGCCCTGCCCATTTTGAACATGGCAGTGTGGATGGAACGGGAAGACCAAGTGATCCGCGACATTCACATTGCGATCGGCCCCTCCGGGCCGGTGCCTTTTCGAGCCACGCAAGTTGAAAAGGAATTGATCGGAAAATCCCCTGATTCCTTTGCACTTAAAAGAGCAAAAGAGGCTATTCACCAATCCATCCAGTTCCGCAGTAGTGCCATGCGTGCCAGTGCCGCTTATCGGCATCATCTCAGCGAAGTACTGCTGGAAGAAGTTATCGGTAAAGCCTGGCAACGGGCATTTGAATTGGAGGTAGCATGAACGACCCGAACATGATTACTCTAACTGTCAACGGGAACACTTACCAGTTACCCGAAATCCCCGGTGAAATGCTGGCAGACCTGCTTCGTTATCGTCTCAAATTGACCGGTACCAAAGTCGCTTGTGGCGAGGCCGAGTGCGGTGCCTGCACAGTGATTCTTAACGGTGAACCGGTGCTGTCCTGTTCTTATCCGGCGGCAAAAGCCAATGGTGCAAATATCCTCACTATTGAAGGATTATCAAGCGTTCAGACCACTCCTGCATCGGATGGCAGCCAGATTCCCCTTCACCCCTTGCAGCAGTCATTCATCGAGTACGGCGCCGTCCAATGTGGTTTTTGCATTCCCGGACAGATTATGACTTCTTATGCCTTGTTACAACGCAATCCAGATCCCAGCGAAGAGGACATTAAGGTTGCCCTCAAGGATACTTTATGTCGCTGCGCCGGTTATCCCACAATTATTAGTGCCATAAAGGCGGCTGCTCGCACCCTTCAAACTGGCCGACCGCTGCCACCCCCCCAAATTGATCCTTCCAGCCATGCTGGCCGGGTAGTTGGAACAGTCCAACCCCGTCCGGATGCTGTTGCCAAAGTGACCGGGAAGGCAATTTATACAGACGATATTCAATTTGAAAACATGCTGCACGCCCGCGTAAAACGTGCTGGCGTTCCATCAGGTATTTTACGCAAGTTGGACATTGAAAAAGCTCAAAAACTGCCCGGTGTAGTGGCTGTTCTAACTGCCGAAGACATCCCCGGCGAGAAATATCACGGCCTGGTCATCCCCGACTGGCCGATTATGGTGGGCATCGGTGAGCAAATTCGTACAGTAGGCGATGCGCTCGCAATTGTGGCAGCCGAATCCCGTCAGATTGCCACCCATGCGCTTGATTTAATCGAAGTGGAAATCGAACCGCTGCCCGTGATTGATCACCCGGTTAAAGCCATCCAGGAAAATGCTCTTCGCATTCACAATAACGGTAATCTTCTCAAACACATCAAAGTTCGGAAGGGGGATGTTGAACAAGGTTTTGCACAGGCAGATGTAGTGCTGGAACATACTTACCACACCCCCATGCATGACCATGCCTTCATGGAACCGGAGTGCAGCATCGCCCGCCCGACCCCCGAAGGACGCATGGAAATTTACGTTGGTTCCCAAATCCCTTACTCTGACCGCAATCAGGTGGCGCGGGCATTGGGAGTACCCGAAGAAAAAGTACGCATCATCGGCCAATTAATTGGCGGCGGTTTTGGCGGCAAAGAGGACATTGCCGGCCAGATCCACGCCGCCTTGCTGGCAAATGTCACTGGCCGGCCAGTCAAATTGCTTTTTGACCGTCAGGAAAGCCTGGTTGTTCACCCTAAACGCCACGCCACTCAAATTCGGGTGAAGGTTGGCGCAAAAATGGACGGCTCTCTTACCGCTGTCGAAACCGAGTTGTTTGGAGATACCGGTGCCTACGCCTCCTTAGGCGAAAAAGTTTTAACTCGTGCCACAACTCACTCCTCCGGCCCGTATGAAATTCCAAATGTCAAAGCCGATTGCTACGCCATGTATACCAACAACCCTCCCGCCGGCGCTTTTCGCGGGTTTGGCGTAATGCAATCCGCTTTTGCAATTGAATCAATGATGGACACATTGGCTGAAGTCCTTCACATGGACCCGGTCGAGTTACGGAAGAAAAACGCCTTACGGGTGGGCAGTGTGACCAATACGGGCCAGGTCCTTCGGGAAAGCGTCGGATTAATGGAGTGTATAGAAAAAGTTGAAGCAGAGATGAACCGCTTAAGCGATGGGAGTCCCTTCACTCCCAAACCGGTCGAAGGAGCTCCACATCTTATTCGAGCATGGGGTTTTGCAGTTGGCTATAAAAATACCGGTTTAGGTGGCGGAGCGCCCGATAAAGCCGGTGCAGAAGTTGAACTGCGTCGAGATGGCACCTTTCAGGTTCGCTCCTCCTCTGCCGAATTAGGCCAGGGTTTACCGACAGTGTTGCAAGTGATTGCCGCTGAAGAGCTCAACCAAAATCCGCGTCAGATAGATGTTCTGTTAATGGACACCGACTTGACCCCCGACGGCGGCCCAACCACAGCCTCACGTCAGACCTTTGTAACCGGCAATGCTGTGCGTCACGCGGCGCGTGCCTTGCGCCAATTATTGACCAGCGAACTGGCCGAGCGCTACGATGTACCCCCCCAGGAAATCCGCTTCATTGAGGGACTGGCCCAGGTCAACGGCAAGCAGGTCAGTCTTTCCCATTTAGCCGAACAAATGCTTGAATCTGGCAGACAACCGCTTGCTTCCTATACCTACTGGGCACCTGCGACCCGCCCCTTGGGGCAGGGAGGCGACATGCACTTTGCTTTCTCCTTTGCTGCCCAGGCAGCCGAAGTTGAGGTCAATACCCTGACCGGGGAAGTCAAAGTATTGCGCCTGATTATCGCAAACGATGTCGGCACCGCAATCAATCCGCTTGGATTACGCGGTCAGATCGAAGGCGGTGCAATAATGGGAATTGGTCACGCCCTGACCGAAAAATTCATTGTCGAACAAGGCCGGGTCATCACCGACCGCCTCGCCCGTTATCGAATGCCCTCGATTACCTTTACACCGGAGATCATTCCCTTTGTAGTTGAACATCCGGTTTCTGAAGGGCCTTTTGGCGCAAAGGGTGTCGGTGAAATCGTACTGATTCCAACCATCCCGGCAATTACAAATGCAATTTATCATGCAGTTGGGGTTCGATTTGACCGAATCCCCGTTGATCAGGAAAAAATCCTTTTAGCCCTGAAGGAAAAAGCCGCAACCGTCTGATATTATACAAAGATTATACAAACGGTCTTATAAGGCTGACTTGAATCCTCTCGTTGGCTAAAATGAACTTAGGTTTATGTTCCTTTTAGCAGTGAGAGGATTTTTTATGAAACTGGACTTTTCTGCCAACCTTTATCAAAGCAATGAGCTTAACACACCCCTGATTGTGCCTTCTGATCGTGCCTTTCGAATTCATCGTTATCAACTTTTTACTTTCCCAAAATCCCATAGTCAGGTTAACTGGCTCTGCCTTCCGGTTTCTGGCACCAATGTCCTGCAGGATTTGTTGAAACTGGAAAGGTTGTGGAGTACCCGAAAAATTACCAGTGCCGAATTGGAATATGTCGTCTCGATTGTTTCGAACGAGTTTGAACGCTCGGCAATCCTGCGTGGGCTGATTCGAAATCCTTCAATCAACTCATTAGATACTTTACTGGCTTGGATCAGCGACGATACCTTGAACAATTCATTGATCATTGAGATCTTCAAGCAGAATATTTCCTCTCTAAAAAATTTCTCCGTTATATCTCAACGGTTAACTTCCCTGTTGGGTAATCCCTCCCTCTCCGAAAAACAAGCGACTACCCTCTTATCGCTAGCAGCTTTGCATCCGGCATGGGAGTTACCCCAATCCCTGACGGAAACGATCTTCAAACGATACTATTCTCACCCAGCGGTTGCTTTTGCCCTTCTGGAATACCTTGTTTCACATCATAATATTGATTTTCTGAACCGGTGGATTGAAAAAACCTTATCTAAATCTGAAGTGCCTTATCCCCTCAATCTGGCGGTCTGGCTTTCCCTAAAACAAATCCAACCCTGGCGCTTTGAAGCTTATTTCTCCACTCTTCAATACCTCGATTGCCGGGAAAATCCCTGCCTCAATCCCCTCAAGAACTCTCTTGAGAAAATATCATCTTTTAATCAAGAACAAAATAAATTACCGCACAACGAACATGATTTGACGATTGCTCAATTCATGTTTTTCGGATCAATCCATCAACCGGGAGTTGGAGACAGCGGCGGCTTGTCCATTTTCCTCAATCAGCTTGGTAATGCACTCGCAGAGAATGAAAATATCCGCCAGATCCTCACATTTGTAACCTCTCCCCTTGCCACTTCTCTTCTGACTCCTGTGGAGAATGGCAACCAGATTCATTTACTGGTGACTCTCCCCATTCACGATAACTTCCAGGTTGATAAGGACGACTTTGTTGCCTATCCCCTCCAACTAAAAACCTTTCTTCGGCTTTTTCTCAATCAAATCATCCCCCTGCCAGACATCTTTCACTTAAGGTTTAACGATATTCGAACATTTGCCGTAGCAGAAATTGCCCGAGAAATGAACATTAAAACCATACTGACCCTCACCGCTGATCCGCACCGAGCCATAGAAAAACACTACGAATCTCGATCCAATCTCCAGCCTGAGGATATTCAAATCCTCAATCAATCGCTCTTCCGCGTGCTGATTGCCGATCAACTACTTCACCAATCGGATGCTGTAGTAATCCTCCCTTCCAAACAAGGCATACTGGATTTACTGCCGTATTTTCCACAACTCACTCAAATTATCCGCCAGAAAACTTTTGCTGTCATCCCGGAAGGGATCGAGGTTGCTTTTGCTAACTTTCATCATATTGACCCGATTCAGCCAGTTTTAACTCACATTAAACGATCTTCGGATGATTCGAGTCACGCCAATCGCCGTCTGATTTTGAATGTCGGTCGGCTAAGCCCGATCAAACAGCAAAATCTGTTGGTTGAGGCATGGCTGAAAAGCGATTTATGGCAATCGGTTGATCTTGTTCTGATTGGTGGATCACCTTCAAATCCAACACCCTCCGAGCAGAAAATGCTCCGTTCAATTGAGAAATTGCTTGAACAAAATCCCGCAGCCATGCCGTTTTTCTTCCTGTTGCCAGCAATGCCCAATCACCAGATTCGAGCCCTGGAATCTTACCTGTCAGAATGCTACCCCCTTGATCAACCGCCTGTGTATGTTTGCTCCAGCCTTAAGGAGGAATTTGGCATCGCCATCCTCGAAGCCATGTCAGCCGGATGGCTGGCAATTGGTCCAAAAGCTGGCGGCCTTTCCAGTTATATTCGAGATGGCGAGAATGGTTTCCTGATGGACACTTCCGAGGTTAATCAATTAGGGGATGCTCTTCTGGAGATTCTTTCGCTTCCAGGGCAAAAGTTGCAAAAAATTGCCCTTGCGGGTAAAAAAACCGTTCAGGAAAATTATGATATTCACCGCATTGCTCAACTAATGATTGACCTTTATATAAAAACCACCTCTGAATCCAACTTAAAGCCTCCCCATGAAAACCATCCTGATTATCAGCCCGCCGTTTTACTCGCATTTTAGCCCGTTATTGACCATTGCTAAAGCTATAAGAGTTAGTGGACGTGTTCGGGTAGTGGTTGCCACTGCTTCACCCTTCGAGAATCAAGTGCGTGCCGCCAAGTGCGATTTTGCCCCATTAGAAGTGGCTTCCAACGCCAATACCGGTATCGCCGAGAAAACTCGCCAGGCCAAAAAAGAAGCCCGGCGTTTGGATCAATTTTTCAGGGCTACCCAAGAAGGCGCAATCCCAACTTTACTCATTCAGGCAAAGCACCGCCGTTTGGATATGCTACCTGAGCCTATGCCAATTTACCGGCAACTACAGCAACTTTATCAACAATGGCAGCCTTCGCTCTTTCTGGTTGACCAATTAAATTACGCGGTCACACTTTCCTTATTTTCATTGGGTTACCCATTTATCACTTTTTGCCCCGGCCACCCCACCTACATCCCGGAAGGCGATCAGACCTTCGGTGTGCCTTACGCCTTTCCATCTGAAATTCAACCGGCGGCAAAGGATTTGCAGAAGCTCAAGAATCTGGCTTCAAAAATTGAACAGAAGTTTACGTCCGTATTCAATCAATTTTTAGAGCAGTATGCACATCACCTCCCCGCTGTTGAAAATGCGTTTCGTTTATCCTCCCCCCTGGCAATTCTGTTTAATTACCCTGATTTTGGCCATCTCCACCTGCAGCGAGAAAACCCCGTCAAGTGCTTTGGCGGGCATTGCTTCTCTCCCAACCCGACTCTCAATCTGGAATGGCGGGAAATCATTCGGGAAAACCACTCCCGGTTTCCCAAAGTTCTGCTCAGTTTTGGTACATTCCTCTCCGCTCGTTCGGATGTCATTCAAAAAACTTTGAAGTACTTAAACCAAATTTTTCCTAACGGCTTGTTTATTGCCGCTGTGGGTGGTCGTCTGCAGGAGTATGCCGAATTTCAGGACAGCCGCTTCATATTGAGCGAATTTTTACCCCAAACCGCACTCCTTCCTGAGGTGGATTTGGTCATTCATCATGGGGGCAACAACACCTTTACTGAGACGCTTTATCATGCCAAACCGATGCTGATTTTTCCCTTTTCCAGTGATCAGTTCGCCATTGCACACGATGCAGAACATTTTGGCATTGCAAAAGTGTTGAACCCAAACGACTTTTTGCTGGAGGAATTCGAGGGTAAAATTAAAATGCTACTTTCAGGGGATTGTGATGCCTCCCTGCGCAATTGGTCAAAATTCAGCCACCAACGCGGAGCGACTTTCCTTGCCAATTCAATTTTGTCTTTTGCATAACTCCATATTCCCTTTCAAAACCCGATCCATCCATTAAAAGGAGCATCTCATGGCCAAGCGTCTCATCACCGCTGAAGATCTCTATCGCTTTCAAGTTCCATCAGGGGCAGCAATTTCACCGGATGGAAAACACGTTATCCTGACCCTTCAACGAGTCGAGAAGAAAACTGAAAAGAAATTTTCCAACTTGTGGGTAGTCCCCGTCGAAGGTGGGCAACCGCATCAGTTTACCTTTGGCGAGCAAAGTGATAATCACCCGGTATGGTCACCGGATGGGTCACAAATTGCCTTCCTTTCCAATCGTCAGAATAAAGACAAACCGCCGGCGCTATTCCTCATCCCTTTCAACGGCGGTGAGGCCCGTCCGCTGGCCCAGATAGACGGTGAAATTGGCGAGATAATCTGGTCTCCGGATGGAAAAAAAATTCTCTGTACGGTCAGGAAGTTGGATCAGGAAGTTCTTGAACGTCAGAAAAATCCGGATCTTAAAGATATCAGCACCCCTGCCCGGCATTACAATCGTTTATTCTACAAACTGGATGGCTACGGTTACCTGCCTCATGAACGCTGGCATTTGTGGGTAATTGATGCCGCCAGTGGTAAGCCAACCCAAATCAGTGATCATCCGGTCTGGGACGAAAATTTCCCCGATTGGTCTCCCGATGGCAAATGGATTGCTTTTATTTCCAATCACAGCGATGATCCCGACTCCAACCCGGATCTGGATGATATTTTCATCATGCCTGCCCATGGGGGTGAAGCCCGCCGGCTGGAAACACCTCCCGGTAACAAATCCTCACTTCGCTTCTCGCCAGATAGTAAATGGCTGGCCTATTATGGCCAGGAAGGCATCGGAGAAGGCTTTAAGAATATCGGCCTTTGGGTCATTCCAACTGATGGATCCCAACCACCTAAAAACTTAACCGAAGCTTTTGATTTGAACGTCAGCGCCTGGACGATCAATGACATCGGTGGGGCCGTTACCAATCCACCCTTATGGAGCGCGGATAGCCAGGCCCTTTACTTCCCGGTCACTATTCATGGTTCCAGTATCTTGATGAAAATCCAGGTAGATGGAAGCGGATTAGAAACTATTGTTGGCGAAGGCGGAGTTTTTCACACCCAAACCATCAATCGGGCTGCAACCCGGATTGCGGGTTTATACGGATCCTTTTCGGATCCGGGTCAGGTGATGATCGTGGATCTGACCTCTCACCAGCAGCGCATTCTGACTCGTTTTAACCGCGAAATTCTCGACAAGGTTGATCTCGGTGAGATCGAGGAAGTCTGGTTCAAAGGGCCGGATAACAACGACTTGCAAGGTTGGATTCTCAAGCCACCCCAATTTGATCCGAATAAAAAATATCCATCCATAATGGAAATTCACGGAGGCCCGCTCACCCAATACGGCAAACTTTTCATGCACGAGTTTTACTATCTGGCTGCCCAGGGATTTGTGGTTTACTTTTGCAATCCACGCGGTGGCCGCGGTTACGGTGAGCAGCACGCTGCCGCCATTCACGGCAATTGGGGCGACCGTGATTACGCCGACCTCATGGCTTGGGCCGACTACATGGCGCAAAAGCCCTACATAGACACCGGCCGGATGGGGGTTACCGGCGGCAGTTACGGCGGTTACATGACGGTCTGGATTATTGGTCACACCGAACGCTTCCGCGCCGCTGTCACCCAGCGTTGTGTCAGCAATTTCATCTCCATGTGGGGTTCCAGCGATTTTAATTGGGTCTTTCAGCGGGAATTGAACGATAAACCACCCTTCGAGGCATTGGAATACTACTGGCAGCGCTCGCCAATCGCCCACATCGGCAACGCCAAAACTCCAACGCTGGTCATCCACAACGAGATGGACCTGCGTTGCCCGATTGAACAGGGAGAACAGGTTTATGTTGCCCTCAAGCGGCTGGGGGTGGATACCGAAATGGTGCGCTTTCCCGAAGAATTTCACGGTCTTTCCCGCGGCGGAAGGACCGACCGGCGTATCATACGATTGAATCATATTGCCAGATGGTTTAAAAAATATTTGCTCGATGACAGCCAACCACATTAATCCCCACTTTCCGCTCATTGACTTACACCGTCATCTCGACGGCAGCGTTCGACTGGAAACCATCCTGGACTTGGGGCTGACCCACGGTCTGCCTCTACCTGCCCAAGACATCGAAAGTTTACGTCCTTATGTCCAGGTTAGTGAGGCGCAAGCCGGGGTGATGGCCTTCATTGCTCGTTTTGAGTGGATGACCAGGATTCTCGTTAATGAGGATGCCTGTTACCGGGTTGCTTACGAATGCGTCGAAGACCTGAGTAAAGAAGGCATTGACTACGCCGAACTACGGTTTTCTCCATGGTTCATGGCTGAAACACATCAACTCAACCCCGTGGCGGTGATTGATGCGGTGGTGGATGGTGTCCGCTCAGCCAGCAGTCAAACCGGCATCCCCATCAATCTGATCGGGATTCTCAGCCGCACCTATGGGCCGGAGATTTGTCATCGGGAACTGGAAGCCATCCTTGCCCGCCGCGAGGCGTTCGTGGCGGTGGACCTGGCCGGCGATGAGGCAAACTTCCCTGCCGAATGGTATCAGGCTCATTTCGCCTTGGTCCGCAATGCCGGTTTGCACGTAACCATCCATGCGGGAGAAAGCGCTGGTGCTCAGAGTATCTGGCAAGCCATTCAATTGCTTGGAGCAGAACGGATTGGGCATGCCGTCCAGGCGCAACACGATGAAACCCTGTTGGATTTTATGACCAAAAAACGCATCGCCGTTGAAGTCAATTTAACCAGCAATGTCCAGACCTCAACGGTAAAAAGTTATGACGACCATCCCGTTCGCCTCTTCCTTGATTGGGGAATTTGTGCAACTTTGAACACAGATGACCCCGGCATCAGTGCTATTACTTTGCCCTACGAATACAACGTGGCTGCCCCAAGGGCTGGATTGTCGCAGCAACAAATCTGGCAATTGCAACAAAACGCATTGGAAGCGTCCTTTCTTACACCTCAACAAAAATCCGAATTGGTCTTGAAGAAAGGTTCACCCACACTTCATGGAGATGTTTGACTTCATTCTCGCCGGAGGCGGTGCTGCAGGCCTGAGTCTGGCGCTGCGCCTGATTCAAACCTTCCCCCACAAAAAAATCTTGATCGTTGATCGGGCACCTAAGCAAACCAATGACCGCACCTGGTGTTTCTGGTCGGTTCATCCAAGCCCTTATCCATCTGCCACTTACCGTACCTGGGAGAGATTGGCTTTCTTCAACACAAACTTCTCAACCACGTTTACCCTCTCCCCCTACCACTATTATTTGATTCGCGGTATTGACTTTTACCGCTATGCTTATGACATTTTGAACGCGTCCCCCAACGTTCGTTTTGAATTTGGCGATGTGCGTAGTATCAGTGAAGATGAGAATGCCGCATACATTGACCTCAATGGTGTTCACTTTCAGGGGGAGTGGGTGTTTAGCAGCCTCTACGATCCCGGCAAGATTAAAGCAGACCCCAAACGTTATCATTACTTAAAGCAACATTTTCGCGGTTGGGAAATTGAAACCAGCCTTCCCTTTTTTGATCCTCAAACACCGACACTGTTTGATTTTCGCACCCCACAAAACGGGCAGATGCGCTTTATGTATATTCTCCCCTTTTCGGAACGGGAAGCGCTGGTGGAATATACCCTCTTTTCGCCAACCTTGCTGACCAGCGAGGAATATGATCAAGCGCTTCAGCGCTACATAACTGAGGTTTTGAAAATCCGCGAATATCAGATCAGGGCAGTTGAAAACGGTGTGATTCCCATGTCCGATCAACCCCTACCTCGTCAACTTGGGAAGCGCATATTAGCAATTGGCACACTCGGCGGGCGGGTCAAGCCATCCAGTGGTTACGCATTTTTACGGATTCAGAAAGATAGTGAAGCAATTATCTCTTCGCTGATCCAGCATGGGCATCCGTTTGATCTTCCGGAATCTCCAGCCCGCTACCGGCTGTTTGACAGCATCATGCTACAAGTGATGCTGCGCCACGGCGATCAGATGCATCATATTTTTACTCAATTGTTTCGTAATAATCCGGTAAAACGGGTTTTTGGATTTTTGGACGAAGAACAAACCTTCTTACAGAATGTTAAAATCCTGACCTCCTTACCCCCATTGCCTTTTCTAAGAGCCTTGCTGCGACTAAAACTTTTAGGCAGGGTCTGATCCGGTTATGACAGGTTGATAAGATTCCTCAAAGAGTTAACCAGCATTCCAAGATATTCCTTCAGGCTGGTTGTGGTCATTGAAAGATAGCCTGCGTTCGGCAGGACATTAATTATTTGAGCGGGAAAATTTGCCTGCCATAAGCTGCGCCATTCTGCGTCGGTAATCGAATAGTCTGCCGGGGAAGGAATTACATCAATACCTTGCTCACGAAACAAGTAAACCGCCCGGGGCATATGTTGTGCCGATGTAACCAGAATCACTTTATCGAAACCTCTCTCCCTCAAGATTTGGGTGGAATAAAACACATCTTCGGCAGTGTTTTGAGATTGATCCTGTAATATCAGCACCGAGTCGGGCACGCCCATGAACAGCATCAATTCTCGCATCTCCAATGCCGGTGTCGTTGTGCGAGCGGATAACCATTCGATATTTCCGCCGCTCAGTAGAATATAGGGCGCAATCCCCTGACGATACAGCCGAACGGCATGAATAACGCGATCGCCAGCCCCATTCACCTCCACGCCGCTGCGAGGTGCGTCAGAAGATTCCGTTCCACCACCCAGAACGAGGATGACATCGGCAGGCGGCAACTCGGCTGGGGGATGGATTTTCCTCTCCAGAGTGTAAGTCAGACTATAAGCGACCCAGCGGTTTCCCCCCAACCAGAGTAAAACAAGCGCAAGGACAACCAACCTCTTCTGCCACACTGGCGATATCCGAAGAAGCAGACTGAGTAAAATCAACAGGCAAGCCAAACCGAGGGGATAGATCAATAGAGGTAGAAATTTGGAAAGAAAAACAAACATGATTTTCTGCTCCCAACATGGCTATCCAAAATTGAACTTAAACATTCACCAAATATCCCCTGATGCGCTCTTTTATGATACCCTTAACCATACAATCACAAAAGGAATTCTGAGCATGAGAACAATTCGTTGGTTAAATCTGATTACTCTCGTTTTCACGATTGTAGTCAACACTCTGGCAAACGCTTTGCCCATCAACAACCGCACGACTGGTGAGATATCCGACTCATACCCGGTTTTATTTACCCCCGCTGGTTACGTCTTTGCCATATGGGGATTAATTTACCTGTCTTTGCTCGGTTTTGGAATTTACCAGCTTCTTCCCTCTCAGCAGAAGAACTCCCACATTGATCGGATTGGTGGCTGGTTCATTGCAGCCAACCTCTTTAACGGCGCATGGATCTTTGCCTGGCATTACGGCTTAATTCCACTTTCGATGCTGGTAATGTTGGGCTTGCTGATTTCATTGCTGGCAATTTATCTCCGCCTTGGAATTGGGGTTCAGGAAGCCTCACCTGCTGACCGAAGCCTGATTCATTTTCCATTCAGTCTGTATCTTGGATGGATTTCAGTTGCCACCATTGCCAATGCGAGCGTTTTACTCTACACTTTGAATTGGGACGGTTTTGGAATCGCACCTGAGGTTTGGACCGGTGTGGTAATTGTGATTGGCGGATTACTGGCAATCGCTATGATTCACTACCGAAATGCAATCACTTATCCGCTGGTGATCGTCTGGGCATTCTCCGGCATCCTTTTCAAAGCCGGCGGTTCCGAACAGATTGCAAACATTGCTGGAGCAGTTGCAGCACTCATCCTGATCTTCCTGCTGTATTCTATGCTGCGTGCCCGTCAAATGAAACTGATTTCAAGCCGGGTCAATCGTGAAAATTTACGCTAACCAGCTGATTCTCGGTTATAATCTCTTCAGAAGTTTTCAAACCAAATTTGAATGAACCAGGAGTTAGCCATGAAAGAGAACCTTGTTCTTGTACGCCATGGGCAAAGCCTGTGGAATCTGGAAAATCGATTTACCGGCTGGACTGACGTTGACCTGACCGACATTGGCAAAGAGGAAGCCCGTCTTGCCGGTCAGCAAATGCTTGCAGAAAAATTTACTTTCGATTACGTATTTACTTCGGTGTTAAAACGCGCCATCCGAACCCTTTGGATCATTTTGGACGAAATGGACTTGATGTGGTTGCCGGTTGAGCGCGCCTGGCAACTGAATGAACGGCATTATGGCGCATTGCAAGGTTTGAATAAAGCCGAGACTGCCGCAAAGTACGGAAACGAACAGGTGCACATCTGGCGGCGCAGTTACGCAACCCCTCCGCCTGCTCTTTCACTGGATGACCCCCGCCACCCGCGCTTTGACCCCCGTTATGCCAAGGTTGATCCTGCCCTGTTGCCTGCCACCGAATCCTTGAAAATGACCCTGGAGAGGGTGATGCCTTACTGGAATGAGAAAATTGTCCCACGCCTCAAAGCAGGTGAAAAAATCCTGATTGTTGCCCACGGCAACAGTCTGCGGGCGTTGGTCAAGTACCTTGATCAAATTTCTGACGAAGACATTACCGAACTTAACATTCCTACCGGTATCCCTCTGGCCTATCAACTGGACGATCAACTTAAAGTGGTGTCTCGCCGATATCTGGCGGACGAAGAAGCCGTCAAAGCCGCCGCTGAAGCCGTTGCACGACAGGGTTTGGCCAAGAAAGAATAACCACTGGCTTGTTAAGGATAATAAAAGCGGCTGCCACATACAAGGGCAGCCGCTTTTTGGCCGCATGAATGGAAATTATTCACCACGAGTCCCGAAAATATAGTCCCACAATGGTGAGGAGACTCCGAAACGTTGGTTCGGAGTTTTATAGTGATGCCGCATGTGATGGCGCTTCAATGCTTTCAAGATTCCGCTGCGCATTGGCCAGTGATGCGTAGCATAATGAGTAATGTCATACATCAAGTAACCGATAATAAATCCGGAAAAAACCATTGCTGTCATAAATGGAGCCTGTAACAAAACTCCAAATAATAGATGATAAATCCCATAAAACACAAGTGCTAATGGAATACTGACGACCGGAGGCATTACCAGGCGAGTCTTGCATTGAGGTTGTTCGTGATGAACGCCATGGAAGAGATAAAAAATCTTTTCTTGCTGAGGTGTTTTCGGCTTATAGTGAAAAAGGAATCGGTGCAGCAGGTATTCCGCCAGAGTCCACAAAAAAAGGCCGAAAATAAAACCAAATGGGATAAAGAATACCGAAACAAACGCCGGTTTGATCAGAATCCCCCGAATGAAGAAAAACACCGCTACTGGAAGCCAGATGATGACCACGACAATCGGTGAAATGTGGGTGAAAAATTCCAAAAAATCCGATTTGAACAGACGAATGGGTTCATCGCTGTGATTTATTTTGATAGTGTCCATTTGTTCACCTTGCGAAATGGAATTATTGGATAAATTTAGGGAAGATTATATTGAAGTATATCATAGGATGAATCATTATATAATACCGGTAAAGCAGTCAATCAGGATGAATGTTCGTGAACAAATCCTCTATCCGCAAAAAAAGCCCGGTCAAGCAATTGCTGGCTGAACGATATTTACTTATTTCTCTGATCAGTTTTGCCGCCACTGTATTGGGCATTCGCTTATTTTTAGAACTGACCAATTACCCACGCGTTGAATTTGGTACTCTGCATATCGCCCATGTCATTTGGGGAGGACTGATATTATTTGCCGCAGCCTTATTACCAATCATGTTTGCCAACCGTTGGGCACTATTCTGGTCGGCATTGTTGAGCGGCATGGGCTTTGGCCTTTTTATTGATGAAATCGGAAAATTCATCACCCAAACCAATGATTACTTCTACCCTCCCGCCGCACCGCTGATTTACGCCAGCTTTCTTCTCACGGTGTTGATTTACACCCAATTTCGCAAGCCGCGTCCTTCCACCACTCGCGAGGACTTGTATCACATCTTTAGCATGATGGAAGAGTTACTGGACGAAGATCTGGACGAGGAAGAAAAATCTTACCTCATCCAGCGCCTGACTCACATCATCCACACATCAACCGATGCAACACTGGTTCGTCTGGCACAATCTTTGCTTCACTTCTTACAAAGCGATCTGCTAACCAACCCGGCCCCTTCTAAATCCGGTCTTCTCATCAAGTGGGAGCAACTGGTCACAAATTTCGAGAGCGTTTTTACCCGACAACGGTTATATTTTTTATTGATAACGGGCTTATTCTGGCATGGATTGATCTCTATTCTGGGTTTATTTAACCTGACCCTGCTGTCCATCCAAACCATCAATGGACAACCAGAAAGGTTTATTGAAATCATCCAGACCCTCCCGCCCAATATTCCCCCAGAATGGTTAATTGTCAAAACCGCAAGTCAGGCCGCAATTGGATTTTTTTCGGTTGCTGCAGGGTTGCTGCTGATTTTGAAACGCGAAAAAATTGCCGTTCGGATCGGCATTCTGGTGCTTACCACTTCCCTCACGATTGTCAACTTATTGGTTTTTTATCTGGATCAATTCTCAGCTTCGATCAATGCAATTTTCGAACTGGCTCTACTGCTTGGATTGGTCAATTATCGCCGGCGTTTCATTCAGAAAGACCTTATTGACGGTGCGGTTGAGATGGCGCGAGATTTAACGCCGGACGAAGAACCATCACTTCCGGTTTAAGCGTGGTTACCTTGGCCATCCCGTGGGTCAAATCACCCAAAGATCGTTCAAAATCAGTCAGATTTGAAAGAGGAATCTGCACTTTAAGGCTGACCCGATCGGTAAAATTCTCTTCTATTACCTCACCGTCCTTGTTCTCAATCAAACGCCGGACTTTTTGATAATCGGAATAACCTACGATACACACTAATTCACATGCCTTCACTTGTTTTGCAAGCGGCAACTCGGCCAGCACCGCCTTGGTCACCTGCTGATAGGCTTTGACCAGCCCACCGCTGCCCAATTTTGTCCCTCCAAAGTAACGCACCACTACCACGACGATATTCCCGATTCCGCTGCCTTTCAAAACGCTTAAAACCGGCTTGCCAGCAGTGCCTGCGGGTTCGCCGTCATCGTTACAATGTTCAATGACAGTTGTACCGTGACCAATCAGGTAAGCCGGAACATGGTGGGTTGCGTCCGCAAACTCACTGCGGATACGCTGGATAAAATTTCGTGCATCTTCCACCGAAAAAGCAGGTGCAGCGATCGCAATAAAACGGGAATTGACGATGGTTATTTCTGCTCTCCATTCATTAGCAGGAACTGAAATCGTTTTAGAAAATTCAGAGCTCGTGGTATCATCAGGTTTGCCCATAAGGCGAGTAGAACTCCCTCTGCCAAGGATCGAAAAATGAAACACTATTTAGTAGATATTCAGTATACCGCCCCCATCGAGAAAATTGATGAAATTTTGCCTCATCATCGGGCCTTCTTACAGGTAGGCTATGATCGGGGCTACCTGTTGTGTTCCGGCCCCAAAAACCCACGTACCGGTGGAATTATCATTGCCCGCGCCGAATCCGAGGACGAATTACGCATCTTTTTCGAACAGGACCCCTATCATCTAAACCACGCCGCTCGTTATTCGTTTATCGAATTCAATCCGGTTAAATTCCAGCCTTTTTTGGAAAAATGGGTCGCCGGACAGGAATAAAGCGTTACGTCATTGGGGTTGGGAAATCCCCATGCCCAATTTCTCGGCAATAAATTGAGCAATTTGTTGAGAGCCATTCATCGTTTCGATTTGTTTTTTCGGAATGGCAAGAGCCGAAGGAAGCACATCCAGCCATTTGCCGTGGATGAAATCTGCTTCTTCAATCCTCATCCCGTGTAATTCCCGTTCCACAAAAGCGGCCAAGGGGGTTGTCTCCCGAAAATGGTTGCGGGGGATGTATAAATACGGCACACCGCTGTGGTATGCCTCAGCAATCGTGCTGTATCCCAGTTTTCCCACAACAACATCGCTGGCGTTAACCAGATCAGGATGGTAAAAAGAATGGTGATGAGGTAGCAGTAAAAGATTCTCCCGCCACTCATATTGTTCGCTTGCGCCTGGAATGACAAATACAGCCTCGTTAAATCTTTGTAGCGGCCGCAATGGATTGAGAAGTTGAGGGATACCTCCCATGGTGATCAGAACCATTGGCTGATTGGAACTTATTTTCAGGGCATCCCGTAACACATGCCGCGGCATTCTCGGCAAACGCGAGACCGGCTGGCTTACCAGATTTGAAGACCGGTATTCACACACCGGTTCAGTTTGGATATGATAATCCGCCATCTCAAAGGCATCGCGCAGCAGGGTGATAAAATCCCTAAAACGCGGTTCTAATTCAATATAACCCTCATAAATCCAATCCCAGGTAAAGTTTTCCACCAATACCGAAGGAATATTTGCCAATTTTGCTGCCACAATCCCTAAAGGTGAAATATCACACAAGACAAGATCACTTTTGCGTTCTTTCAATAACTCTGCCAGATAAAGGACTTTTTCATTTGTAAAAGGCAAAAAGGACTTTAACCGCTCGACCGTTCCGGGTAAATCTTCAACAAAAGGCGAAAGTTGTACCACCCCCACATCGGTTTCAAAGGGAATGTACGCATATCTTTCGACCTTCAACGAGTCCTCAAAAAACCATTCGGGTACACTGGTAATCACATCGAATTGACAGTCTGAAATGATCCGATGAAGCATTTGCAAAACAGCAACCGTCCGCGATGCGTGACCAAATCCGTGGGGCGAAATGACAGCACTAATTTTCATAATTCAACATTCTTTTGTGATTTAATTACCATCGGAATTGATTGTACTACACTATCCGGTTATGTTGGTTAGTTTATCTTTTTTGTAATGTTTACATTGGATTAACATTATGGGAAAAATTCCAATGGCTACGCGCAATAGAAGACGGCTTTTTTCATCCCTTTTCATCGGAATTGTATTATTCTGGAATTTGCAGGCTGCATTCTTGTTTATCGTTACTCCCTCCCCCTACATCTCTTCGTTTCAACTGGAAGGTTTCTCCGGCAAAGTGTTGGTTCAGGGATTTGGAATTTTGTTTTTGATGTGGAATATCCCCTATGTCTTCGCCTTCTGGAATCCGCTTCAAAACCGGCTTTCTCTGATTGAAGCAAACCTAATGCAATTGATTGGGCTTGTCGGTGAAACCTTGTTGCAATCTTCCCTTCCACCGGGTGAAGCCATACTCCGCGCCACGGCTGCGCGTTTCATCTTATTCGACGGGATTGGCCTGCTGTTACTTTTGCTTGCCCTTTGGATTAGCCGCCCATTCAAATCTCACTCGTCCTGAGAAGGCGGCACAGGTAATCGAACGCTCAACCGGCGAATCTGGTCTTTTCCAGCCGCCGCAATGCGTAAAACCGCAATGGTCATGTCATCCTGTGGTTTTCCCAAATCCAAACGGATGGCCTGCCCTAAAATCGAATCGGCAATTCGATCTGCACTGGGGTTTTCCTCGTCCATTACCGCTTCCAATGCAGTGCAAATATCCAACCCCAAGCCAGAAATATTCAAACCTGCATTGGCTATCCCGTCGGTGTACATCACAACCGTAGTTCCCGGTGTCAGGGTTATTTCCGAAATCAAAGGACGGATATTTCTGGCTGTGCCTATCGGTTGAGATTCACCCGTCAAGCATTCGATATGATTATCTTGAGCAACGAATATGGGGGTAGGATTATTCCTGGATAGAACAATCGTACCACTCTGCAAATCAGCGCTCAAGATATTCAAATACACCGAATATTGCCCATTTCTTTCGGTATAAAGCAAATCAGACGCCGCTCGAGCTGCTGCACCATCGCGAATGCCGTCCGCAATCAGACCAATCACCTTTCGAACGACCATGCCTGAGATCATCTTGGCTTCCCTGCCCGAAGTCTGACCATCGCACATGACCACCGATAATCCACCGTTAGGCCGTTCAATAATCTCAACAGAATCACCACTCTCTAACGAACCAAATTTGGTGACTTTGGCAACTGCGATTTGAATTTCCATAGCACTGATTTTACAGGTTTTTTAGCCATTCGCAAAGGGAGTTGATTCCTTTTCTGCCACGACAAACCACAGGTGATCATCCCCCAACCGATGCCATACCTGCTCGACACGAAATCCAGCAGCACCATAGCGTTGTGTCCAGATTGTCTGATACGCCTCGTTATTTGGACTTTGATGGGTGATACCAAACAACCAGCGAATCAACCGTTTGTACAGCGAATCACCGCCCTGTCTTACGGCTAGCAAAATCACAATTTTTCCCTGGGAGCGCAAAACCCGCCAACACTCCCCAATTGTCCTTTCGTCCAGTGCATATTGGGTGGGGAAGGTCATCAGGATCGTCGAAAAGGAGTCGCCCGCAAAGGGAAGATACTGAGCAATCCCCCGGCACAAACTGGATTGTTTGCCGGCCAGATTCAGCTTCTCTAAACGTTTTCTGGCTAAATGGCACATAAAACGGCTCTCGTCCAGCCCAAAGATGTGTTTTCCTTTCAATAAATATTCTTTTTGCAAATGACCGGGGCCAAATCCGATTTCGAGAATCGGCTCATCATTGAAAAATTTACCGCTTTCATACACCCACTCTTTCCATTTTCCGCCGGATACCCAGGCAGCCACCCAATCATAAGCGAAGGAAAATTGATGATACAGTAATTGAAAGAACCACCGTATCAGACCACCCCAAAAATTCATAAACAAGTCAGTGAAATTCATGAACGCTCTCTTTATAACTCCAATTCGGGATTTAACCCGCCAGATGTACTCTTTATTATAAATAAAGTCCGTTTGGGATAAGTTCCACACCATTATTATCATTTGACCCCAACCAAACTGATACTTGCCAGTACAGGAGAGAGTCACGCTCATACCCTCCCAAATGGATTTGTAAGAGATTGACACACCACTCTTCGTCACTTCCCATTGATCTCAACCGTTTAATGTCATTTCAAGTGCAGCGGAGAAATCTCCCCCACAATCCTGCAAACCTTTATGAGAGATGACGGCGACTGCCCAACGACTCCGATAAAATATTTGGAAATCCTTATTCCAAACCGGCAATCCCAAAATTCCGTTGTTTTCTGGATTGCATATTACGAATAAATGTTCTATAATAAGGATGTGGACACTACTAATTTGGCCAATTTCCATCTTCTGACCAGTCAAACCGAGTTTGAGTTAGAAGAATCACACGACACTCCGCCTGAATGTTATTCCCCCAAACCAAAAATGAGGGAGGCACCGGCAATTTTTTGGGCAAAAAGATCGGGTGGCGGCCGTACACCACTCCTGAAAACCCTCTTAACTTCAGCCTGCGAGAAAAACTGCCTTTACTGCCCGTTTCGTGCCGGCCGTGATTTCCGCCGAGCCACCTTACAACCAGTCGAGATGGCCCAAATCTTTTCTCAAATGACCACCGCTGGACTGGTGCAGGGGCTGTTTCTCAGTTCGGGAATGGTCGGCGGTGGGATTCGAACTCAGGACAAGATTCTGGATACGGCCGAAATACTCAGAACAAAATACCAATATGCGGGGTATGTCCACCTCAAGTTAATGCCCGGTGCCGAAAAAGACCAGATCCTTCGCGCCTTGCAATTAGCCACGCGTGTTTCGGTCAATCTGGAAGCCCCCAATCAAGAAAGACTGAAGGACCTGGCCCCCCGCAAGAATTTTCACGAAGAATTGTGGCAGGTACTCCAATGGGCAAACGAACTTCGTCAATCTTTACAGAATGCTCATCAAAATGTCCAAATACCCTCCCTTGTTACCCAACTGGTCGTTGGAGCAGCCAACGAAACCGATGTAGAAATTCTACAAACCTCGGCGGATTTGTTCACTCGGCTTAAACTCAGCCGCATTTATTACTCCCGCTTCTCCCCCATCCCCGATACCCCTTTGGAAAACCTGCCCCCCGCTGATCCATTAAGACCCCTTCGCCTGTACCAGGCCTCATTTCTGATTCGGGATTATGGGTTTAAAACTGACGATTTCTTCTTCACTTCTTCTGGAAATTTACCGCTCGATCAAGATCCAAAAACACTTTGGGCGCAAGCTCATCTCTTGCATTCTCCGATTGAATTAAACAAGGCTGATTTTTCCCTTCTTGTCCGAATACCGGGGATTGGTCCAAAAACAGCCCGGCGCATTCTCCAATTTCGCCGAAACTCAAAAATCAAATCAGAATCTGAATTAAGGCACCTTGGTATTCCCGTGAATCGGGTATCCCCTTATATCCTCCTAAACGGCAAAAAAATCCCCGGTCAACCCTCATTCTGGTGAAATCCATCAACAGGGGATATTTATCCACCTGCATTTTTGGTATAATCTTTTTAGTCAATAACATCATTTTCACCCACATTCGGGGAAGAGACCAAATCCAAATTGGCACCGAAGGGGCAAGGCAATTTTTCCATTCGCCGAATCTCTCAGGTAAAAGGACCCCGGATGAATTCTCCTCTGAAAAGCACCTCGTGCACCCATGGAGCAAATCTCGAAATTCGGGATGAATCTCACAGGTCTATAACAGAGGACATACCTTTGTCTGGTATGTCCTCTGTGTTTTATCCAATCATCTTCTGACAGGAGGTTTCCCATGAATGTCCCACCTAATTTGAAGTACGCCAAAACCGATGAATGGGTCAAGGTAGAAGGTAACATTGCCATCATTGGGGTCTCGGATTACGCCCAATCACAACTATCTGATATCGTCTATTTTGAATTCAAAGTAGATCCCGGCGATACGGTCACAAAAGATCAATCGGTTGCTACTCTTGAATCGGTCAAAGCTGCTGCGGATGTCAACGCTCCGGTTTCGGGCAAAGTGGTTGAATTGAACCAATCCCTCACCGACCAATTTGAAGTAATCAACAGCGATCCCTATGGGGCTGCCTGGATGATGAAAATTGAAATGTCGGACGCTGCCGAACTGGATGCCTTGATGGATGCAGCCGCATATGAAGCCTACTGCCAGGAACGAGGTCACTAATGTACACTCCCCATACCGATTCCGAACGGGAGGAGATGCTCAAGGTTATCGGCGTACCTTCCATCGAATCGCTCTTTGAAGATGTTCCGGCCGAATACCGTTTTCCGAGACTGAACCTCCCAGAACCTTTAACTGAAATGGAAGTTGCTGCTCAGTTGCAGGAACTTGCCAGTATCAATGAAACTACTCGCGATTTGATCTGCTTTCTCGGAGCCGGCGCATACAACCATTATGTGCCGGCTGCGGTGGATGCAATCCTCCGACGTGGTGAGTTTTACACGGCCTACACGCCTTACCAGCCCGAAGTTTCTCAAGGCACCTTGCAAGCTATTTTTGAATATCAGAGTCTCATCGCCAACCTGACCGGAATGGATGCTTCCAACGCATCTCACTATGATGGTGCAACTGCTACGGCTGAAGCCGCCGTTTTGGCCTATCACCATTTCCGGGGAAAACGCACCCGCTTTGTCGTTTCTCCATCGGTCAATCCCCAATACCGCGCCGTTTTACGAACATACATGAACGGCTACGAAAATCTTGAAGTCATTGGCGATGACACCAATCACCCCTTCGCGACCGTTGAAGATCTACTCCCTCTGGTTGACCCCAATACCGCCCTGGTCGTCGTTCAATACCCCGATTTCTTTGGCAGAGTGCAGGATTTAACCGGGTTTGCCCAAAAAGTACATGAAGCCGGCGCCTTGCTGGCTGTGGTTGTTAATCCACTGGCGTTGGCATTGTTCAAGAGCCCCGGCGAAATGGGAGCCGATATCGCCTGCGGCGAGGGTCAGCCATTGGGTATTCCCCTTTCCTACGGTGGACCCTATTTAGGGATTTTTGCAACAAAGAAAGATTACGTGCGTAAAATGGCTGGCAGGCTGGTCGGTGAAACAACCGACAAAGAGGGACGCCGGGGATATGTACTCACCCTCACAGCCCGTGAACAACACATACGGCGTGAAAAGGCAACCTCAAATATCTGCACCAATCAAGGATTGATGGCGCTGGCCGCCACGGTGTACATGAGTCTGCTCGGCAAGACCGGTCTACGGCAGGTGGCGGAATTGTGCTACCACAAGGCGCATTATACTGCTCAACAAATTAACCAAATTCCCGGCTTCGAGGTGGACCTCAAGGCACCATTTTTCCATGAGTTCGTCGTCAAGTGCCCCGATTCGGTTGAGGAAATCAACGAATATCTGCTCGATAACGGCATTCTGGGTGGGTACGATTTGGGTAATGACTACCCTCATCTGAAAAACCACATGCTGTTAGCCGTAACCGAAATGAACACCCGCGAAGATATCGAAATCCTCTGTGAGGCTTTGAAGGAGTATTCCCATGACTGAGCCCACAATCTATGAACTTTCTTCTCCCGGCCGGGTTGGAGTCCGTTACCCACAGCCGGATGTCCCACTGGCAGAACTTCCTCAGGACCTTGTGAGGAAAGATTTACCCCTGCCGGAACTTTCTGAGTTGAATGTGATTCGCCACTTCATGCACCTTTCTCACCTCAATTACAGCATTGATAGTGGCTTTTATCCTTTGGGTTCCTGCACAATGAAGTACAACCCTAAAATCAACGAAGAAATGGCGCGCTTACCCGGTTTCGCCTACACCCACCCGCTTCAGCCAATTGAGACCGTTCAGGGAAATTTGGCTTTGATGTATGAGTTGCAGGAATACCTGAAAGAGATCACCGGTTTTGACGCAGTAACTCTTCAACCAGCCGCAGGAGCCCAGGGCGAATTCACGGGCGTGATGATCATCCGGGCTTACCACAAATCTCGCGGGGATACCAAACGTACCAAAATACTGGTCCCGGATTCGGCCCATGGCACCAATCCAGCCACTTCTGCAATGAGCGGTTATGAAGTTGTCCACATTCCTTCTGATTCGCGCGGAAATGTGGATATCGAAGCCCTGCGGACCACCTGCGACGATACAGTAGCCGGCCTGATGTTGACCAATCCCAATACGCTTGGTTTATTCGAGGAACAGGTAGTTGAAGTCAACCGAATTGTCCATGAAGCCGGCGGTCTTGTGTATGGCGATGGCGCCAATCTTAACGCCTTGCTCGGCATTGCCCGCCCCGCCGATTTGGGCTTCGACATCATGCACATCAACCTTCATAAAACTTTCTCAACCCCGCATGGCGGTGGTGGTCCGGGCTCCGGGCCAGTGGCTGTAAAAGGAGCTTTCAAAGAATTTCTGCCCGGTCCAATTGTGGAGGTATTGGAAGAAGGAGACGAAGAACTGCCCCCCGTTTTCGGATTCTACCAACCCACCCAAAGCATTGGCAGGGTAAAAGCCTTTCATGGTCATTTTGGAATGATGGTACGGGCTTATACCTATATTTCGGTTCATGGAGCGGATGGGCTGCGAAAGGTATCCGAATATGCCGTATTAAACGCAAATTACCTGCTGGCACGAATACGAGGCACCTACAAAGTTCCGTATGACCGTATTTGTAAGCATGAATTTGTCGTCGAAGGCGTTTGGGACGATGCCCCCGGTGTTCACGCTTTGGATGTTGCCAAGCGTTTGATGGATTACAACTTCCATCCGCCGACCAATTACTTCCCCTTGATTGTTCGGGAAGCCTTGATGATCGAACCAACCGAAACCGAAACCAAACAAACTCTCGATCGGTTTGCCGATGTTATGCTGAAAATCGCTGAAGAGGCTCACCAGCAGCCCGAACTCCTGCGTGAAGCACCTCATTCAACGCCGATTGGCAGATTGGATGAAGTCAAAGCCGCCAAGGAACTGGTGCTTTGCTGCTGGTTACCCGAACAGGTAAAGAATTAGCCAACTGCTTTTGTACGAGTCACCCCCGCTCCCCATGAAGAGCGGGGGTTTGTTATAATTTCCCTATCAAATCAACAGGAGGCCCGCTATGAAACTCAAAGGTTTGAAAATTCTCTACCTGATCGGCGAAGGTTTTGAAGATCTTGAATTCTACGTTCCCCTGATGCGGTTGCGCGAAGAAGGCGCGGAGGTTGTCGTCGCCGGCGCAAAAGCCAATCAAACTTATATTGGAAAGAATGGCCTGCAGGGAAAATCCGAAGTCAGCTTTGAAGATCTCAACCCAGCCGATTTCGATGCACTGGTCATTCCCGGCGGCTGGGCTCCCGATAAACTGCGCCGCTCCGATACGGTAAAGAAGATGACTCGTTGGTTTTATGAAAACCACAAAATTGTGGCGATGATCTGTCACGCCGGCCTGGTTGGCATAAGCGCAGGGATTGTGCGGGGGCATGAAGCAACCGGCAGCGAAGGAATCAAGGACGATTTGCTGAATGCCGGTGCAACCTGGCGGAATGAAGCCGCATTTCGGAGTGGCAACATCGTCTGGGGCCGCGTGGTTGCAGATATTCCAGATTTTTGTCGGGAACTGGTCACTGCTTTGGAAGAATACCGGCAACAGGTTAGCAAGAACGAATGATTGAAGCACGCGACTTTACCAACCGGCGCAATTTTCCGGGTGAACTCGGTAACGATTTTGATGTCATCCTGCGCCGCTATGATGCCCTTCAAAAAATCCCACCGCTCATTTTTGGAGTAATTCTCTTTGGGCTGGCCTGGTTACCCGCCCAAATGGAGTGGGGATACGCACTTGCCCTGTGGGGCTTTTTCATGCTCGATTGGCTGATGCTGGCAATTCTGCCAGCCTTCCAACGATCATTTGGCCCACCACAGCCCCCTGTCTTTTTACTCGCCCTGCTGCGATTGCCGTTTGCGCTGTTGCCGTACCCGCTAAATTTTGTACTCCAGGCCATTGGCAGCCTGCTGGTATTTTATGGCTTCTGGGTCGAACCCCATCGCATTACAATCACCCATCAAACCTTGCAAACACCGAAGTTGAAAAGCGGTTCGAAGATCCGTATTTTGCACCTAGGGGATTTGCATGTTGAGCGCATCACCCGGCGGGAAAAAAGATTACAGGAGCTGATCAAGCAACTTCGCCCTGACATGATCTTATTCAGCGGTGATGTTCTCAATCTGTCTTATAACCGTGACCCGCTTGCATTGGAACATGCTCATCAGATCATGTCGGAATGGCAGGCCCCTCTCGGAGTGTATGCCGTTGCTGGCAGTCCAGCAGTAGATTTGGCGGAAATGTTGCCCGCTTTTTATCAGCGGTTACCTGTTCGTTATTTAGAAGAAGAACGCCTTGAACTTGAAATTAATCAACAAACCGTTCATCTGATCGGTCTTTCCTGTACCCACCGCCCATTTGTGGATGCTCCTCGTCTTGAGAAGCTACTTCCCCCCACAAGTGAAAATTTCACCATTCTGCTGTATCACACCCCCGATCTTGCCCCCAATGCTGCCAAGACAGCCGTAGATTTACAGCTTTCCGGCCACACGCACGGCGGACAGGTCCGGTTGCCACTGATTGGCGCTTTGTTTACTGCGTCACTTTACGGACGAGCCTTCTCTTCCGGCCGCTACCAGTTGAACGGTCTGACGCTTTATATCACACGCGGTATAGGAATGGAGGGCGCTGGAGCGCCACGCGTGCGCTTCCTTTGCCCTCCTGAAATTATCCTATGGGAAATTACTGGCAGCGGCGCAGATTAATCTAACGGGCTTGTTTGCCTTCAACCCACTCGTAAACTTTGTTCAAAGCCTGGGGTAGCATGGACGGGTCCTTTCCGCCCGCCTGCGCCAGATTGGGCCGCCCGCCTCCTCCGCCGCCAACCATCGCAGCCACGTATTTAATCAAATCACCAGCGTGCCAGCCTTTCTTTACCAGATCATCACTGATGGCTCCAATCAACAATGGCTTATCATTTTCAACACTCGCCAGCACAACCACACCACTGACAAACTTTTGGCGGAAGCGATCGCACATCTGGCGCAGTGTCTCTGCGTCAGCATTGGACAATTGAGCAGCCAGCACTTTTATCCCTTGAATATCCCGCACGCTATTTAAAGCTTGCTCGAATTCGGCAGACACCAATTGCCGGCGTAAAAGGGACAGTTCATCCTGCACTTCATCGAGCTCTTTGAGTAATGCCTCTGCCTTTGCAGGGACATCATCCAGCGAAGTGGAAAGGATTTGAGCAGTTTGTTTCAAGGTGCGAAACCGACGCTGCACCAGGGCATAGGCCTCTCTACCGGTTACGGCTTCAATCCGGCGCACGCCGGCAGCGGCACTGCCTTCACTGGTGATCAGGAAAATTCCAATATCGCCCGTGTTTTCCACATGAGTGCCACCGCACAATTCGTAAGAAAGAATTTCTTCTTCATCGCCAATCGTGATCGTTCGCACAGTTTCAGCATACTTCTCGCCAAACAGAGCCATTGCTCCTTCGGCAATTGCTTCATTGAGCGGCTTGAATCGGATGTTGAGATGCAAGTCTTCAAAAATGGCGCGGTTGACACCCGCTTCAATCCGTTCCAATTGCTCAACGGTTAATGCTTCAGGATGGGTAAAATCGAAGCGCAGACGGTCGGGTGCAACCAGTGAGCCCGCCTGACGGGCATGTTTCCCCAACACGGCCTGCAATTCGGCGTGAAGGAGATGAGTTGCGGTGTGATTACGCATAATATCCCGCCTGCGCTGAGCATCTACCGCTGCAATTGCCAGATCACCAACGGCTGGTTTACCACGGACAACCTCTCCCACATGAACGATCACCCCGGCGGCTGGTTTGCGGGTATCCTCAACCCGTATTTCCCAGCGAGGATCAGCAACCGAGACAATCGTACCGGTATCCGAAACCTGTCCACCGGCTTCAACATAGAAACAGGTTGCCGGCAGGATCACCTCCACCAGGTCACCGGTCATCACTTCCGGCACGGATTGACCATCCCGTACCAGCGCAAGCACCTTCCCTTCAACTTCCAGGGATGTGTAAGGGTCATAGCGGACACCCTCTAATCCTAACTCGCCACTGGCTTGCAGCGATTCAAGAATGCCGCGGTAGACGTCCACATTCTCACCACCTAATGGGCCAAAAGCCTTGCCAGCTCCGGAGGCCAGACGATGATCTTCCATTGCCCGCGTAAAACCGGTTTGATCAACCTCCAGTCCCTCTTCAAGCGCAATGTCGCGGACAAGTTCTAGCGGTAAACCATGAGTGGCATACAAATCAAACGCTTTTTCGCCATCCAGTAATTTGCCGCCGCTGTTTTTGACCTCCTGTAATAATTCTTCCAAATGAGCCAGCCCCTGTTCGACCGTGCGCTTAAACCGTTTTTCTTCGCGGGTCAGCGCATCCAGAATGGCTTCACGGTTGCGTACCAGCTCGGGATATGCCTTGCCATAATTTTCAACGACCACATCCGCAACCTGAGCCAGGAAGGGTTCGTCCAGGCCGATTTTGCTACCAAAACGCGAAGCCCGCCGAATAATCATGCGGCAAACGTAATTTCTGCCGGTGTTGCCCGGTACTACTCCATCCGCAATCAAGAAAGCCGCGGCACGAGCATGATCGGCGATCACGCGGTAAGGGGTGATATTGGCATCCCGTTCAGCCTCGCTGTGACCGGTTAATTCACGGACTTTTTCCATGAGTGGGAAAAGTAAATCGGTCCGGTAATTGGAGGGCTGATCTTGCAAAATCGAAACGATTCGCTCCAACCCCATTCCAGTATCCACATGACGGGCTGGCAGTGGCTCAAGTCGGCTGGGGCTGATTCGGTTGTACTGAATGAACACCAGATTCCACAACTCAAGGAAGCGCTTGCAGTTACCGTTCACCCGACAGACATGCCCTTCTTCATGCTGACGATCGCAATATTCGATACCGCGATCATAATGAATCTCACTGCATGGGCCGCAAGGGCCGGTCTCCGCCATCTCCCAGAAGTTATCTTTACGTCCAAAATAGAGAATATGAGACTGATCTATGCCCGGTTGCTGCGCCCAGTACTGGGCTGCCTCCTCGTCGGTGGGAATCTCGTCTTTTTCATCTTTGAAACAGGTTGCCCAAAGCCGCTCTTTTTCAAGTCCCCATACCTCAGTCAACAACTCCCAGGCCCATGATATGGCTTCTTTTTTGTAATAATCCCCAAATGACCAGTTTCCCAGCATCTCAAAGAAGGTATGATGGGTATCATCCCGACCCACATCATCCAAATCATTGTGTTTCCCGGCTACGCGCATGCACTTCTGGGAATTTACTGCGCGGGTGTATGGTCTTTGATCCGTTCCAAGAAAGACGTCCTTGAATTGCACCATTCCTGCATTTGTAAACAGCAAGGTTTGATCACCGCCCGGAACCAGCGATGAAGATGGAACGAAGGTATGACCCCTTTCAACAAAAAAATCTATAAACATTTGTCGAATTTCCGCGCCAGTCCAATTTTTCTTCATATCTTTGGCTCCAACCTGATGAAAGAAATTGAGATAATGAATGGCTTTGATTATACAGGAACACTGCCTGCTTAGCAACCAGTCCCCAAATAGCGAGGATCCATCCTTTTGGATGGATCCTGTCACAGAGATGGGAGCCTGAAACTGAAATTAGCGGGATACGCTCATCTTGAGCAATTTTCCTTCCGGGGTTAGTGTCACCCGAGCATAGTGGTTGTGGGTGTGGCCGCCGAAGAAAATCTTTCTTTGAAAAATGAACACCTTTCGGTTGACTAAAGTGTTGCCACTTTCAAAATTTGTATTGTTTTTTCCGTCAGAGACATTTGGATCTACCCCAACCTTTTGCAAGCGATAACGAACATCCGCCAAATCAATACCCGGCAGATAGGCTTCTACCGCTGCTTTGGCTTGTTGAACCAGATCCTCATTTGCGATACTCAGTTCACCATCGCCGTTAGCATGATCACTGACCGTCTTGATGTTCCAATGGGTGCGGCTTCGGACGTACTTTTTCGATTTAACTGGTTGTGAGTCAGCACAAACCAGAGGATCTCCATATAATACAAAAGAAATCAAAGTCTTTTGATCTTCACCATCCAGAAAACCCTGCCGCTTATTCATCTCACGGGCCATGCCAATTTTTGCCTGTACCAGCGCATCACCCGCCGAATATCCCTCGGCTATGGCTTTCCAAAATAGGTTTGCCAACAAGTCTGCGCCAACCAACGGTGGACTGACTGCCCCATAAGCAATTCCGGTGGAGGCGATTACTGCTCTTGTTCCAATGGAAAGGAAGCGCAAAGCCAGGGAGGTGTTCTCTTCCTTGTCCACAATATAGCCGCCATAACAGGCTTCGCTGAAGACAATTCGGGGCGAATGACCATTTTTTGGCAAATCCGCCAGTGTTAACGCCACGGGATATTCCGATCCATTCCCGCTTTCGCGGGGATCACGCTGGCCGTACCATTCGGCGGTTTCAGCTAAACCGTGCAGGTTGTAAAAGCCCAGCTCGGAGCGCACCAGTTTTTCCGGGTCAAAGGTTCGCGTTTGATGAGGCGGTGAAACCAGCACGGCTGTTTCGGTACTGACCGGCTTAAAACTTGCCACCGAAGAGCGCCTCCACACAGCTGCAGTATATCCAAACCGATCTTTGCTGGAAGGTGAGGGCTGGGGACGGCGATATAAAAATAGCCAGCGTAACAAATCGAATAAAAAGCGCTCTGGTTTTACACCTTTTTGGGTCTTCTGGTTTTTTTGATGATACTGTATCGCACTCCGTATCTGTTGCAGCAATAATCCAGCGTCGGAACCTTTTTCACCGGGTAAGCGCCCAACCGGCCATTCCGGTATGAAATAATTGGAATCCAGGGTACTGTATGGGTTATCGGACAAGACCTCCTCGTCAGAGTCATCGGTTGGGTTCGGTAACCGGTGAAATGGCACCACATCCGGTCCGCCCACAATCATCAAAGCACCAATTCGCCCGCCTTTTCTGGCAAGTGCCTGATCCAAATCTGCCAGCGACAGCTTCATTTTCCATGGATCATTCCCCGAAATGGTTGTCATGCTCAATTTACCCGTGCATTCAAGGTCGTCTGGATAGAAGACCATTGCACCCCACCCCGCCCGTTGACGGATGGCTTCTGCCAGCCGGTTCATTTCCTGATGAAGAATCTGCGTAGTCTGTTCTCCATATTTCGCACGTAACCCGCTGCGGGACGAAAAAATCACATAAATAGGGAAACGTCCATCTGCCTTTGCAACGGCCGGAGATTTGAGACGCTTGGCTAGTTTCTCAAATTCCTGTTCAGTTTCCTTCAACCATGCGGGAGGCTTTTTCTGTACTCGCTCAAAGCGAGGCAGTTTTTCTTCCTTTTCGCATGCGAGCGTTTGATCAACCGATTCGTTCTTAATATCTTGGCTATGCGAAGTTATTTGTTCATCCATGGGTACAGATTGATCATCTGTCAATTCGCTCGGCTCGACCGTCGGAATTTGACTGCCGGCTGGGGCCAAGCGATTCCAGCCCAGTTTTCCTGCAATACTGGCCGGAATGGGAATACCGAAGGTAATCTCGTATCGAATCGGCCACAAGGGTAAGTAGGGATGATTATCGCCCCACCACCGTTTACTGACCTGACCGTTGGAGTCTTCTGCTGCGCATTGATGCAGCATTTGCACGGCTTGCGTCTCGTTACCTGCCAGCAAATGACTCTCTGCCAACCCTAGCCGAAAGACCAGACACTCCGGCCAACGCTGATGATATAACTCACAAAACCGCATCACCCCCGCCGAATCTCCCAAAGCCCGCAGCAACTTGACATGTAAAATTGCCCCCAGCACCTCATCCTGATTCAACGCCAGGGCTTGATAAATATTCACTTCTGCAGTTTCAAGGTTGTTTTCCTGTAACGCTTTCAGCGCATTTCTGAGAATAATTGCCCACCCCGGCATGGATTGAGCGATATCCAATCTTTCCCCAAGGATATAAACCCGGATTGCCGCATTTTTGGATTGCTCATTATTGATTCTGGCATACCATCCGGCAAGCAATTTTTGTACTCGGACGTCCTCCGGGTCAAGACGGGCAATTTTTTCCAAAATTGTGATGCCCTGGTTGAGTTTATTTTCCAAGAAAAACAACTCCCCCAAAAGAGTGTTGACTTCCAGATCCCCCGGAAAAGCCGTCAGCCACGAAAGCACCAGTTGCCGGGCAAAGCGCAGTTCACCGCACTCCAATGCGCAATTCAGCAAGATTAAAGCCGTACTCCGATTAATTCTGCCTCTTGCAATCAGCGTTGCATCTTCATTATCAATTTGCTTTACAGGCATGTTTTCGCCTCCTGTCCGTGATGAACCAGATTCAGTGCAATGATTGCACCAAGCTGACGGCGAATGTTGACATCCTCTGGTGCTAACTCAGCCGCCCTTCTTAGCATAACCTCCGCCGCGGGATAATCTTTACCATCCCGCAAAACCAGTGCCGAGTAATAATAAGGGCGATAATCCTCTGGGTTGACTTGAATAGCCTGCTGGTAAACCCCCAATGCTTTACTGAATTCCCGACGGGTGGTGTACACTTCTCCCAGTTTCAGATAGGTTTCCAACTGAGCTGGTTGCAGCCGGATGGCTTCGCTAAGATGGAACACCGCTCGATCCAGTTGCCCTTGATCTTTGAATACTTCCGCCAAAAGCCGGTGGATTTCCACATTTTGCGGGTTCAGTTTCAATGCCTGCAAGCCGCTCTGCTCTGCCAGTTTGACTTTGCCGGTTTTCATGCAGGTTTGAGCAAACAACCACAAAATCTGCTCATTTTGCGGGTAATTCACCACCAATCTCTGAAGCAATTCCTGTGCTGCCGCCACGCCTTGTAATTCTCCAACCAATCTTGCCCGCTCAAACTCCAGTTCCCATTGCCCGGGAATTTCTTCAATCGCCCGATTCAATTCGGTTAGAGCCTCGCGCAACTCCCCCTGACGGATCAGGATTTTCACCACTAACAAGCGGGTGCCCGCATCCGCAGGTGCAACCTTTTCTGCCTGCCGTGCAAAATACAGCACCTTGTTTTCATCACCCATTCGTAGAGCAATTTTACCAGCGGTGATCCATGCCTTTCCATTGGTGTGGTCCAATTCCACGGCTTTTTCGGCAGCTCTCAAAGCAGCCTTATCGTCATTACACCCCTGTAATGCCAGAGCCATCAGCAGCCAGATTTCGCTGCGCTCGCCATATAAATGGACAACACTTTGCAGCAATTGCACAGCGTGATCAGAATAACCGGTCATCAAATAATGCTGCACGAGCCGGACGAGCAAATCGTAATCATTTGGATTAAGTTGCAGGGCTTTTTCAAGATGATGACGGCAAGATGCCATCTCACCACATCGTTCAGCCAGATCCGCCGCCTTGATCTGCCAGATGATTTCGTTCTCCCAAATCCCCAGCGCAACCTCAATGGCTTCTAATGCCTGAGCATAATCCTGATTCTTTTCAGCCATTCGGGCCAGTACCGCTTGATAGACCGGATGGAAAGGTGCCTGCTCAACTGCATGACGAGCGTAATCAAGGGCTCTTGGGGCATCCTCATCCTCCCAAAGCAGTGCTGAAAGCATTTGGACAAAGGGGTGCTGTCGCCAGATTTCAGCCATTTGCATTGCACCGCTCGGGTTATTAGTGCGCAGATGCATCTCAACCAGCCACGCAAAATCTTCGTCTATGGTAGCAAATGCGCTCAAATCCTGAATACGTTGATAATCCGGCTGGAGCAATGCCTCTGCCCGTGCCACCCAATGATCCAACAGGCGCGAGCGGCTCATCTGGCTTGCTTTTTCCAACATTTCCTTCGCTTGCCGCTGAATAGTCAGTGAGGTAGCCGGCTTCAGTGCGTGGTTTTCAATTCCCAGAATTTGACTCAACCGCTGCCACTCCAGCGCCCGAATCAATCCCTTTGCATAACAAAGATAGGCAGCCGGTTCGTTTTCGTGCTCCTGCAAAACTCTTTCTGCCAGCTGAATACCATTCTGCCACTCCATCAAATCAAAGGCGGCTTCGCTCAGCGTCCGTAAGACTGCAGACCCCCTTTCGTGGTTCGCGGCACTTTTTTCTTCCTGGACCTTCAAAAATACCTGGCGAAACTCGGAAAGCGCTTCCGGAAAATTACCCAGTTTGGCATTTAATCGGATGCGAACAGTCCTGAGATGAAGATGATCCGGTTTATGCGCCAATCCGCGTTGAATAATTTTCTCAGCTTCGATTAAATCTCCGTTTTCAATTTGACTTTCTGCCTGAAAAGCGTGCAGTCCAGCCAGCCAATCTGCTTCTTCCTCGCTGGTGAAACTGGTAAAACAACCGATTGGAAGATTCTGCTCAACCACGGTGGTAATTTTGCTAAACCGTTCAGGAAGAAGCAGCCGGTAGGCAAGATCGGCTACCTGATAAGCCATTTCCAGTGAGGATGGACACAGTTGCAAAGCGCTCTCGGCGTGATAAAGAGCCAGATTTAACTCACCGGCTTCCAGGCATACCGGAACAAACAGACGGTGAACTGTAAAGGTGGTTGCAGGTTGGTACCCCCACACCTGACTGTCCTTGTCATCCACCATTGCTTCTCCTCTCCCCTCTTGACTTTCACAAATTCGTAAAGCCTTCTCCAAAGAGGCAATGGCTGCTTGGGGACGTTGCATTAATTTTTGCAACTCGCTCTGGAAAATATAAGCCTCGGCTGCGTTAGGATTTATTGTAAGAGCCGTTTGCAGGGAATGATTAGCCGATTCAATCTCACCACTGCGCCAGTGCAATAAAGCCAGGTGGAAATGCAGGGAATAATCCGGTTCCTGTGATAGTAAAATCGCCTTGTCAATAGCCTTCTTCGCTGCTTCCAAATCGCCGATTGTCAGGGCTATCTCAGCCATCCTTTTCAATTGATCTGACGTGATATATTCCAGGGATAGCAATCGCTTCAATTCCTCACCGGCTGCCTCATCATTACCGTTCTTCATCCAAAGTCGAGCCAGATTCAAAGCATACTCGACTTCCTGAGGAACCAGTTGAACAAGAGTTTGAAAAGCTTCAATGCTGAGTTGAATTTCATTCAAGCGTTCCATTAAGTTTGCAAACCAAATTAAACCCTCTACGCTGTTCGGCTGAAGCTTCCTCACCTGTTGAGCTACTTCTTTGGATGATTCAAGAAGGTTTAGACGGAAGTACACTTCTGCCAGCAGCTTCTTGACATCCAAATTTTCAGGGGAAGCCTGACTGGCATTTTGCAGGGCTGCCAGTGCCATTTCGTTTTCACCCGAATGAAAAGCAATAACCCCAAGCCCGGATTGGATTCTCCATTGCCACTCAGGTGAACCAGCCAGCTCAAATTCAACCAATCGCTGGAATCCCGGCAAAGCCTGATCCCATTCCTGCAAATTCAAGTGAATTTCCGATTTTAGTAAGAGCGCTTCAAAATGATGGGGTACTTCCTTCAAAACCCGCTGAAGTGCTTTTTGGGCTTTGATTAAAATCCCAACAGACGAATCTGGCACGCTGGAGAACCGCCTCAATTCCAGACCATTCAAAAGAACTTTTGCATATTCCACAAACCATTCCAATCGCGCACCTTCGAATTGAAGTGCCACTTCTAATATCGAAATACCCTCGCTCCTCTCCCCATCCCGCAACAAAATGCGCGCATGTTCATAGGCCAATTCTGGATGAGTCGGCCATTTCAGTCGGGCTCTTTCTGCCACTTCCAGGGCTTCCTTATCATGACCAAGGGAAGCAAGGGTCTTAATCAAGGTCAATGCCACTTCATCTGACTCCGGTGCTAAACGGGCAGACTGCTTTAAGTAGGGTAAAGCTTCAGCCGATAGGCCATTTTCCAAACATGCTCTTCCCATGGCAAGATGTAATTCAGCCGAGTCGGGTACATTCAACAAAGCTGCCCTCAAGGTTTCCAGCGCTCTTTGCGACTCGCCGTTGTGTTTGTACAATCGGGCTAATTCAAGCCATGGCTTGGGCTCTTCCGGTATCAAAAGAGTGGCTTTCGTCAGGTTGGTTTGGGCTTCTTCCAATTTTCCCTCTCCAAACTGAGCCAACCCTAACAGGGTATAAGCCTGTCCCTGATCACCATGCTGTTCGATTATTTGCTGGCAGGTTTGAACCGCGAGATCGTAATTCCTTCCTCCAATCGCACAGGTCACCAGATTCAACTGATCTTCTAAAGATGAATCTTCGAAACGATTCAGGATATCCTGACGGATTTTCAAGGCCGACTCCCAATCATTCCGATCCTCAAGCATTCTGGCGTAAGTCCGATAATGTTGGGGATTGGTTTCCTCCAATAAGATGGCTTCGCGGATCAATCGGATTGCAATATCATCCTGACCCAAACGATGAGCAAGCCGAGCTGTCCATGTCATCAGAGAAACATCTCTAACACGCCGCTTGAGGAACAATTGGGCCACTTCCAGGGCTTCCTGATACAAACTCAGGTGTTCTAAAATTGCCAATAATTCGAAAGGAGAATATTCAAAGACAAATTGTCCTCTAAGGATTTTTTCTTCGTTCTGTTGATGCTTTAACCATTCCCAAACGGCTTCTTTGACAATTTCCCGGCTTTCGTGTTCCTCTCCAATCGCTGCTTCGCTTCCTTTTGCAAATACCTGAACCAATCCAGGCAGATTAAATTCGCTTAATCGCCGCATGAGAGAAACAGGTGGTTTAACCCAAACAGCTTCCTCCATCAATGTTTCGGGTAAGGGTTGAGTGCTGAGCAAAGGCTCAATCTCGTCCCATAATGTTTCGGTTGCTCTGGAATCATTCTTCACCACCGAAATCAATTGCAGGGTTGTACCACCCAGCCAGTGCTGTAATAAATTTCTGGAACGGCTCAAAAACAATTCTGATTGAGCCGGATGTCCTGCTATCTGATGCAGAGTTGCCGTCCATTGCAGATCCAGGGCTTCACCGGCCAATTCAGCCCACGATTTTTGACGCAAGGCATCCCAATCCACGCCGGACAAACCGCCAGTTTTCAGACGACCTTCGCGTAATATTTGGTTTGCCAGCCATCCGGCCAGTTGAGGTTCATCGCAACCTTTAAGATAAACCAGCCATTCAACCTGAGAAGCAAGAGAGATTTCCGCCAAAACCAGCATGAACAGGCGTTTTGTTTCATCTTCACCTAATGGGTTGCCTAACAAGATATGAGTGATCCACTCTTTTGAAAGAACGAAATCCTCTTGGCTTAAAAGTGCTTTCAAATAATCTTCCCGGTCCGGAATCAGGCCGAACAAACACACAAGCGGTGTTTTCCATAATTCGAGGAGGAAAATTTTATTCTTCAAATGAATGGATTTGAGTTCATCCATCAATCCAAGCCAGGTTTGAGTCTTACGCCGACGCTCGCGTAATGCCAGCGCAATCAAACCAGCCTCTCGCAAATTTTGCGGTTTTGAAGCGGTGCGCAGCAAATTTTCAAAAGATTCCAGCGCCTTTTTTCGTATGGAAGGCTCAACCGAGGGGAAATGGTCACCTTGTAAAGCAGCGATATCCATGCGGCTGTTCAAGATCCTCAAAACCAGATTGGCTGGCTGCCAGTCTTCTTTGACCGTTTGTCCGCTGCTCAACCCTTCAATGTTCGAGCTGATCTGGACTGCGTCCCAGACGAGAGCGTCTCTCTTCAACGCTGAAAACACAACCGGCACATCTTCCACCGCCAAACTTGTTTTCAATACTTCCAGGAGGTCTGCGGATGGCATAGGGACTCCTTGTTTTTAATTTGGGCAATGCAGGGAAAACAAATTACTGGATTTGAAAGGCAAGCCCAAAGGCTGCTGCTATCATCAACATGCCGGCAATGATCAAAAATACACCTATGCCAGCTGCCGTCCGCACCAGTTGATTGAGGGATTCGATCAGTCCGGAAGCATTCCCAATCAGACCGGCAACTTCTTCAGCAATCCCCTTTTGAGCCAGTCGGGCGGTTTGTTCTGCGATTCGCTTGATTTCTCCACCCAGCACCCGGCTGACCAGCACAATCACGCCAATCAACCACATGATGACACCCAAGCATAAGGCCACCCCAGCCGTGGTCAGCAAAAAGTCGTTTCTGGTCATTTCGAAAATCATCATACCCTTCCTCCCATAGATCTCTGCTGGAAGGACATGATGCAAGAAATGTGCCAGAAACTGCTTCCTAACCGTTCAGATGGGCTATATCCGCCGGTAAGTCCGGTAAATCAATTGCCCGACCCTCACAAAAGAGCATGGCACGCTCAATGGCATGGCTTAATTCGCGAATATTTCCCGGCCAATCATACTCCATCAGAGCCTGCATTGCCCGTGGAGTAATATCGTCCACATTTACCCCCAGTTTGGCTTTGTATTGCCGGATGAAGAAGCCCACCAGTTCAGGTATATCCATCTTTCTTTCGCGGAGGGGCGGCAGGTGCAAGTCCACCACCTTCAGGCGGTAATATAAATCCTGCCGGAAACTGCCTTCTTGTATCATCTCTTTCAAGTTGCGATTGGAAGCTGCCAGCACTTGAACATCCACTTGAATTAAGTTCGTTCCGCCTACCCGCCGAAACGCATGTTCCTCAATCGCTCTCAGCAACTTGGCCTGAATATCCAACGGCATAGAGGAAATCTCATCCAGAAACAGGATGCCGCCATCGGCTACTTCCATTAAACCGTTTTTACGCCGTTCCGCGCTGGTAAATGCACCTGCCTCGTAGCCGAACAATTCCGATTCAAGTACGGTGGGTTGAATTGCTGCGCAATTAATCGCAATAAACGGCTTGTTCGAACGCGGCCCTGTGCTGTGGATGAACCGGGCAAGCACTTCTTTCCCTGAGCCGGTTTCGCCAGTAATCAATACTGAGACCTGAGCCTGCGCGGCTTTCTGCGCCTGACTGAGCAACGATTCCATGGAATGGGTTTTACCCACTACAAAGGAAATACTTTGTTTCTGGCTTTGCCGTAAATGAGCCAGTTCCCTCCGCATTTGCACGATTTCGCAAGCTCTCAAAATAGAATTTTCCAATTGGGTCAATTGAATCGGTTTGGTCAAAAAGTCATGGGCGCCATTCTTCATGGCGTCCACTGCCATTTCTATATCGCCATGAGCAGTGATGATGATCATCGGTGGCCGATAAGGCATATTTTGCATTTCATACAACAAACTCGGCCCGTAGCCGTCAGGCAGTGAGACATCCAGAAGAACCACATCCCCGTTGCCACGCTGCAGGCATGTACGAGCATCACTGAGAGTCGGCACACCAATTACTTCATAACCCAGCGGGGTTAAGTAATCTGAGATGTTTTTTCTGAGATTGGCTTCATCATCAACTACAAGGATGGTTATGGACATAATCAGGATTCCTCGCTGGCAGGTAGAAAGATACGGAATACAGTTCCGCCCGGGTAACTATTGAATGTAATGCTCCCTCGATGGGCAGTAACGATCCTTTTTGTGATAGACAGGCCCAAGCCAGTACCGCTGGCTTTGGTTGTCACAAAAGGCTCAAAGATCCTTTCTCGAATATCATCCGGGATTCCTGGCCCGTTATCTGACACCGCAATTTCCAAATGCGGGTGCGGAGATACCAGCGTTGAAAGGCTGACTTTCACGCTTAAGACCCCGCCATTCTCTCTCATGGCATCAATCGCATTACTGATGAGATTGTTGAAAACCTGATCAAGTGCCCGCCAATCGCCTTTTACAGGTGGTAGTTTTTCCGCCGATTGAAACACATGGTGTACGTTCAATCTTTCCATACGCGGCCGCCAGCGCTCCAGAATGCGATTCAGCAATTGGGGGACGTCCACCATTTCTTGCTTGGGTTCATAAGGCTTGGCATAGGTTTTCAGTGCTTCCATCTGGTGGTGCAAGCGTTCACAATCATTCTCCATACGGCTAACCAGTTCCTGTAAAGAATTTTCGCTGGCTAGCCGGCGGGAAAGAATTTGTAAGCCGGTAGAAATATTGTTGATTGGGTTGAGAACTTCATGGGCAAAAACACCCATAAACTCGCCGAGAAATGCGCGTTGTTCCAACTGGCGGGATTGCGCCAGAATTTGCTCATGCTCGCTGATATCCCGTACCAGAAGGACTACTCCAGACAGATCGCCATAGTGCTGGATCGGTAAAATTTTCACATCTGCTGCAAAGGTTTGCCCGTTTCGGCGGTGTAAAGTGATGTTTTCCAGCAGGGACGAAGTCTTCGTTGTCATCACATTGGCAAGCGCTGGCAGAAAGCGATCAGGGGTGATCAAAATATTTTCAATCCGCTCCCCCCGAACCTCATTCCGCGTATAACCGAATAATAATTCTGCAGCGGGATTGATTTCGATAATCACCGAGTCCGGGTCAACAACCACAACCCCTTCTTGAACTTCTTCATAAACCGCCCCATACAACTGAAGTTGAAACTCCCTCCGCGCTGCTTCTCTTCTAATGTTTTCTTCCAGAACAGAACGGCTGATGACTTGAGAAACATAAACCGCCAGCACTTCAATGGTCTCTAATAATAAAGGTGGTGGCTGAGAGTCCATACCTCCCACAACAAGCAAACCTTCCAAGGCATTTTCTCTACCGATGGCAACACTGGCAACATAAGTGACACCCGCAATCCTTGCTGAACGATGTAAATGAGTGGTCATCCGCTTCCCCGGAGTCCACAACACGGGCAACGACAGGCGGATCAAATCGCTGGACGGCAAGGTATCGGGGAATAATGTCAACTCTTCGAGACTGATCAGCTTGCGCAATTCGGGAAAATCGGCGCTGGCGTGGTAAATACAGATCAGATTGGTTTCAAAAAGTCCCTTTAACACATCCAGCAAATGCTGAACGGTCTCCATCCATTCTCCAGACGAATTCTCCACAAACCGTGGAATCATCTGAAATGTGGTTAATAGTCGCTTTTGCCAGTTGCCGCTCAGATATTGCAAAGTCATTTGGGAAATGACCCTCAATACGACGTAGCCGGTTTGTTGATCCAACACACCTTTGCGAATTTCTACCGGGATGCTCAAGCGATTACGGGTTCTCAACAATCCCGTAGTGCTATCCTCTTTCAAGATTTCTTCGAGGCTGGGATTTTCCAATAAATTCTCTAAATTTTCATTTATGACTTCCTGCTGGGAATAAGCAGAAAGCACCAAAAATGCGCTGTTCGCCAGAAGGACTCGGTTGCCCTCTGGATCATACACCAGCGCCGGTTCTGCAATCAATTCCAGTAAATTTTGAATGGCTGAATAGGGTTCAATCTTATTAATTTTGTTACCAAATAACGCCTGAATCGGACGACTGATTACATCTCTCATATCTAAACCTGATTAACTCTGCGTAAGTGGGCGGGGAGGATACCCTCCATTGCCCGATATTTTGCCACCGTTCGCCGGGCAACTTCATAACCTTGTTGGGCGAGCAAACGCGCCAGTTGAGAATCACTGAGAGGATTTTTTTCCCTTGAGATAATCTCCCGCAATGCCGTCCGCACATTCAGACTGCGGTCAAAGAAATTCGCCAGGGGAATGATTTTCTTGTTGGGCAATTGAACTGTTTTGTTAGAAACCGCCCGCGAAATGGTCGACTCATGAACACCCAGCTCCTCCGCCAGAGAAGCGCGGGTCAACGGTTTAATATAGCGATCACCGCGCAAGATGAAATCTCGTTGAATACTGACCACCCGCTGCATTAAGCGCTGCATGGTAAAGTTCCTCTGCTGTAAGCATTTGACAAATAATGCTGCCCGTTCCAGATCATTTTTCATTCCAATCCGGGTTTCTTCACTGGCAATCCGCGCCGCTTGCCGAAACAGAGGGTTGACTCTCAGATATCCGCGTATCGGCAAGATAATTTCAACCACCAGCGGGTTTTCCGGAGAATTATTCAGGTAACTGATGATGATATCCGGATGGTAATAGACTTCTCCCGCTTTCGGTGAGGGGTTTCTCACATCTCCCCAATGGGCTCGCGCCGGAAAAGGATTCAGGTTTTCACCAATGAAACGCACCGTCTCCTGAACTTGATGATAAGAAACATTCAATTTGCGGGCAATTTCCGCGTATTGACGGTGGGTGAGCAAATCCATCGCCTCAGCAATGATGTGCCGGGCTAACTCAGGAGTAGGCTTGGTTTCATTTAGGACATCCAGTTGAACCAGCAAAGCTTCCTGTGGATTGGCCGACCCCACCCCAACAGGTTCGGCGCGCTGGATGAGTTGCTTAATACGCAGCACTTTTGAAAGCGGGACATGAAAATACTGGGCAATTTCAACCGGTGCAATGGTCAAGAACCCGTCCTCATCCAGATGAGTCAGGAAAAAGGCGGCAATCCGTCGTTCTTCTCCCTCCAGCTCAACCGCAATTTGACGCAAAATGAAGACGGGCAACTCTTCCACAATGGGTGAAACAGGTTCATCGGGGATCAAATCCGCACTCGAGCCACCGGAAGAGTAAAAATCCTCACGTGGCGAAACAAAAACAACTGGTTCTTCCGCCTGCATACTGACCGGGCGGCTGCACACCGGACATTCACCATGCCCCGGCAGCACCCGATGACAGGTCGGACAGCGGCGTTCTTCTACCAGCTCCAGGGCGGGGTTGGTCAACTCCTGTTGAATTTGCTGATATAACTCTCCCACCGTCTGGTTCAGGAGAGTCATGGTCTGGGTTAAATGAGCGGTAGTTACCGTGCGGATACTGGGACTCTGGATTTGAAACATGTTTTCAACCTGCTCCCTCAAAAAAGTATACTGATCATCAGCAAATGGTGCAAGTTTTATGCCAGGGCAATTTACCCCAAGCGTGGTAGAATTTGCTTTGGGAAACGGAAAATGAAGCAAATTACCGTGATTGGTGGCGGTTTGGCTGGCAGTGAAGCAGCCTGGCAGGCAGCCGAGTTGGGCTGTGAGGTATTTCTATACGAAATGCGCCCGGAAATTCAAACTGGTGCGCATGTCAGCGGCCTCCTTGCTGAACTGGTTTGCTCCAACTCACTCGGCTCTTCCTTAATTGACCGCGCTTCCGGCTTGCTCAAAGAAGAAATCCGCCGTTTTGGGTCTTTGCTGCTTCAATGTGCCGAAGCCACTGCCTTACCTGCCGGTGGTGCGTTAGCCGTTGATCGTGAGGCTTTTTCCAAAATGGTCACCGAACGGATCGCCAATCATTCCCGTATTCATCTCATCCGCCAGGAAGTCAAAGACATTCCCGATGGCATTGTCATTGTTGCCAGCGGCCCACTCACCTCACCTGCACTGGCAGAGGCGATTCAAAACCTCAGTGGAGAAAACCGCCTTTATTTTTACGACGCAATTGCCCCAATTGTGCATGTAGACTCAATTGACTTCTCGATTGCTTTCAAAGCCTCGCGCTACGGAATTGGCGAGGACCAGGAGGGGGATTATATCAATTGCCCCATGTCTCGCGATGAGTATTTCGCATTTGTTCAGGCGTTGCGCAACGCTCAACGCATTGCACTGCGTGAGTTCGAAAAGGAAATTGAAGCAGGCGTTCGCGCCGGAATGGATCACTTCTTCGAGGGGTGTCTGCCGGTCGAAATTCTTGCTCAACGGGGTGATCTGGCCCTGGCGTATGGTCCGATGCGCCCGGTGGGTTTGAAAGACCCGCGTACCGGTAAACGCCCCTTTGCTGTTGTTCAACTGCGCCAGGATAATCTGGCCGGTACGCTTTACAATCTGGTCGGATTCCAAACCAATCTGACTTTCCCTGAACAAAAACGGGTATTCCGTATGATTCCCGGTTTGCAAAACGCCGAATTTGTCCGCTACGGTCAAATGCACCGCAATACTTTTATTGCATCGCCGCTTCTACTTCAACCTTCTCTACAGGCTCGTCAACGGGAAACCCTTTTATTTGCTGGCCAAATTACGGGTGTAGAGGGTTACATGGGGAATATCGCGACCGGATTGCTGGCTGGTATCAATGCTGCCAGACTGGCAAAAGGTCAGCCAACGTTGATCATGCCGCAGACGACCATGCTGGGTGCGTTGTGTCATTATGTCACCCACGCTTCGATGAAAGACTTCCAGCCGATGAAAGCGAATTTTGGTATCCTCCCCGAACTGCCAGAACCGGTCAAAGGTAAACGGGCGCGCGCTCAAGCGCATGTTGAACGTTCACTGCGGGATCTGGGAACCTTTTTTAAAGAATGGGGATTAAAACAGTAATAACCCCATGAAGAGATCTCCCCTCTACTCCCTTGCTCTGTTCATCATTTTATTGCTCACCGGTTTGCTGATCAGCAACCGATTTGGTGGCAGTCCTTCTTCTACCCTTTACCGTTTTGACAAAACCCGTGCATTCCGAGATGTGGAAGTGCAGTTGTCGTTTGGAGAACGAACCCCCGGCAGCCAGGCTCACCACCAGACCATTGAGTACATCCTTGAACAAACCCAAAAGGCAGGCTGGCGGGTGGAATTACACCAAACTCAGCGCATGGGACATCCAATTACCAATGTGGTTGCCAAGCGGTCAAATCCACAGGGAAAAACCATCATCCTTGGCGCACACTATGATTCGCGCTTTTTCAGTGATCAAGACCCCGATCCTGCACAACACAATCAACCCGTCCCCGGTGCAAACGATGGGGCTTCGGGTGTGGCTGTTTTGCTTGAACTGGCTCGCAGTCTGCCACCGGATTTACCTGTTGAAATCTGGCTGGTTTTTTTCGATGCCGAAGATCAGGGTAATATCCCCGGTTGGGATTGGATTTTGGGTTCTCGCGCATTTGTTGAGGAGGTTTCCATCAACCCCACTGCTGTTGTGATTTTAGATATGATTGGGGATGCTGATTTGAACATCTATCTCGAAAGAAATTCCAACCCGCAGCTGGCCGGTCAAATTTGGGATAGTGCCCAAAAATTGGGGTTTGAAAAGCACTTCATCCCACAGTATAAATACAGCATACTCGATGATCACACTCCTTTTTTAGAAAGAGGATTTGCAGCGGTGGATGTGATTGATTTTGATTATCCCTATTGGCACACTCGTCAGGATACCCTCGATAAAGTATCTGCAGAAAGCCTCGGCATCGTTGGAGAAACAATTTATCACTGGTTAACCACATCCGAATAACCCTTGGTAAAAACCTCAAAAATAGCATAAACTTAACCCAATGAACGAATTGGAATTGTTGAGAACAATCAAACCGGTCTGGATCAATCGCGTGATCCAATCTTTGGCACGCGGGGCAGGATTGCGGGAAGACCTGCGGATTCAAGTTGAATCCTTTTTCACCAAACTTGAACAAGCCGTCGAAACCGGTGATCCGGCATGGCTGGATTCGGTGTTAACCGACTGGTCTCTTTCACTAACACTCACCGACCTGGAGGTGAGCACCAGTAGCTTGTTGAAATTCACCATCCTGCTTCAGCAAATCACCATCGAAACCTGTCAGGAAGTCCTCGATGAGTCTCAAGCATTGGGCATGGTCACTACTCTCCTGCCCATATTCAGCTATATCGTGGAAAAAAGCGCTGTGTTGGAAATGGAAGCCAAAGTAAGCCATCTCAGCGCTCAATTGGAACAGACCCGTCAGAATCTAGAAAAACTGGACAAAAGTAAATCCGATTTCATTGCTGTTGCTGCACATGAGCTGAAAACCCCACTCACCCTCATTGAAGGATACACTGCCATGCTGCGCGAAATGCTGGAGCAGCAAACCGGCTTGAATCATTACCTCACAATGGTGGATGGTATTTCCAACGGCGCACGCCGCCTGCGCACGATCATTGATGACATGATTGACGTTTCTTTGATTGATAACCGACTGCTCAGCCTCAACATTCAGCCGGTGTGGATTAACCGCCTCTTCCAGCTGCTTCAGGCTGAATTGCAACCCGCTCTTCAGGAACGCCATCAAACCTTGACCATCCACCCATTCCCCGGTTATGACGAGTTGACTTTCGGGGATCCCGAAAGACTTTTACAAGTCTTCCGCAATGTGCTGGTAAATGCGATCAAATTCACACCCGATTACGGCAAAATCATCATCAATGGGCGGAAATTACCCGGTTTTATTGAAGTAGCCATCACCGATGAAGGCATTGGCATTGATGCGGAAGATCAGCTGATCATTTTTGAAAAGTTTTCCCGCATTGGCAATGTCGCTCTCCATTCCAGCGGAAAAACAAAGTTCAAAGGCGGCGGCCCTGGTCTGGGATTACATATTGCCAAAGGAATTATTGAAGCCCATGGCGGCGCTATTTGGGTGGAATCCAACGGCTACGACGAGGAAAAATGCCCCGGTTCCACTTTTCACATCCTCGTTCCACACCATGTTGAACCACCCGACTTAAAAACCGCCCGATTATTCGCATCTTTACTTACCCCAACACACAAAACTGGAGCCTATGAATCATCAGAATAAATCCATCTTTCGCCCGGCTGATCGAATCGCTTCGTTCAAGCCCTACTTTTTTGCTAGTCTGAACCAAAAAATTACGGAACTCAAAGCCCTCGGCGTGGATGTCATCCGCCTGGACATGGGCTCTCCTGACCTGCCGCCCGCCGATTTTATCACCGAAGTGTTAATTTCCACTGCCCGCAGGTCAGATACCCATGGATACACACCCAACGGCGGTACACTGGCTTTTCGCAGAGCCATTGCAGCCTATTATGCGGATCGTTTTCAGGTTGATTTAGACCCGCAAAAAGAAACCATTGCGCTGCTTGGATCTAAAGAAGGCATCTTCAATCTCACTCAGGTCTGCATCAATCCGGGTGATATTGTGCTGGTGCCCAATCCCGGTTATCCCGTTTATCAATCCAGCACCATGATTGCCGGTGGTCAAATTTTTCCAATGCCCCTGTTGAGCGAAAATCACTTTCTGCCCGATCTGGATTCGATTCCCGAATGGGTGTTGGAAAGAGCGCGTTTGATCTGGCTAAACTACCCAAATAACCCTACCGGCGCCGTTGCACCTTTTGAATTTTTCGAAAAAGCAGTTGCGTTTGCCCACAAACACCAGATTTTGATTGCTCACGATGCCCCCTATGTAGATATTTGCTTTGACGGATATAAAGCCCCCAGCATCATGCAGGTGCCGGGCGCAAAAGAAGTAGCCATCGAATTCAACTCCCTTTCCAAAACCTACAATATGGCTGGTTGGCGATTAGGGATGGCGGTTGGAAACGCGGAAGTCATCCGTTATCTGCACACTTATAAAAGCCAGGTGGATTCTTCTCACTTTGAAGCCATTTTACAGGCTGGTATCATTGCCTTGACCGGTGATCAATCCTGGCTGGAGGAACGCAACCAAATCTACCAGTACCGTAGAGATATTGCCCTGAGCGGTTTGCGGGAATCCGGTTTTAAAGTGGAAACTCCCCCGGCTGCCATTTACATTTGGGCACACCTACCGGAGGGTTATACAGACAGCACCGCTTTTTGTTCTCAATTATTAGAAGAAGCCGGTGTCAGCGTTACACCCGGGGTGGTTTACGGCAAACATGGTGAAGGATACATCCGCATATCCCTCGGCGTACCCACTGATCGCTTAAGAGAAGCCATGCATCGCATGATCGAATGGCTGAAAAAATAAGCGGAATTGACAGATCAAATGGCAAAAAAGATTGCTGAACCAACTCAAACACCGCGCGAACGCGCCATCCTCGTTGGAGTGGATTTAATCGGAGATCCCGGTCTACTCCCCCTCGAAGATTCCCTCGCCGAACTGGCTTTGCTGGCAGATACCGCAGAAGTAGAAGTCCTCGGCGAAGTAACCCAGCGACTGGATAAACCCAACCCGGATACTTTCATTGGCTCCGGCAAAGTCGAAGAGATTAAGATGCTGGTCGAGGAAACTCAAGCGGATCTGGTCATTTTTGATACCGAACTTTCGCCCCGTCATCAACGCGAATTGGAAGAACGTTTTGGCGAACAGGTACGGGTGATTGACCGAACAGCATTAATCCTGGATATTTTTGCCCGTCACGCCAGCACCCGCGAGGGCATTTTACAGGTTGAACTGGCTTACTACGAATACCGGCTGCCCCGCCTGACAAGAGCATGGACCCATCTCGCTCGACAGACCGGTGGGGGTGGTGGTCGAACAGGTTCAACCGGCGGTGTTGGCTTACGTGGCCCCGGTGAAACCCAACTGGAAGTTGATCGCCGCGAAATTCGGCGAAGGATCGCCAGGTTGAAGGAAGAATTGGAAAAAGTTCGCGCCCATCGCCAGCGGTATCGTGAACAGCGCCGCCGCTCCAATATCCCCATTGTAGCATTGGTGGGTTACACCAATGCCGGTAAGTCCACCCTGTTGAACAGCCTGGCCAAGGCGGAAGTATATGTCGCCGATCAATTATTCGCCACTCTCGATCCGACCACACGCCGCGTTGAATTACCCGCCGGTCATACCGTTCTTTTCACCGATACGGTTGGTTTTATTCAAAAATTACCCACCCAATTAATTGCCGCCTTTCGAGCAACGCTCGAAGAAATTACCGAAGCTGATCTTCTGGTGCATGTGCTGGATGTAACGCATCCAAATGCCTGGGAGCAGTGGAAAGCCGTCCAGCAGACACTCCTGGATATCGGCTGCGAGAATATCCCCACCATAACCGCTTTAAACAAAGTAGATCGCATCTCCGATACCGAAGCAATTCGCAAAGCATTGGGTCAATTCACCAGTTCTGTGGCCATTTCCGCAAAAACCGGCGAAGGTCTTCCCAATCTGCTGCGCGAAGTGGAAAACATCCTCTTTGAAAACTTCGCTCCTGTAACCGTTTACATCCCCTACCGGGAAGGTCAGTTAATCGCCCAATTCCACGAATTCGGTAAAGTGGAGGAAAGTCAACCTTTTGGAGAATACATCAAAATCAAAGGTTCGTTGCCCGGACGTTTATTGAACGCTTACCGCCCATACCTGAAACGCCCCACCCCTGCGAAAAGCGAGGTTTGAACAAGAGTATGCTGGGTAATTTCTCGCATTTTCTGGATAAAGTTTCTTCCTTTCTGGCAAACCGCAAGGGATTGTTACCTTTGGCAGGGTTGATTTTGATATTACTCAACTTCATCTTGCAATTTTTCTTAAGCGGTTGGCTGATTGAGAGTAATTTATTTTTACATCTCGGACTGATTCTGGCAATCATCGGGTTTATGCTGGCCTGGGCGCTCTGATCACCACAAAAAGGCTGCCCGAATCGAGCAGCCTTTTTAAACTTCAGCCATCAAGTTTTAAATTACTTCTTTTTCTCGGCTTTTTCCATACTGATAATTTCGCGGCCCTGATAATATCCGCAATTGGGGCAAACCGTATGCGGTAATCGCATTTCACCACATTGACTGCACTGTACCAGATTGGTGTTTTGCAGTGCGTCGTGAGCCCGCCGACGGTCGCGCCGGCCCTTTGAAAGTTTCCGCTTTGGAAGTGGTACCATTCCTGTTACTCCTGTTTAGCCTAGCCAGATTCCGGCAAATTTTCCAATTCAAAAAGCCGCACTATTGTACCTTCACCCATTTAGAACTGTCAAGTAAAAAATTTCAAAATCACTCATCGGAGAACCGCCTCCCTACCAAACCTGCACTAATGGGAGTATAATCTTCCCCATCGCCAGCGGAGCGCTGGCATTTGCATGAATCGGAGGCCTGGCATTAATGAATCGTCGTCTTGTCAACTTGATCGTCATTCTCATAATTTTTGCTCTGGCAGTTTGGATAGATTTACCAAACAATCCGGGAATCAAGATTGGTTCCTTTGAGAAAAAACTGGAAACGGTGCTTGGTCTGGATTTACGCGGGGGAATGCAAGTCATTCTGAGCGTCCCCCCGGAAATTGCCGTAACCCAACAAAATTTACAGGACGCCGCCACCATTTTGGAGAACCGTTCGAACGCTTTAGGCGTCAGCGAAGTGGTCTTCCAAACCGCTGGTGAACGGATCATCGTTGGTGAATTTCCCGGGGCTACGGATGCCGAAGAGGTCATCAATCCAATTCGGCAGGTCGGTCAGCTGGAATTTGTTGACACCGGAAACACGCCCTTACCCCCCGGTACCGAAATTTTGACCGACTTTGGCTTGCCCGAACCAGTCACTCAGCCCACGGAAGAGGATGGCAAGATCCGCTACCATACCATTCTCACTGGTAAAGATTTGAAATCCGTGGGAGTTGTACGCGGTCAACTGAATGAGTACGAAGTCGCCATTGAATTTAACCCGGAAGCCGGCAAGATTTTCGAAGAGTGGACTACTCAAAATGTCGGCAAGTATTTGACCATTGTTCTGGATAAAAAAGTGATTTCCTCGCCGGTCATCGAGCAACCCATCAAAGACGGACAGGGCGTGATTCGGGGTGGTTTCACTGCTGAAAGCGCCAATTCCCTCGCCGTACAATTGCGATATGGCTCGCTGCCAATCCCGCTCAACATCGAACAAATTCGTGTCATCGGCCCCACCCTTGGTCAAGATTCCCTTGAGAAATCCCTCATCGCCGGTCTGATCGGCTTTGCCATTGTCATGTTATTCATGGCCATTTACTACCGCGTACCCGGTTTTGTGGCTGATCTTTCGCTCATTTTCTACGCCCTTTTGACTTTCGCCATTTTCAAAGCCATCCCGGTCACCCTGACTTTACCGGGTATTGCCGGCTTCTTGCTCAGTACGGGTTCAGCATTGGATGCCAACATTCTGATTTTCGAACGATTGAAGGAAGAGTTGCGGAATGGACGAACCATTCGACAGGCGATTGACCTCGGTTGGAGGCGGGCCTGGCCGTCCATCCGTGATTCGAACATTGCCGCGCTGATCACCAGTGGCATTTTGTTCTGGTTTGGTTCTGCTTTCGGCGCCAGTTTTGTCAAAGGGTTTGCCCTCACCCTGGCCCTTGGCGTAGTAGTCAGCCTTTTCACGGCTTTATTTGTCACGCGCACCTTGCTGGGTCTATTCCTTGAATCCATCAAGGAACCCGAAAAACGTCCCGAATTATTCGGAATATAGAGGCAAACACCATGTTAGATATTCTTGGAAAACGCTATTACTTTTTTGCCCTCTCATTGCTGGTCATTTTGCCCGGTTTGATCATCCTGGCCATCAATGGTTTGCCACTGGCAATTGACTTTAGCGGCGGTACCATCCTTGAGCTTCAATTCCCGACCACTAATTTACCTCCCACCGAGGAAGTGGTGCAAATCTACAACGAAATGGGTTTTCGGGAAGTACAGGTTCAAACCGCAGCCGGTCCTTCCGGTCAACGGGATATTCTGGTCATTCGCTCTCCTTTCATGGACGAGGAGGCCAAGAACAAAGTCGTCAGCACCATGGAAGAGAGGTTTGGGGTTGAGCAAATTACGGTCAATCGCTTCGACAGTGTTGGCCCGGTGATTGCGGCCCAGGTGACCAATCGTGCTGCTCTCGCAGTTGCTGTTGCAGCGCTGGCGGTAGTCCTCTACATCACTTACGCTTTCCGCGGTATCCCCCATGCCTTCCGTTACGGGGTGTGCGCCATCATCGCCATGATTCACGATATTCTGGTAGTTTTCAGCATCACCGGCATTGGATCTGTCCTGTGGGGATGGCAGATGGACTCCTTGTTCCTGACCGCCTTGCTGACCGTCATCGGTTTTTCCACACAGGATAAGATTGTGGTGTTTGACCGTATTCGAGAAAACAGTGCATTTTTACGGAAACTGCCCTTTGAAAAACTGGCCAATCACTCCATCGTTCAAACCCTGCAGCGTTCAATCAATACCCAATTGATGACGGTTGAGTTTATGCTGCTTGCCCTGGCCCTGTTTGGCGGAGTCACCCTGCGGGAATTTGCAGTCATCCTGCTGGTTGGTTTGTTCAGCGGAACGTACTCCTCAATTTTCGTAGCCGCCCCAATCCTGGTCGTTTGGGAAAACAAAGAGTGGCGCACCTGGTTCCGCAAGCAAAATGCCAGCGCCTGATGGACTCAACCTCTGTAAGGAGGCCTGAACATCCTCAACGGATTACACACAGGGTTTCGAAAAATTTTCGAAACCCTGTTGTTTAAGTTACATCTCAATTCCTCAAGGGAGTATAAGGATGGATAACTCAATCACTGAAGAACGAATCCCTTGGAAAAGCCGCATCTGGATTTCGCTGGCTGATTCATCGGTTGCCATGCTGCAAACCATCGTTGGTGGTGGCGCTCTCACGTATTACTTCACGCGGGTTCGTGGTCTTGAACCGAATTTAGCCGGTCTGGTCTGGTTACTTTTCGGTATCTGGAACGCCATCAATGACCCTCTATTTGGGTTCATCAGCGACCGCACCAAATCCAAACTGGGACGCCGGCGGCCCTACATTCGCTACGGCGCGCCGCTCCTGACTCTTGGCTTCATTTTCCTGTGGCTAGACCTGCCTGCTTCCCAGGTTGTAATGTTTTCCCAGATGCTGATTGGTTTATTTGTTTACGACATTCTCTATACTGCCATTGCCACCAGCATCTACATCATGCCTTATGAAATGGCGGTTTCCAACAAAGCCCGCAGCAGTATTTTTATCTGGAAAATCATCTTCATGATTTTTCCAAACGTTTTACCTTTTGTCATTGCCGCAATTCAGCCCGGCCCTGGGGATGACCCCACCGCCTATCGCTCCCTTCTAATCGGGATGGCCATTGTGTTAGGGCTGATTGTCTTTTCCAGCACCTTTTTTTACGAGGAAAAAGTTTTTACCCAACAAGACGAGCAGTTTCCCTTTCTCAAGTCATTGAAAGAAAGTTTTCTCAACTTTGCCTTCGTCATCTTTCTGGTAGTCAGCTTTACCGTTATTTATATACAAACAAGTCTGATGCAGGGTGTAGCCTATTACTTCGATGAAATCATGATCACACCGCTGCCGCTTTATCTTGGTTTGGCCGCCGGGATTGTGTTTGGAATCTGGTTTTGGATTCGCCAGCGTGATCCGTGGGGTGTGAAGACCTGCGTCCGCGTTTGGCTGGCTGCCTTTGCAGCCGGCTGTGTAATCATGCTGCTAGGCGGGAAAATGCTGATACCCGCCGTGGCCGGATTTTTCCTGATAGGCGTCGGTTTTGCAGGCGGAATGTACTTGATCCCGATCATGAACGGAGATGTGATTGATTACGACGAACAACGTACCGGCTTGCGTCGCGAAGGGATGTACGCCGGGATTAACAGTCTGGTTACCAAGCCGGCCATCAGCCTCGCTCAAGCTGCATTTCTCTGGATTTTACAGGCTAACGGCTATGATCCTCTCTTGCCCAAAGGCTTGCAAACCGCTCAGGCTGAAAACGGTATTTTGCTGGCATGGATGTTGATACCAGCCATCCTCTTGACCATCAGCTGGTTGACCATGCGCTGGTACCCACTGTCCGGTTCACAATGGGATGAAGTCAAACAAAAATTAGCCGTGATTCACGATGAAAAAGAACGGCTGGCATTGCAAAAACTCCACTCCAAAACAGCCGACTAACCCTTGGCAGCGGAAAATAATGACGTTTGTAAGGTGACAGGTTGGACTTAACCGATACAATTAAGGTGTGATTGAAGGAGACCAACTTAATCCTTCATCTCATCGTCTATTTCAATCCCACCCTATCCCTTCCCGGAGAAAGCGAGAGTCCCATGCGTAAAGAAGTGGTCCTGATCACCGGTGCAAACGGTGAAATCGGTCATGGTTTGATCACTCATCTTGGCAGAGAAGGCAAAGTGGACATTGTTGCACTGGATGTACAGCCACTGGATGAATCCCTGCGCCAGTATTGCCTGCGTTCCATTCAGGGGGACATTCTGGATGGCATGTTGCTTGGCAGGCTGGTAGCCGAGTTTGAAATCCGCACAATCTATCATCTGGCATCTATCCTTTCAACAAAGGCAGAATACAACCCCGAAACCGCCCACCGCGTCAATGTCGAAGGCACTCTCAATCTCCTGCGGCTGGCTGTGGAGCAATCCGGCTGGCAGGGACGGCCAGTAAAATTTATCTACCCATCCTCTATCGCTGCCTATGGTTTGCCCGATTTGGAAACCAAACTGAACGCGGGAAAAATAAAAGAGTGGATGTGGCTTGAACCCACTACCATGTATGGCTGCAATAAGTTGTACTGTGAACATCTCGGACGGTATTACACCCGGCATTACCGACAATTGGCCGCCGACCATACCCCAAACACAATTGATTTTCGCTGTATTCGTTTTCCCGGATTGATCAGTGCAGATACTGTTCCAACCGGCGGCACCAGCGATTACGGCCCGGAAATGCTCCATCATGCGGCTCAGGGGGTGCCGTATGCTTGCTTTGTCCGTCCCGATACCTGTCTGCCCTTCATGGCTATGCCCGATGCGGTTCGTTCCCTGCTGATGCTGGAAAGCGCCCCCAAAGAGAATTTGAAACATCTGGTTTACAATGTGACCAGTTTCAGCGTAACGGCGCAGGAAATTTACGAAATTGTGATGAATGCCTTTCCAAAGGCGCAAATCACCTTCAAACCACACCCTAGCCGACAGGCAATTGTGGATTCCTGGCCAGCAGACGTGGACGACAGCGCCGCCCGTAAAGACTGGGGATGGTTCCCGGAATACAATAAGGAGCGCGCCTTCAACGAATATCTCATCCCTGCCATCAAAGAACGTTATGGGGTCAAGGTTTAAAATTGGGGAGGAGCATAATGACCACACCGGAAAAAATCACCCTTACGCCGGCAGCCGATGAAAAAGTTGTGCCGTTGATGGTTTATCTCCCCGGCAAGTTGGTTTGGGGAGATGCAGTGGTCAAAGAAGCCATACGAGTGAGCACCTGGCTGCGGACAAACGTTGCCCCCGAAGTCCTGACGCTTTTTAACGCAAAAATGCTGATACCGGCAGCCGGCGCAAAATTAAAACCAATTTTCCAACCGGAATTAAGCATCTTTGTCAGTCAGATTATCGCCTATCATTTAATCCCTCCTCATCAGGAACCACCCGATTTCGACCCCACTGAACCCAACCGCATTATGGAACCGGTCACCCTTTGGGTGGACACTTTCCGAATGGAAGGGCACCTGCGACTTTCGGCTCTTTCCTCGGTAAAGAAATATCTGGATGTTACGCGCGAGGCTTTCACCTCCATTTACGATGTGGAAATTTCGAACCCGCTCTTGCCAGAAATGGGCACCCTGAAAGTGCCTTATTTAATCGTGAGGCAAAACCTGGCGCTTTACGGCAAAAAAACCGGTTAGCAGAAAGAGATTGTTCACTCCTCTCTCACTCTCGAATTTTGATAGAAATCTTACAAAATTCGGGTAATATAATGACGTCATTTTTAGAACCACTCCGGAGGACTCGAGATGTCTCAGGCCGTTTCACAACACAACGCACAACCCGTACCCTTCAAGGCTGAAACCCGACAGTTGCTCAACATTCTGATCCACTCCCTTTACTCAGAGAGGGAAGTGTTTTTACGTGAACTCATCTCCAATGCCTCGGATGCGCTGACTCGTCTTCATTTTGAAACCCTCATCAATCGCGAAATTATTGACCCCGAAACCGAATTGGCAATCTGGATTACAAGCGACCCCCAGCAGCGCATATTGATGATCCGCGACAGCGGGATTGGCATGAATGCCGAAGAATTGAGCCAGAATCTGGGTACGATTGCCCATTCAGGCGCCAAAGCATTTTTAGAAGCGGCTCAAAAGGGAGACACAAAACTGAATGACATCATTGGACAATTTGGGGTCGGTTTTTATTCCGCCTTCATGGTAGCGGACAAAATCGAAGTTGAGTCCCGCTCTTACCGTCCCAACGACTCTCCAGCCCGCTGGATATCTAGGGGGGAAGATACCTTTACCATCGAGCCTGCTGAAAAATCCGAACGAGGAACAACGGTAAAAATATTTCTCAAAGAAGATGCGGCTGAATTTTGTGACGAAAATCGGCTGCGTCAGATTGTCAAAAAACATTCCGACTACATCCCTTATCCGATTTACATTGGCAATGAACAAGAACCTGCCAATCGCCGTATGTCTTTATGGCGTCAGCCACCTCATCAGGTTGGGGAAGATGAGTACCGAGATTTTTACCGCCAGTTCACACTGGATTTTCAAGACCCGCTGCTCAAACTTCACCTTGCCATTGATGCACCCGTGCAACTATATGCTTTGCTGTACATACCCGCAAGCCCGGAACGCAATCCCTTTGGTTTGAGAAAAGAAGAAGGACTGAAACTCTATGCCCGAAAAGTCCTGATTCAGGAATACTGCAAGGATCTATTACCACCGGCTTTCCTTCATTTCATGGATGGTGTGGTGGATTCGGAGGATTTACCCCTGAATGTGTCCCGAGAGTCAATTCAGTCCAATCGGGTCATGGCACAAATCAAACGGATTTTGACCAATAAAATCCTGGATACCCTGAAAGCCCTCGCAAAGGAGAAGCCGGAAGAATATAAACGCTTTTGGATTGCTCATGGCCGCAGCATTCGAGAAGCCATCGCCACCGAGCCTGATCTTGTAAGCGCCTTGCAGCCCCTCCTGCGCTTTCACTCGCTCAATCACCCGCAGGAGTGGATCTCGTTGGATGATTATTTGATGAAATCTCCTGCAAACCAGACCTGCATTTATTACCTAATCGGCGATTATCAAAAGAGCCTGGAAAACAGCCCGCATCTGGAAATTTTCCGCAGTCGCGGCATGGATGTCCTCTTTATGACCGATCCCCTCGATCCATTCATGGTCTTGCGAATGCCGACCTATAACGGTCATGATCTGGTCAATGCCGCCGGCGAAGATCTCAAACTACCGAAAGAGAATTCCGCAGAAACCCCTACAACCGTTTCGGCAGATAAACAGAGCGAGGATCTTGTTCAACGCTTCAAGAAAGTGCTGGGTGAGCGGGTCAATGACATCCGCCTTTCAACCCATCCGCTCCAGGCTCCACTTCGGTTGGTCATGCCGCAGGGAGCGCTTCAGCCAGAAATACAAAAAGTTTATCGGCTGCTCAATCAAAACTTTGAACCTCCAAAACCCATTCTTGAACTCAATCATCAGCATCCCATACTGACATCCATGCTTAAATTCCCGCCTGAATCGCCCATTGTTCAAAAAACTATCGAGTTACTTTATGAAAATGCCCTATTGGTCGAAGGGCTTCACCCCAATCCGGGAGAACTCGCTCCGCGCATTCAGGACTTAATTCAACTTGCTTTGGAGAAAACCCCTCATGAATAAACCTGCCGTTTGGTTAACTCGACGTATTTACGAGCCTGCGGTTCAAAAAATTTCTACGGTTGCGCAGGTCGAAATCTGGTCGGCGGAGTACCCTCCTCCGCCGGAAGTCATCTTGGAGAAAGTTCAAGGTCTGGATGGTCTGCTGACGATGTTGAGCGACCCCATAACGGCTGCAGTGATTGAAAATGCTCCCCATCTCAAAGTCATCAGCCAGATGGCCGTGGGTTTTGATAACATTGACATCCAAGCCGCAACTCGCCATGGAATCCCGGTAGGCCATACCCCCGGCGTGTTGACTGAAACCACCGCCGACTTTGCCTGGGCGTTGCTGATGGCAGCCGCTCGGCGGGTTGTCGAAGCCGACCGCGAAGTTCATCAAGGCGTCTGGCGGGCGTGGGGACCGGATGTGCTGACGGGCATGGATGTCCACGGTGCCACCTTAGGCATTATCGGCTTTGGACGGATTGGGAAGGCGGTTGCACGCCGTGCCCTCGGTTTTTCAATGAAAGTCCTCTACAACGACCCCAAACGGGATGAACAAGCCGAGAAGGATCTCCATGTAGAATATCGGAATCTGGATGATCTGCTTCAGGAGTCGGATTTCATCAGCCTTCACACCTACTACACCCCTCAGTTACATCATCTCATTAATCGCCAGCGTTTTGAGCAAATGAAAGATGGGGCAATTTTGATCAATACAGCCCGCGGTGGTCTGGTGGACTACCAGGCTCTTTATTGGGCATTAGAGTCAAAAAAGCTTGCTGCGGCCGCGCTGGATGTCTTTGACCCCGAACCCATCCCACCCGGTCATCCTTTGTTACACTTTCCCAATCTTATAATCACCCCGCACATTGCCAGCGCCAGCACCCGTACTCGTCAAAACATGGCCCTGATTGCTGCGGAAAACCTGATTGCCGGATTGCGAGGTGAAAAACTGACTTACTGTGCCAATCCTCAGGTCTACAACGTCTGATAAACGCTCAAATTGTGATGAAAATACCTCAAAAAAGGGATTTTTGTTAACTCAAAATTCGTGATAAATGCGGTATCCTTATAACAGTTTGACAGACAACTATGCTCTATTCTGACCTTTGCCGTTTTTCTTCTTGGGAAGGGAACAGAATTTGAATCCATCATCATATTCTTTCTGGAGGAACACTCGTGGACCAAAAAGCTCTGAATGGCTTACTCAGGCCGAATAAAATTGCGGTGGTGGGGGCCTCTGCAACCCCCGGAAAAATTGGTTATACAGTTGTGAAAAATTTACTGGAAGGCGGTTATCAAGGAAAAATCTATCCCGTCAATCCCTCCGCAACAGAAATTCTGGGCTTGAAAGTATATCCTTCCATCCGTGATATCCCTGAAGACATTGACGCTGCCATCATTACCATCCCGGCAAAGGCAGTACTACCCACCGTTGATGAATTGGGCGCCAAAGGCGCAAAAGGGATGATTGTCATCACCTCCGGCTTCAGTGAAGTTGGTTTGAAAGAACTGGAACGCGAACTGGTCGAAAAGGCCAACAGTTACGGTATTCGCGTATTGGGACCGAATATCGTGGGTGTGCTTTCAAATTCTGACAAGATGAACGGTTCTTTTGCCCCCTTCCTACCTTTGGAAGGTAAGGCTTCACTGGTTTCCCAATCGGGAGCGCTGCTGATTGCCATTGATGCCGCCAGTTATATTCGTCGGGTTGGTTTTGATAAGCTCATTTCGATCGGCAACATGTCCGATGTGGATTTTGCCGACCTGATTACCTGGCTGAACGAGGATCCCAACACTTCCTGCATTTCTCTTTACATCGAAGGTTTTCGGGATGGGCGGCGATTTATCGAAGCAGCCCGCAATGCGAATAAACCCATCATCGCTCTCAAAGCGGGTGTTTCAGCGCATGGCGCAGCTGCTGCTGCCTCGCACACCGGTTCGCTTGCCGGAGCCGCCAAAGTGTATGGGGCTGCTTTCCAGCAGGCCGGCGTGGTTCAGGCAACTGACCTGAACGATCTGTTCAACCGCACCTTATCCCTCTCCCTGCAACCGCCCATGAAAGGCGATAACTTACTGGTCATCACCAATGGCGGTGGTGTAGGTGTTCTGGCAACCGACGCCGCAGAAAAATCGGGCGTCCCGCTTAAATTTGCCCCAGCAGATGTGCAGGCTGAGTTAAAGAAGCACATGCCTGAATTCGGCTCGGCCAAAAATCCGGTTGATCTGACCGGAATGGCCGGGACAGAGTGGTATCAGGCTTCCATCCGCTTTGCCTTTGCCCATCCATGGGTTGACGGTCTGGTTGTTCTCTATTGTGAAACCGCCATGACTGACCCGCTGGAAATTGCCAAAGGCATCAAAAAAGCCATTGTCGATTCAGGTGTGACCGATAAGCCAGTGACGGTTTCCTTCGTAGGTGGTGAAAGATCCGAAGAAGCCATGCGCTGGCTGGTTGAAAATGGCATACCGGCTTATGGTGCCCCCGATCTGGCGGTTAACGCCATTGCCGCCTTGCGTGAATATGCCCGTATGAAAGAAATTGTCCGCGAGGAAGCCATGCCTTGTCTGGCTCAGGATCGAGAGCGTGCCTTGAAGATCATTAACAAAGCTCGCAGCGAGGGGCGCGACTCGTTGACCGAGATCGAAGCCAAGGAAGTCTTCGAGTGCTACGGTTTACCGGTAACCCCCACCCGACTGGCGCGCAACGAGGACGAGGCTGTGGCTCTGGCTCGCGAAATCGGTTATCCGGTTGTAATGAAAATCGTCTCCCCCGACATCCTCCACAAATCGGATGCGGGTGGCGTACGGGTCAACATCAAAGATGATGCTGGCGTTCGCGAAGCCTTCAAAACGATTATGAAGAACGCCAAAGAATACAAGGCAACCGCCAATATTCATGGTATTGCTGTACAGGAAATGGCCCCGTGGGGCACCGAGGTCATTCTTGGCTCGGTCAACGATCCAACCTTTGGCCCAACCATGATGTTTGGTCTGGGCGGCATCTTTGTCGAGGTTCTCAAGGATGTCACCTTCCGTGTTGCGCCGGTGACGTCCAGCCAGGCTTTGCGCATGCTGGACGAGATTCGGGGTGCCCCCATTATTGCTGGTGTGCGCGGTGAGGCCCCGCGTGACCGTCAGGCGCTGGCTGATGTGATTTGTCAGTACTCGACCATGATTCTCGACCTGGCTGATGAAGTAAGCGAATCGGACGCCAATCCCGTCTTGGTTTACGAATCCGGCAAAGGACTGAAAGTGGTGGATGCCCGCATCATCCTCAAGAAAAAATAGGGCATAACAATCAGAGTTATCAAGCCGGGCGATCAAAGATTCTGCCCGGCTTGATTTTTTTTACTTCTGGGTTTGTAAAAGCCGTTGCCAGGCCCCTTTCCAGGGTGTACCAAGGCGGTTACGCTCAGCCACCTGAATCTTCTGTAATTTTTGAGCAATCCGCACAGAAAGCAAAGCAACCTGATTCCAATCCTCGTCCTTTAGAGACTCCAGCATTGCCCGCCCCAATTGATTGACCCACTCCCACTCCATACGAAATCGCTCAGCCTTGACCCAGTATCCCCGCTTTTCCCATGCCTGAACCGAAATATCAATGGTTTCGCCAATTTCAATCAAGGCCAGGCCGATAAATGCTGCCAGATCACGAGTATTTTCATCGGCCTGTTCTTGCTTCATCAATTCCCGGATTGCCAGAACAACCCCTTTGGTCAATTGTGTCCGTTGTTTTCCAGCGCTTTCCGGGTTAATTAAGCGGCTCATAGTTCTCCTCGATGAATAAAGATTGGCGCAATTATACCAGCCCGGCTTCATAGATAGAATAAAAATTCTTGAAAAAGTGAATTTTTCCCCAGCCGTTATACTCTTCAACCGTGATAGGTGGTATAATTGGCGCGCAAACCAGCGGGGAAGTGCTGGAACTGGCAGACAGGCATGACTTAGGATCATGTGCCGAAAGGCGTGCGGGTTCAAGTCCCGCCTTCCCCACTCAAATTAAAATTCTTTAAACAAGGATGATCAAGTTGAAACTCGAAATCCAACCCCGAGATGACCATCAGGTCAATGTGATTGCTGAATTTGAGACCGAACTTTTAGAGCAATTCAAACGCCGTTCAGCGCGAAAAATTGCAGAAAAAACCCGTATCCCCGGTTTTCGCCCCGGCAAGGCACCTTATGACGTTGTGCGTCGGGTCGTGGGAGAAGAAGCTCTAATCGAGCAAGCTATTGAAGACTTGATTGATGAATACTATCCAAAAATTTTGGAAGAAGCCAGCCTCAAACCCGGCGCAGCCGGTAATTTAGAAAAAATCCTCAGTTTGGACCCGCCAAAATTTTCCTTCCTCGTCCCGTTAGAGCCGGAAGTTGACTTAGGCAATTACAAAGATATTCGTCTGGAATATTCCCCGCAGGCCGTTGAAGAACAAGAAGTAACCGACTTCCTCAAGCGTTTGCAAACGAATTACGCCACGGCTGAACCGGTTGACCGCCCTGCTCAGGAAGGTGACTTGGTTTACATCAAATTTTCCGGAAAATTGACGCACCCCGCCGAAGGAGAGGACGAGATGGTTTTTCCGGAACGGCCAGCTCAATTCATTTTGGGCAGCGATTTGATGGAGAACCGCTCTTTCCCGTTTCCCGGCTTTTCCGAAAATTTGACTGGTAAAAAAGAAGGCGATGCTTTCACCCTCACCTACACCTTCCCGCAAGACGAGAAGGATGAAGCCCTGCGTGGTAAAGAGGTCGAGTTTCAAGTGACCGTGCAGAGCGTCAAATCGCTGATCTTGCCTGAACTCAATGACGAATTCGCCCAGACTATCGGTCAATTTGAAACATTGGAAGACCTTAAGAAGGCAATTCGTGAGCAGTTAGAAAATGCAAAAAAAGAAGAGGCCGATGAAACCTTTTTCAATCAACTTTTCGAACGGCTGCAAGCCCAAGCAACCATCAAATACCCGCCTCAGGTACTGGAACATGAGATTGAACATTTGTTGGAGGACTTCCAGCACGATTTGAGCCGACAGGGGATGGAACTGGACACTTATCTCAAGATGGTCAATAAAGACCGTGAAACCTTCATTCGAGAAGAACTCGAACCGATTGCCCGCCGCCGGCTTGAACGTTCGTTGATCATGGAAAAATTCGCCGACGTGGAACAAATCAAAATTGACGAAACCAATTATCAGCAGGCCATTCAAGACTCATTGCGTGATTTGCAATCCATGCCAATGGACAAAAAACCCACAAAGGCTGAACAAAACCAACTCACCCAAGAGGTATTGATTTACAATATCAATCGCAGGCTGAATCAAATGATCCTGAATCGGATGAAAGCCATTGCTACCGGACAAGCTTTGGAAGAACAACCTGCCGAACAAGGCCTCGCCAGCGAATCCTCAACCGAGTCCGATTCCGGTAACGAGCCTGTTCAGGAAGAGAATCAGGACGCGCCTGCTGAGGAATAGTCCTCAAATCAATTCAACCAGCCAAAGGAGAAACCATGACCATTCCGGCTTTTCAAAATATCATCCCTATGGTCATCGAAAGTACTGGCCGCGGTGAGCGTGCTTACGATATCTACTCGCTGCTTTTGAAAGAGCGCATCGTATTTGTTGGTACTCCAATTGATGACCAGATTGCTAACCTGATTGTAGCTCAACTGCTTTACCTGAGCAAAGAAGATCCTGATAAGGGTATCCAAATGTACATCAATTCCCCCGGTGGAATGATCTACGCAGGCATGGCAATCTACGACACCATGATGATGATCCCCAACAAAATCAGCACGGTAGCTGTTGGCGTCACCGCCTCGTTCGGCACGGTTCTGCTGGCAGCCGGCACCAAAGGACAACGCTATGCATTGCCCCATGCAACCATCCACATGCACCAGCCGCTCGGTGGTGCTTCGGGTCAGGCTTCGGACATCGAAATCCAGGCCAAAGAAATCCTGCGACTGAAATCGCGTTTGAACGAAATTCTGGCCGAATGCACTGGCCAGCCGTTGGAAGTCATCGAGCGGGATACCGAGCGGGATTTTTACATGGATGCCCAACAAGCAGTTGAATACGGGCTGGTGGATCAGGTTCTCACCCCACCGAAAAAATAACCCCTTTCCGGCAGGGTTAAGCAAAACCCTGCCGGAAACATCCCTTTTCTGACATGCTCCTCAATAATTTTCCACAAATTAAAGCCCTCATTTTGGACATGGATGGCGTACTCTGGCGGGGAAAGCAGCCAATTGGTGACCTCGCCCGGATTTTTGAAAGAATTCAAAACCTTGGGCTCAAGTACACCTTTGCTACCAACAATGCAACTGGCAGCATCGGTCAATATGTGGATAAACTACGCTCCTTTGGGGTTGATGTTCAACCTCAACAGATCATCAACTCGCCAATCGCAGTTGCTCATTATCTCAAACAACTGCATCCGGAAGGGGGTGCAGTTTATTTGATTGGTGAAACCGGTTTAATCGAAGCCCTCGAACAAGCCGGTTTTCATCACGCTGAGGATGGTGTTGTGGCTGTGGTGGCCGGGTTGGATCGCCAGTTTACTTACGAAAAGTTACGCAAGGCATCTCTGCTGATACAAAAAGGTATCCCATTTATCGGAACCAACCCGGATAAGACCTTTCCCTCCCCCGAAGGGTTTACCCCCGGTGCCGGTTCCATTCTGGCTGCCATCGAAACGGCCAGTGGAACCCCACCCCAAATCATGGGAAAACCTTATCCTCATCTTTTTCAATTGGCGCTCCAACGTATGGGAACTCAACCGCACGAAACACTTGTGATCGGCGACCGCTTGGATACCGACATTTTGGGGGGAGTGAATGCCGGTTGTAAAACCGCCTTGGTGCTTAGCGGGGTTACCGGTCTTGCCGAAGCCGAACAATTTCAACCCAAACCGGATTGGATTGCCAGCTCCCTCGGTGAATTGGTGGGGGTTGATTCCTGAATGGTTGAAAAAGAACCGCCCTCTCTAAAACCACTGATTTACGATCTCGATTATACCGATCTCGAGAATCTGGTCAGAGATTGGCAGCAGCCTTCGTTTCGTGCTCGTCAGATTTGGGAAGGCTTGTATCAAACATACTGGCGTAATCCCGAAGAATTTACCAACCTGCCGCTTTCTTTGAGACAAAGGTTGGCAGATAGTTTTCGGTTCATTTCATTAGAACCCATTCAAATCCTCCATTCCTCCGATCGGGAAACCATCAAAACGCTCTTCCAATTACCGGATGGAAGAGCAATCGAAGCAGTATTGATGAAGTATGAGAAACGCCGCACGTTGTGTATCTCCACACAATCGGGCTGTGCGATGGGCTGCGTGTTTTGTGCTACGGGTCAAATGGGATTCAAGCGGAATTTGACCAGCGGTGAAATTGTCGAACAGGTTATTTATTACGCAAACCTGCTTCGCCGGGAAGGCGAATCGGTCACCAATATCGTCTTAATGGGTATGGGCGAGCCTTTCCATAACTACGATGCCACCATGGCCGCCATAGACCGGCTCAATCACCCATTGGGCATGAATTTAGGGGCGCGAAGGTTTACCATCTCAACCGTAGGACTGGTACCCATGATCCGCCGTTTTGCCGCAGAACAAAGACAGATTAATCTGGCTATCAGCCTGCATGCAGCCGATGACGAGCTACGCACCTCAATGCTGCCAGTTAACAAAAAATACCCGCTCAGCGAATTGATGGCAGCCTGTCGGGATTATGTTGCCCAAACCCACCGCCGCCTCACCTTTGAATGGGCATTAATCCAGAATGTGAATGATTCCGTTGAAACCGCCCGCAAACTCGCCCGGCTTTTGGAAGGTTTGTTGTGTCATGTCAATGTCATTCCCCTGAACCCCACACAAAAATACGCTGGAAAAGGAAGTACACGCGAGCGTGCCCTGGCGTTCAAGGCCGAATTGGAACGCCATGGTGTTCCCTGCACCATCCGCATCCGGCGCGGTATTGATATTCAGGCTGGCTGCGGTCAGCTGGCAATTCAACAAGCCCAAAACTCCCCTTCCAATCCCCTTATGATATAATCATCCCGCTATGGCAGAATTCTTCTCAAAATGGAAAGAGGCGCTCAACCGAACCAGTAAAGCTGCTTTTGGCAGACTGGCAACCGTATTTGGGGCAACCGAGATTGATGAATTCACCTGGGAAGAACTGGAAGCCCTCCTTCTTCAGGCTGATTTGGGCATCCAGACTACCCAGGAAATACTCAATGTCCTCCAGAAAAAAGCAGCCCAACAGGGTATTATTCGAGCCAGTGATCTACGCAACCTGCTGCGCAGTGAACTGATTCAACGCCTTGACCCCGCCCCGCCGATTGATCTGGACCACCACAAACCGGCAGTGGTGTTAATAGTCGGAGTAAATGGCTCCGGTAAAACCACCACCATTGCCAAACTGGGTAAAAAATACTCCCAGCAGGGCAAGAAAGTCCTGCTTGGCGCAGCCGATACCTTCCGTGCAGCAGCAGTGGATCAATTGGAAATTTGGGCCGAACGTCTTAACCTGCCCATTGTCAGCGGGCAGCCCAACGCTGATCCGGGAGCTGTGGCGTACGACACCATTCAAGCAGCCATTTCTCGGAATGTGGATTTAGTTTTTATAGATACGGCCGGTCGTCTGCATACCCGTTATAACTTGATGGAAGAATTAAAAAAAGTCTACCGCGTCAGCGGTAAGGCTTTACCGGGCGCACCTCACGCTACCTGGCTTGTGCTGGATGCCACTACTGGCCAAAATGCGCTCCAGCAGGCAAAAGCATTCAAAGAAGCCGTGCAGATTACCGGAATCATCCTTGCCAAACTCGATTCATCCGCCCGCGGGGGTATGGCATTTGCCATTCAAAAAGAATTAGGCATACCGATCCTGTTCGCCGGGTTGGGCGAACAACCGGATGACCTTCAACCTTTTGACCGCGAGGCTTTTGTGGATGGCATTCTGGCCTGAACCATTCATACGGGAGGAAGTATGCAGGAATTAATTGATCAACTGACGGAATATTCCCGTCAAATCCATGATCTAATGGAGCATCTTTGACTTCGCCAGAAAGAAGTCAGAACTCGAATTCCTCGAAAAACAAGCCGAAGATCCAACCTTATGGGATGACCCGGTTCGTGCCCAACAAATGATGAAAAAACTTTCCGCTTTGCGGGAAGAAGTCCACGGGTGGGAAAAACTTCAAAAAAGGATCACCGATTTGCTCGATCTGGCACAAATGGAAGATGAAAGCCTGTTGCCGGAAATCGAACAAGAGGTGGAAGATCTGCAAAAAATCCTTGAACAAAAGGAATTAAGCACCCTGCTCTCCGGGCCTTATGATCAGGGGAATGCCCTGCTTGCAATCCATGCTGGCGCGGGTGGAACGGATTCACAGGATTGGGCGGCCATGCTCCAACGCATGTATCTTCGCTGGGCGGAGCGTTCCGGTTACGAGACCGAAATCCTGGACATGACCGAAGGGGAAGAAGCCGGCATCAAAAGCGTTACCATTGCTGTCAATGGGAAATATGCCTACGGCTACTTGAAATCCGAAAAAGGAGTTCATCGGCTCGTCCGGCTTTCTCCCTTTGATGCAGCCCATCGTCGTCACACCTCCTTTGCGCTGGTGGAGGTTCTGCCGGAAATTGAAGATGATGATGACATTGTCATAAACCCGGAAGACGTCCGGATTGACATTTTTAAATCATCGGGGGCTGGTGGCCAAAATGTCCAGAAGAACGCCACGGCAGTGCGCCTTTTGCACCTGCCCACCGGTATCATTGTGACGTGTCAGAACGAACGTTCCCAAACCCAGAATCGCGAAAATGCATTTCGCGTTCTGAGAGCTCGCCTGGCAGCATTAAAACAGGAACAGCAGGAAAAAGAATTGGAAGCCCTGCGTGGTGAATATCAAAAAGCCGAGTGGGGTAGCCAGATACGTTCTTATGTCCTGCATCCTTATCAATTGGTCAAAGATCACCGCACCGATTACGAAACCGGCAACACACAAGCCGTCCTGGATGGCGAATTGGACGGCTTCATTGAGGCTTATTTACGCTGGAAACGCTAAACCGCTAATCCAGCATCTTTGCCAGTTCGAATAATTTCAGGTCAATTTGTTTTTTGTTGCTGACCACTTCCTCCAGCGGGGTTGTGCTCACCTGACTTTTGATCATACCGACCAGCACGCCGTATTCACCTCTTTCAAGGGCCTCAACGGCTCCGGCCCCAAGCCGGCTTGCCAGAATCCGATCATACGCGCCGGGGTCGCCTCCACGTTGAACATGCCCCAAGATGGTAACTCGTAGATCGAAACCCAGGCGCTCGCGGTGCTTTTCAAAATACGAACCAAGCTTGGTAGCATTGTACTGAGCGCCTTCAGCAACTACCACAATAGCGTGGGCTTTACCGCGCTCATAGGCGCGTACCAGTCGTTGAGCAATTTCCTCCGGGTCAACCTCAACTTCAGGTATGACCACCGCCTCTGCACCGCCGGCAATGGATGCCATCAAAGCCAGATAGCCACAATCCCGCCCCATCACTTCCACCAAAAAAGCGCGTTGGTGAGAAGATGCCGTAATTTTCAAGCGGTCAATGGCCTCCAGGGCAATATTCAATGCCGTATCCACCCCGATGGTGATGTCCGAACCATAGAGATCATTATCAATCGTCGAAGCCACCCCCACTACCGGAAAACCATGTCGGTGTAGCGCCAGTGAACCGGTTTGAGAACCGTTCCCACCGATCACCACCAAACCCTCAATCCCAAATTGATTCAATGAACGAATCGCCTTTAATTGTCCGGCCTCAGTCTTGAATTCTGGCGAACGGGCACTGCCCAGAATTGTACCGCCCCGCTGTAAAATTCCCCCCACATCTCTGGCGCCCAGAGGAAAAATTTTACCATCAATCAAGCCTTCATAGCCGTTGCGCACACCGTAAACTTCCCATCCGCGAATCGCTGCCGTTCGGACTACAGCCCGAATAGCCGCATTCATACCGGGTGCGTCCCCCCCGCTGGTTAACACAGCAATTCTACGCATGATCATACCCTCCGAAAATACTACTCTCCAATGATAGCTGTCTGTACGATTTTAACACAGTTTTGAGATACTGCCGCCTTTGGAATTGTGGCATTCCATCATCCTCTATGCAAAGAACAGGTGACACTCGTGAGCAAAAAAGCGGCAATATTTCAGTAGAAAGGCGAGTATGGGTTTGCTACAATCAGTACGGTAGTGGCAGGCAAATCCTGAACCCCAGAAAAGGACTATCCATGTCTTCACGGCGAATTCAAAAGCACCCCATCCTGCCGGCAATCGAAAAACCAACCCTTACTTTTTTCTGGCAGGATCAACCCCTGGTGGCACACGTTGGTGAAACCATTGCATCAGCCCTGATTGCGAACAACATCCATGTATTCGGACATCATCCCAGAGACGAATCGCCTCTGGGAATTTTTTGTGCGAACGGGCAATGTGCCCAGTGCATGGTCATTGCTGATGGTAAACCGGTCAAATCCTGCATGGAATTGGTCAAAGAAGGGATACATGTTTATCCCGCAAACGGTCTGCCGGCTTTACCAAAGGATGACCTTCTTCCCCCCACGAAGGAGATCAAAACCCTGCAATATCCGGTTTTAATCATTGGAGGAGGGCCGGCTGGTCTTTCGGCTGCCATTGAATTAGGGAAACATGGCGTTTCGGTTTTGCTGGTGGACGATAAACATCGGCTTGGAGGAAAACTGGTTTTGCAAACCCACCGTTTCTTTGGTTCCAGCGAGGCGGTTTTCGCCGGAACTCGGGGAATTGACATTGCTACCCGCCTTGAACAAGAAGTCAGATCATTTCCCTCCATAGACATCTGGTTGAACAGCACTGCCCTGGCCGTATTCGAAGATCAAAAAGTGGGTATTCTAAAAAATAACCACGAGTATGTATTGGTTCAGCCGCAAGTTTTGCTGGTTGCCTGCGGTGCCAGGGAGAAATTTCTTGCATTCGATGGAAATGCATTGCCAGGCGTCATTGGCGCCGGGGCTTTCCAAACCCTGGTAAACCGGGATCTGGTCAAACCATGTGACCGATTATTTGTCGTGGGCGGCGGCAACGTCGGCTTAATTGCCGGCTATCACGCTTTGCAGGCAGGCATGGAGGTCGTTGGACTGGTCGAAGCCTTACCAGAATGTGGGGGTTACAAAGTCCACAAAGATAAACTGGTGCGCATGGGGGTGCCGATCTACACTTCCCACACAATAGTAAGCGCCAACGGGAAAGATCGGGTTGAATCGGTGACCATTGCTCAGATTACCGAAAATTTTAAACCCATTCCAGGCACGGAACGACATTTTAAGTGCGATTGTGTGCTGATTGCGGTCGGTCTGGATCCAGTAAACGAATTCTATCAAAAAGCGCTCAAATACAACCTGCCCGCCTTTGTTGCCGGTGATGCTGAGGAAATCGCCGAAGCGTCTGCTGCCATTTTTTCCGGCAAAATAAAAGGGCTGGAAATTGTCCGTCACCTTGGACATCCCGAGGTTGAAATTCCTCCAGATTGGTATCAAACCGGCGAAATCCTCAAATCCAAACCCGGTAAAATTTACTCGGAGCAGTTACCCGAATTAGATGGTGGGATTTTACCGGTGATTCATTGTCAGCAGGAAATCCCGTGCAACCCCTGCACAACCTTGTGTCCACTGGAATTGATCGTGATTGAAAGCGAGGATATTCGCGGTGTTCCGCACTTTATTGGAGGTAACTACAATTGCAAAGGTTGCGGAAAATGCGTGGCAGGTTGTCCTGGTCTTGCTATTACCTTGGTAAACAGCCGAAAAGACCCCCAAAACCCGATTGTTTCAATTCCTTACGAATTTCCACGGGAGAGCTTAGAAGGCAAGGAAACTGTAACCGTCATTGACACCGATGGAGCAGATCTGGGTGATGTGCCGTTGGTCGGCATCCATGCTATTCCTGACAATGATCGAACCTTAATTGTACGAGTTCAGGCACCTCGTGCAATCGCCACCCGCATCGCCGGCATACGCCTCCAGCCGCCTGAATTGACGCGCCCCCTTGATCACGATATTGAAGCAATTAAAAACGAAACCATCGTATGCCGTTGCGAGCATGTAACCGCCGGAGAAATCCGTGAACTGATCCGGCAAGGCTATCGGGATATCAATGAAATCAAAGCGCTATCACGTGCCGGTATGGGAGCTTGCGGCTCCAAAACCTGCGGCAATATCATCCTGCGCCTTTTCCGCGAAGAGGGCATTCCATTGGATCAGGTGACCGAAAATACCCGACGGCCGCTTTTCGTTGAAGTTCCGCTTGGAGCTTTTGCAGGTATTTCAATGGAGGATGAGGAAGATCAACATGCCTGAATCCAATCGCAGTCATTATGAGGTCATCATCATCGGGGCCGGATCAATTGGCACGCCGGCAGCCTTCTTTCTCGCCCTTAATGGGATTAAGACGCTGGTGATTGACCGGGCTGCCAGCCCAGGCCAGGAATCAAATAAACGCGCCATCGGTGGTATACGCGCAACCCATTCTGACCCCGCCAAAATCCGCCTTGGCTTACGCAGCATAGAGATCTTTTCAAACTGGAAAGATACCTATGGGGATGATATTGAATGGTATCCCGGCGGTTATGTATTTGTGGCTTATCGGGAACGCGAGGAAAAAATCCTCAAAGAATTGCTGGTCAAACAGCATTCTTTTGGCCTGAATATCCACTGGTTGGATAAAAAACAATTGTTGGAAGTGGTTCCCGATTTGAATCCAAATGATCTGATCGGCGGCACCTACTCCCCAGAAGATGGCAGCGCTTCACCCATGTTGGCGATTCACGCTTTTTACCGTCATGCCCGTCGCCTGGGTGCCGAGTTTCATTTCAATGAAACAGTCCAGAAATTTACAATGAAAAACGGGGAAATTCAAGCTGTTCATACCGACCACGCCACTTACACGGCGGATATTGTCATCAACGCAGCAGGCGGGCATGCCAGGCAAATTGGAGAACTTGCCGGACTTGACCTGCCCGTTTTTCCCGACTCACATGAAGCAGCGATCACCGAACCCGTTACCCGATTTCTCAACCCGATGATTGTGGATATCCGGCCGGCACCAGGCTCCTCCAATTTTTATTTTTACCAGCACCTTACCGGGCAAATTGTGTTTTGCATCACCCCTTCACCCAATATCTGGGGAACGGATACTGAGGAAACCAGTCAATTTCTGCCAATGGTATCACGTCGCATGATCGAAGTGATGCCGCGCCTGAAACATATCCGTGTCCGCCGCACATGGCGGGGTCTTTACCCCATGACCCCCGATGGGTTTCCAATAATCGGTTATGCCCAAAATCCGCGCAACTTCCTGCTGGCAGTCGGAATGTGCGGACAGGGCTTCATGCTCGGGCCAGGTGTGGGAGAACTGCTGGCGCGTTTGGTGCTGAACGAAACCGAGCCGGATGACGAGGTCATCCTTCAAATCCTTTCACCACAACGTCAGTTTGCCGGGCAGGAAATGCTGAAATAAGCCGTACCTTATGGTATCATTGGCAGCGCACTCTGCTGGTATTCAGAGTGTAAATTTTCTTATAGATGTTTCTGGATACTCATTATGATTTCGCCGATTAGCGCCTTGATCTTTGACTTTGACGGTCTGATAATGGATACCGAAAGCCCCGAATTTGAAACATGGCAGGAAATGTTTCGAGAATTTGGGGCAGAACTCAAATTTGAAGAATGGGTTGCCTGTCTGGGGACCTCTGCAGCGGCATTTGATGCCGCCGGAATTCTTTATCAACGTACCGGTATTACCACTGATAATCATACCCTCTGGACAGAGCAAAAGCGACGCTCCATTCAAAAAGCTAATCAATTGCAGCCATTACCGGGAGTAGTCCATTTGCTGGAAGAAGCCAAAAGTGCTGGTATGGTTTTAGCCGTTGCCTCCAGTTCACCACGCGCATGGGTCCAGGGTCATATCGAACGGCTGGATTTATGTTCATACTTTCGATTTATACTAACAAAAGAGGATGTCCAGACGGTCAAACCTGCTCCTGACCTCTACTTGAAAGCCATCCAGATGCTGCAGGTAGAGCCTGCCCAGGCAATCGCCCTGGAAGATTCACCCAACGGAATTAAAGCTGCCCGGCAGGCAGGTCTTTTTTGCATTGCAATTCCCAACCCCATCAGTATAAAGTTAGATCTATCAGAGGCAAACCTGATTTTAAAAAGCCTCACCGAATTAAATCTCCAACAACTGGCGGAAATCGTCACCCACCACAACAACGGTCATTCCCCAGTGAAGATCAAGGTTTAAACTTTTCTTATTTCACACCTTGAAAGTCGGGCGGGAAAAGGTATACTTACAACCATAAATAAACAGTGAAAACGGGCGCAGCATGAAAATTGACAGCCTGATGGAAATTCTGCCGCAAAATTACTCGGTGGTTGACCGGGAGATGGTGATGCGTGCTTATCGCTTTGCCGAAGCCGCTCACCAGGGGCAAAAACGCGCCTCCGGTGAACCCTATGTGAGTCACTGTCTGGCAGTTGCCGCCATTCTGGCTGAAATGCAGGTACCCCCGGCAGTCGTCATCGCTGGTTTACTTCATGATACGGTTGAAGACACCATTGTAACCCTCGATGATATCCGTAAAGAATTTGGCGACGAAGTTGCCAGATTGGTTGACGGGGTGACCAAATTAACCAATCTCCCACGAGTCTCCCGCGGTGATCAGCATGGCGGTAGTGCAATCGCCGATGAAGACCTGCTCCCCGAACCGGCTGAAACGACTACACGCAGCCGGCGCAAGGACATGACCAATGAAACCCTACGTAAAGTCTTTCTGGCAATGGGAGACGACATCCGGGTGGTCTTGATTAAACTGGCTGACCGCCTGCATAATATGCGCACGCTGGGTTACATGCCGGAAGAAAAGCGCAAACGCATTGCCCAGCAAACGCTGGATATCTTCGCGCCCCTTGCTAACCGCCTCGGTATCTGGCAGATCAAGTGGGAACTGGAAGACCTGGCGTTTCGCTATGTCAACCCGGAAAAATACCGCGAAATTGCCGAAAATCTGGCAGAACGGCGTCAGGATCGCGAGCGTCAGATTCAGCAAATTATCCAACGAATGCAAACCATCCTCCGGGAAAACGGGATTAAGGCTGAAATCAGCGGCCGCCCAAAACACATTTATTCCATCTACAAAAAGATGGTTGAAAAGGGAAAAACCTTTGAAATGGTACGCGACCTGCGTGCCGTGCGTTGCATTGTTAAAGATATCCCTTCCTGCTACGCAGCGCTGGGGGTCATTCATACCCATTGGCGTCCCATCCCGCAGGAATTTGACGACTATATCGCAGCACCCAAGGACAATTTTTATCAATCGCTCCATACTGCCGTTATTTACGATGACGGTAAACCGCTGGAAGTGCAAATCCGCACGATGGAAATGCACCAGAACGCCGAATACGGTATCGCTGCACACTGGCGTTACAAAGAACGCGGGCCAAAAGATGAACTTTACGAACAACGCATCAACTGGTTGCGAAAGTTAATGGAATGGCGTCAGGAAATTGAAGATGCCCAGGAATTTGTGGAAGGCATGAAAAGTGACGTCTTCCAGGATCGCGTGTATGTCTTTACTCCCCGCGGAGATATCATTGATTTACCGGCCGGCTCGACCCCCATTGATTTTGCCTACCATGTCCATACCGAAATTGGCAACCGTTGTCGGGGGGCTAAAGTAAACGGCAAATTGGTTACCTTAGATTACACCCTCAAAACCGGTGATCAAGTCGAAATCCTGACCGCCAAACAGGGCGGTCCCAGTCGCGACTGGCTCAATCCTTCATTAGGATTGGTGAAAACCCAGCGTGCCAGATCGAAAATCCGAGCGTGGTTCAAGAAGCAAGACCGCGAACAAAACCTGACCCAGGGTAAAGCCATGTTCGAGAAAGAATTGCGCCGCCTTGGGATTACCGATGTGGATGTTGAAAAGCTGGCACAGGATTTTGACTTTAAGAACGCGGATGATTTGTATGTTGCCATCGGATGCGGGGACATTGGCCTGGGCAGGGTGATTAATCGTATCAGCGATGATAATGCCAAGAAAGATCCTTTCATTTTTACCTTGCACCAACCTAAGGAAAGTAAACCTCCCGGAAATGGTGTTACCGTCCTTGGGTTGAAAGGCTTATTGACCACCTTTGCTCGTTGTTGTAATCCGGCCCCCGGTGATGAAATTGTCGGCTACATTACTCGCGGACGCGGCGCGACGATTCATCGTCAGGACTGCCCGAATGTACTGCGTTTGAAAGAACGCGAACGGATTGTCAAAGTGACATGGGGTGAACCCCATCAGACTTATCCGGTTCATGTACTGGTTAAAGCTTATGACCGTCAGGGGCTAATGAACGACATTTCGATGATTATCAGTAACGAAGAGGTGAATTTACTCGATATTGACTTGAAAGTCACCCATAATCTGGCATCGATTCACATGGTGGTTGAGGTCAGTGATATCAATCAACTCAGCCGGGTTCTGACCCGGATCGAGAACCTTCCGAACGTTCTGGAAGCCCATCGCACCAATCCGGGTTAAAGACGAGGACGATCCCATGACGGATTTAATATCGGTTAATCAAGCGCTTTCACAAATCCTCTCAGAATTCTCGTCACTGCCACCAGAAGAGATCGAAATATCCGAAGCGCTTTTCCGTACACTGGCTGAAGATATCCACTCGCCCTTCGACCTGCCGTTGTTTTCCAATTCGAGTGTAGATGGCTTTGCAGTCTGTGCCTCAAAAGATATCCGTGCCGGTTTGAGAGGAAATTTTACCCTGCCTGTGGTAGGCGATATTCCCGCAGGCGTACAAACCAACCTCCGGCTTGGAAAAGGTGAAACCGCTCGCATTATGACCGGCGCCCCCCTACCGGAAGGAGCAGATGCCGTATTACCTGTCGAAGACACCAGTTATCCGTACCGTGACGGTTCCGCACCGCTTCCCACCGAAGTGACTTTTTACCGCTTTCCCAAGCCGGGAGAAAATGTCCGTCCACGCGGTCAGGATGTTCAAAAAGGCCAGAAATTACTCATCAAAGGCAGAAAACTCCAGCCCCAAGATATTGGCATGCTGGCAACACTCGGACTTGACCGAATACCCGTCGTCCGAAAGCCAAGAATTGCCCTCTTTTCCAGCGGTGATGAATTGCTGTCTCCCGGTATTCCTCCCCAACCCGGTAAAATATTTGATGCCAACAGTTATTCACTGGGGCTGCTGGCCCAGCGTGAAGGCGCCGAAGTCATCCGTCTGGGGGTTGCCAGGGATCAGTATCAAGCCGTAGTGGATTTGTTCGAGAAGGCCAAAAACGCCAATACCGACCTGATTCTGACCTCTGCTGGTGTGAGTGTGGGTGCTTTCGATTTTGTTCGTCAGGTATTGGAAGAACACGGGCAGGTCAAACTCTGGCGAGTGAATATGCGCCCCGGAAAACCCCTGACATACGGTTCATTTGCCGGTATACCGGTTATCAGCCTGCCGGGCAATCCCGTTTCTGCATTCGTTGGTTTTCTGGTGTTTGTTCGCCCGGTCATTGCAAAACTTACTGGACTGGAACCCACCCCACCCGCCACCCTGCCGGTCATCCTTGAGCATCCCGTGCTTTCGGATGGAAGAGAAAGCTACTTGCGTGCCATTGTCCAAAAAACGCAAGATGGTTTTGTTGCTCGCCTTACCGGGCATCAGGGATCTGGCAATTTGTACTCCCTGGTTCAGGCAAACGCTTTACTGATTATCCCCGCGGGTGTAAAATCATTGCCTGCCGGAGAAACTGTTCAGGCTTGGTTGCTGGATGATGAACCATTACCGGTATTGGAGAAACCTGAATGAGGCTTTGGAAAAGAATTGCATTGCTCACGGGATGGGTTGGCGTACTCGACTCGATTTACCTGACAGTTCTAAAGTTAAGCAACAATAAATCATTATGTATTCAGGGAGTTGGCGATTGCTGGTCGGTCAATACCAGCATTTATTCGGAAATTTTTGGAATTCCCATCGCCATACTGGGATTGGGTGCCTATGGGTTTATTCTCATGTTGCTGTGGGCGGAACGGCGCAGCCGTTTGGTCCATCAATATGCCGATTTTATCCTGTTCGGTGTCACATTAATCGGCATTATTTACTCAACCTACTTGACGTACCTTGAAATTGCGGTTATAAAAGCGATTTGTCCGTTCTGTGTGGTTTCAGCAGTCGCAATGTTGATTTTGTTTATTTATTCAGTTAAGAGACTGTTTGAACCGAGCGGCGATGAATCTTAGCTCCTCAGGAGGATCGAATGCCAAAAATCCGCTGCCACTATATTGATTGCGCTTTCCTCGACGATGGTTATTGCAGTGCTGCACTCGTAGAAATTGACCCCGATTCGGGCTGCCTCACCTACTCTCCCACCGCCGAGAGTGAACATGAGGATGAGTGGGACGAAGAAGAAATCGAAGAATGGGAAGATTTAGAAGAGGAACTGGAAGAAGAAGACGAAGATTGGATTGACGACGACGAAGAAGAGTTCTAATTTTGATATTTCCTTTGGGCAATACCCCGGATAAGGCTGGGATTCCGGGGTTTTTTTGTGAAAATTGGATGCAATGGCACAGGAAAATCTTCTCCAAAAGAGTTTACGGTTCAACACCATTGTCAACCTGATTGATGGGGGATTTTTTGGATTTGCCCTGGGTCTTGCCTCATTTAGCACGGTAATTCCTCTTTTTATCGCCAACTTTACCGATTCGGCCGCCTGGATCGGTCTGGTTCCCGCTATCCATGCCGTAGGCTGGCAATTTCCGCAATTATTGACTGCCCGCTGGGTCAGCCGCATGAAACGTTTCAAACCGTTTGTGTTGTTTATGACGGTGCAGGAGCGTCTTCCTTTTTTAGGACTGGCATTACTGGCATGGTGGTCTCCGGAAATTGATAATCGGCTTACGCTGACCATTGCATTCTCGCTTCTCATCTGGCAAGGAGTTGGCGGAGGATTGACCGCCAATGCCTGGCAAAATTTCATCGGAAAAATCATCCCCTACAACCTGCGGGCTACTTTCTTTGGCGCTCAATCAGCAGCAGCCAACCTCTTAGGTGGAATTGGGGCGATTCTGGCCGGCTTTCTACTGGAACGGCTTGATTTTCCAACCAATTTTATGGTTTGTTTTCTGCTTGCCAGTGGGATGATGGTCGTATCGTGGGTGTTCCTTTCCCTCAGCCGCGAACCCGATCACCCAATAGACTCGCAGCCGGATAATCAAAAGGTTTTCTGGCAAAAAGTCCTGGTGATTATCCGCAAGGATCGCCCCTTCCGCTGGTTTATCATCAGCCGAATTCTGTTTCAATTTGCAACCATGGCTGCCGCTTTCTATACGGTCTATGCGGTCAAAGTGCTCGGCATGGGAGAAGTTGCTGCCGGTGTAATGACCAGCATCCTGTTTATCGTTCAGGTTGTCTCCAACATGGCGTTTGGCTGGCTGGCAGATCGAAAAGGCCGATTGCCGGTGTTGATGATCGGAGCATTGTGTTCGGTCATCGCTGCTGGCGCAGCCTGGCTTGCTCCGGATTACAACTGGTTTTATGCCATTATGATTTTTGCCGGAATGGCAAGTTCGGTTTTCTGGACAATTGGCATTGCCGTCAGCCTTGAATTTGGAACGGAACAGGAACGCCCGACCTATGTTGGTTTGGCCAATACACTCATCGCCCCCAGTGCAATCCTTGCGCCGCTGTTGGGCGGCTGGTTAGCCGATTGGGTGAGCTATCGTCTGACTTTTCTGGTCTCGGCTTTGTTTGGGCTATTGACCTGGTTGATTCTCTTCTTGTTTGTCCGCATCCCACAAAAAGCCCCCCTACCCGCAGCATTGGCTTATTCTGCTGATCCCCCTCTCGAAACACGAAACCAATGATAGGCAAAAAAATAAAGCGGTGAAATCAGAATCACAAAAAAGAACAAGAACATCTTGGGTATTCCCAAAGTCCATAAAAACATCAACGAAAAAATTACGATCAATACCGACCCGGCTTTTTCGTTTTTGAGCGCCACAACATAACCGCTAATCATCCCCAATTGAAATACCAGATTCAAGGGAAAATTATTTTCGATTAAATCCGGTTGCTGAAAAAAGATTTCGACCTGATTGATAAAGAAAGCCCCCATCAATAATAGCATCACCACACAGAAAAATCGGCCAATCCAAATGACTTTAAACCGATTGAACTTAAAAAGGGGTTCATCATCCATGCCAACACCAATAAAATGATTATATAATGTTTACTGATTTAGTACACAAAACTGTATTTTTTTCAAAGAAATTCATAATAAAAAAAGCACCCGATTGATTACCGGGTGCCTTCTTTACGTTTACCATAACCGTTTTTACTTCATTTTCTGCTCAATTTTTGCCCAGGTATCCCGCAAAGTGACCGTCAGGTTGAAAACCAAAAGCGAATCGCTAGTATCCGGGTCAACACAAAAGAAACCCTTGCGTTCAAATTGGAAGCGGTCGCCCGGTTTTGCCTGAGCGAGGCTTTTTTCCACTTTGCATCCGGAAATAACCTTCATTGACTCGGGATTCAGATAATCGAGAAAAGTCTTGCCCTCTTCCGGTTGGCTAGGGTTGGGAACGGTGAACAGGCGGTCATACCAGCGTACTTCCGCATCCAGCGCGTGTGAGGCTGATACCCAATGGATGGTGCCTTGAACTTTTCGGCCATCCGGCGCGTAACCACCGCGCGTTTCCGGATCATAGGTGCAGTGGATTTCGCTCACCAGACCTGTTTGCGGATCTTTGACATAATCCACGCACTTGATGATGTAACCCCAGCGTAATCGCACCTCGCGGCCGGGAGCAAGACGGTAGTATTTTGGCGGGGGTTCTTCCCGAAAATCGTCCCTTTCGATATATAGTTCACGGCTGAAAGGTACCTTGCGCGTTCCAGCAGCGGGGTCTTCCGGGTTGTTGATAGCTTCCAATTCTTCCACCTGCCCTTCCGGATAATTGACAATAATCAACTTCACCGGATCAATCACAGCCATCACCCGCGGGGCACGCAAGTTTAAGTCATCCCTGACCGCGCTTTCCAACAGGGCTACATCCACCACGCTCTCTTTTTTGGAAACCCCCACCATGCCAATAAATTTACGAATGGCTTCGGGAGTGTAACCCCGACGGCGCATCCCTCGCAAGGTCGGCATGCGAGGGTCATCCCATCCGCGCACATGCCCTTCTTCAACCAGTTGTTTCAAAAATCGCTTGCTCAGAATGGTATAGGTCAGGTTGAGTCGCGCAAATTCAATTTGACGACTCGGGAAAATACCCAACTCACGGATAAACCACTCATACAGGGGCCGATGGTCCTCATACGCCAAATCACAAAGAGAATGGGTGATCCCTTCAATCGAATCGCATTGTCCGTGGGCAAAATCGTACATGGGGTAAATACACCATTGATTACCGGTCCGGTGATGCGTTGCGTGAATGATACGGTACATGACCGGATCGCGCATGTTAATGTTTCCAGAGGCCATATCAATTTTGGCCCGTAATACACACGCACCCTCTGGAAATTCACCTTTGCGCATTCGTTCAAAGAGGTCCAAATTTTCTTCAACGGTTCGATTGCGGTAGGGGCTTTCCCGGCCAGGTTCTGTCAGAGTACCCCGGTATTCTCGGATTTCCTCCGGGCTGAGATGGCACACATAGGCCTTCCCCTTCTTGATCAGTTGAACTGCAAACTCGTACAATTGCTCAAAATAATCCGAGGCGTAAAATTCCCGATCACCCCAATCAAACCCCAACCAGCGGATATCTTCTTTGATCGCTTCCACATACTCTACATCTTCTTTGACCGGATTAGTATCATCAAATCGCAGGTTGGTTGTTCCACCAAACGCCTGAGCAGTTTCAAAATCAATGCAAATGGCTTTGGCGTGTCCAATGTGCAAATATCCGTTCGGTTCGGGTGGAAAACGGGTGCGTACATAATTGAATCTTCCCGATTCGAGGTCTTCCCTCACTGCATCGAGAATGAAGTTACTGGATTCTTGGGATTGATCGGTCATTTAGAAAACCTCCTGCAGATTAGAGAAAAGCACCCTCTCGAAAGGGTGCTTTCGCCATCAGGCTGGGGGCAGAGGATTCGAACCCCTATCAACAGATCCAGAGTCTGCTGTCCTGCCGTTGGACGAGCCCCCAAATCTAACGAGCCACATTCTATCACTTTTCCATATGGCTGTCTAGGCTTACGCAGGGCTTTGTTCTTTCATCTGTTTTAAAAGTACAACCGCTTTTTCCATCCTTTTTATGACGGTGTTCTTCCCAATGATTTCCATGCTCTCGAACAAGGGTGGACTGACCTTTTGGCCGGTTACAGCCACGCGGATCAAGCCGAATACCTGGGCTGGTTTCAAACCGGTTTCCTCCACCAATTGACGCATGGGAGGCTCAGTGGTGGATACCTGCATATCGGGTAATTCTTTGAGGATCGCCAATATCCTCTCTGCCAGTTCATAACTTTGCTTTACGGATAAATCCTTCACCAGCAATTCCTCGGGGACTGGCTGAACATCCTCAACGAAAAAGAAACCGGCTATTTCAGGAGCTTCATCCAGCGTGTGAAGGCGTTCCTGGATCAAGGGGGTGACTTTGAGCAAGGTTTCATCAGAAACCGAGTATCCTTTTTCAACCAGAAACGGCTTGACCCGTTTGGCCAGCTCTTCTATCGGCAAATGACGGATATGTAATCCGTTGAAATGATCAAATTTGGTAAAATTGATCGCCGCCGGTGCGGGGTTGAGTCGTTCCAAACTGAATTTTTCGATCAAATCGGCCATGGTGAAAAACTCGGTATGATCATCATAACTCCATCCCATCAACGCAATCCAATTGACGACCGCCTCCGGCAGATAACCAAGGCCTTGCAGATCTTTGATGAAAATGGAGTAACCATCCTTAATCAACTCAGCCGATTCGCGTTTGCTCATTTTACCCTTGCCGCTGGGCTTTAGGAAAACCGAAAGGTGAACCCAAACCGGTTCCTGCCAGCCAAAAGCGCGGTGAATCAGCCCATGTAAAGGAAAGGTAGGCAGCCATTCCGAACCACGAATCACATGGGTGATCTTCATCAGGTGATCGTCCACCGCAGCCGCCAGATGGTATAGAGCCAACCCATCTGATTTGACCAGAATGTAATCATCCAAAACCCTATTCTCAACCGTAATCTCTCCGCGCAGCAAATCGGTCACGGTTGTAGTCCCCTCCTGCGGGGTTTTGAAACGAATCACATACGGTTCGCCGGCCATTGCCCGTGCTTTCGCTTCGCCCGGTTCAAGCCGCCGGCAGGTGCCGTCATAACGCGGTGATTCCTTACGGCTCAATTGTTCCTGTCGAACGGCCTCCAAACGTTGAGGTGAACAAAAGCAGTAGTAAGCTTTTCCTTCTTCGATTAACTGCTGGGCATATTGCTGGTAAATTTCTTTTCTCTGGGATTGGCGGTAAGGTGCGTAAGGGCCACCCTTGTCCGGGCCTTCATCCCACTCCAGCCCCAACCAGCGCAATCCCTGGATGATTTCCTCCTCAGCACCGGCAACATAACGCTTTCGGTCGGTATCCTCAATTCGCAAAATAAATTGACCGCCGGTTTTCCGGGCGATCAAATAATTGTAGAGCGCCGTGCGCGCTCCGCCAATATGTAAATGCCCGGTCGGCGATGGGGCAAAACGAACACGCACAGGTGAAAGCGACTCGACCATAATGCTCCTTGTGAACTCTAAAAATCTAAGGTCTGGCTATGGGCAGCCACGCTTTCCACCAGCCCAATCCCCAGAACCAATGAAATCAACGAACTTCCACCATAACTGATAAACGGCAAGGTCAGGCCGGTAACCGGCAGCACATTTAAATTGACCCCAATATTAACCGCCATTTGAAAGAAAATCAAAATAGCAATTCCATAGGCAATTAAACTACCAAAAGCATCACTTGCCTTTTGTGCCACCCGCAGGCAACGGATGACCACGAAGACCAACAGTCCGATCACAAGGGTTGTTCCCACGAACCCGAACTCTTCCGCCATTGCCGAAAAGATGAAGTCCGTATGGCGCACTTTTAGAAAGCGTAATTGGACCTGGGTGCCAGCCCCGTATCCTTTGCCAAACGCCCCTCCATTTCCAATCGTGATGAGGGCTTGTTCAATGTTGTAAGTTTCACCGTGGCGGGCGTTTGGATCGGGGAAAAGGAAATTGACAATCCGGTTGACCTGATAAGGTTCAATAAAAGGTACATCAACTCCCGCCGCCAATAGACCGACTAAGAGAGCAAATACGGTTACACCGAGAATTCCAAAAATGATGATGTAACGAGTCGGCAAACCGCTAATCCACATCAATGCAAACCAGATCACAATGACGACAATGGAGGTGCTGAGGTTCGGCTGCAATAAAATCCACACCACCATTCCAAAAGTCATTAGCGCACTTTTGCCAATCCATAGTAAATTTTTGGGTTGATCGGCTGTACGGGAAAAATAATCAGCCAGCACAATGATCATGATAATCTTTGCCAGCTCGGAGGGTTGAATATTGATGATCCCCGCCCTAAACCAACGGGTGGATCCAAAGGCAGCCTCCCCAATGATGTTGATGCCGATCAACATCACCACCCCAAAAATGTACATCAGACGAGATAATGAAGACCAGGTTCGGTAATTGATCGAGGCGGTGATCAGGATGATCCCCATCCCCAAAGCCACATAAATGGATTGGCTTTGAACAGAACCAGCCAGTTCTTCATTACCGGCAATCGCCGAGCGGATCATCACAATCCCAAATACACACAGGATTAATACCGCCCCAAACAACCAGTAATCAAAATGACGCCAGACTTCTCGCCGTAACATTTATTTTCTTAAACTATCTCCGCCGGGCATTGGCAGGTTTCAATGGAATATCGGCAATTAACCGTTGCTCACGCCCATCCTGAGCCATATCAATTTTAACCGCCGAGGGATCAATCGCAACATGCCGCGAGATGACTTCGAGCAATTCGTTTTTCATCACTTCTAATTGATGCGGGGTTAAATCCGTCCGGTCATGAATCAAGACCAGTTTCAGCCTTTCCTTGGCTTGCTCGGCGCTTTTGTCTTTCTTACCCAGCAGTTGTTCCAACCAGCCAGCCATAATCATGCACCTCCTGAACGGAACATTCTGCTAAGCCGGGCAAAAAAGCCATCTTTTTCATCCAGGCTGAGGAATGGTACTTGCTCCCCGTTGAGACGTCGGGCAATATTCTGAAAAGCCAGACCCGCTTTGCTCTTCCCATCCAGCGCAACCGGCTGCCCGCGATTGGTAGAAACAACCACTGCCTCATCTTCCGGCACAATCCCAATTAATTCAACCGCCAGTAATTCAAGCACATCTTCGGCATTGAGCATATCGCCGCGCTTGACCAGATTCATATTGACTCGATTCAGAATCAGGCGAGCCGGGCCTTTCTCTTCTGCTTCGATCAGGCCAATGATTCGGTCGGCATCCCGAACTGCCGAAACTTCCGGATTGGTGACTACCAGCACCATATCAGCTGGCGCAAGAGCGTTTCGAAAACCGCGTTCAATTCCGGCGGGCGAGTCAATCAAAATCCAATCCACTTCATTGCGCAATTCATCGCACAAGCGAACCATGTCGCTTGGCGAAATGGCATTTTTATCTCGGGTCTGGGCAGCAGGGATTAAATACAACTCGGGCAGGCGTTTATCGCGGATCATGGCCTGTCGCAAACGGCAGCGTCCTTCGACCACATCAACCACATCATATACAATCCGGTTTTCCAAACCCAAAACAACATCCAGATTGCGCAGTCCAATGTCCGCATCAATGCAAACGACCTTATAAGAAAGTGCTGCCAGAGCAACGGCAATGTTTGCTGTGGTGGTTGTTTTTCCAACACCACCTTTTCCTGAAGTTACAGTAAGTACTTTGGCTGCCATTCTCCTCCCCTATTTCACTTTGGTATTCCAAATTTCAGTAATAATTTCATTTTTGACAATTCGCGCAATTTCGGCACCTTTATTTTTCTTTTTTATTGGTGGCACATAAAAAAGATTGGCTATGCGAAGTTGAGTTGGACTCATTTCCAACGCGCACACAACGCAATGCTCGTTTCCCTGTGCGCCGGCGTGGACTGTGCCGCGCAATCTTCCCCAAACCACCACATTCCCGTCCGCGATGATTTCCGCACCGGGGTTGACATCGCCAATCACCACCACGTGCCCGTGTGTCGAAACCCGAAATCCAGACCGCAGGGTTCGTTGAATCAAGATGGCATCCTCCCCCGGTAACTGCGTATCCATCGGACGCACGACCCGCTCTGGTTTTGGAGTCGAAAGGCGGGTTGCCAATCCCAAAACTTGCGCGGTCTGCTCCGTTACCGGTGAATGGCTGATAACCGCCCACAAAGAAATCTCGCGGTCGGAAAGGCGGTCTCGCAGGGCTCCCATTTGGGCAGCATGCAGAATGCGATTACCTACATCCAGTGCCAGGCGGGCGCCGCGGAAGAAGGTACCTTTCTCCTCGATTTGTTTCAACAAACGTTCCTGTAATGTGTCCCAATCACCTTCGCCAAGAGTTACCAGCAACCCCTCACGGATTCCTTTGATGGTGATTGCGGTATCTTTCTCGTTTCCGGTTTTATAACCGGGTCTTTCGTCTGGATTCGTTGTTCGGGTAATCATAACTATCCATTATAGCAAAGCCTGCCCAGCCATGTGGCTGAAAAGAGCAGCCGCTTTTTGGGGGTCTATTCGCCTTCATCAATCTTTTTCAAATCGAAGTAGGCTTCCATCGTTCGTCTCACAACCGGGGCAGCCAGCACCGCGCCTTCTCCGCCGTTATAAACGAAAGCAACCACCGCAATTTCGGGGTTATTGTATGGCGCAAAACCCACATACCAGGCGTGAGATGGCCAGTTGCCGCGTTGACACAAGCCCTTTTCTCGGGCAACGTTGTCGCAATATTCAGCCGTGCCGGTCTTACCGGCCGATTCAAAAGTAGCTCCAGCAAAGATCAGAGATGCGGTGCCTTCCACTGTTGTATATCGCATACCTTTTCGAACTTCTTCCAAAACCCACGGCTGTACAGTTTTCTTTTCACCGGTTTGGAAGAAATTTTCATCATAGATATTGATCACCGGATCTTTGGTGATGTCCCAGATCACCTGAGGAACAAAAGGACGAATAACCTCTCCCTCGCTGTTTGTGATTTCTTTGATCAGGGTCGGTTTCATCATCCGACCATTATTGGCAATCGTGGCTGCTGAAACCAGCACTTGCAATGGTGTAGCCAGATCATATCCCTCTCCCACCGCCGCCAGGTAAGTATCCCCGGTTGCCCAGTTCTCGCCCACGGTGCGCCGCTTCCAGGTGGGGTCTGGAACCAATCCATCCGCCTCACCGGGTAGCTCAATGCCAAAAGTTCGGCCATATCCCAGTGCCTGCGCATATTCCTTAAGACGCCAGACCCCTAAGCCTCCATTTGGCACCTCATTCTGATAACCACCACCCAGCTTGTAAAAATACACATTGCAGGAAACACCTACACCCTTTACAAAATTTACTTGGTCGTGACCTTTGCCGGTTGTTTTATAGGTGTAACAAACATATTCCTCAAACCGCGGGCGGGGGTCATTGGGAGCAAAACGTTGTTCCAATGTAATCACACCCGGATCGAAGATTTCTTGCTCCGGCGTTACCACCCCCTCGTTGAGCGCCCCAATCGCTGTTGCCAGTTTATAAACCGAACCCGGTGAATGTTCCGCCGAAATGGCATGGTTGAAAAGCGGGCGGGCGGGATCACGCGTTAATTGTTCATAATAATAAGCCGGGATGAAACGCGCCATCCGATTATTTTCAAAAGTCGGGTGAGAAACCAGCGCCAGTATCTCGCCGGTACGGATATCCATCACAATGACCACACCTTGCGTATAACGGTCCGGATCTCCAACGCGGATATTGTAAAACTGCATGTTATTCAACAATGCCGCCCGCGCAGCCGCCTGCAGGCGCACATCTATCGTCAGGTGGATATTATTACCCGGCACCGGTTCGATGGGTGGTTCAACATCACGGATGATTTTTCCAGCATTATCCACTTCCACGACTCGCCGTCCGTTTTTACCCATCAAAACATCATTCAGGCTGTTTTCCACACCCGCGTAGCCAACCTTATCCCGATTGGCAACAAAACCAAGATTTTCCCAATAATCCTGCTCAATTGCCGGGATAGGTCCCAAAAAACCGACAATCGTTGAAGTCAGCACGCCTGTTGGATAATCCCGAATGGGTTCGATCTCGATCTCCACGCCCGGTAAATCGGCGCTCTTTTCACGAATGACCATAGCGGTAGTTTCGTCAATGTTACACTTAACCCGAACGGGGCTGAATGGCGCCAGCGAATCGCCGATGAACACAATTTGGGCAATTCCTAAATCATTGAAGCAGGGGGTAAAGTTACGAACAGTTTCCTCGTTAATTTCCCCGTTATTGACCGGTACATTGATAAGGGAAGACAGCCGGCGGTAAACTTCCTGCACAGCCCCCTCATCGGTCGGAAGATTTGCCGGGATGATCACCACATTGTAGGAAGCAATATTCCGCGCCAGCACCGTGCCGTTGCGGTCAAAAATCAAGCCGCGCTGGGTTGGCAGCCGCACAATATTGGTACGATTGTCCTCCGCTCGTATCAAGTAGGCTTCACTTTGCAGGATTTGAATCGTGAACAAGCGAAACAAATAAAACGCAATCACCCCACCTATAACAAGGTAGGTCATGATCAAGCGCCAACCGCTGAGAAATTGAGGTGCGGGGGATGGAGTATTTTCGTTCATTTTGGAGATTAAATTACCTCAACCGGATAAACCCAATGAGCCAGATCATTGACAATCACAAATATCGGTAAGGCAAAAATCAAGTTCAACAGGGTACTGGGCAATGTTACCAGAGAGATACTCTCCTGAATAGGGAGCGCTGTCCCGTTGAAAAACAGTGCAAGGTAAGTGATTCCGTGATAAAGAATGGTTGCAACAAAGGTCATCAGCAGCATGGCTAAAATAGGGGTTTGCCAGACTTGCCGCTGCAAAAGCCTTCCAATGGCGGTGGCTACCAGATAGGCTATTAAAGGTACAAAGAAGGGGGTTGCAGAAACCAGCGATACCAGGGTGCCACCAATCAAGGTCCATTGCCACGCATGTTTGACCCGTTCATGAAGTGACCAGGCGATGACAAATAACAGCATTAAATCCGCTGTTCCCTGAAGTAGCGGTAACCGGCTGACAATTGCCAGTTGCAGCATCAGTAGAAGGGTAAAAATGGGAATGCCCAAAAGAGAGATCAACATCTCAAATCAAGGCACGCTGGTAGGGATCAACGGAGAAAAATCAACCGGCCGGAAATTGGTAATTACCAGAACCGCCTGCAATGTAGAAAAATCAACCACAGGTTGTACTGAGGCGGACTGAAACAACTCGTTGGATTGTTTACGCACCGAAATAACCTGTCCAATCAGCAAGTCGGCTGGATAAGTTCCTCCTAAACCGGAGGTTAGCACCAGATCGCCGGGTTGAAGCGGTGCATCCTGCGATACCATTTCAACGGTTAGATCGCCGGTTACCGATCCAACCAGTTGCGCCTCACTACGATGCGGCTCGATCCGCACATTCACAATTGAGGAAGGATCGGTGATTAACCTGACTCTGGCAGCCGTGGCGGTGACCGCATCAATTTGCCCAACCAATCCCTGATTGGTAATCACCGGCATTCCACGCCTTAATCCATCATCCGATCCGCGATCAATGAACACATATTTTAAGAACGGATTGGGGTCTTTACCGATTACAGCGGCTGCAACATACTGTCCACCCTGCGGATTGGATCGGGCAAAATCCAACAGGGCATACAACACCTGGGCTTCACGCAATTGTTGCTGTAATTCGATGATTTGAGCCTGCAGGCTGGTAACTTCTTGTTCCAATTGTTGATTACGTGCTCGAAGGGTTGCCACATCGCGCGGAACGGTGACAAATTCATAAACTGCCATGTAACGGGTCGCCAGCCATTCCTGCACATTGACCAAGGGTGAGAGCACAGTCCCCAACAGAGGGGTCAAAAAACCACTCAAAGCAAACATGACAATCCCCACCCCTACCAGCAACAGGGTTGCGGTTTGCCAGAATCCAGAACCGGTTGTTTTCATGATATGCCCAGCATTTTAACACAACGGCCAAGCGACCAGGGTTGGTTATCGGCTGCCTGTACGATCCAATCCAACCAAAAAATCGGCATATTTATCCAGATCCTCAAGGATCATCCCCGCACCACGGGCAACGCAGGTCATTGGGTCTTCTGCAACCCATACCCGTACATGTAATTCATCAGATAGTCGTTCAACCAGTCCCTGCAATTGAGCACCCCCGCCCGCCAGACAAATCCCAGTTTCAATCAAGTCGGCCACAATTTCTGGCGGCGCTTCGTCAATCGCATCCTTGATGGTATCCACAATGACCTGAACCGAACCGGCGATGGCTTCTCGTATTTCTACTGAGGAAATTTCCAGTGTTTCGGGCAATCCACTGACCAGATTCCGCCCGCGAACGCTCATTGTCTTTTCCTCGGGTAAGGGGTAAGCCGAACCAATCTGCATTTTGACCAGCTCCGCCATTCGTTCCCCAATAAACAGGTTGTACTTGTTACGAATGTACTGGATGATATCCTGATCCATCTCATCACCCGCTACTCGCAGGGAGCGCGAAACCACAATCCCGCCCATCGAGATGATTGCCACCTCGGTTGTACCTCCGCCAATATCCACAACCATGCTTCCCTGAACCTCAGCAACGGGCAATCCCGCCCCTAGTGCGGCAGCTCGAGGTTCTTCAATCAGGTAAGTTTCTCGGGCTCCGGCAGACATCGCCGCATCATAGACAGCCCGTTTTTCCACTTCCGTTGCACCAGAAGGAATACCCACCACAACCCGCGGGCGTGGCATCGGCACAACGGATTGTTGATGGGCTTTTCCAATAAAATAGCCCAGCATCGCCTGGGTAATCTCAAACTCCGAAATGACTCCATCTCGCAACGGACGCACCGCAATCACATTGGCCGGTGTGCGTCCGACCATCTCTTTCGCTTGTAATCCAATGGCAAGCGGGCGGCGGGTTCGTTTCTCAATTGCCACCCAGGATGGTTCATTGATAACGATTCCTTTACCCCGAACATTGACCAATGTATTGGCCGTACCAAGGTCAATGCCAATATCCAGAGAAAACAATCCCATCAGCCAGTTGAAAGGATTGAAAGCCAAATTGGTCTCCTTAATCCGTAAAGGATTTGTTAAATTTGTTCACAGATCAATCAAAAATTATACCATAGTGCAACATTACGGCGCTTGACATTCTTCGCCCAACTGCATATAATCCCAATCACAATGCGGGTGTAGTTCAGTGGTAGAACGTTTGCTTCCCAAGCAAAATGTCGTGGGTTCGAGTCCCATCACCCGCTCTAAGACAGGCACACTTATTTTCAACCGACTGGCAGGATCCTTGCACCAGTCGGTTTGTTTTATTTTTCAATAACTTAACAATAATGCAAGGGATGATGAGCCAGCCCCAAGAAAATACTATAATTTAACCGAGATTTTTCTAAATAATTTCCTCAAACGCTGCTTCCTCACTTTTCAAGGAGTGCCTCATCTGATGACCGCAGGAAAGAGTATCCTTTACATCGAAGACAATTTTGACAATCGAATGCTGGTTCGGCGTCTGCTGGAACATGAGGGCTTTTTGGTCTTGGAAGCCGAAAACGCCCATCAAGCTTTGGAGTTACTTCAAACTCGCATTCCGGATTTGATTCTGATGGACATCAATATGCCGGAAATTGACGGCTACACCCTCACCCGGCAAATCAAGACAGCTCCTCAAACCAGCCATGTGCCCGTAATTGCCCTGACCGCCAATGTCATGCGCGGCGACAAGGAACGTACCTTGCGGGCGGGTTGCGACGGGTACATCGAAAAGCCCATTGACATTGACACTTTCATTGATCAGGTCAATCAATTTCTGAACGGTAATCGAGTCAAGCAGCTATGAACACAACCTCAAATCAAAATCCTCAAAAACCAGCCCCGGCCGCCGGTACCACTGGCAGCCTGCTCAAAGATGTTACGGTTCTGGTGGTAGAAGATAATGTGTCCAACTTCGTGTTGATTGCCCGCATGCTAGGATTTTTAGGGATTCACTGCGAGTGGAAAACCTCCGGTTATGAAGTAGTCGAATTTGCGGATACGCTCCCCCGTTTGGATCTGATTTTGATGGATATTCGCCTTCCTTATGAGGATGGCTATTCGGCTTTTAACAAAATCCGCCAATCTGAGCGATTCAAGAATGTTCCGGTAGTAGCCGTCACCGCTGAAGCCAGTCTGGAGCAAATGAACAAAGCCCGCAAAGCCGGCTTTGACGGCTTTTTGGGTAAACCACTCGATCCCGATCGCTTCCCTGATCAAATCCAGCGCATTCTGGCAGGTGAACCCGTCTGGGAAATGGATTAAGGATTTTCTGATGACTCTTCCATCTACCCCGTCCCGAAAATCTTCTCCCACTTTCTTCAAGCGAATCAGGCATAAGGCTCTGTTATTTTTGTTCTTGCTGGCAGTTTTCCCCTTACTGCTCTCGGTTGCTTCCACCGTCCTTGCAGTATCTCTGCTGCCACCTGCAACAAGCGGACAAACCCCATGGATTTTGATTCTTTCACAGCCGGTATTTTGGGCAGGATCAGGAATCAGCCTGTTAATCGCTGCAGGGATCATCTGGCTATTCATTCAAGTGTTCATCGTGCCGGTTGAAAATCTCTCCACCCAAACCGAAAAACTCGCCAACGGGGATTGGAGTCAAAAGTTCACTGTTCAAAGCAAAGATGAAATTGGGAAACTGGCCTACGCTCTGAATCTTCTCCGCAATGAACTGGGAAGAATGTACCGAAAAATTGAGTTACAGGCAATTTCTCAAAAAGCCGACCCATCTTCCGGGCTGGTTGAGTCTGGTTTAGACCTCACCGTTGAAGAGGAGCGCCAGGAAAACTTCAACAGTGAGTTTTCCTTCGAACCGATTGAATTTGACCGCCAAGAGGAAAACCTGTTATATCACGCGGCTCAAAAAATCAATCGTGCCAGTGAAGAATCTCAGGTTAATCAAATCCTCGACGAAACTCTATCCAAAATTGATTATGTTTCGGCATTCTTCGACATCTACCCCAATAATTTGCGTCTGATGCATCTCCTTGACCGGCAGGTGCGGTACACCGATAAGTCCCTGAAAGGGACTGCCATTCAGATTGAAAACCCGCAAATTTTATTTTCGGGCAAAGATTGTATTATCCTCGAACAAAAAGAGGAAATCAGTGAACTTGTCAATCTGTTCAACCTCTTTGAAAATCGCAATTGCAATTCCATCGCAATTTTCCCTTTACTGGTCAATCAACGGGTCGTCAGACTGTTTGTCATTGGTTCGCGTAAGCCAACCCCGCTTTCAGCGGTGAACCTACAACCCTTTATCCATTTATCCCAAACCGTCAGTGCGGTACTGGAAAAACTTGGCAGCATCCGCAGCCTTCGCAGTCAAATGTCTGCTTATGAGACCCTGACCAGCATCAGTCAGGCGATCAGCAACGAATTCAGCCTGCAACCTCTTTATCAGTTGGTGCACCAAAAGGTCAGTGAACAAATTGGTGCGGATTTATCTTTTTCCATCGCTATTTATGATCAAGCCAATCAAATTATCCAGTTCCCCTATCACTATGAAGACGGGAAAGTGACTTCCATTCCACCCTTCCCGTTGGGTGAGGGTTTGACCTCCTACATCATTCAGAATCAAAAATCGCTGCTGCTGCCCCTAAAGTTTGAACCGAAAGACTTACCCGCCAGCTGGAACGCTTATAAATACATGTATGCAGTTTCGGATGTTGAACGAGATGCCATGCGTTTAGGCGCAAAAATTGTTGGTAAACCTGCAAAATCCTGGCTGGGTGTGCCGCTATTGCTGGGCGGTCAGGTTCTTGGAGCAATCATCGTTCAGGATACCCAAAAAGAAGAACGCTTTTCGGAAAAAGATCTGATTTTACTGGAAACGATTGCCCCCCAAATCGCCATTTCCATCCGCAATGCACAGCTGGTTGAGAACATGACCTCAACCTTGCAAGCCTACGATCAGGAACACACCCTGCTGAATGCCTTGCTGGAAAACGTGCCGGAGAAAATTTACTTCAAAGATCAGGAAGGGCGTTATCTGCGGGTTTCCAATTCCTTTATTGCCAGCCTTGGATACTCCTCAGCCAGTGAGATTACCGGCTACACCGATGAAGAATTAATCCCCGGCGAGGCTGGCAACCTCCGCCATCAGCATGACATGCGAGTCATTTCCTCTGGTATTCCTGTTGTCGGCGAAATGGTTGAATATCATGCGGAAAATGGAGAAACGCTCTGGGAGCTAGTTTCTCGTGTTCCGCTATTTTCAAATGCGGACCCCGCCAATAAAAACCCCTATGCTTTGCTGGTGATTTCTCAGGATATCACCGAGTTGAAGAGAACCGAAAACCTGAGCAACCGGCAGGCCCAACAGCTGCTCACCGCTGCCGAGATTGCCCGCGATGTGGCTTCCTCCCTGCAGACCGAACAAGTGCTGGTCAATGCGACTAACCTGATTCGCGAACGATTTGGTTATTACCACGCTTCGGTTTTCCTTGTGGATCCGACAGGAAAATACGCGGTGTTACATGAAGCCTCCGGCGAGATCGGGCAGAAGATGAAAGCTGCCGGACACCGTCTGGCTGTTGGCTCTCGTTCACTGGTTGGGCAGGCCGTTGCCAAAGCCGAAACGGTTGTGTCCAACAATACCCGCCAAAATCCCAATTATTACCCCAACCCCCTCCTTCCAGATACCCATTCGGAATTGGTTGTGCCTTTGAAAACCGCAAACCGTGTGATTGGTGCGCTGGATGTGCAAAGTGACCGGGTTAATGCCTTTACAACCGAGGACATTCACACGCTGGAAATCCTGGCAGATCAGCTGGCAATGGCATTGGAAAATGCCCATCTATACGCCCATGCGCAGGAAAATCTGGTCAAACATCGCTTACTCCATCAGATGACCACCGCCGCTTCTACCAGCACGAACCTCAGTGAAGCGATCCAGAGAACGGTTTATAACCTGCGAACATCTCTGGGCGAGGAACGTGTAGCCTTTTATCTCGCTGATCAGAGCGGCAACCTGTTCCTGCATACCGCCATCGGATTTGAGGGATTGGAAATCAATCAGATCAACATCCAGAACAGCAAACATCTGCTGGCAATTTCCGCCCGAGACCGCTATCCGGTGCGGGTTGGTCGTCTATCGTCGGGTGAGACCAATGTGACCATCCACCCGGAAACGCAATCTGCGCTGGCTGTCCCGATTCTTTTCTCGGATGAATTGCTTGGCGTTCTCACTGTGGAATCCGAGCAGGTGGATCGCTTCGACGAAAACGATCAGGAAATCATTGGCGCACTTGGCGACGCACTGGGTGCGATCCTCACCAATGCCCGTCTGGTGGATCAAATTCGCCAACAAGTTGAACGACAGCGGATGCTTTATGAAATCACCAGTAAAATTCGCCGTTCGGTTGATATCGAAACCATTCTTCGTACCTCGGTAAATGAAATTAGCAGGGCAGTCGGTGCACGCAAAGCCCATATCCAGATTAATCCAGGTGTTCAAAGTTCATCACGTGAGAGCCATGCTGCTTTAACATCCATCCCCGATGAACACAACAATGGTCACCACATTGAGGATAACGGCAAATGAACTTCATCCGCCAAATTAATCCTGCCCATACCCCTCCTCACATCTCCCGTTTAGGGGAGCTAGCCACCTGGCGCGAGCGTATCTTACAGACTACACTCCTCCTGTTTGCGCTGGCAGGCACAGTGATTTACTACCTTGCCATAAAACGGGCAATCCAATATCAAGACCGCACCTCAATTTACCTGTACACCGGGGCATTGCTGGTAGCGCTTGCTTTACCCCTCCTCAGAAAATTATCCTTCAACCTGCGTACCCTGGCAATTCTGGTCGTCCTGTATGGTTTGGCCGTTCAAAATCTGGTGGTTTACGGCGTAACACGGAACGCGGTTGCCTATGTATTGGCCATTGTTTTCATCGCTGGACTTTTATGGGGGGTACGGGCTGGTGTTTTTGCCATCCTTTTCACCTTTGCCACGGTGGTGGGGATGGGCTACGGGATGAACTACGGGGGCATGAACCAGCCATTGCAGGAAACTCTATTGAATTCAATGAGTTTCGAAAACTGGGTCAATGTGGCAATTCATTTCAGCATCGTGGGCGGTTTCATTTTGCTGTCCATCTACACTATCTTGAACGGTTTACAAAGTTCATTGTTGCAACAACGAACCTTGACAATGCAATTGAACGCTGCCCGTCTGAACCTCGAAAAAAATGTGGAAGAACGAACCACAACCCTGAAGCGCCGTTTGAACCAGATACGTACCGCAGCAGAAATTGCCAGAGCAGTCAACACCTTTCTCGATCCCGAAACACTTCTCCAACAATCGGTTGACCTGATTCAAAAAGAATTTGATCTGTATTACGCCGGTATTTTTTTAGTGGATGAGCGCGGCGAATTTGCCGTCCTCAAAGCAGGCACAGGCGAAGCCGGCCGCCAGATGATTGCCGCCGGTCACAAACTGGCGGTTGGCGGAAACTCGATGATTGGCTGGGCAACAGCACGCAAAGAACCCAAAATTGCACTGGATACCGGGGTTGAAGCCGTCCGTTTCAACAATCCTTACTTACCCCTAACCCGTTCTGAAATGGCACTACCCATTATCAGCCGCGGTGTCTGCTTAGGTGCCCTGACCATTCAATCTACCCAACCCGAAGCCTTCGATCAAGATGATATTCGCATTTTGATGGGTATTGCCGATTCGCTCGCGACCGCCCTGGAAAATGCCCGCCTGTTTCAGGAAACCCAACAAAATCTTGAAGAGATCCGCGCACTCAACCGGGCTTACCTCATGCAATCCTGGGAAGACGCGGTTGCCATGCACGGCAAACTTGAGTACACCTACCAAAATCCCTCCGCCATTCAAGATGGAAAAGCATCTAACCAAATCCACATCCCCTTGACCCTTCGCGATCAGGCAATTGGTAACCTGACTCTTGAATTAGGCGATAAGAGCTTGACACCCGAAGAAATGGAATTTGTGGATGGGGTAATCAATCAAACCGCCATTGCTCTGGAAAATGCCCGCTTGATTCAGGAAACCCAACGTCGGGCAATGGAAGAGCAGCGCCTCAGTGAAATGACCGCTCAATTTTCGCGCGCAAATACCGTTGACCAGATTCTCAAAGCGGCTCTCCTTGAAATCGGTCACCTTCCCAATGTGGCTGAGGTGAGCGTCCAGTTAATTCCGCCGGTTGAAGATCAAATGGAGGAAGTTGAAGGATGAGTCAAAATCTCCCCACCCGCCCCTACTCCTCTTTATCATCCGCATTCAGCCGCGGAGGTGAAGTGGATGACCTGAGTGGCGCTCTCCAGCCCATTTTGAATCTCACCAGCGTACTCAGTCTGGCCGCCTACCTGTGGATTGCCTTTCAGAACGCCCTCACCCAACAGCCCCTCCTTCCACTGGCACTAGCTCCGCTGCTCGCACTCCTCCTGCTGGTTACTTTTCGTCAAAGCTTTTCAACCTCTTTACGGACTGGCTTCCTGATAATCTTTTATTTGCTGGTTGGTTTCGCCTTATTTTTACTTGGAGAGATGCAAAGCATTGGACTTCTCCTTTTCCTGACCGCGGTTCAAGTTGCCCTTATATTCTGGAATGGAAAAGCGGGCATGACCACTTTCTTGGTTAGTCTGGCACTCATTCTGACGGCGGGTATTTCTCTCCATTTTGGGTTGCTGAAACCATTTGGTCTGGGAACTCAATCCCTTGAACTCGTACCTTTCATCGGATTGATTGCGGCTTTCGTCCTTTCCAATTGGGTTTTGGCCATGATTTCCGGACACCTTCTCAAGGTTTACAACAGGGCAGCTTCTTCTGAAAAAGAACTCTCCCAAATTCTGGATGAAGAAAGAAAAAACCTGGAAGCGCGCATCGAAGAACGCACCCGGCTACTTACCCGGCAAACCAGCCTGATGGAAACCGCCGGTGAGATTGCCCACCAAATCTCAATGGAAACCAGTCAGGAAAATCTTTTCCGTAATACCATTCAACTGATTCGCGACCGTTTGGGATACTATCACGCTGGCATTTTCCTCATGGACGATACAGATGAGTATGCCGTACTGGTTTCTGCGCTGGGAGAAGCGGGTGAGAAGATGCTCGCCCAAGGTCACCGCCTTAAAAAAGGCGAGGAAGGTATTGTCGGAAACGTGGTTGCCCGTGGAGAGGCGCGCATTGCTTTGGACGTCGGCAAGGATGCAGTCCACTTCAAGAATCCGCTCTTGCCTTACACCCGCTCTGAAATTGCCCTTCCCATCAAGATTGGAGATCGAGTGCTCGGCGCATTAGATATTCAATCTACCGAGCCGGAAGCGTTCTCACAGGTGGATATTCAATCGCTTCAAATTATTGCCAATCAACTGGCAGTGGCATTGGAACGCATCCGACTGATTGACCAGCTTCAACAAACTGTAGCCGATTTGGAAAGCGGGTACCGCACCGAAACCCGCAAGTCCTGGCGGATGTACATCCGCAGTAGTCGTAAAACCCGCGGTTTTCGCTATGATCCTGATCGTAAGCAAGTTGAACCAATTCCCGTTGTGAAAAATCCTTCACAATCTTTATCGGATGCCCAAACGGTACAGGTGCCGCTGCACAGCCGAGGTGAAGTGATCGGGGTGCTCAATATTAAGTTCAAAGGCGGGCAGCCGTCTCCTGAAATTCAGCGGCTTCTTCACACAACTGCAGAACGGTTGGGTTCAGCTCTGGAAACCGCCCGTTTGTTGGAGGAATTACAACTCCGTGCCGAGAGAGAACATCTGGTAGGCGATCTTGCCACACAGGTACGCTCCAGTACCGATTTCGAACAAATTCTTAAGACAACCGCCCAGCAAATCAGACAAAAACTGGGTTTACGCGAAGTAACTGTCCAGATTCTTCCTTCGCAAGAGATACAGCATGGGGATTATCCACTGGAGGTTTCATGAATATCGGATACCAGAGCAATTTGATGAGGATAATCTCGCAAGAAGGCGTCGAGCCAGCGTATCGCCGTGATCGCTTTGCTGCCGGCGTGGCTCGGCTTGCTGCCATTATTCTTGGAATTACAAGTGTCATCTTCCTGCTAACATCCTTCAATCAACCTTACTGGCAAATCTTTACTCTTACATTTTTTAGCGCGGGCGGCTTTCTTGCATCTCTTTTCGCCGCTACTTTTCCTGAGAAAGAAGCCGCCGAAAAGCGCACCTACCTGCTTGCTCCAACGCTTTCAATAAGTGCCATTGCTTTCAGTGCTCTCATTGTCAATGTCGCTTTGCCTTTGGCAATCATCCTCTTTTTGGTATTGACTCTTCTGGTCACCGGTTCCCTTGAAGGTCAACGAAGGGATACCGGTATCTCTCTGGCTTTCTTTTCAGCACTGACGGCTGTCATCGCCGGCAACTTTTTACCTGTCCCGCAAGTCAGGTTGCCGCAGATTGAATTGTTCATTCCGGTATTGTTGGGCATCTTAATGATGGTTTATATCATCTTGTTGATGCTGGAAGTTCTTTCCGCCACATTACGCATCAAACTGCTGACAATTTCACTGGCAATTGCCATTGTCCCATTACTGATCATCTCGATTATCAATTCGCGTTTCTTTCAGGATGCTCTGCGTAATCAGACCAATCAAGTCCTTCTTCTTGCAGCCCAGCAGACTGCTTCTAAAGTCGATTCGTTCTTTGAAGAAAACAAACAATCCATTGCCAGTGAAGCTTCTCTGGCTGTATTTTCGAACTACCTTTCGCTTTCGCCTTTGTACCGCCCTAACAGTACCCAGGAAGTGGCAGCTACTCTGACCTTGCGTTCGTTATCTTCCCGTCAACAGCGCTTTCTGCGTTCTTATGGTTTGGTTGATGCGGAAGGCAAAGCCGTTCTGGATATTAATCCTCTTCAAATCGGGCAAGACGAATCTCAAAACGAGTACTTTACACTCCCGCTCACAACTGGGCAGGTTTATGCCTCACCTGTAATTTTTGACCCGAGATCTCGGAATGGATATATCTATTTCTCAAGCCCGGTACGGAATCAACGCCAGCAGGTAATCGGTGTTTTGCGCGCTAAATTTGACGCCCTGATCTTGCAGGAATTACTGGAGCAAGAGGTAAATTTGGTGGGCATCCGTTCCTACCCAATCTTGCTCGATGAGAATTATTTGCGTCTGGCCGATACGCTCATTCCGAACAGTATTTATAAACTGGTCATGCCGCTGCCTTCGGACGTGATGGGAAAATTGATTCAATCCAATCGTGTTCCGAATTTACCACTTTACGAAATGAGCACCAATGATGTTGCCCTCTCGGCAGGTTTGGAAAACTATTTGAACTCCCCCTTCTTTACTGCAGAATTTCACTCGGATGATCCCAGCCATCCTGAAATTGGTGCCATCACTCGCTTGAAAACCAACCCGTGGTATGTGGTCTTTGTCCGCGAACAGACTACTTTTGCCGGCTTAGTCGCACGGCAAGGCCGCTTATCCATCTTAATTTCTACCTTGATTGCTGGGTTGGTGGGGTTAATTGCCAGCGTGGTTTCCGGCTCGTTTAGCCGGCCGATTGTTCGTTTGCAGCAAACCGCAGAGCTGATCTCCTCCGGTGAGCTGGATGCACAGGCGCAGGTAGAAACCGGTGATGAGATTGGAAAACTGGCTCAGGCATTCAATTTTATGACCAACCAGTTGAAGAACCTGATCAACACGCTGGAAGACCGGGTTCGGGAGCGAACCCGGGAACTCGCCCAACAAAATGAGGCATTGCTCTACAGGACACGCCAGTTGCAAACCGTTTCGGATGTAGCCCGCGGTATCGTTTCGACCCAAAAACTGGAAAGTCTGCTGAACCAGCTCACCATCCTGATCAGCGAACGATTTGGGTTTTATCACGTGGGCGTTTTCTTGTTGGACGAACAGAAGGAATACGCCGTTCTGCGAGCAGCAAACTCAGAAGGCGGTAAACGGATGCTTGCTCGCCAGCACCGGCTCAAGGTCGGTCAGGTTGGTATTGTGGGTTATGTAACCGGTAGCGGAGAAGCCCGTATCGCCACTGATGTTGGTAAAGACGCAGTCTTCTTCAACAATCCCGATTTACCTCAAACCCGATCCGAAATGGCACTCCCCCTCAAAGCAAACAACGAGGTGATCGGCGCTCTGGATGTGCAAAGTACAATACCCAACGCCTTCACCCAGGAAGACGTTGAATTATTCAGCATCCTGGCTGATCAAATTGCCATCGCCATCCTCAATAACCGGCTCTACACCGAAACCCTGCAAGCGCTGGAGGAATCTCAACGCGTTCACCGGCTTTACCTGCGTCAGGAATGGAGCAAAGAAGCCGGAGAACGACCGGTAATTGGCTATCGGGCAACACCTCATGGTTTGATTGCATTGGAAGAGATGCGCGAACAGGAAATTTCCGATGTGCTGCTCTCCGGAGATGTTATCGTCCGCCCGGCAAAGGAAAGTCAACCGGCGGCATTATCGGTTCCGGTCAGGCTGAGAGGTGAAACCGTTGGGGTGATTCACATTGAAGATGATCAAATTGCCGATCGGGTTTGGAGTGAAGAAGAAATTCGTTCCATTCAGGCAGTTGCTGATCAGGTTGGGCTGGCTCTGGAAAATGCGCGTTTGCTGGAAAAGACCATCCGTCGCGCTGAGCGCGAGCGCCGCGTTTTGGAAATTACCAGCAAGATCCGCTCCACAAATGACCCGAACACGATGATCGAGATTGCCATTCAAGAATTGAAACGCACTTTGAATGCCAGCCATGCTCAAGTCATATGGAAAGATACTGGTGAAGAAACCACACCTCCACAACAGCAGAGCAATGAACCATCCACTCCACAAAAACGGAATAACGGATCAAACGGTTCGAGCAGGAAGGGGCAGGTATGACTTATTTTATTTCCATCACAAACGAAAAAGGCGGAGTTGCCAAAACGACTACAGCGCTCTCTCTGGGTGCAGCCCTGGTTGAAGCGGGGCGGCAGGTGTTGCTGGTTGATTTGGACGCTCAGGCCAATCTAACCCTCGCACTGGGAACGGATCCCCTCAACGGACATGCAACCATTCTGAACGCCGTTGCCGATCAATCTCCCATCCATCAACTATGGCGGGAAACCGGTATTCCGGGTTTATTTTTTATCCCTTCCAATCATGATATGGGCTATAGCGAACGAATTTTGCCCGCCCGTCCCGAATATGAATTTACCCTGAAAAAGGCGTTTTCCGAAATCTCGCTGCCGTTTGATTATGTAATATTTGACTGTCCCCCTTTTTTGGGTTCCGTGGTGATTAATGCCCTGACCGCGTCGCAATTACTCATCATTCCTACGCAGGCAGAGTACTTTTCCATTTATGCCTTGAAAAACATGATGAGCTTAATCCGCCGCATTCGCTCGCAAACCAATCCCGATCTCACCTACCGGCTTTTACTCACCATGTTTGATCGCCGCAACCGCATCCATCGAACCCTGAGTGAACAGTTACGTGCAAGTTTTGGCAATGGTGTGCTGGAAACCGTCATCATGGTGGATACTCGTCTGCGGGAAAGTTCCATTGCCGGTCTGCCGATTATCTACCATGCTCCCAAAAGCCGTTCTGCTTTGCAATACCGCGAATTAGCCCAGGAGATCCTGCAATATGTCGAAAAAGCAATTGCTCAACCGGCTTGACCATCTCTTTGCCAACATTACGGAAGATGCCGCCGAGCAGATTCCTCCCCCTCCACCCCCACCGACGGTTCTGCCACAATGGAAGTGGGAAACAGACGAAAGCGGCTGCATTATTTTCTGTGAAGATGCCATAAAGGTTTGCCTGGGTTACTCACCGGATGAGATCATCGGTCAACCCTTATCTTCATTTGGGTTGAGCAGTGAATCGGTTACTGCATTGCAAAATGCCTTAAATCAGGATGTGTTTCCCATTGATTTGTCCGTCGTATTTCAATCCAAAAGCGGCAACGCCGTACCAGCCCGTCTGACCATCTTCAAAAAAGGCGCATTAAACGGTGAGAAGGGCGGTTTTCGTGGTTTTACCCAACCCTTGTTAGAGAGCAAGCCGGTAAAACCTCAATCGGAGAATGAGGACATTCCGAAAAACCAATTTGCCAGTCAGCAGACAACCCCAAGCGCAAGAAAAACGCCAGTCAGCGCTCCGGTTCAACCGAAAGCCCAAAAAGCCGCCCCTCCTTCGGTCAGACCTCGTTCAAAATCTATTCTTGAAAACCCGGCCATCATCACCGTTCCTTTGAAGAAGAAGCAACAAGAAATCGGCATTCTTGAAATCATGGCCGATGGCGTACAACGCCGTTGGAGCGAAGAAGAATTACTACTGGTACAGGAAGTTGCCAATCAACTTGGCCTTGCAATCGAAAATGCAGAATTGTATGCTGCTGTTCAACAGGAACTCAACGAGAGAGTTCGCGCCGAACAAGAGATTTTACGCCGCAACAAAGATCTCGCTGCTCTGAATGAGATTGGTCAGCAAATCTCGCGTCTGACCGATAAAGATCAGATCATTGCCACCTTACAGCAAGCGCTTGTGCAACTGTTGAACTGCCGCAATTTGACCATTGCGATGCTGGATTCCGATCAGCAAACCCTGACTTTTCCCGTGCATACCGTTGATTCAAACTCTCAACCCTTACCCCCCAGGCCACTTGGAGATGACCTGATCAGTTATGTCGTTCACAGCCGGGAGGTTTTACGCATCAATCGGGATGTGGCAAACGCCTTATCTGCCAGAAAAATTATCCCCGATCAACCCATTCCTGCTGCTCTTCTTGCCGTCCCAATGGTCACCGCCGAAAAGGTTATGGGTGTCATTTACCTTCAAGAGTTTGAGCAGGGTGCTGGTTTTTCAGATATTCAAGCAGACTTGCTTTCCACAATTGCCTCTCAGGTAGCCATTGCTCTGGCAAACGCCAATCTCTTCCAGGAAGTTACCACCGCCCTGCAAGCCATCGAAAAACGTGAACGCTATCAGGCTAACGTGGCTCAGGCAGTTGCCACATTGACTGAAAGCGGCGTTCGCGGTATTCCCGCCATGTTGGGCTTCCTTGGCGAAGCAGCCCAATGCGATTACATCTACTTTGCCAGTGCACGGGAAGACGAACAGGGCTTGCACTGGATCGTTACTGACCATTGGATTGCCCCTCAAATCCGCCCCGGTTCTGATCTGGTCGTACGGCAGCCGCTTTCTGCCGCTTTGTTCCCTAACTGGGCCTCAGCGTTGAAAGAGAAAGGCTGGTTTTCCGGTCAGCCTGAAGATTTCGAAGGGCGTGAACGCGAGTTCCTCCGTCAGCGCGGTATTCACTCCATCCTTTTACTGGCTGTACCGGGTAATCGCGATATTCCCAGTTTTATCGCATTGGAACAAAGGACTGCCCGAGCCTGGAAAAATGATGAAATCGGCGTGTTACAAGTGGCGGCAGATGCACTGGCGAACACGTTCGTCCGCCAAGACCTGCTGGAACAATTGCGATCCTCGCTGGATGAGACCGAAACGCTGTATAAAATCAGCCATAATCTGGCTTTGGCGGGTGATTACCACGAGATGGTGCGCGCCATTGCCGGCGGGATCACCGATGAAAAGGTGAATCGCATTGTATTGGTTCTGTTTGAACAATCCGATCCATTAAGTACCCCACTCCTGCGAATTGCTGCAACGTGGCACTCAGGAAGAGGTGCCCATCCCCCGTTGATTGGTACCGAATTGGATTACGCCACCTACAATCCGCTGGTTTCAATTGAAACCCCCGCTTTTTATAACGATATCTATGATTTAGGAATTTTGCCCGCCGCCCGTTCGGCACTGGAAGAGTTAAATGTACGCTCAATTGCGGTTTTACCCCTTTGGGCTGCTCGCAAACAATTAGGTGCTTTACTCTTTCTTTCAGAAGGGTTGCATTACTTTACGATACGTGAGATGCGCACCTTCCCGCCACTCGTGGATCAGATGGCTACCGCCATCGAGAACATGCGCCTGTTCGAACAAACTCAGGCAGCCCTTGCCGAAACCGAACTTTATTACCGGATCAGCAGCGGCATTGCGCAAGCAGGTGATGCCAACGACTTGGTTGATCTGGTAATGACCGAAATTCTGCCAGCCAACGCAGAACGGGTGTCCATCATCCAGATGTTCAACGACCCAAACGGTGTGCCGCTGGAATTTGAGGTCGTTGCCAGCACCTCGGTCAGCGGTAACACGGAACTGGCTAATATTCGCCAATCCATCAATCATTTACCGATTCTCAAGGAATTGCGGGAAGAACCGATTGTATTGGATAATCTTGAAAATAGCCGGTTGGATTCCCTTTCTAAACAAACCCTGAAACAGATGGGGGTTGCTTCGGGTATTTTTGTGCCATTGTTCAGCGCCGGAAAAATTGTTGGTATTCTGGCAGCCACTTCCAGTCAACCCGCCAGTTACGACATGGAAGAGGTACGTGTGCTGAATGTGGCGAGCAGTGGTGTGGCAGTAGCGTTAGAAAGACAACGCCTTCTCAAAGAAGCCCAGCGCCGCGCCCTTGAACTTCAAGCTGCTGCCGAAATTGCCCGCGATACCACGAGCGTCCTTTCTCAAGATGAATTGCTCAACCGGATCGTCAATCTCCTTCGCGAGCGATTCGGTTTTTACCACACTGCCATCTTTTTGGTCAACGACGAAGGCACCCACGCCATTATTCAGCAAGCCAGCGGAATGGGCGCCCAGGAAGTCATGCGAAGCAATCAAAAGATTGCGGTCGGCTCCCGCTCGATTATTGGCAAAGTAACCGATACTGGCAGTCCGGTGCTGGTCAATAATGTTGCTGAAAGCTCTATCTACCTTCCCAATCCGCACCTGCCCGAAACACGCTCGGAGTTGGGCATTCCCCTGCGTATTGCTGACCGTATCATCGGCGCCTTGGATATTCAATCCGACCGTCCGAATGCCTTTCAGGAAGACGATCTGGGAGTTTTCCAGATTCTGGCTGATCAGATTGCAGTGGCCATTGAAAATGCCCGCGCCTACGAGCTGGCTCAAAAAGCCTATCAGGAAATGCGCGAGGTTGACCGCTTGAAGTCTCAATTCCTCGCCAATATGAGCCATGAATTGCGAACACCCCTCAATTCGATTATTGGCTTTTCGCGGGTCATCCTCAAAGGGATTGATGGCCCGATCAACGACCTCCAGAGACAGGATCTCACCTCGATCTACAACTCCGGTCAGCACTTGCTCGGCCTGATCAATGATGTCCTTGATCTTTCCAAAATCGAAGCCGGAAAAATGGAGCTGCAATTCGAGGAAGTGAACATCGCTGATTTGGTCAATTCTGTCATGTCCACGGCTGTGGGGTTAGTAAAAGACAAGCCCATCAAACTCAATCATCAAGTGGAACCTGATTTACCGGTTGTGATTGCCGATAACACCCGCATCCGTCAGGTTTTGCTCAACTTTATCTCCAATGCGGCAAAATTCACCGATGCCGGCTCCATCACCGTGGAAGCCAGGAAATCTCTCAGCCCTGATAACAAACCTGAGGTCATGGTCATTGTTACCGACACAGGCCAGGGAATTGACGAGAAAGGACGGGAAAAATTATTCCTACCGTTCTCTCAAGTGGATGATTCTCCCACCCGCAAAACTGGTGGAACCGGCCTGGGTCTGTCCATTTCCCGCTCCTTTATTGAACTACATGGCGGTCGGATTGGCTTGTTATGGAGTGAAGTGGGTAAAGGCAGCGCCTTCTACTTCACCCTGCCGGTTCAGCAGCCAGCCAAACAGACCAGCGAACTTAAATCGGATGAGATTTTATCCAAAACCGAAAAAGTGATTCTGGCTATTGACGATGACCCGCAAGTCATAAAACTATACGAACGCTTTTTACAAACCAGTGGTTACAAGGTCGTTCCGCTCACTCAGCCAAAACTTGCCGTTGAAAAAGCCAAATCTCTCAAACCTTTTGCAATCACCCTGGATATTATGATGCCTGAGGTAGATGGTTGGCAGGTCATTCACGCCTTGAAGAATGATCCCCAAACTAAAGATATTCCGGTCATTATTTGCAGCATTCTGGAAGAGGAAGAAAAAGGATTTAGTCTGGGCGCAGCTGATTATCTGGTTAAACCTTTCCTTCAGGAAGATCTGGTCAATGCGGTTTACCGCCTGAACCGCCAAAACCGAATTCATCGCATTCTGGTTGTGGATGATTCGCTGGAAGATCAGCGTCTGATTCAGAAAACACTTGCGGAGCAAAAGAATTTTGAGATCTTCGCCGCATTCGATGGTGAAAAAGCCTTGCAGATGATTCACAATATCAAACCAGATGCGGTCATTTTGGATCTCTTCATGCCGGGATTGGATGGTTTTCAGTTATTGGAGAAAATTCGAACCGCTCCCGAATACCGTAACATACCGATCATCATCCTCACCGGCGCCGATCTGACTCCCGAACAGCATCTTCAGCTGGCCAGTTTCAGCCAGAATATGCTTAATAAAAGTTATTTGAGGGAAAAAGACTTGCTTAATCACATTGAGCAGGCTTTACTTCGTATTCAAGTCTAATTCCAATTGAGGTCTTTCCGTTGACAAATTTATCGTTCGCCATTGAATGTCTGGATTGTGGTCACCAAACCTCCTTTTCACCGCTTCAAACTGGCTGTCCAAACTGTGGAAGTGTCTGGCGAAAGGCTGTTTATGAGTATGAAGCAATCGGAAAAGCCCTTCCGAAACTGATTGCCCGCCGCCCTTACAATATCTGGCGTTACCGGGAATTACTACCTGTACGCAACCCTAACCCGGATTTGTGCCTGAATGAGGGCGGCACTCCCCTGCTGCGGGCATTGAATTTAGGAATGATCCTCAGTCATCCCAACTTGTACCTCAAGGATGAGCGGCAAGGCCCTACCGCCTCATTTAAAGACCGCCAGGCTGCCGTCACCATCACAGCCCTGAAAGAAGCAGGTATTGCAGAAGCCGTCATTGCCTCCACCGGCAATGTAGCCATCGCTTATTCGGCTTATGCAGCCCGTGCCGGGATTAAGTTGTGGGCATTTCTGACAAGCCTTGTGCCTGCCGCAAAAATGCGCGAAGTAGCTTTGTACGGCACACAAGTCATCAAAGTCACCGGTTCTTATGATCAGGCAAAGCAGGTTGCGGCTGAATTTGCCCGTCAGCGAGGCTTGTACCTGGATGCTGGCGCCAAAAGTATTACCAGCGTCGAATCAATGAAAACGATTGCTTTCGAGATTGCCGAGCAATTTACCGCCCAAAGAGGTAATTCGCTTCAATCGTTAGAGGGATTATCCACCCTCCCTTGGAAAACTCCCGACTGGTACATTCAATCTGTGAGCGGCGGCATGGGACCGCTGGGCGTCTACAAGGGTTTCGAAGAACTGTATCGGATGGGTATCATTGAGCGCATTCCCAAAATTGCGGTGATTCAGGTCGAAGGATGCGCTCCAATGGTCCATGCCTGGCGACAGGGGCTGGAGGATGCGACCCCGGTTCGATCTCCCCATACCTTGATTGCAACCCTGGCAACCGGTGATCCCGGCCGCACCTACACCCTTCTGCGAAAGCAAATCCTGCAAACCGGCGGGACCTTTGAAATGGTCAGTGATCAGGAAGCCTTTCGTGCCATGCACTTTTTGGCGAAGATGGAGGGGCTTTCCATCGAACCTGCCGCTGGTGTAGCCGTTGCCGGATTGATCAAACTGGTACGCGCCGGACAAATTGCACCTGACGAAAGCGTGGTGATCAATGTCAGCGGTCACACCATGCCGATTGAACGCAACATCCTCGGTGAAGGGTGGTCAAAAGATGTGATTCTGCCGTCGGAGCAAATGGAGGAAAGTACCGAGGAAGGATTGCTGGCTGCGCTCAGCAAAGTGGCCATTGATCGTTTCCCGCGCATTGCCATTGTGGACGACAACCCGGATGTCCGCCGCCTGATTCGAAGAATTTTACAATCTCAGGGAGATTACGAACTCTTTGAAGCCGCCAACGGCGTGGAAGCGATTGAGCTTATTCGCTCCCGGCGTCCTAATCTGGTCATCCTTGATTTGATGATGCCGGAGATGGACGGCTTTGCAGTGATGGAAGCTCTGAAGGCCAGTCCGGACACCGCCGAAATACCCATTATCGTAATCACCGCCAAGGAACTGAGTCCCGGTGAAAAAGAACGTTTACGCGGTCACATTCAAACACTGATGCAGAAAGGGGATTTTATGAGTGAGGATTTGTTGGATGAGGTACGGGCATTTCTAAAATAACCCCTTGCTATTGAGGGGCGTCCATCATCATGGAAAGAAAACACCGCTCACAGGGGATTAATGCCGCTTTATCCTCAGCCATTTTGCTGGGCTTACTGCCTGTTTTCGGAAAGCAAGCCTTGCTTGCCGGTTTTTCTCCCTTGGCGGTAGTTGCTGTGCGTACCACTCTGGCAGTCAGCCTGCTGGCGGTCTTCATGCTGTTTCAGCGGCCGTATCTCTACATTTATCCGGTTGGTTTGATTGGCTGCTTCCTGGCAGGCTTTATTAACGGAATCGGTTCAATTTTTTATTACGTTGCGCTTGCGCATCTGGAAGCCAGCATCGGTCATTTACTCTACTCATTTTATCCGCTCTTTGTTGCCTTCTGGCTTTTGCTTGATCGCCAGACCATTTCCCCATTGACCATGTTTCGCTTGAGTCTCGCCCTGCCTGGGGCTTATTTATTGCTGAATAGCGGCTCTGGTTCAATGGATTGGCTTGGCGCGCTTTTCATGCTGATTTCAGCCGCTTTTTATGCTCTGCATCTGATTATCAATCAACGGATTCTTTACGAAGCCCCGCCTCCCACCGTTACTTTTTACACTTTGCTTGGCATGGCAATTACCGTCTTGACTGGTTACCTGCTCTTTGACCGTCAATTGCCTGCGGGCAATCCTTCCTGGCTGCCCCTGATTGGGATGGGAGCGATCACCTTTCTCGCCCGTCTAACCCTGTTTATGGGTGTCAAAAAATTGGGCGGTTTACAAACCGCTCTTTTAGGATTGGGAGAACTGATTGTAACGGTTGTGCTTGCTCGATTGTGGCTTGGGGAAACCTTGAACGCTCCTCAATGGCTGGGAGCATTATTCATCGCAGCCAGCCTGTTTCTGGTTGGTTTCGAAAAACAACCTGCCGAAAAACGGCATCAGACCGGCTGGCTGGCATGGTTAAATCCGCCACGTATGCCTACCACCCATCTTCCCTGGCAGAAATAAACTCAACCAATCACTCCGCTTTCGCGTTCTTCGATTTCCAACACATAACCTGAACCGCGAACACTGCGAATCCATTGGTCACCCCCCGGTATTACAGCCAGTTTGCGATTCAGGCGCGAAAAAACCGGCCGCAGGATCTTGGCTGCTTCTTCTGCCCCAAGGCGATAACCATAGACGATCCGCACGAGTTCTTGATGACGCATAACCAGGGCATGATTTGCCAGCAAAACTCCCATTAACTTTCCTTCATTGGGTGTAAGATGAATGTTTTTTTCATTCCATGAGATGACGCGTCGCATCAGGTCAATTTGAACTCCATTGGAAAGACGCAACAGCGTATTCTCTCCCTTCGGAGCGTCATTTGTCTCGTATCTAACCCGCTGCTCCAGAACTACTCCCCTCAATTGGCCGGATTCATCATCCATCAAAGCCTTACGAATGCTATTCAAAATGACCTCCGGTGAAACCGGCTTGAGTAAATAATCGGCTACCTTCATTCGTAGTGCATGTACTGCCGTTTCAAAACTGCCGTGTGCCGTCAGAATAATGACTTTCAAACGGGGGTATTTCATGGCAGTTTCTTCCAGCACTTGAATGCCGGAGATGTCAGGCATTCTCAAATCCAGCAGCATCAAGTCGTAATTGAGCCGCGCCAGCGCTTGTAGTGCTGCACTGCCATTTTCAACCCCATCAGCATCAAAGCCCTCTAATTGCAAAATCCTTAACAGGGTCACCCGGGCAGCGTCTTCGTCATCCACAATCAAAATTCTGGGCATGTCCATCATCCTTGCCGTGGCAGGGTTATCTGAAGCCTTGCCCCGTTTTCATGAACGGGCGCTACAAAACGAATATCCCCTTTGTGAACATCCACGATCAGATCATAACTTACCGAAAGCCCTAAACCGGTACCCCCCTGTCGGGTCGAGAAAAATGGCTCAAAGACCTTCTCTTGCAAATCAGCCGGAATGCCAATGCCATTATCTTCCACGCTCAGGATCACCCGATCCGGGTTCTGGTCGTTCAAATCCAGCCAGATTTTACGCGGCGATGGCTGATTTTTCAAGGCCTCCATTGAGTTAAGCAGCACATTCAGGATGACTTGTTGAATATGATCCTGAATCATCTCCACCTCAACCGGCGAGGAAGGAAAATTTTGAAATAACTCGATTCCATTTGCGTGCAATTGAGGTTTGATCAGTTCCTTGACCAGTTCGATCACCGCTAATAAATCAACCCGTTTCCTTTCAAAATCACTGGTACGATAAAAAGACAGGGTATTTTGTGCCAGACTGGAGAGTCTCTCAATCTCCAATACGGCAAGGCTGAGATACTCCTGTCTTTGAGTTTCGGATATATCGCCCCGCAGGGAAAGATGCAGGCAATTTCTCACAGACTGAAGAGGATTATTCATCTCATGCGCCAGGCTTCCCATTAACCTGCCCAATGCACTCATTTTTTCTGCCATCAGAATCGCACGCTGGGATTCTTTGGCTTGCTCAAACATTTTCTCTAAATCCTTGTAAAGCAAAGCATTCTCCATGGCAATGACTACTTGCCGTGAAAATATGGCTGCCATTTCAATATCGGCTTCGCTTAACTTTTCCGATTCTCTGGCGCGTAAAAAGTACAGCACAAACTTCGCCTTCTCGCGAAATACCGGCACCAGCAAGATGTCTAAATCATTTTGGAGCAAATAATTCTTCAAGATGACATCATCCAGTTGATCGGTTTGGATAATTCTCAAACGTTCATCACCCGAAGCGCTCCACATCCGATCCCAATCTAACCGATGAGGTTCTACAAGCAAACTTAAATCACAGCCATAAACCAGTTTCCACTCCATTGTGGAATACTCGAATTTATAAACACCCGCTTCAGCAGCCTTTAGCAAATCACCCGAAAGTTCCTGTAAATACTTCTTGAGTGATTCCAGCTCCACCCGGCTGTAAATATTTTCCATAATATCGAATAAAGGACGTAATACTTTCAGGCGGGCGGCATCCATCTGATAGCGGCGGTTTTCGAGAACATGATTGACTGTCTCGATCAATTCCTTTGAAGATTCAAACGGTTTAACCAGCAAGCCATCTACACCTTTTCGTAGGGCTTGAATAGAGGTCTCTACACTGCCAAAACCGGTGATGAGGATCACCCCTGCATCCGAATGGATTTGCCGAAAACGAGAGGCCAGCTCAAATCCATCCATGATCGGCATGCGAATATCGGTAATCAGTAATTCATAAAGGGACTCTTCCGCCATTCGAAGCGCATCGCGTGCGGATGTGGATGTATCTACCTCAAAGCCATGTCGTTCCAAAATCCGCTGACACAAACGAAGAATTGCAGGATCATCGTCCACGACCAGAATTTTGGTTTTGTTCATCGTGATTCCGCCCTCATGTTTTGTCTGGTTGCCTTTTATTATACCGTTTCCCGCACGGGAATGAATTTACAATTTTATCGAGAAACCCCAAACTGCTGGTAAAATAGCGCATCCGCTTTACTTTGAAACTGGAACGGATGAAATCATGACGATACTCACCACGCTGACCGCTCTCACTCCCATTTTGGCAATTTTTCTTTTATTAGTTCTGTTGCGCTTGCCAGCCAGCAAGGCTATGCCGTTGAGCCTGTTAATTACAGCCATTTTGGCACTCCTGGTCTGGAAAGTGCCGTTATTACAAATCTCTGCTTCGGTTTTAGAAGGGTTAATCATTTCTCTCTCAATATTGTGGATTTTGTTCGGGGCCATCTTGCTCCTCAACACATTAACGGTGGCCGGCGCAATGGAACGGATTCGAGCCATGTTTTTCAGTATTTCCCCCGACCGGCGCGTTCAGGCCATCATTGTAGCCTGGTTGTTCGGGGCTTTCATCGAGGGCGCTGCCGGCTTCGGCACTCCAGCTGCGATTACTGCTCCTTTGATGGTGGCGCTTGGTTTTCCGCCGCTTGCAGCAGTTGTGCTTGCCCTGACAGCCAACAGCAGTCCGGTAACTTTTGGCGCTTTGGGGACTACTTTTCAAATCGGCATGACGCGCGGATTGCAACAGGGTGGAGAAATGGCAAGTTTGGTCGCTGAAGCAGCCAGCGGGTTGTCTCTGCCTGAAGTCATTCATGCAGTAGCCGCCCAAGCCGTCCAAATTGACTTGTTCGTGGGTACTTTTATTCCCCTGTTGCAGGTGCTCTTGCTCACTCGTTTCTTCGGCAGGAACAAGTCATGGCGAGAAGGTCTGGCGATGTGGAAATTCGCCCTCTTTGCAGGAATCAGTTTTCTGTTGCCTGCTTATCTGGTTGCCCTGTTTTTAGGACCGGAATTTCCAACTTTGATCGGCGCGCTGGTTGCTATGCTGATTGTGATACCGGCTGCCCGCAAAGGATTCCTCATTCCCAAAAACGTCTGGTATTTTGAAGACGTGAAAGAAGAAGAGCAAGCCCTTACACATCCTATGTCCCTCCAACAAGCCTGGCTACCTTACATTCTACTCACCATTTTGCTGGTGCTTACACGTCTGCCTTTTTTACCCTTAAAAACCTTTTTACAAGGCATATCCATCCGCTTTGATAATCTTCTCGGTACGGGGATCAGCACTTCGCTGGAGCCTCTTTACCTGCCCGGTACGATTTTTGTCATCGTTGCCCTCTTTTCATTCTGGTTTTTTCACATTCAAAGTCAAAATCGTCGGCAGGTCGTTTCGCAATCTCTACAACGGTTAATCGGCAGTGCCATTGCCCTCGGTGGTGCTCTGCCGATGGTGCGAATTTTTATTAATTCGGGTATCAATTCGGCTGGCCTGGAAAGTATGCCGATTGAACTGGCCCGTCAGGCTTCGGACCTTGTTGGGTCTTACTGGCCGCTAATTGCTCCTCTGATTGGCAGCCTTGGGTCGTTTCTGGCCGGAAGTGCCACCTTCAGCAACATGATGTTTTCATTATTTCAAGTCAGTGTAGCCAGCCAGGTCAATCTTTCTCCGTTTATCATCCTGGCTCTGCAAGCCTTGGGAGCCAATGCCGGGAACATGATTTGTGTTTTGAACGTGGTAGCAGCCGCTTCGGTGGTTGGATTAAGCGGAAAGGAAGGCAGCATCATTCGTTTCACCCTTCTTCCGATGTTGTATTACATTCTTTGGGCAGGTGTGGTTGGTTTCCTTTTGATTCAATTATTCTAGCTAAAATTTTCCTCCAAAAGGTTGCGTTTTTAATAGAATTAACGCATAATAATACGTCAGTCCCGATTCTTTTTTCCCGTAGTTTTTGCCAAAGGAGGTGATTACCGCAGACAAATTTCTGCACCTGTTTGTTGTTGCACCTGTTTCATTTTTCAAAAAAACCAAGGAGGAGTAGTGATGAAAGCCAACAAATTTTTTTTGGTTTTGGCGGTTTTGATGGTTGCCAGCCTGGTTCTGGCTGCCTGTCAGCCGGCTGCCACGCCGACCCCCCAGCAGCCACCTGCTCAGCAACCAACCACCCCGCCGGAACAACCCCCGGCTGAACAGCCAACCACACCCCCGCAGGCAGGTTTTGAACCAATGGTCTACGGGGTAGAGACCTGCGATAATTACAACGGCATCATCAAGGAAATCGCCGCTCTGGACGAACTGACTGTCCGCTTCACCCTGTGTGTGCCTGACCCAGCCTTTGAATCCAAAGCAGCATTTTCGGCCTTCGCCATTCAGCCCAAAGAATGGATTGAAGCGGCCATGGCCAATAAGCAAATTCTGGAAAAACCCATCGGCACTGGCCCGTATGTACTGGATTCGTGGAAACGCGGTGACAGCATCATCTTCAAACGTTTTGATGATTACTGGGGCGAGAAAGCCAAAACCCAAACCCTGGTTTTCCGCTGGGCATCCGAAGGCGCCGCCCGCCTGTTGGAACTGCAATCCGGTACGGTTGACGGAATTGACAACCCCAGCCCAGACGACTTCGAGGTCATCCGGAGTGACCCCAACCTGCAATTGATTGAACGCGAAGCCCTCAATATCTTCTATCTGGGCATGACCAACACCTTTGAGCCTTTCGATAAACTGGAAGTCCGTCAGGCAATTGCCATGGGGATTGACCGCCAGCGCATCGTGGATAACTTCTACCCGGCCGGTTCATCGGTTGCCTCACACTTCACCCCCTGCTCCATTCCAAACGGCTGCGTTGGTGAAGACTGGTACGAATTTAATCCGGAAAAGGCTCGCGAATTGCTTGCTAAGGCCGGCTTCCCCAATGGCTTCCAGACCAAAATCTACTACCGGGATGTGTTCCGCGGTTACCTGCCCGAACCCGGTCTGGTTGCAACTGACATTCAGGCTCAGTTGAAACAAAACCTCAACATTGATGCTGAAATTGTTGTGATGGAAAGCGGTGCATTCATTGATGAATCAACCAGCGGCCGTTTGAACGGCTTTTATCTGCTGGGTTGGGGCGCTGACTACCCGCACATTACCAACTTCCTCGACTTCCACTTCGGCCGCGCCAATCCTCAATTTGGGAAGCCATTCCCCGAAATCTATGAACTGCTCGAACAGGGTGCCCGCATTGCGGATCCTGAGGAAGCAACTCCCATCTATGAGCAGGCCAACAACAAGATCAAAGAACTGGTGCCGATGGTGCCGATTGCTCACGGCGGTTCTGGCGTAGCCTATCGTGCCGACGTGGTTGGCGGACACGCCAGCCCGCTGGGCAACGAGTACTTCGCCGTTATGGATCCGGGCGGTCGCTCAACCTTCGTCTGGATGCAGAACGCCGAACCCATTTCCCTGTACTGCGGCGATGAAACCGATGGCGAAAGCCTGCGCGCCTGCGAACAGGTCCTCGAATCCCTGCTCGCTTACGAAGTCGGTGGTACGCAGGTGAAACCGGCATTGGCAACAGAATGCACTCCCAATAATGACCTCACGGAGTACACTTGCAAATTGCGCCCGAATGTGAAGTTCCATGACGGTTCAGCTTTCGATGCCAACGATGTGGTCATGTCATGGGTAGTTGCCTGGGATTACAAACACCCGCTCCACATTGGTAACACCGGTGCTTTCGAGTACTTCAGTTATCTGTGGGGATTGATGAATGCCCCGGCAGAAGAGTAATCTTTGCCTCCTATGGCATAATCATGTGAGATGAGTTAACCCACGCGCGGGGTAGACGGTTCTCCTGAAATGAGCATCGCCTGTCCCGCGCGAATCTTGTTTTCCACAAGATTTCTTATTCTCTATCATATGTAAGGGGATCCAATGATCGCTTACACAATTCGCCGCTTGTTACTGGCAATTCCGGTCATGTTCGGGATTCTGGTGGTTACTTTTACGCTTTCCCGCATGATCCCAGGCGATCCATGTAAAGCCATGCTGGGAGAAAAAGCCACCGCCGAAGTCTGTGATCGTTTTCGTGCCCAATATGGCTTGGATAAGCCGATCCCGGTCCAGTTGGGAATTTACATGGGAAATGTACTCAAAGGTGATTTCGGCATGTCTATCCGCTTTAGTCGTCCGGTCACCATTATCCTCATCGAACGACTGCCAACTACCATTGAATTAGGGCTGACTTCGCTGATGATTGCCGTGCTGGTGGGAATACCGGCAGGTATCCTCTCTGCTGTTAAACGTAATTCGATCATTGATGTCATCACCATGGTTGGAGCCAACATTGGCGTTTCCATGCCGGTTTACTGGCTGGGATTGATTCTGGCCTATGTTTTTGCATTGCTGTTAAAGGACACACCTTTCTGGTTACCACCCACCGGCAGATTATCAGCCGGCCTTGTCAGTGTTCCCTTCTATCAGGTTTTGGGATGGGAATTTCCAAAAGAATCCTTCCGCTATCATCTGGTTGAGTTTATCAGTAATCTCTACATTCTCAATTCTCTGCTTACCAGAGACTGGGTGGTATTGAAAGATGCCATCCAGCATTTGATCCTTCCTTCGGTCGCCCTGAGCACCATTCCATTGGCAATCATCGCCCGTATGACTCGTTCCTCCATGCTGGAAGTGCTCAAGCAGGATTACATCCGCGCCGCCCGTGCCAAAGGTCTTTTGCGAGGAACGGTGATTTTCAAACATGCTTTTCGCAATGCCCTCTTGCCAATTGTAACTATCATTGGCATTCAGGTAGGCACGCTGTTTGCCGGGGCGGTTCTGACCGAAACCATCTTTGGCTTGGCGGGGGTCGGTCGGATTCTCTTTGAAGCCATCACCGCCCGGGATTTTCCCATCATTCAGGCATTTACGGTGGTCATCGCAACCGGTTATGTCATTGCCAATTTGATCGTGGATTTGTCCTACGTGCTGATTGATCCCCGCATTCGTCTCGAATAACTTGATGTTTGGGTAGAAAAATGGTAACCGATTTGAAAGCAAATCAGATTAAACAAAAAGATTACCGCTCCAATAGTTTATGGCGGCTGACATTGCGGCGCATCTTCCGTCAGCGTTCGGCCATTTTTGGCATGGCTCTCCTCGGTTTTTTGATTTTTATCGCAATTTTTGCCGAAGTCATTGCCCCATATGACCCCATTCAACCCTTGATCGGTATTGAAAACGTCAGTAAACGCGAAGCACCCTGCATTCACCTGTTTGGCTGCCCCAAAGATCGCCCCCAACACATCATGGGAATTGACGGTAATGTTCGTGATCAATTCAGCCGGGTACTTTACGGTTCGCGATACTCGCTCTATGTGGGCTTTACTACGGTTTCGTTTGCAATTCTGGTCGGCACGCTCCTGGGAGCCATTTCTGGCTACTTTGGAGGCTGGTGGGATAACATCATCATGCGCTTGATGGATGTGTTAATGGCATTTCCTTCCCTGCTACTGGCGATCACCATTGTTTCAGTACTTGGTCCCGGCTTAGAAAATGCACTCTTAGCCATTGCCATCGTGGCGATCCCAGTCTATGCGCGGGTGGTACGCGCCAGTGTGTTATCTGTTAAGGAACAAGCTTATGTTGCAGCCTCGCTTGCGTTAGGTGGAAGCCATTTTCACATCCTGCTTCGCCGTATTCTACCCAATGCCATTCCACCACTGATTGTACAGGGTACATTGGGAATCGGCACCGCCATTCTGGATGCAGCGGCTCTTTCCTTCCTCGGATTGGGCGCTCAGCCTCCTACCCCCGAATGGGGTACCATGCTCGGCACGGAGCGCAATCAGGTGTTTACGGCTCCTCATCTGGTTTTCTTTCCCGGTGCTGCAATCATGATCACCGTGCTGGCATTCAACCTCTTGGGTGATGGACTTCGGGATGCCATTGACCCACGCTTGACCCACCAAAAATAACAGGCAGGAAGAACTGATCATGACTTATCAAAATACACCGCCACTCCTGCAAGTCCAAAATCTGAAAACTTATTATTTCACGGATGACGGGGTTGTAAAAGCCGTTGATGGGGTGGACTTTGAAGTCTATCCCGGCGAGGTATTAGGTTTGGTGGGCGAATCTGGCTGCGGAAAGAGTGTCACCTCCCTTTCCATCATGGGCCTGATTGAGCCACCCGGTAAAATCATGGATGGAAAAATTATCTTCGATGGTAAAAATCTGCTGGAAATGCCCGAGAAGGAAATGGCACAGGTGCGCGGTAAGAACATCTCCATGATCTTTCAGCAGCCACAAACCAGCCTCAACCCCGTGTTTACCATTGGTGAGCAAATCAGCGAGATTTTGAAAATCCACAGCACGTTAAGCAAACAAGAGCTTCAACGACGCACGCTGGAATTGTTGCAAATGGTGGGAATTCCCGATGCACACCGCAAAATCAATGCCTATCCCCATGAAATGTCCGGCGGGCAGGCTCAGCGGGTGATGATTGCCATGGCGTTAGCGCTAAATCCGCAATTGTTGATTGCTGATGAGCCCACCACTGCCCTGGATGTCACCATTCAAGCCCAAATCCTGGACTTGATGCGGGAACTCCGCAACCGCACCGGTACAGCCGTGATTTTGATCACCCACGACCTGGGGGTGATTGCAGAGATGGCCGACCGCGTAGCGGTGATGTATGCAGGAAGAATTGTCGAACAAGCCGATGTGAATACCTTATTCAGCACACCCCGTCACCCTTACACACAGGGTTTGATCGAATCTGTCCCCGTCCTCGGACAGATCAAAGAAGAGCTGGCCACCATTCCCGGAAATGTCCCAAATCTTGTGGATTTACCACCCGGCTGCCGCTTTGCTCCACGTTGCACCGCCCGCGAAGCATATGGACTGGAGATCTGCAATCAAATTGAGCCGGATTTACAATCTGTGGAAAAAGCAGACCATTTCGTCCGCTGCTGGTTGTATCAGGACGGGAATGGCCACAACGCACCGCTCAAACGATAGGGTTAGAAAGGGAAATGGATGAACACACAGGTTAAAAAGTCTCCAGCCTCGTCTGAAGATCTGGTCGTCGTCAAGAATTTGGTCAAGTATTACCCGGTTTATGGCGGTATCCTGAAGCGCGTGGTGGCACATGTGAAGGCTGTGGATGGAGTCAGTTTCACCATTCGCAAGGGTGAAACACTCGGTCTGGTAGGTGAATCGGGTTGCGGAAAGACCACCGTTGGGCATACCATGCTTGGGCTGATCAAGGCTACCAGCGGCCATGTCTATTTTGATGGGATTGATCTGCTCAAGTTGAAAGGAAGCGCACTCAAAGAAATGCGCCGAAACATTCAAATTGTCTTTCAGGATCCCTACTCTTCACTGGACCCTCGCCTGCCGATCGGTGAATCGATTGCAGAAGGTTTGAAAATCCACAATATTGGCACAGAACAGGAACGTTTCGAGCGGGTTCTTGCGGTTTTGAAAAAGGTCGGGCTGGAAGACTATCATGCCATGCGTTATCCGCATGAATTTTCCGGCGGTCAGCGGCAGCGCATTGGGATTGCGCGCGCCCTCATCCTTCAACCCAAATTTATTGTGCTGGATGAACCTGTTTCCGCTCTGGATGTTTCCATTCAGGCACAGGTACTCAATATTTTACGCAATTTACAACGCGAATTTGGTCTGACCTACTTATTCGTAGCCCATAATCTGGCAGTGGTAGAGCATATTTCTGATCGGGTTGCGGTCATGTATTTGGGAAAAATTGTCGAACTGGCCGATCGTGAAGCTCTTTTCCGCTTACCCACTCATCCGTATACCCAGGCCTTGATGTCGGCAATTCCCATCCCAGACCCGCGTGTTCGCCGCAAACGGATGATCCTTCCCGGCGATGTTCCCAGCCCATTGAACCCTCCCAGAGGCTGCCGCTTTCACCCCCGCTGTCCTTTTGCGCGTCCGAATTGTTCCCAGGAAGAACCGCCCCTACGAGAAATCCAGCCCGATCACTTTGTGGCCTGTCATTATGCGGAGGAGTTCATTCAGCCCGCCTGAATTGGATTGATCAACCGACGTCTAACCCCCAATCACCCCCCTCCGCGGACACCCCCCGAAAGGCAATGTTGTAAAAAGGTGGGCTGATGGGGGTCAAAACCATCTCATCCCCTTCCGGGGACTACCACCTGAAAAATGATTTCTTAAAAAAGGGGTGGCTGATGGGGGTCAAAACCATCTCATCCCCTTCTGGGGACTACCACCTGAAAAATGATTTCTTAAAAAAAGGGGTGGCTGATGGGGGGCCAACCCATCTCATCCCCTTCCGGGGACTACCACCTGAAAAATGATTTCTTAAAAAAGGGGTGACTGATGGGGCCAACCCATCTCATCCCCTTCCGGGGACTACCACCTGAAAAATGATTTCTTAAAAAAAGGGGTGGCTGATGGGGGCCAACCCATCTCATCCCCTTCCGGGGACTACCACCTGAAAAATGATTTCTTAAAAAAGGGGTGGCTGATGGGGGCCAACCCATCTCATCCCCTTCCGGGGACTACCACCTGAAAAATGATTTCTTAAAAAAAGGGGTGGCTGATGGGGGTCGAACCCACAACCACCTGATCCACAGTCAGGTGCTCTGCCATTGAGCTACAGCCACCGTAAAGCATCCGAATTCTATCACACCCTCTCGGCTTTATGCAAGCATTTTCTTGATCAACTCGCCGGCTTCGAGAACGGTAGCAGTAAATTGTTCGCCCCTGGCTAAATCTTTGACCGTAACCTGACCTGCCGCTGCTTCATCCGGGCCGATGATGACCACAAAACGGATATTCATACGGTCAGCAAACTTCAATTGTCGCGGCAGCCGCACCACCTCCGTGTAACCAATCGTCCTCAATCCCATTTCCCGAAACTGGTGGGCCGCTCTCTGCGATTCAATCAGTAAAGTCTCATCGAAGACCGTCACCAACACATCAGCGGGGGCTGTTCCCAGAGGAGGCAAGCAGCCATATTTTTGGAGAACCAGACTGATCATCACATCCCCCATGGCAAAGCCCACCCCCGGCAGCGGCTCACCTCCCACGTCCGCAACCAGATTATCGTAATGCCCCCCGCCAAGAATGGCACGCCCATCCCGTGCCAGATCATAAGCCTCGAAGACCGTACCGGTGTAGTATTCCAATCCACGGATCACCTGAGGGTTGTAGTGAACATATTCATCTGCACCCATCGCCTGCAAGGCATCAAAAAAGCGCTGCATGTCAGAAGAATTTTTCCATAATTCACGGTTATCGAGAATCGTTTTCAACCCCTCAAACTGATCAACACTCAATCCAACCTCTATGGCATAAGCCGCCCAATCCTCCGGGCGCATTTTGTCCCGCCGGTCAATCAAACGGAACACCTGTTTTTTCACTTCGGTGTTCGTGATTCCCAATTTTTCCAACTCGGCATCCATCAACCGCCGGTCATTGACAAAAACCCCCACCTGATCCGGCTTCAATCCAGTTTTTTTGAAAAACGCCACGCAAATCGCTACCAGTTCGGCATCCGATTCGGGTGAATTCGCCCCAATCAAATCAATATTCCACTGGAAGAACTCCCGCGTCCGACCTTTTTGAGGACGTTCGTAACGCCAAAACGGCCCAAACGACCACCATCGCAAGGGGAAGGTCAACTGCCGCTGGCGCTGAGCCACCATGCGCGCCAGTGAAGGGGTTAACTCGGGACGCAGGGTAATTAAATCCCCTCCCCTGTCCGGAAACACGAATGCCTGTTCTTTGACCAGTTCCTCGCCCGATTTGGCAGCATAAAGATCAATTTTTTCCAGAAAAGGCCCGTCATATTCCTGATATCCAAAAGACTCAGAGACCTCCCGAAGGGTTTGATATAGCCATGAACGGATGGCCATTTCTTCAGGATAAAAATCGCGGGTTCCTTTAACCGAAGGAATGATTTTTTCCATACCTTTTCACATCCTCTGCCGTGTATTATGGTCTATCATTTTAACATGTCCTGTCCTTTTTGTCCGAAGTTTAACGGCTTTTTCGCGTGACAAATGGGATTTAAGGATAGGAAATTTAACACTTATCAAATTGCTCAAATTATGTTAATGTTGACTAGATTATCGCACAACCTTTCGGGAAAACCCCGTTAGAACCTTCTCCCCAACAGGCCATGCTATGAAACTGAATGAAATCGTCCAAAAACTGAACGGCAAAGTTCTCAATTCCAAAATTAATTTGGAAATCGAAGTCAAAGGCGCGGGCGGAGCCGACCTGATGAGCGATGTGCTGGCTTCCATTCAACCTCAGGCCATCTTACTCACCGGTTTGTGTAACCCCCAAGTTGTACGCACGGCGATGATGGCGGACGTTCTCGCAATTGTCCTTGTGCGCGGGAAAACCCCGCCGGCAGAAACCGTGCAACTGGCGGAAAACGAGCGTATTCCGCTCATCAGTACCCCCTTTGGCATGTTTGAAGCCTGCGGTATCCTCTATCAAGCCGGTTTGAGCTGCCTTGAAAAACCGGTCAGCGATCAGGATTGTTTTGCCGGTTAAGTTTCATAAGAATTGACAATGACCGAACAGCCCCCTCTTCGTAAATCCAGCCTCATCAGTGATCAGGAAGCAGAAAACATCACCCGCGTTGAAGAACTGGCGTATGAAATCAAAGTTCAAGAGGTGATGACCCCCAATCCAATCACCATGACCGCCAGCATGAAAATGCAGGAAGTGCTGGAACAATTCCGAGTAGCACGTATTTCCGGCGCTCCGATTGTTGAAGAGGGGCAGTTAATTGGCATTATCAGCATAGAAGACTTGATTCGCTGTCTGATCAAGTCTGACCTCGAGGCAGAAATCCAAAAGTACATGACCCGCAATCCCTTCACCGTTAAGGGTGATGATCCGGTGGTAGAAGCCTTGAAAATGTTTGTCAGCACCAAAGTAGGCCGGCTGCCGGTGGTCAACAAAGAAGGCCTATTGATTGGCATTTTGACCAAGGGAGACATCACACGCGGATTGCTCAAAGCCCTCCAACAGGATTACCAGACCGAAGAAGTTCGCCGCTATCGTGCCTCTCACCTTTTCGAAGATATCGAATCCGAACGAACCAGCCTGATCCTGCGTTACAACATCAAGGCTGGCGATTTCACCCATGGCGGAGAAGCCTCATCCAAAATCAAACGGGCGCTCAGTCGTATGGGTGCCAGTCCGCAGATCGCCCGCCGTTGTGGAATTGCCACCTACGAAGCAGAGATGAATCTCATCATCCACACCACGGAGGGAGGTGTGATTCGGGTCGAAATTGAACCTCACCAGATCTCTATTGATGTTTACGACAGCGGACCGGGGATAAAAGATGTGGAATTAGCCATGAAACCAGGTTACTCAACCGCCAGTGAGAAAGTCCGGGAATTGGGTTTTGGAGCAGGTATGGGGCTGGTCAACATTTCCCGCTGCGTGGATATCATGAAACTTGAATCCGTATGGGGTAGGGGAACCAGATTGAGGATGAAAATCTTCCTCAAAAAAGAAGACACCGTCGGGGAAGGGCATGCTGCCAAATCTTTGGAGGAAAAACGATGAATCTGGAACAAATCATCCAGTCGCTTGATCTGAAACTGCTGACAGAGCAAAAGCCATTTCATGAAATTCAGCCAACCACTGGTTACGCAGCCGACCTGTTATCTTGCGTAATGACTGGCGCATCACGGGGAGGGTTGTGGGTGACATTGCAGGCCCATAGTAATATCGTAGCCGTGGCGGCTTTGCTGGAATTGAGCGCCATCATCATCACCGAAGGGGCACAACCCGATGAAGCAACCATCCAAAAGGCTAATGACGAAGGGGTGACCCTTTTATCCAGTCAACAAGACACCTATCGGGTGGTGGGCAGGTTGTGGGAACTGGGCATCCGCTAACTTATCCTCCAGGTAAGCAGGCTCCCATTCAGGGAGGTTCTCTTTGAAAACTTATCGGGCAGAATTGCACATTCATACGGTTCTTTCCCCATGTGCGGAGATTGAAATGCTGCCCCCGTTGATTGTCATGGAATGCCTCGAAAAGGGCATTTCCCTGATCGCCATCACCGATCATAACGCAACCGCTAATATTTCTGCGGTACAGCAGGCTGCCGAGGGAACGGATTTAACTGTGCTGCCCGGTATGGAAGTTCAAACCCGTGAAGAAGTTCACTCGTTATGTCTGTTTGACACTCTCGAACAGGCTCTTGCCTGGCAAGCAATTGTTGACCGTCACCTGCCGGCAATCCCCAATCGCCCGGATTATTTCGGCGATCAATTGATTGTAGACGCCAATGGCGATTTTCTCAAACGGGAGGAACGGTTGCTCCTCACTTCGGTCAATTTGAGTCTGGCAGATGCATTTCATCAGGTAACCCGGTTGGGTGGATTGTTCATCCCCGCCCATGTCAACCGCACCGCAAACGGCTTGTTCCCCATCCTGGGAATGCCCCCTGACGATATTCCATTGGAAGTTATGGAAATTTCTCGTCACCTGAAACCGGCAGAAGCGGTTAAAATATATCCGGCCTTGCATAGCTACTCGTTGATCCAGAGCGGAGATGCTCATCGCCTGGATGAAATTTCAGGGCTGAACCAGTTCACTTTACAATCCCCCACTCTTCAAGAAATTCGACTGGCACTGCGCGGCGAACAGGGACGTTCACACCGTATCCTTTCAAGCACAATCCTCGCCGGGGAATAACCAGCAAATTTCGTTTGTTACAACTTTCACAAGGAATGATGACATTTGGTAATTACTTAACCATAAGCAAGCGAGTACACTTTGGATTGATTATCCACAATTAATTCTACCAATTTCGTCCAATTTGTTACCGGAGTAACCTATGTTAAACACCAAACCCTCCATACCAGCCAATGATCCACTGGCTAACCCCGAACAAAAAAAACTGATTGATGAGATTCTGGAAAAAAACAAGAACCTCCCCGGTGCAACGATGGTCGTGCTCAACGAGCTTCAAAGCCGGATTGGTTTTATTTCCGAAGCCATGCAGCAATATGTTGCCGACAAACTGCATGTACCGGTCAGTTCGGTTCATGGGGTCGTTTCTTTTTATTCTTTCTTCACCACCACCCCCCGCGGTAAGCACACCATCAAGTTCTGCATGGGTACAGCCTGTTATGTTGGTGGTATGCCTCAGTTGATTGACAAAGCCAAATCCTTGCTGGGGGTCGAACCGGGACAAACCACACCCGATGGTGAAATCACCCTCGAAGTATGCCGCTGCGTTGGTGCTTGCAGTCAGGCTCCGGTTGTCGTTGTGGATGACAAAATCGTTGGGCGTCTCCGCCCTAATAAATTCCCTCAGGTTTTACGTTCCATTCAGGATAGCAAGCAGTGAGAGAACTTTCCCTTCACCTGCTGGATATCGCCGAAAATAGCATCGCAGCCGGCGCGAAAAATATCACCATCACCATCCGGGAGGATACCACCGCCGACCGGTTGTACCTCAGTGTTCAGGATGATGGTAAAGGCATGGATGAGGAAATGGTCAAAAAAGTAACCGATCCTTTCGTGACCACCCGCACTACCCGCAAGGTTGGGCTGGGCATTCCTCTCCTGAAAGCCGCCGCCGAAGCATGCAATGGCTGGCTGAAAATACATTCCAAAGTTGGTGAAGGGACATTGGTTGAGGTGGAATTTCAACGCAGCCACATTGACCGGATGCCGTTGGGTGATATTGCCGGAACTTTTCTCACTTTGCTGGTTGGAAACCCACAAATTCACTGGGTTTTCCGTTACAGTGTGGATCAGGAGACCTTCGAACTGGACGATCAGCAGATTAAACAAGAATTGCAGGACGTCCCCCTTTCCGATCCACTGGTACTTTCTTACTTGCGCGAATTGCTGGAAAGTAATGTTCGATCACTTCAATCCATTTCAGTTTATTAAGCGGATGAATTCCTTCATCAATCCGTAGAGAGGAGATTTACCATGCCGACCATCAAAAGTTTAGACGATTTGAAAAGAATCCGTGAGGAAGCTCTGGAAAAACGCAAAGTAAAAACTGCCTCAGGCCAGGTTCAGGTGATCGTAGGAATGGGTACTTGCGGGATTGCCGCCGGTGCACGCGACGCCATGAAAGCCATCCTCGAAACCATCCAGAATGAGAATCTTGAAGGTGTGATTGTCACCCAGACCGGTTGCATCGGCCTGTGCGAGAAAGAACCCATTGTCCAGGTTGTTGTTGGCGACCAGCCCAAAGTGACCTACGGCAAGGTCTCGCCGGATGTAGCCCGTCAGATCATGAAAGAACACGTCAAGAACGGTAATGTGCTTAAAGAATACGTAATTCAGGTTTAAGCCTCTTATCGGTAAACCATTTTTGTAAGGCTAAAGGTTGACAGCTATGAAATACTATCGCTCACATGTTTTAGTCTGTGTAGACCCGGAATGTCTTCAGAAAGGCGCCCATGAGTTGGTGGATGCCTTGCAGGATGAACTGGTCGCTACCGGCCTGATTGATGAAGTGCAGGTGCTGGAAACATCCCGCATTGGTGGATGCAGTTTAGGCCCGGAGATGATGGTGTATCCTGAGGGTGTCCATTATGTTGGAGTCACACCCGATGATGTGCCCTATCTGGTGGAAGAACACTTTCTAAAAGGGCGGGTTGTCAATAAATTCCAGATGCCCACCACCAAAGTTGTAGATGAAGAGCTTGGCGCCCCAACCCAAAAAGAAGTCCGCATTGTTCTGCGCAATTGCGGAAAAATCGACCCGGAGAATATCGAGGACTACATTGCCGAAGACGGTTATCAGGCGCTTGCCAAAGTCCTCACCGAAATGACCCCCGAAGAAGTCATTGATACCGTCCTCAAATCCGGTCTGCGCGGCCGCGGTGGGGCCGGTTTTCCGACCGGTAAAAAGTGGCAATTTACCCGTCAGGCACCGGGGGATATCAAATATGTGGTGTGCAACGCCGACGAAGGTGACCCTGGCGCTTTCATGAACCGCCGTGTACTCGAAGGTGACCCTCATTCGGTAATTGAGGGAATGATCATTGCTGCCTACGCAATCGGCGCTCATCAAGGGTATATCTACTGCCGTGCCGAGTATCCGGTTGCGGTATCCACCCTGAACATTGCCATCCAGCAAGCCCGCAATTTGGGTTTGTTAGGAAAAGATATCCTGGGCAGCGGTTTCGATTTTGACCTTGAAGTACGCATGGGCGCCGGTGCGTTTGTGTGCGGTGAGGAAACCGCCTTGATCGCCTCCATTGAAGGCCGTCGCGGTGAACCTCGTCCGCGTCCACCTTTCCCGGCTGTACAGGGCTTGTGGAACAAACCGACCAACGTCAACAACGTTGAAACCTACGCCAACATTCCGCAAATCATTCTTAAGGGCGCGGAATGGTACGCCAGTTACGGCACCGAAAAAAGCAAAGGCACCAAAACCTTTGCACTGGCCGGTGATCTGAATCACACTGGCCTGATCGAAGTGCCTTTGGGAATCACCCTTCGCGAGATCATTTATGATGTTGGCGGCGGCATCAAAGATGGAAAAGCCTTCAAAGCCGTCCAGATTGGCGGGCCGATGGGTGGCTGTGTCCCGGCCGAGTATCTCGATCTTCCGCTCGATTACGAATCACTTGCCCAGGCTGGCACCATTATGGGCTCCGGCGGTATGATCGTTTTGGATGAAGATACCTGCATGGTAGATGTCGCCCGCTACTTTATGGATTTTACCCAAGATGAAAGCTGCGGAAAATGTACTCCCTGCCGGGTTGGTACACGCCGCATTCTGGAAATCCTCACCCGAATTTGCGACGGCAAAGGGCAGGATGGTGACATCGAATTACTCGAAAATCTTTGTCAGGAAATTCGTACCAACAGCCTGTGTGGATTGGGTCAAGGGGCACCCAACCCGGTAGTCAGCACTCTGCGCTATTTCCGTGACGAGTACGAAGCCCACATTTACGAAAAACGCTGCCCGGCCAAAGTCTGCCGCGCTTTGATCCGCTATGAAATTCTGCCCGATGCTTGCACGGGTTGTACGGTTTGCGCCCGCAACTGCCCGGTTAACGCCATCAGCGGTGAGCGCCGCCAGACGCATGTTATTGACCCGGATACCTGCATCCGCTGCGGTATTTGTATGCAAGTTTGTAACTTCAACGCAGTGGTCATCGAATAACCCAGTCCGTCACACTGATCGTCCGACTCAGACCAAAGGAGGAAAAGTATGAGCGTTGAAACCAAAAGCAGCGAAAAGATACTCGAAGCGGTCAATGCTGCCATCGAAAAGTTCGGTGCAAAGCAAGAGGAATTGATTCCCATCCTGAACGAGGTAAACCGCCAATTGGGCTACATCCCAACCGAGGCGATGGAAGAAATCAGCCGCCGCTTGAAAGAACCCAAGAGCAGTTTATTTGGGGTAGCCAGTTTCTACCACATGCTCTCCACCAAACCGCGCGGGCGACACGTTATCCAATTCTGCGAAAGTGCACCTTGCCATGTGGTCGGCGGACGAGAGGTATTCGAAGCCCTGAAAGAAGAACTGGGTCTGGAGCCCAATGAAACCTCTCCGGACGGAAAATGGACGCTGATCACCACCAGCTGTCTGGGAGTCTGCTCGGTCGGACCGGTGATTGTGATTGACGAAGACATCTACGGTAATGTGGATGCCCGAAAGGTCCCGGAAATTTTAGCGCGGTATGAGTGAAGGAGGTGCCCGATGAAAATGACTCGTTCAATGGTACTGGTCTCCAGTGATCCTATCAGCATGCAGCTCGGAGCGCAGGAAGTCTTTCAGGCATTACAGGACCAAATCAAAGCCTTCGGCCTGGAGGATGAAATCTCTTTAACCATGATTGGTGATGTAGGCCGCCATGATGCCCTTCCGCTGGTCATCGTTTATCCGGAAGCGGTCATCTATGGGCCGGTTACACCGGATAAAGTCCCTTATCTGGTTGAGGAACACCTTTACAAAGGGCGGATTGCCGAAGAACTGGTTGCCTCGGTTCGCGAATTGAGCGGCAGAATTGCGTGGTTGCATGCCCGCAAAGGCACCTTACCCGCCGAACAGAGGATTGTCCTCCGGCGGGCCGGCATCATTGACCCGACCAGCATTGAGGACTACATTCTCAACGATGGTTACATAGCGCTTGGGAAAGTCCTCACCAGCATGACTCCGGAAGAGGTCATTGAGGAGGTTAAAAAATCCGGTCTGCGCGGGCGGGGAGGTGCTGGCTTTCCAACCGGCACCAAATGGGGGTTCGTCGCCCGCGAGAAATCCGACAAAAAGTACATCATCTGCAATGCCGATGAGTCCGAACCCGGCACATTCAAAGATCGCCTGATTTTGGAAGGAGACCCCCACAGCATGATCGAGGCGATGGCCATTGCCGGTTACGCGGTTGGCGCAGATGAAGGCTACATTTACGTACGCGGCGAATACCTGCTGGCTCAGGAACGCCTCAAAAAAGCCATCAAGGATGCCCATGAGATGGGCTTTCTGGGAAAGAATATCTTCGGCACCGATTTCAATTTTGAAATTCACATCCACGCGGGGGCTGGAGCATACATCTGCGGTGAAGAAACCGCACTGATCGAATCCATTGAAGGTAAACGCGGACAACCCCGCTCACGTCCGCCCTATCCGACAACCTTTGGTTTGTGGGGTAAACCCACCGTGATTAATAACGTCGAAACGCTGGCTAACATTCCCCCCATCATCAACAACGGTGCAGATTGGTATCGCAGTTTCGGCACACCCAGCAGCCCCGGCACCAAAGTGTATACCATCCTGGGAAATGTGAACGTCACCGGTTTAATCGAAGTTCCCATGGGCATCACCCTCAGAGAAGTCATCGCCATTTACGCCAAGGGCATGAAAAATGGCTCCAACTTCAAACTGGCGCAGACCGGTGGCTCAAGCGGCTCGATCATTCCCGCATCGCTGCAGGACACCCCAATGGACTTCGACTCCTACGCCAAAGCCGGTGTTTCGCTGGGTTCGGGTGCTTTGTTGATCTGCAACGAAGATACCTGCGTGGTAGATCTGGCAAAAGTGCTGTTGAATTTCTTCCGGGTTGAATCCTGCGGAAAATGCAACCCCTGCCGAATCGGTACTCAAAGAGCCTGGGAAATGCTGGATAAAATCTCGAAAGGTCAGGCTTCCCTGAGCGACCTCGACAAATTGGCAGAACTTTCCGAAAATCTGTACATGTTATCCAACTGCGGTTTAGGGCAAACCGCCGGCACCCCCTTGCGCGATATTTTGAATTACTTCCGCGCCGAAGTGGAGGCTCATATCCGCCTGAAGATTTGCCCCGCCGGAGTTTGCAAAATGGAGGAGATGATCCCCCAACCCTGAATCTTACTTGTTTGGAGATTTGATATCATGGCCGTAGAAAACAACGTAATTTCCATTGACGCTCTGATGCCTGCCGAAATGGCCCAGAAAGCAGAAGCCATTGGCGTGAAAAAAGCCAATCTGGCTTTCTGGCCCCTGTTTGCTTTATCCATCCTGGCCGGCGCATTTATCGGATTAGGTGCAATTTTTGCCACCACGGTCAGCGCTGGTTCAGCAGCCTTGCCCTATGGGGTTGCCCGTTTGTTGACCGGTCTGGTGTTTACGCTTGGCCTTATTCTGGTCATTGTCGGTGGTGCAGAGCTGTTCACCGGCAACAACCTGATCATCATGGCTTTCACCAATGGCAAAGTCACCCTAAAAGGGCTTATACGCAACTGGGTGATCGTCTATTTCGGTAATTTTGTTGGCTCGGTTGCCACGGCCGTACTCATGTTTTTCACCCGCCAATACACTTTTGGACATGGTTCGATTGGCTTGGCTGCGCTGAATATCGCCAATAGCAAGGTCAACCTTGAATTTGTGCAGGCCATTGCCCTCGGTATTATGTGCAATGCGATGGTCTGTATGGCAGTTTGGCTGTGTTACTCGGCGCGTTCCACCACGGATAAAATCCTTGCCATCATTCCGCCCATCAGCGGCTTTGTGGCATGTGGTTTTGAACACTCGATTGCCAATATGTACTTTATCCCGTTGGGATTGTTCATCAAGCAATTCGCCCCGGCTTCTTTTTGGGAATCGAAAGCCCTGGTGGATGCCGGCGTAACCATCGAAAAATTTACCAATCTAACCTGGCAGGGTTTTTTCGTCAACAATCTCTTGCCGGTCACCATCGGTAACATCATTGGCGGGGCAGTACTGGTTGGACTGGTCTACTGGTTCATTTTTCTGAAAAAATGGAGTAAGTGAGCCACTTAAGCGTTGAAAGGACTGGAGATTATGGTTCAAATCAAAATTAATGGCATAGAATTGGATGTTCCAAAGGGGACAACCGTTTTAGAGGCTGCCGAAAAAGCGGGGATTGCCATTCCAACCCTTTGCTATCATAAAGACCTGTCTCCCTATGGGGGCTGCCGTCTGTGCATTGTTGAACTCAAGGGCGGACGAGTGCCGATGACCTCTTGTACCCTGCCGGTAGAAAACGGCATGGAAGTGCAAACCGAAACGGAAAACCTGCGAAAATCTCGCCGCACCATTCTGGAACTGCTCCTCTCCACCTACTACGATTCCGGTTACGCCCAAAAAGACGAACACCCGAACGAATTGGAATACTGGGCAACCGCCTACGGTTTGGACATGAAAGCCTTCATGGCTGAAAAACCCCGCTATGAGGTCAACAGCGATCCCAATCCATTCGTTTGGGTTGATTTAAATAAATGTATTCTGTGCGGCCGTTGCGTCCGCGCCTGCGCGGAGGTTCAGGGACGCTTTGTCTGGGGGCTTTCTGAACGTGGTTATGAGGCCCGCATCGTTGCTGGCCTGGACGAACCCATGCTGGAAGCGCGTTGTGAATCGTGCGGCGCATGTGTGGCTTACTGCCCCACGGGCGCGCTGGATAACAAGATGTCGGTTGGACTCGGCGCGCCGGATAAGGTTGTACGCACCACCTGTTCTTACTGCGGGGTTGGCTGTCAGTTTGACTTGAATGTCAAGGATGGCAAAATTATCCGTGTGACCTCGACGCCGGATGCGCCGGTCAACGGTATGCGATTGTGCGTCAAGGGCCGCTATGGCTATGATTATGTTCATCATCCAGACCGATTGACCCAGCCCATGGTGCGAGACTACCTGCTGAAAGGCGAACCTCGCAAAGACAAGAAGAACCGCGGTGAATGGGTCAAGGTGGATTGGGATACCGCCCTGAACATTGTGGCCGGTAAGCTCAATCAAATCCGCACTGAAAGCGGCGCTGACAGCATTGGGGTGTTGAGTTCGGCCAAATGCACTAATGAAGAAAACTACTTAATGAATAAGTTTGCACGGCAGGTACTGGGCACCAACAATATTGACCACTGCGCCCGTCTCTGCCACGCCAGTACCGTAGCCGGTTTGGCCATTTCCTACGGTTCTGGGGCCATGTCCAACACCATGAAGGATATTTTTGAAAATGCTCAGGCGATTTTCGTCACCGGCTCGAATACCACCGAACAGCACCCGGTCTTCGGTACAATGATTCGGCAGGCGGTACTGAAACGCGGCGTCAAATTGATTGTGGCTGACCCCCGCCGGATTGATCTGGTGGACTTTGCCACCCTTCACCTGCAACAAAGACCCGGTACCGACATCGCCCTGCTCAACGGCTTGATGAACATTATCCTCCAAAAAGGCTGGGCGGATGAACAATTCATTGCCGAGCGCACCGAAGGATTTGACGAATTCAAAGCCAACCTGCAAAATTACCCGCCGGAAAAAGTTTCTGAAATTACCGGCGTCCCTCTCGAGCAGTTGTATCAGGCTGCCGAGATCATGGGAACCTGCAAACCCATGGCCGTTTTCTGGGCAATGGGCATCACTCAGCACATTGTCGGCGTTCAGAATGTCCTAACCCTGGCCAATTTGCAGATGCTGTTGGGTAACATGGGTGTGCCGGGCGGCGGCGTGAACCCACTGCGCGGTCAGAATAATGTACAGGGCGCCTGCGATATGGGCGGGCTGCCAAATGTGTATCCGGGCTATCAACCGGTCGCCTCCGATGCTGCCCGCGAAAAGTTTGAAACCGCTTGGGGCGTATCTCTTTCTCCCAAACCCGGCATGACCGTTACCGAAATGATCCCTGCAGCTGGAGAAGGTAAAATCCGAGCGCTTTACATCCTCGGTGAAAATCCGGTCATGACCGATCCGGACGTCAATCACGTCCGCCATTGTTTGGAAGAACTGGAATTCCTGGTTTTGCAGGAAATCTTCCCTTCAGAAACTTCGGCATACGCCGATGTGCTGCTGCCCGGTGTAACCTTCGCTGAAAAAGAAGGCACTTTTACGAATACCGAACGGCGGATTCAGCGCGTCCGTAAAGCCGTTGAGCCGGTTGGTCAATCCCGCCCCGATTGGGAGATCATCAGCGACCTGGCGCGGCGGATGATCGCCGTCAGCAACCGTAAACCCGCTGAAGCCCCACAATCCGGGTGGAATTACGGCTCACCTGCCGAGATCATGGATGAAGTTGCCAGCGTCACACCATCCTACGCCGGCGTCAGCTATGAACGTCTGGATCGTGGTGAAAATCTTCACTGGCCAGTCAAGGGATACGATCACCCCGGCACGCCAATTTTGCATATTGGTCAATTTACCCGTGGTAAAGGCCTCTTTTCACCCACCACTGACGTGCCGCCTGCCGAAAAGCCGGATGCCGAATTCCCAATGCTGATGAACACCGGGCGTGTTCTGTATCACTGGCACGGCGGCGAAATGACCCGTCGCGCCAAAGGGCTGATGGAGGTTTATCCCAAACCACTCATCGAATTGAACCCCGAAGATGCCTTGCGGATTGGTATTAACGGCAATCGAATGGTCAAAATCACCTCACGGCGTGGCAGCATTGTTTCAGAAGCCTGGGTAACCAATCGTGTTCCTGAAGGTATGGTTTACGCCAATTTTCACTTCCCGGAATCCAATGCCAACGAGTTGACCATCGCCGCGCTCGATCCAATTGCAAAAATCCCGGAATTCAAGATCACAGCTGTAAAGGTAGAATTAGCGGATGAATAAGCTATGAGAATGTGTGGTTTAACGGTAGCGGTATTTACAAGCAAAGAACCATTCATAAATCATTGAGAAGGAGAGTGTCTGGAATGATTACGCTAACCATTGACGGTCAACAGATTCAAGTTCCGGAAGGCACCACAGTGCTCAATGCCGCCCGAAAAGCCGGAATTCACATTCCAACCTTATGCGATCACCCCCACCTGAAACCTTACGGTGGATGCCGGTTGTGCATGGTTGAAATAGAGGGTTTCCGCACCTTGCAGGCTTCCTGCACCATACCGGCAACCAACAACATGGTCGTTCGCACCACCTCAGAGCAGATTCGGAAAGCCAGAAAGTTTGTCCTCACCTTGATATTCAGTGAGCGCAACCACTTTTGCCCCTACTGCCAGGTCAGCGGCAGCGATTGTGAATTACAAAATGCCGCCTACGGCGAGGGAATGACTCACTGGCCATTGCAGCCCAACTGGCAGCCTTATCCGGTGGATGCTTCCCACCCCTACTTCATCCTGGAACACAATCGCTGCATCCTGTGCCGGCGTTGCATCCGGGCCTGTGCGGAACTGGTCGGTGCAAACACGCTTGGCGTTGAAGAACGTGGTGCAAAGACCTTTGTGATTGCGGATCTGAATGTCCCGTTGGGAGAAAGTTCCTGTGTCTCTTGTGGAATGTGCGTCCAGGTCTGCCCTACGGGCGCGTTGATTGACCGTCGCAGCGCCTACCGCGGCCAAAACACCACCGTAGATCATCAGCAGACGCTGTGTTTGGGTTGTTCGGTTGGTTGCGGTGTGGATATCCTCACCCGTGATCAACAATTAATTCGGATTGACGGCAATTGGGACGCCCCGGTCAATCAAGGGGTCACCTGCAAAGTCGGTCGCTTCTATCCGGCTTTTGATGACCGCGAACGATTGAAGACACCCCTGCTCCGTAAAAACGGCAGCCTGCAGCCCGTTACCTGGGAAGAAGCACTGGAAGCCGCAGCGGAGAAGATTAAGACGGCTTCCGGCAATGGTATCGCTGCGGTTGCTTCTACCCGCCTGCCGCTTGAAAGCCTGGTCATCTTCCGCCAGTTATTCGCCGAACATTTGCGCAGCGCGGTGGTCACATCTACTGATGAAGGAAGCCGCACCGCAATCCTCTCCAAATGGGCTGAAAAACTGGGGAAGCCATTTGAAGGCAAGATTGATCAGGTCCACGAAGCCGGAGCATTCCTGGTCATGGGGGCCGATCTCGTCAATGAGCATGAGGTTTTGGGATTCTTCATCCGCAGACGCTTCCCCGAAGGGATTAAGTTGATTGTGGTGGATGAAGATCAAAATCACCTCGGTGATCTGGCGCATTGTGCCTTGATCCCTCAAAAGAAAACCCAACCTGCACTCCTGAAGGGGTTGATCGCCGCAGTAGCCAAACTCGGACAGAATCAAGTCCCGTTTAGCGGTCAACCGGATGAAGAAGTGCAAAAAGCCAGCAGTACTTGCGGTGTGGCTTCGGATCTGCTCCTGGAAGCAGCCTTCCAGTTGACCAACAGCGAGAAACCGATCATCATCTACGATCCAGCTGCCATAAACGATGATGTGATGGACTTGCTGATCACCCTGAGCCAGACAACTGGGGCCGCAATGATCAGCATCAAAGGCGGAGCCAATGCTCTGGGGGCTGCTCAACTGGATCTGGATAAAACTCTCAAATTAAACGGCCAGCAGGTGGCTTTCATTGCCATCGGCGATGAAGAACCCAAAGAAAGACTGATTCAGCAGCTCGAAAAGTGCTCCAGCATCATCGTACAGGCCAGTTACCACTCTCGCCTAACCGCAATGGCCGATGTTGTCTTTCCGGTAGTCAACTGGCTGGAACAGGACGGGCATTTCATCAACCTCGATGGAGGCTTACAAACCGCTGCAAAAGTCCTTCAACCGGCTGAGACCGTTTGGACAAATGAAGCGGTTCTATCTGCGCTTGCAGATAAACTGGGTACATCCGTAGAGAGTGACTGGAAAAACGTGATTTCGATGCGGCCCTCTCCAGTCAGCATCGCCATCTGAGATTTATTGGAAAGGATTTTGGAAGGAGGATCACTAATGAGCAAACCGAAAGTAGCTTCTGATTGGATGGCAGGTTGTGCTGGCTGTCACATGTCCTTATTGGATATGGATGAACGTATTGTTAAGATTGCTGAGCTGGTAGACTTGCGTTCCACACCAATTACCGACCTGAAACACCCCGATGAGACCGGCGTTGACGTAGGCATTCTGGAAGGTGGCATTAACAACACCAGCAACGAAGAAGTCGCTAAAATGATGCGCAAACGCTGCAAGATTCTGGTTGCATTGGGTGATTGTGCCGTTTTTGGTGGTGTTCCGGCGATGCGCAACTTCTTCACCATTGAAGAGACCCTGCGTCGCGCCTACGTCGAAACGGAAAGTACCGATGCAGAGGGAAAAATTCCCGATGATCCTGAACTGGCTCGTCCGACCCGCGTGCGAGCCGTCCATGAGGTCGTACCGGTGGACATTTTTGTGCCGGGTTGCCCGCCAGATGCAGATACCATTTTCTATGTGCTTTCAGAACTGGCACAGGGCCGCAAGCCGGTTTTGAAAGACGACAAACTGCACTGGCACTAAGAGGAGGTGTTCACAATGACTACTCAGAAAATCACAATTGAACCAGTGACCCGTATTGAAGGCCACGCCAAAGTAACCATCCATCTAAACCCGGATGGAAATGTGGAACGGGCTTACCTGCACATCAACGAATTTCGCGGCTTCGAAAAGTTCTGCGAAGGGCGCATGGTCTTTGAAATGCCCACCATCACCCCTCGCATTTGTGGAATTTGCCCGGTTTCGCACCATTTGGCAGCTGCAAAGGCGGGGGATGAAGTTTATGGCTCTCCCCCTCCGCGCCCGGCTCAATTGTTGCGGGAATTGATGCACATGGGGCAGATCATTCAAAGTCACGGGATGCACTTCTTCGAACTTGCCGGTCCGGATTTGCTCCTTGGCTTTGATGCTGACCCGGCTATACGCAATGTGGTGGGTTTGATTCAGACCAATCCCGAACTGGCTTTGAAAGCCGTCAATTTACGTAAATACGGCCAGGAGATCATCCACATCCTTGGCGGGCGGCGGATTCATCCCGTTTTTGCCGTCCCCGGCGGCGTCAACAAAGCCTTGAAGACTGCCGAAAGAGATACCATTTTGGCCGGACTGGATGAAGTCATCTCCACCATCCAAATGGGGATTCAAATCTTCAAGGGCTGGGCCGAGAAAAACCGCGAAGACATTGATAAATTCGCCGTTTTCCCAACCGGCTATCTTGGCCTGGTCAAACCCGGTAACACCCTCGAATTGTACGATGGAGATGTCCGCCTGATTGATGCGAGTGGAAAACAATTGGAGTTATTTGACGGCCGTAAGTATCTGGATTACATCGCCGAACACGTCGAATCGTGGTCTTACTTGAAATTCCCCTACTACAAGAAGATGGGCTACCCGGCCGGCGTGTACCGTGTAGGGCCATTAGGCCGACTAAACGCCAGTGATCGAATAGCCACCCCGCTGGCAGATGCCGAATTGCGCGAGTTCAAAACCCTCAACAACGGAAAACCGGTTGAAAACACCCTGTATTACCACTACGCCCGGCTGATCGAAGCCCTCTATGCCGCCGAGAATGTCCGGCTCTTATGTGAAGACCCGGATATCCTCAGCACCGACATCCTCAACACCCGCCAGAACTTCAAAGGCGAAGGGGTTGGTGTCATCGAAGCGCCGCGTGGGACCTTGTGGCATCATTATTGGGCAAAACCCAACGGCCAGCTCGAGCGGGTCAACATGATTGTAGCCACGGGCAACAATAACTGGGCAATGAGCCATGCCGTGGATAGCGTTGCCAAGACCTACATCAACGGTCAACAAATCCGCGAAGGCCTGCTTAACCGCGTAGAAGCCGCCGTGCGAGCCTATGATCCTTGCCTTTCCTGCTCCACTCACGCCGTCGGACAGATGCCCATCATGGTGGAGATGCTGGATCATCAAGGTAACCTCGTGAAGACCATCTCAAGGTAGTATGCAAACCGATTCAGCGTACCCTCCGCAGCAGGTTCCAGCACAAACTTCGCAGCCGGAACCTGCTGCTCAAAGAATCCTCTTACTGGGATACGGTAACCTCGACCGGCAGGACGATGGAATTGCCTGGCATATCCTCAGAAGAGTAGCCGAAAACCTGGATGCTCAATTACCAGCCGTACCTGAACAATACCAGTATGAAGTTTCTCCTACCATTACAATCGGTTTTGCACTTCATCTGATCCCTGAACATTCCGAATGGCTGAGTCAGGTGGAACGAGTACTCTTTCTGGATGCTCACACCGGTACCATCCCGCAGGAAATTTGCTTTACCCCCCTGAATGCCCGCTTTGAGCCATCACCGTTCACCCATCATTTGACCCCGGCGACCTGTCTGGCATTATGTGCCGCTTTGTACCAAAAAGTACCACAGGGTGCCTTATTGTCGGTGCGGGGCTATGAATTCAATTTCAGTCAATCTCTCTCGCCGGCTGCCAGCCAACTGCTTGAACCCGCAGTTAAACAGGTAATGGAATGGCTTGGTTGAACGTCAGGTCAAATTTGGTGACATGTTACCCACCTGAATGATGACGCAGGTCACTTTAATGAATATGGTGTTCGGTGTTACAAAAATAGATAACTACAAGACCGATTTATACCCCATGCAAACATCCAGCCTGATTGAAACTCTGCGGACAATTCCCTGGTTCCTGGATCTTAAACCCCAGCAAATTGAAGCGCTGGCTGGGATTTCCTCCATTGTACATTACAAAGAAGGCACAGCCATCTTTTGTGAAGGTGATCGAGTGGATAATATCTACATCATCCTCTCCGGCCAAATTGGCGTGGATATGGCTGTGCCTTCCCGTGGAATTGTGCGCATCACCACCGCTGAACCATTGGACATCATCGGCTGGTCCAAATTGACCCCGGTTGTGCGACAACGCACAGCCTCCACAATTGCCCTGAAGGATTCAACCCTGCTTGTCCTGAATGGAGATGAATTAAATCGGCTTTGCGAAGAAGACCCTCGCCTTGGATATGTCATTATGCGGCGAGTTGCCAATGTGGTTGCCAGTAACCTCCTCACGATTAAACTGCAATTGATGGACTTGATCCTTCAATCATCCAGCGAAACGGACGTTAAAACCAGGTAAGACAATATATTCAGGGGTTTTTACTCCGAATTCTCTTAATGGTAGAATAAAACATCATGCACGAGCTCGCCGTAACCGAATCCGTGTTGGAGATCGCTCTTCGCCACGCCGGTCAGGTCAATGCTGACCGGGTAACCGATATTTATCTGGTGATTGGAAGATTGTCCAGTATCGTGGATGATTCGGTGCAATTTTACTGGAACATCATCGCTGAAAATACACTTTGTCAGAATGCAAACCTGCATTTCAAACGTGTTCCAGCCCGCTTGAGATGCGTTGATTGTCAATTGGAATTCGAAGTTCAGGATTCTCTCTCTCCCTGCCCCCAATGCGGTGGCTATCACATAAATGTCATTGGCGGCGAGGAGTTTTATGTCGAATCAATCATTGTCGAAAAAGAAGGAGCAACTGTATGACTCCAACCCGTGTTCCGGTTGTCGAAAAAATTTTAGATGCAAACGATCAGGTTGCCCAGCAAAACCGGGCATTGTTTGACAATCATCGAACTTTTGCGATCAATGTTATGGCTTCACCCGGCGCCGGTAAAACCACCTTCATCCTCAAAACATTGGAAGGACTGTCTCCCAGATACCGTATGGCAGTCATCGAAGGGGATACCGCCCCCGTGACGATTGATGCCGATAAGATATCTGCTTTGGGTTTACCGGTTGTTCAAATTAACACTGGCGGAGATTGCCATTTGGACGCCGTGATGCTTCATGCGGGTTTACAATCCCTGCCATTGGATGGTGTTGATATCGTCCTAATCGAAAATGTTGGGAATCTGATCTGTCCGGCTGCTTTCAAATTAGGCTCACATCTCAATCTACTGGTTGCAAGCACGCCCGAAGGGGACGACAAACCATACAAATACCCGAATATGTACCGTGGAATTGATGTCTTGATCATCAATAAAATGGACCTGATCCCTTACATTGATTTCAACATGGCCTATTTCCAACAGGGAGTAGAAATACTCAACCCCGGCCTACGCACTTTTCCGGTTTCGGCAAAAACCGGCGAGGGAATGTCTGAATGGATTAACTGGCTGGATGAGGTAGTTCAACAACACCGTAAAAAATGAATGTGGAAGCCGTAGCCGTTCGAGTTTTGGTTCGTGGAATTGTCCAGGGGGTTGGTTTCCGCCCGTTTATTTACAGCCTTGCCCAAAAATACCACCTGAAAGGCTGGGTGCGCAATACTTCCGGCAATGTGGAAATTCATCTCGAAGGCACCTCCAACCATCTGGATCAATTCTTGTTCGAACTACAAAACCGGCTGCCGCCGCTCGCCCGCGTTGATTCGTTGCAAGTCATCAACACATTGCCTGAAAATCCGGATGATTTTCGAATTCTTTCCAGCCAAAGCGATCCCACTCAATTCCAGCCCATCTCACCGGATACTGCCATATGCGCCGACTGCCGCCGCGAATTATTTGATCCGGCAAACCGCCGGTTTCGATATCCATTTATCAACTGCACCAATTGCGGTCCGCGCTTCACAATCATTCAGAGTTTGCCTTATGACCGGCCAAATACCACCATGGCCGGCTTTGAAATGTGTGATACCTGCCGGGAAGAATACCAAAACCCGCAAGACCGCCGTTTTCACGCCCAGCCGATTGCCTGCCCCGAGTGCGGCCCGCAGGTTTGGTTTGAAGTTGAGGGTCGGCCAACGGCTTGTAAAGAAGCTGCCATTCAAACTGCCCGGGAGTGGATTAAGCAAGGGAAAATCCTTGCCATCAAAGGACTGGGAGGATTTCATCTTGCCTGCGATGCCACCAATCCACAAGCCGTTCAAACGCTGCGCGAACGCAAACAGCGTAGCGATAAGCCTTTTGCCCTGATGGCTTTCGATACAAAAACAATCGAAGAGTACTGTCTGGTCAGCCCACAGGAAAAGGAATGGCTTGAGTCCCGTTTTGCACCGATTGTTCTCCTTCAACCCCGTCAACCTGAAGGTTTAGCCGCTAATGTCGCCCCTCGCCAACGGCGATTGGGTTTCATGCTGGCCTATACTCCCCTGCACCTTTTATTGACCGAGCCGGAAGAAGGTTACCCGTCCGTTTTAGTGATGACGAGCGGTAACCTCAGCGATGAGCCGATTGCGTACCGCGATGATCAGGCCCGCCGTCAACTGGCTTCACTGGCGGATGCCTTTCTGTTCCACAACCGGGAAATTCACATGCGGGTGGATGATTCGGTGGTTCAATCCCATCGTTCAAAATTGTATTTTATTCGCCGTTCTCGCGGCTTTGCACCCGATGGGTTGATGATTAATCAGGATTTACCTCCAGTACTGGCAGTTGGTGCTGAGTTAAAGAACGCTTTTTGCCTTACCCGCGGTCAATATGCCTTCCTCAGTCACTACATCGGAGATATGGAAAATTACGAAACATTCCAATCTTTTGAAGAAGGCATTTCACATTACGAGCGTGTGTTCCAAATCAAGCCTCAGGCGATTGCCAGTGACCTGCATCCGGACTATCTGGCAACGCGCTACGCCATTCAACGCGCCAGAGACCAAAACCTTCCCCTTGTTCAAGTTCAACATCATCATGCTCACTTAGTCTCCTGTCTGGGAGATAACCAATTCCCCGCCGAGCAGCAAGCGATTGGCGTGATTCTGGATGGTACCGGTTATGGAAGCGACGGCGCAATTTGGGGCGGTGAGTTTTTACTGGGCAACCGCGCCGGCTTTCAGCGATGGATGCACCTTAAATACGTTCCTCTGCCGGGAGGCGACGCGGCCACTCGCAGGGTCAGCCGAATTGCCCTGGCACACCTCTGGTCAGCCGGTTTGGATTGGGAAGCAGACCTGCCGCCTGTCGAAGCGCTCTGCGAGGAGGAAAGAACCATCCTGCGTACCCAGTTAGAACACCGGATAAACACCCCCCTGACCTCCAGCATGGGACGACTGTTTGATGCTGTGGCTGGCTTGTTGGGCATCCGTGATCGAATTACTTACGAAGGACAGGCCGCCATTGAACTGGAAAATCTGGCGGATGAGCACGAGACAGGAATTTATCCATTTTCAATCAACAAGGATGAAATTGACCCGTCCATGCTTTGGGAAGCCATTCTGGCAGACTGGAGAAATGGTCTCTCACTGGCGGTGATTGCCGGTCGGTTTCATAACACGGTTGCCCAGATCATCCTCGATGCCGTCCAATCCATCCGTGAGATCAGTGGCGTTAACATAGTCGCATTGTCCGGCGGAGTGTGGCAAAACTCGTTACTTCTGAAGAAAACCATACCTCTTCTGGAAAAATCATCCTTTGAAGTCCTCACCCATCAGCGTGTTCCTGCCAATGATGGTGGAATTGCGCTTGGGCAGGCCTTAGTTGCTGCAGATCAACTTCATTCCTCTTCTTTCGTTCAGGAAGGATCGTAAAATGTGTCTTGGAATTCCCGGTAAAATTGTCGAATTATATCAACAGGCTGGCTTACGCATGGCAAAAATTGATTTTGGCGGTGTGCTTCGGGAAGCCTGTGTGGAAACGCTGCCCGAAGCCAAAGTCGGTGATTACGCCATCATCCATGCCGGGTTCGCGCTCAATCTTTTAGATGAGCAGGAAGCCCTCGAAACCCTCCAACTACTCCGCGATGCCGGCGTGCTCGATGAAGAATTGAATCCATCCTCCCAGACATAGGAACGAATCCAATGGACTTAAGTTTACTCAACCAGACTCTGCGGGATGAACGCCAGGTCAAGGCCGAAATTGAAAAAATCCGCCGCCGATTGACCCGCAGCTGGGTTCTGATGGAAATTTGCGGCGGCCAGACCCACGCAATTATGCAATCCGGGCTGGATCAACTTCTCCCCCCGGAAATTGAACTGGTCCACGGCCCCGGCTGTCCCGTTTGTGTGACTCCGCTGGAATTGATTGACAAGGCTTTGGCAATCGCTGCCCGCCCGGAAGTGATTTTCTGCTCCTTTGGGGATATGCTGCGCGTACCGGGCTCCAATCAGGATCTCTTTTCGCTGCGTGCCGGCGGGGCTGATGTGCGGGTCGTTTATTCACCATTGGACGCCGTAAAAATTGCCCAACAAAATCCGGAGCGGCAGGTGGTCTTCTTTGCCATTGGGTTTGAGACAACCGCTCCACCTAATGCAATGAGTGTGTTACAAGCCAAAGCTCTCGGCTTGAAGAACTACTCCGTGCTTGTCTCTCAGGTGTTGGTACCCCCTGCAATGCACGCCATCTTGTCCTCCCCACACAACCGCGTACAGGGCTTTCTTCTTGCCGGGCATGTTTGCACAGTCATGGGATATCAGGACTATCTGCCGATTGCAGATCAGTACCGTGTGCCGATGGCTGTTACCGGTTTCGAGCCCCTGGATCTGGTTCGGGGCATTTATTCGGTTGTAAAAATGCTGGAACAGAACGAGGTGAGGGTCGAAAACGCCTACGCCCGCGTAGTCAAACCCGAAGGCAATCTGGCTGCTCAGGCCATCATCCAAAAAGTGTTTCAGCCGGTTGATCGCAACTGGCGCGGGATCGGCCGCATCCCGCTCAGTGGATGGGGTCTACGGCCTGAATTTTCAGAATTTGACGCCGAGCTTCGTTTTGATGTCGGAAACATTCAAACCAGCGAATCACCTCTGTGCATTGCCGGGCAAATCCTACAAGGTCTTAAGAAACCTTTCGACTGCCCCGCATTTGCCGATCCATGCACCCCGCAAAACCCGCTGGGAGCACCGATGGTTTCCGCTGAAGGGGCATGTTCTGCCTATTACCGCTTTGCCCGTAGTTCGGCATCCATGAAAGGATAACGACCATGTCCGAGGCTTCCTTTCCCTCCATGGAAGGGCCGGTTTGTCCCCTTCCGCTGAAGCATGATGACCAGATCATTTTAGGACATGGCAGCGGTGGACGCCTGACCCACGATTTAATCAAAAATATATTTTTACCCTACCTAAGCAGCCCTCCTCTCCTGAGCGGAGATGATTTCGCCCGCCTGACGAGACCGAACGGCGAGGTGGTCGTTTCTACCGATTGTCATATCGTCAGCCCGCTTTTCTTTCCCGGCGGCGACATCGGCAGATTGGCGGTATGTGGTACGGTTAACGACATTGCAGTCTCCGGCGCGCAACCTCTGTATCTGACCGCCGGTTTTATTCTAGAAGAGGGCTTACCGGTTCAAACGCTCGTACGGATTTTAGAATCCATGCACATTGCAGCCCAGGAAGCCAGCATCCAAATTGTTGCGGGGGATACCAAAGTGGTGGAAAAAGGCAAAGCAGACGGGCTCTTCATCACCACAACCGGCTTTGGCTTTTTACCCGAAGGCAGAACCATCAATGGCAGTCAGGCTCAGCCCGGTGATGTGATCCTCGTATCCGGCAGCATGGGCGATCACGGTATTGCCGTCCTGGCAGAACGGGGTGAATTGGGATTTTCCGCCGAAATTCAGTCGGATGTCGCCCCGCTAAACGGTCTGATTCAGGATCTTTTAGCAGCTGCGCCGCATACCCACGTTTTGCGCGATCCCACCCGCGGTGGTCTGGCAACCACCCTCAATGAAATTGCAGCACAGAGTCAGGTTGGAATGCTGCTCTACGAAAACACCATTCCGATCAATCCTGCCGTTCAGGCCGCCTGCGAGATGCTGGGATTTGACCCTCTCTACATTGCCAATGAGGGTAAGATTATCGCCATCGTTCCTCCCGATGAAGCCGAGGCTGCCCTAGAGGCGATGCACCGCCACCCCTATGGAAAATCCGCAGCTCGCATTGGGGAAGTTACCCGTAACGATGCCGGGCGAGTTCTACTCAAAACCAGGATTGGGGCTACCCGCATCCTTGACATGCTGGCTGGTGAAATCCTGCCTCGTATTTGCTAAAAGATTTAGCGATATTGGAACTTGCCAAAGTTCCATTCAACCTGAAAATCCGGGTTCCAGGCGTTAAAAATTCTCTGGCTCAGGCGCGCCATCAGCATATTGGCGGGTTCAAATAACAATTGCTGCGGGTCATACAGGAAAATGACCAGCACATAATCCGTCTGTGGGCCAAAGACAATGCCAGCATCACTGATGGTGTGCAAGAGACCATCACTCTCTTCGCTCCAACCGTGTTTATGCGCAAAAGGGATACCCTCCGGTAAACCGGCTTGCCCCAACACACCAATTCGATTGCGCTTCATCATCTCTAACAAAAACGCACATTTCTCGGATGTAAGTTGACCGTTGGAGATTTCCACCAGTACCCCTTGATTTGATTCGGCACAGGAGTAAATCGCCCGCAGCATCTGTCCCATATCTCCGGCCGTGGTTTGATTGTACACATCCGGATTCAGGTTGATATCCACACGTTGATTGGCAGGGGTTTCAAATCGCCGCAAGAGCGGAGCTCCAAGGTAGAAATAACCCGCCAGAAAGGTATTACGAAAACCGGCGTTTTGTAAAAATTCGGTCACTTTCAGCGGAGCCAGTGTCGAACCAAGGTAAGTTTCCATCATTTGATCCGCTGGTGGATTTTCCGAGTAAACCATCATTCTTTCCGCCATCCGGATGAATTCATCTGGGAACGGGGGCTCAATTTGCATCAAAGCGGTCAGTAAAATGGGAATCTTGATGGTGGAGGCGGCTGAAAAGGCAATCTCCGCCGATACTTCCTGACCATCAGCAACGGCAAAATGCACAACTTGTTGTTCGGTCAAGTGGTAAGCAAATATTTCGGCAATTCCATTGAAATTGGCTTCCTTCAACTCGTTGATGAGCACTGCCTTGAGGAGGTTAGATCCCACTTGACTGGCGGGCTCATGCTTGACAACCAGTTCAATCTTTCGATTGAACGGATCGCGTAACACACCCTGAAAACGAGCCACCGATGCCTCCACGTCTAAATGTCTGCCTGAGACACCCGTCGAAAAACGACTGCTGCCCGGAAGAGGGAGAGGTGGAATGGAAGATATGTCGTATCGGCTGGCAATCTCGTCTTGCAGGTATGCCCTGAGTTGAGTTTCATCCAGCGAAAATTCAATCGGTAAAACCTTGGGCTGCTGCGGCTTGTTCCAGAGGTATGCCCAAAAAGAAAATGCGGAACTGTTTGATTGGAAGTTTTCCAAATTGTCGGGCAAATCTACCCGAAAACCCAGCCTCTCGGCCGATGCCTGAATCCTCTCGTTTTGGTAGTTCAATTCAATTGGGCTGAGATAAATCGCCAGAACGCGTTGGCGGGCTTGTTCTACCGTTAACCCGCCAACATTTACCACTCCCCACTGGCTGTTTGCCGGTAAGATGTCTTGAATTTGGCGGAGTTGCTGTTCGGCAAGCAAGACCAACCCGCCAGCAGCAAGGATGAAAAGAAGGGAAACCACCCGAAGAAATGGGATCCAGCGATGATGTTTCACTCTGTTTTAACGATAACAATCAATCGAAACAGCCATAATTGGATCAATCAATGCTGGCCCTTCCACGGTCTTGATTTCAAGAATTGGGGTCACGTAAGAATAGCGCGCGGATAGTCCTTCTGGAACAAACACCCGAACTCCCTTAATATCGGTGTAAATCCAATTCTTTCCATCAAAGTGCCAGTGATCGGCTTTTCCCCCGAACAAGGCTGCGGCTCCCTGTTGAGTGGGCGGACAGCCATAAGAACGCCCCTGCCGTGCATATTGCGTAACCGTTGGAGGAGGTGGAATCAACTCTACCTTTTCCCCACTGATCAGGCCATTTACCGCCAGCAGGACACGATCAAATACACCGGTGGGATAGATCAGCAATACAACCACAACCAGCCCCATTATCAAGGCAATCAATGTCAAAATCCTTTCAAGGGATTTCGTGCGGACTGGTTCCTCAATGATTTCCACGATTCGATCAATCTGAATGGGATTCAGGCGTGGGTCTTTTTCCAGAATTTGACGTATTTCTCCTCGTGAATTTCCCAATTCAAGTAGTTTTCTGGCCTGCTTAACCGCCCGCTCAGGCGGTTCCGTTGAGGCTTCATGACCACCCCAATCATCCTTCATCAGATTGGTTCGACTGACAGGCTTGCCCGACCCGGTGACTGCAATCATCGCCGGCAAGTTCAAGCCCTCATTCTCAATCTTCGCTTTGATTTTTTCACGCAATGTTCCAAAGGGCATCCAAATCCCATACAAATCAACCCCTAACCCTTGCGGGTACTGAATCAGTCGAATTGAATCCCCGCTTTCAGAAACTTCAAATTCCGTGCCGCAAATCGTACAGTGAAGTAAATCGGGTACGCCCGCTTCACGAATAACCTCCAACCCTAAATGATCACAAACCGGACAATTCAAGCTTTTTGCCCAAAAGCCGAGAACAGACTGCATCGGGCGGATTTTTTCCATGGTTTAATTATACTGATTTGTATGTTTTCTTGACAATCCATTTAACTCCTTTATACTTATGTCATATTAAAACAGGAGCCTTGAGCATGAAATACGATTATCAGGAAACCACCAAAGATTTACTCAAAAGGATTGATATTCACTCAAAATTTGGCAGCCGCAATATTGATCAATGGATGCTCGAAATTTTGCCTCTCCAAAAGGGTCAAAAAATTCTGGATGTCGGCTGCGGCGCAGGCAAACAGTGCTTCTCATATTATGATCATCTGAATGGAGAAGCCGACATTCTGGGTGTGGATGTTAATCAGGAATTGTTGGATGAGGCAAAAGCCGAAAACCAACGCCGCAATGCCAACATTCAATTCAAAGAACTCGATTTCAACAAGCCGTTCGATCTCCCCGAAAACACCTACGACCTGCTTTCATGCTGTTTTGCAATTTATTACGCAGACGATATCCCCTTCACCATTCGGGAAATGCACCGCGTTTTGAAGCCCGGTGGGGTACTCTTCACTTCCGGGCCAATGCCGGAAAACAAACAGTTGTTTTACGATATTATCCGGGAAGCCACTCAACAACCCATTCCACCCATGCCCGGCAGCTCTCGCTACGCCAGTGAGATTTACTCAACCATCAAGAATACCTTTTCAAAAACCGAATTGCACATCTTTGAAAATCCTTTGACCTTTGAAACGGTTGAACCGTTCATTGAGTACACCCGCGCCTCACTCTCTGAAGACCGCCGTTTGTGGAAATCCTTCTTCCAGGATAAGGAAGACTTCAACCGCATCATGACCCAAATTGAAGAAACCGCCACCCGCCGATTGGAAAAAGACGGAAAATTGGTCATGACCAAAGTGGTCGGCGGTATTCTGGCAACCAAGTAACCTATGGGACAGGATTTGATTTTCTACGGGCGACGAGTTTTGTTCCTCGGCGCTCACCCGGATGACATCGAAATTGGCTGCGGGGCTTTGCTGGCGCAGATTGTGGATAAAACCGATATCCTCTGTGTTACCCTTTCAGATAACCAGAAAAATCCTGAACTGAAAAATCTGGTTGAGGAACATTATCACTCGATGGCTGTTTTGGGCGTACCGGCGGAAAAAGCCATCCTCGGGCAGTTTGAAACCCGCCGTTTTCCCCATTACCGTCAGGAAATTTTGGAATACCTGATCCAGATCAACCGTTCCTTCAAACCGGATTTGATTTTCGTTCACACCAAAGCGGACATCCACCAGGACCATGCTACCCTTACAGAAGAAGCCCTGCGGGCGTTTCGAGGAACGACAGTCTTGGGTTTTGATGTCATCCGCAGCAGCTACGGTTTTTTCCCGAGTTTTCTGGTGGAAGTGAGCGAATCGGCGGTCACAAAGAAAATTGAAGCCCTCCAACAGTATAAAACCTATCAAAATCGCTACTACTTTGACCCCGACATCACCCGTTCGACTCTCATTCGCAATGGTGCCATCTGCGAACGGCCCTACGCCGAAGGGTTCGATATCCTCCGGGTTGTGGGGACTTTCGCCAGCCCAATCAATAATGGCACATAATCACATCTAAAGAGGAAGCCCCGCTGTAGCAAAGCGGGGCTTCTTTTTCTTATCCGGATTAGTCCGGCACACCAACCTCAATGTCATTTTCGGTCACCCGAACGGGATAGGTGGGAATATCCACCACTGCCGGCAGGGAAAGCACCTTGCCATTCCGCACATCAAAACGCGCCCCGTGACGCGGACAGATAATCTGATGTCCGTCTAATTCACCATCACCCAAAGGACCGTCATCATGGGTGCAAACATCCCCAATGGCAAAGTACTTTCCGGCAATATTGAATACCACAATGGAAACATCCCCAATTTCGACAAAAAGACGTTCCCCCGGCGGCAAATCTTCCACTTTTGCAACGGTGTAGAAAGAATAATCCGTCAAATCAATCGGCTCGGACATACGCTCTCACTCCTCAACAAGACTATCACTGGCTTCCCCCAGTCCATATACCCCGGCTTTGACCACTTTAAGCGGAAGTAAGGCACATTTCAGACGGACAGGCCCCAGTTCAATCCCCAATAAATCCAGAACATCCTGTTTATTTAATTGTTTGACTTCGTCCAGAGTTTTACCGATGATGCTTTCCAAAAGCAAATCAGCCGAAGCCTGAGAAATGGCGCAACCATGACCGCTGAAGGCAGCCTCAACAACCCGCGAGTTTTCATCTACACGCAAATCAATGCGAATATGATCACCACATAAGGGATTTTCATCTTCAAAAGAAATATCATGCGGTTCAAGTACACCCCGAAAGAGAGGCTCTTTATACCGCTCAATAATAATTTCGCGATAAAGATCATCCATTAGGGTTTGCCTTTCAGCCAAAAATCTTCTTTACTTTTGCAAGTCCGCGCACCAGTTGATCCACTTCCTGGCGGGTATTGTAAAGATAAAAACTTGCCCGTGTCGTCGCTGGTAATCCAAATTTTTCGTGAAGCGGCATGGCGCAATGATGACCGGCCCGAACCGCAATACCCTGACTATCCAAAATTTGGGATACATCGTGGGGATGCACCCCGCGCATCGTAAATGATGCGACTGCCCCTTTCTGATCAGCAGACGGGCCGTATAGGGTCAAGCCTTCAATTTCATTCAAGGCTTCCAGTGCATAGGAAATCAGATCATGCTCATGAGCCGCCACACGTTCCATGCCAATCCGGTTCAGGTAATCTATGGCTGCACCAAAGCCAATCGCTTCTGCAATGGCTGGTGTGCCGGCTTCGAATTTATGGGGCAAATCATTGGGGCTGAATCTACGCAAATGAACTTTTTTGATCATATCCCCGCCCCCTAAAAATGGTGGCATGGATTCCAACAATTCCTCTTTACCAAAAAGTACACCAATGCCGGTCGGCCCGAGCATCTTATGTGCTGAAAATGCCAGAAAATCCACATCTAAATCCTGCACGTTGACTGGAAGGTGCGGCACCGATTGCGCACCGTCCACCACTACCACAGCCCCGGCTTGATGAGCCAGTCGGGTCATTTCTTTGATCGGGTTAATCGTGCCCAGCACATTGGACATCTGGGTCATTGCGACAATTTTTGGTTTATGACTCAACAGCCGCTCAAACTCCTGCAAGTCCAGCAATCCTGCCTGTGTTACCGGAACAAAATCCAGCAATAATTCTTTTTCCTGCGCCAGAATTTGCCACGGGACCAGGTTTGAGTGATGCTCCATCTCAGTCAGCAAGACCCGGTCACCGCGTTGCAGGAACTTACGCCCCCAACTGAACGTCACCAGATTGATTGCCTCGGTGGTATTTCGAACAAAGATGATCTCTCGGCTTTTGCGCGCGCCGATAAATCCGGCAATTTTTTCGCGAGCCGCTTCATACTGAGCGGTGGCTTCTTCCGCAAGGGTATGCACCCCGCGGTGGATATTGGCATTACTTCTCTCATAGTATTCGCTCATCGCCCGGATAACCGCCAGCGGCTTTTGTGAGGTAGCCGTCGAGTCCAAATAGACAAGCGGAACGCCTGGTGCAACTTCGCGTTTGAGGATTGGAAAATCCTCCCGTATTTGGATCACATCCAACCGCTCAGTTATTGTGGTGTTCATTCAAATCCTCATTCAGCCCAATAAGTTTTTCCGTTAATCCTGATTTGCCATCTCCGCTCGAGAGCCTTTTTTGGCGGGGAAGCGGATGTGAGGTGAATTTTGAGGGTACCAGAGGATATGGTCGGGTACCATCCAGCCATCGGTTAAGAAAACGTTGGTACGGAATTGTACAGCGACCATTTTTGGGTCAACCTGAACCACAATCCCTTTTAACCAACCGCGTACGCGTTGCCCCCCTTTTTCATGGTCACAATAGACCTCAACCGTATCCCCTACCTCGAAGGTTGTTTCCGGTTCCGGTGGGTTTATAAAAGGAACTCCAGCCATACCTTGCTCCATCTTAAGATTTTTTTTCAATCGGTTAATTTTATCACAAAGCCTTGGGCCTGTTGGACACCCATTCAGACAGGTGTACCCTTTCCGGTGATTAACCGGAAAGGGTAACCGTTTTTTCGAATGATTTTAGAAAACTCAGCCGTGGTAGACTTCCATCTTTCGAGTGATAGCCTCTTGGAAGCGCTCTCGTACTCCTTCAAAGGGAATGCGCTGCATGATTGGGTCAAAGAAACCTTCCACAATCAAACGCTCGGCCTCTACTTTGGGAATTCCTCTCGCCCTCAGGTAGAACACCTGATCGGGATCAATTTTTCCAACGGTTGCCCCATGAGTGCAGCGTACATCATCCGCCAGAATTTCCAGACCCGGAATCGAATCGGCCCGTGCATCCCGGCTGAGCACCAGATTCCGGTTTGCCTGATAACCATCCGTCTTCATTGCACCCGGAGCCACATAAATCATGCCTTGCCAGACCACCCGACTGCGGTCAATCAACGCCCCTTTGAAGAGTAAATCGCTGGTGGTATTCGGTGCCAGATGATTTTGTTGAGAATCGTAATCCAGATGCTGCTGTCCATCTGTGAAATAAAAACCGGACATGCGCCCGCTGGCACCGCGTCCAATCAGGTCCAAATCGGCAAAATTCTTGGTTAACTGGCCGCCCATTGCGCCAAAGATCCAGTCCAGATTGCCATCGGCATCCACTTGTGAACGCTCGTGGGTGAAATTCCACACATTTTCACCCCAGGATTGCAATTCGACAAAACGCAGATTGGCACCTGCACCGACATGCACTTCCACCAGACCGACATGCAGGGTTTGACCGGCCTCGGTCGGCGAAGCATACTCATGCACATAAGTGGCCCGCGCTCCTTCTTCCAGCCATACGATAATATGGGAGATGTGTGCTAAATGAACACCCGGCCCCCATAAAAGGCTATGAAGGGGCTGATCAATTTCCACATTACGGGGGATGTAAAGCAGTACACCAGTATCCGCCAGAGCGGCAGCAAGGGCTGCAAACTTACCTTCGGTGGGTTTGACCACTTTGTTCAACACTTTTTCCAGAATTTGCGGATACTTTTCTTCGGCTGTCCGCAAATCGGTAAAGACCACCCCTTTTTGAGCCAGCTCGGTAGAAAGGTTAACTTGCGAACCGCCGGGCATTAAAATGATTTGCCCGCCATGCTCCCCATCCGCAATGGGTCGCATTAATTCTTCCGGCAAGGGTGCTAAATCCAGGTAAGCTTCATTTTGCGGCAGGCGGAAAAGATCGGCTTCCAGACCGCGCAGGTCAGTCCGTCGCCACGCCTCTTCTTTGACCGTTGGCATGGGTAGCGATTGATAGGTTTGCCATGCCTGCAGGCGGTAATTACGGATGAATTCGCTCATACCTGCCGAGCGAACCATCTCCTGGCGGAATGCAAACTCTTTAACGGCGGCTTCATCTCGCCGCCGGGCACGGGTAACGATTTTCGGTGTTTCTTTGGTCATAGGTCTATTCAATCCTCTTTTCGTTGATATTACATGTCAACATTACCCGCATCACCCAATCGAACCTTCCATCTGCAACTGGATCAACCGGTTCATTTCCACAGCATATTCCATGGGCAGTTCTTTGACCAGTGGTTCAATGAAGCCCGAAACGACCATGGTGGTAGCTTCTTCTTCACTCAATCCGCGGCTCATCAGGTAGAATAACTGCTCTTCTCCGACTTTGGATACGGATGCTTCGTGACCAATGGTTACATCCTGCTCGTCAATTTCGATGTAGGGGTAAGTATCCGAGCGAGATTGTGGATCCAGCAGCAATGCGTCACACACAACATTAGAACGGACATCTTCTGCCCCTTTGTAAACCTTCAACAAGCCGCGGTAAGAAGCCCGTCCGCCGCCTTTGCTGATGGATTTGGAGGTGATTTTACTGCTGGTATGCGGCGCAAAGTGAATCACCTTACCGCCGGCATCCTGCCACTGACCTGGCCCGGCAAATGCCATGGACAGGATTTCACCATGCGCCCCAGGCCCCATCAAGTAGCAGGATGGGTACTTCATCGTCACCTTCGAGCCGAGGTTGCAGTCCACCCACTCCATGGTGCCTTCTTCTTCCACAATTGCCCGTTGAGTGACCAGATTATAGACATTGGTTGACCAGTTTTGAATGGTGGTGTAGCGCACGCGCGCACCTTTTTTGACAATGATTTCGATCACACCACTGTGGAACGAATCGGTCGTATACTGCGGCGCTGTACAGCCTTCGACATAATGCACCTGAGCACCTTCGTCAGCGATGATCAGGGTTCGTTCAAACTGACCGATATTGGCAATATTCAGACGGAAATAAGCCTGGAGGGGTAAATCCACCTTAACCCCCTTGGGCACATAAACAAACGACCCGCCTGACCAAACTGCACTGTTGAGGGCAGCAAACTTGTTATCCTCAATCGGGATGACCGTACCAAAATATTGCTTAAACAAATCGGGATGTTGACGAAGCCCATCTTCAATGCTCAGGAAGATCACCCCTTGTTTTTCGAGGTGTTCCTGAATGCTATGATAGACCATTTCCGATTCATACTGAGCACCAACCCCGGCGAGGAACTTTTGCTCAGCCTCAGGAATACCCAGCCGATCAAAAGTTTGCTTGATCGTCTGGGGAACCTCATCCCATGAACGCCCGGCCATTTCTGCTGGTTTTACATAATAAACAATCTCATCCAGATTCAGATTGGAAAGATCTGCGCCCCAAGTCGGGATCGGGCGTTGCAAAAAATGATTGAGCGCTTTGAGACGGAACTGGAGCATCCACTCCGGCTCGCCCTTCATTGCCGAAATTTGACGGACAACCTCTTCATCCAGTCCCTTGCGCGTTTTGAAAACGGATACATCCGGGTCTTGAAACCCGTAGCGATATTCCCCTAATTGCTCCAAAAAGTCCGTTTGCGGATCCACACTCATTTCAGCCTCCTGTTTGCCAGTAAAAAAGACCTAATTCTCAATCAGGCTGGGGTGCCGTTATCTACTTTTTCACGCACCCAGTCATAACCATGTTCTTCAAGGTGCAAAGCAAGATCAGCATCACCAGTCTCGACGATTCGACCATCCATCATTACATGCACCACATCCGGGCGGATGTAATTCAAGATACGTTGATAATGGGTAATCACCAGAACGCCCAAATTTTCACCGCGCAGAGCATTTACGCCTTCCGCCACAATTCGCAGTGCGTCAATATCCAGGCCGGAGTCAGTTTCGTCCAGAATGGCAATTTCTGGTTGCAACACAGCCATCTGTAAAATTTCTGCTCGCTTCTTTTCGCCACCCGAAAAGCCGTCATTCAAATAGCGCCCGGCAAAGGACGGGTCAACTTTCAACAGTTCCATTTTAGCTTTAAGTAACTTGCGGAATTCCGGAATCGGGATACCCTTGTCTTCCGGGTTCTGAGCCCGCCGGCGAGCGTTGACGGCAGTACGCAGAAAATTCGCAACCGTTACCCCGGGAATAGCAACCGGATATTGAAATGCGAGGAAAATACCCAGCCTTGAACGTTCATCCGGCTCCAATTCCAAGATGTTCTGTCCCTTAAAAATGACTTCCCCGTCTGTCACCTCATAGGCCGGATGTCCCATCAATGTATAAGCCAGCGTTGATTTTCCGGTGCCGTTTGGCCCCATGATTGCATGCACCTCACCCTTCGGCAGGGTCAGATTGACACCTTTTAAAATTTCTTTACCTTCGATGCTCACTCTCAGGTTACGAATGATTAGTTCGTCGCTCATTTCAGGGTTGCTCCTTCAAATTTTTGTTTAAGTATAATGATCGTTGAATTTATTTCAATATCATTATAAAAATCTTGTATAATCCAAACACCAGACGGATTATAGCACAAAGCCGGATTAGGGTCAATATTTATCATAAATTTCTTATATATTGACAATTTTATCCGCCCTTGTTATACTTCCAAACAAAGAAGGTCTGTTGTTTTTATGGCAACCTACAGGTAAAGAATGGAAGTTAAAAGTACTCGAGATAAAATTTTGCATACCCTGCTGAACAATCCACGCTCCACAATCAACGAGCTGGCAGAAGCGGTGGGGATTAATGCCATCTCCGTTCGCCACCACTTAAACAGTATGCTTGCGGATGGATTGGTTGCTTCGGAAGAGGAACGCCATGGCGTTGGCCGGCCTCGTTTGGTGTATTTTCTGACCGAGCGTGGCTTGGAAAAATTTCCCACCCGTTATTTCCGGCTTGCCAACCGCTTGCTGGGCAGGCTGAAAGAAACTTTGCCGGCTTCGGCGGTGGAAACGATTTTTGCAGAAATGGCGCGCGACCTGGCTGAAGATCATCTGCGCGCTACCCAGAATATGACCCTGGAAGAAAAACTGGATTTTCTGAAAAAGCTCCTCAGTGACGAGGGTTTTATCATCGAGTGGGAACAAATCGGCGATTCTTACCATATCCACGAAATCACATGTCCCTATTTCCATGTGACCCAGGCCCACCCGGAAGTGTGTACGGTGGACCAGACCCTGATTTCCACCGTCCTCTCTCTCCCGGCCCATAAAATTCAGTGTGTGCTCAGTGGCGATCATCATTGTACCTATATCATCCCTCTGGAAAAGGCTGGAACTCAAAACCATGAATGAAGAATTTGGAACCCCCGGAACCAACCGTCCGGTATGGGACGCGGAAGCAACCCATCCCGAATTGTGTCAAAAATTGCGGGATGCTCTCAATCAAGTAATGGATCCTGAAATTGGGCTGAGTGTCATTCAATTGGGTCTGATTCGCAATTTTCAGGTGCTGGAAGATCAGGCCCGAATTAAGATGATTCTGACCACCCCCTTTTGTCCTTATGGCCCTGCACTGATTGACATGACCCGCGTTAAAGCCGAAGAAGGACTCGAAATGCCCGTCTCGATTGAATTGGGCATGGAAGTTTGGGATTTTTCAATGATGGAAGAGGGCGTGGATTTAGGTTGGGGATTGTACTAATCCCGCCGACCACCCAGTGCCCTCAATTCCTCTTTGTCGGGCTTGAATAGACCGGTCAACTGCATTGCCAGGCTCATATTGCCGGTCATTTTAATTTTGCCCAACAGATAGGCTCGCATGGCGTCCAATCGGCCGCTGAAAATATCCAAAACCACAGCTGCCTCGCCCGAGAGGACAAGATCGAGAGGTTCGATTTTTTCGGTATACACCCGGCAGGTTTGACTTTCAATTACCACCGTCCAATAACCACCCCCCTCACCTGAAAGATCGAATCCGATTCGCGCGCTAATTCCTTGAGCCTGTTCGGGTATAAAATACTTTGGTAATAAGTCCATTAATTTTTGAATTGAAACGGTTGTCATTCTTTACATTCTCCATTTTTGAACGATTGTATCATTATTGATTGTTGAGACGCCCATTCAGACCAGATTTGCTTTTTTCTGATTGATCCCCAGACTGAGATTATTGGCTGTTCATCCAAAGTATGTACAATCTTTGTAAACCCGCCTGATGACAGAATTGGGATATTTGGTATACTCAAATTACTTTAAACGCCTGATTATGACTTAAATGGATAGTAATCCTTCACCCCTCACCCATCGCAAGGCCGACCACATCCGGATTAATCTGGAGGAGGATGTTGCCTCAAGCCGTACAACCGGGCTGGAACGTTATTATTTCCTCAACGAAGCCCTGCCCGATTTCAATTTAGCCGAGGTGGATACCAGCCTGACCCTGTTCGGGAAATCGCTTCGCGCTCCACTTCTGATTTCTTCCATGACCGGAGGCACCGCTCACGCTGGTCAAATCAACTTGCGGCTGGCTGAAGCAGCTCAGGAAAAAGGGATTGCTCTGGGGCTGGGTTCTCAGCGCGCTGCTCTGGAACATCCCGAACAGCAGGTTACTTTTCAGGTTCGCTCTGTCGCACCGGATATCCTCTTGTTCGCCAATCTTGGCGCGGTTCAATTGAATTATGGTTACGGAGTTGATCACTGCCTGCGCGCTGTTGAGATGGCTCAGGCGGATGCACTTTTCCTTCACCTGAATCCCCTCCAGGAAGCACTCCAACCGGAGGGAGACACCAATTTTTCCGGTTTGCTAAACAAGATCGAAGCCGTATGTAAAGCCCTGCCCGTACCCGTCATTGCCAAAGAAGTCGGTTGGGGTATTTCCGCAGAAACCGCTCGCCGGCTGGTTTCTGCCGGCGTTGCAGCCATTGATGTGGCCGGTGCGGGCGGTACATCATGGTCACAAGTTGAAATGTACCGCATGAATGATCCTTCGTTGGCTCGCATCGCCGCTGCTTTTCGCCACTGGGGCATTCCCACCGCCGAGGCTGTTCGTCAGGTGCATCAGGTCTTGCCAGGAATTCCCGTATTTGCTTCGGGCGGCTTGCGCAACGGTCTGGATGTTGCCAAATGTCTTGCCCTCGGCGCCACACTCGGCGGCATGGCCGGGCCATTTTTAAAAGCTGCGGTCGTTTCTGCCGAGGAAGTTGCATCCACGATAGATGAAGTGGTTAATACCCTGCGGATTGCAATGTTTGCCTGCGGGGCTAAAAATCTGACCGCTCTACGCTTGACTCCCCTCCAAGAGGTAAGATCTTGACCAGCCTTCAGCAATTCAACCGGCAAATGCAACCTGCCATTGACCAGACCATGCAGCGGGTTGTCCTTTCGCATCCCCTGATCCACCATTATCAAGGATTGAAGGAGATGCTCTCCTATCATCTTGGTTGGGATGCGGTTTCCAATCGCAGTGAGGTGCAGGGAAAACGCATTCGTCCGCTCTTGGTTCTGCTGACCTGTGCTGCCTGTAATGATCACCGCTGGGAGGTTGCTCTTCCGGCTGCTGCTGCCGTCGAATTGCTTCATAACTTTTCCTTGATCCACGATGACATTGAGGATCGCAGTCCGTTAAGGCGTGGCCGAGAAACCGTTTGGAAAAAATGGGGAGATGCTCTGGCGATCAACGCCGGTGATGCTCTCTTCAGTCTGGCTTTTCAAGCCATTTATCTGCTACAAGAGACCTGTCCAGAGAAAATTGTTCTTCAGTCTTTGCACATCATGAATAATACCTGTGTTCAATTGACTGGCGGTCAACATCTGGATATTTCTTACGAAAATGAACGTTATATCGGCCTGGACGATTACTGGAAAATGATCGAGGGCAAAACCGCAGCACTGATCAGCGCCTGCACCCGACTTGGTGCTTTGATTGGGGGTGCACCCGATCAGCAGCAGCACAATCTGAGCGAATTTGGCAGGTCATTAGGCATTGCCTTTCAGATTCAAGATGACTGGCTGGGCATTTGGGGCAACGCTGCTCAAACAGGTAAATCCACCGAAAGCGACTTACTGGCGGGTAAAAAATCCCTTCCCATCGTCTTTGCCCTTCAGAAAAGGGGTAAATTTGCTGAACGCTGGCTGTCCGGCCCCATTCAACCCGATGAAGTCGGGTATTTAGCCGGTTTGTTGATTGAAGAAGGCGCTCAACGTCATACGGAAGAACAGGCCGAAGTCTACACCCGTCAGGCGTTGCAATCACTCGAAAACGCAAACCTCACCAATGATGCCGGTGAGGCACTTCATGAACTGGCGCTGGCGCTGCTCAAACGCAGTTCTTAAACGAAAAAACCTACTTCAGGGAATACGTAACCCTGTGATTTTTTAACTGAGAGGAAGGAAGGAATAACATGGAAAAGCAACTCATCATCCCCGGCGAAGAGATTTATCAGGCCGCAGAACTCTTCAACGATGGCGGCATTGATTACGAAACGATCCGCCAAAATGTGGAAAGTATTCTCAAAGCCGTTGGGGAAAACCCTGAACGGGACGGATTGAAACGAACCCCAGAGCGGGTTGCACGGATGTACGAGGAACTTTTGGCAGGTTATCGTACTGACCCGGTAGCCCTGGTCAACGATGCTCTTTTTGAAGTGGACTACGATGAAATGGTCATCGTCCGCGATATCGAGTTTTATTCTCTCTGCGAGCATCACATGCTGCCCTTCCTGGGACGCGCTCACGTTGCCTATATCCCGCGCGGCCGGGTCATCGGTCTTTCTAAAATTCCGCGAATTGTGGATATGTTTGCCCGTCGTTTACAGGTTCAGGAAAGAATGACCCGCCAGATTGCCGATTTCTTACAGGAAGTTCTGCACCCACGTGGCGTGGCCGTGGTTATTGAAGCCATTCATATGTGTTCGATGATTCGCGGCGTCAAAAAACATGATTCTCGGATGACCACATCGAGCATGTTAGGTGCCTTCCGTAACAACATGGCTACGCGAATGGAATTTCTCGATAACATCTCCCGCAGTTCTGAACCGCTACACTTTTAAACATTATTCAAATCCAGATCCGGCACAACCACCGCCGAGGAGTGGCTTTTCAGACTTTTGGCAATTTCGCCGAGATTACGCCCGGTTTGCTCTTCCAGCAAGTCCGGGCGTAATTCAGCCGTTGGAATTGCCAGAAAATCCTGTTTCCACAACCCGTCATCCAGAACCTTTTCGTCAAATACCAGAATATCCAGATCAATCGTCCGAGGCGCATATTTATCCTCGCTGCGCACCCTTCCCAGTTTTTCTTCAATCGAGCGCAGCACCTGCTCTTTGAGGGATACCGCGTCCAAATCGGTTGAAATCCAGGCAGTCGCATTCATAAAGCGCGGCCCCGCCGAGCCAACCGCTTCGCTCTCCCATACAGAAGATATGGCGTTCACAGAGACCGCCTGCCGTAGTAATTGAACGGCCTGTATCAGGTTTTGGCGTGGGGCTATATTTGACCCTAAACTGATATAGGCTTGATGACGGCGCTGTTGACCAGTCGGATGGAAACGTTCAATCTCAACCCCAACCGATTGAGCAAACCGCACCGCACCGGGTTTTTCCACCCGAATCCGCACGCCCTCCACACCCGGCTCTTCCAGACATAATCGTGCCAGATCGCTCGCTAAAGCCTCCACTGTATAGCGCGCAGCCCGCTCCACGTAGGCTATCGTTTTTTTTGCAACCGTACGGTAATTAATGCAATCTTCAATGGCATCACTTTGCCCGGCTTTGGATATGTCTCCAAACAAAACCATATTGATCAAGATGTCCTGCTTCTGAGAACGTTCTCGTTCGCTGATCCCAATAATCCCGCGGACCAACAAGTCTTTGATAAAAGTCTGATCCATCCTCGTCCTCCCTAAATAAGATGTCTACCGCCGTCCACGTGGAGAATTTCTCCGGTAGTATAGGTTGCGCCGCTCAATAAATAAATCAAAGCCCGGCTGACTTCTTCGGCCTGTGCCCAACGCCCGGCCGGCACATCTTGAATGGCCAGATCGGCATCTCCGCCATCCGAAGGGGGTAAAATAGCCCCCAAGGCAATCCCGTTCACCGTGATGGAAGGCGCAAACGCAACCGCCAGCGATCGGGTCAGGGCTGCAAGGGCTGCTTTGCTGATTGTATATGGCAGGTGATCGTCTACCGGCCGTAAAGCTCGCCAGTCAAGGATGTTGATGATGCGGCCCTCCTGACCGCTCAACTTTCGAGCAAATGCCTGACTGACCAAAAATGGAGCGGTCAAATTAATATCCAGATGCCTTTGCCAATCTTCTAATCCAACTTGATTCCAGGAGAGGGCTTCAAAGATGGCAGCATTATTGACCAGAATTTGAAAGGGACTGAACCTCCAAGCCTGTTCAACAAAATTTTCCAATTGTCCCAAATCAGCCAGATTAGCCTGAATCAACCAGCCTTTGACGCCCTTCTGCTGAATTTCCACAAGGGTTTGCCGGGCAGCGGTCTGAGAAGCGCCATAATGCACGATGACATTCACGCCCGCTTCTGCCAGCGCCAGAGTAAGAATTTTTCCGACCCGGTGCGCACCACCCGTCACCAGCGCTGTTTTACCTTTCAGGTTCATTGCTCAACCTCCTTGTAGGATGATCTCCTTCTGCGCATCACTACCAGAGCCCCAAGTAAGATTAGTAAGGCGATCATCTGAGTAACCCGCACACCCCCAAAACCGCTCAGGACGTTCTCAGACCGAAAAGCATCCACCGTAATACGCGCCGCAGCGGATAATACCACAAAGGTCAAGAAGCGAAATCCATCTGGCAGGATCGCATCACGTGGATTGGATTCGAGCACCCGCCAGATGGCAAAGGCGAAAATAAAGTCGTAAATCTGGGTTGGGTGACGCCATTCGTCGAATAAATATATGCTCCACGGCAGACGAGCCGCAACCCCAAAGCCATTGCCGGATGACAGATTCATCAAAGCCAGGGCCATCAGAATGACCGCCAGGCCGGGTGTGAGTGCATCCATGACTTGCCAAAAATCGAGGCGTTTACGCTGCACGTAAATGAAGCCGGTCAGTAGCATGGCAGCCATGCCGGTGGGAGCATCCAGCATTTGGGCAGAGATTGAAAATACATCAAGCGGACGGGGAATGAACGCAGCCAGGTTTTGAGCAACATAACCGAGTCTCGCCCCAAAAATTCCGGCAAGCAAAGCATAGAAAACCAACGAACTGAGACGCTCCACATTCATGCTCCGCTGACGGCCAGCCGCTTCAATGCGATTTAATCCAATCCAAATTCCCGCCAGAAGAATCAAACCCGGCAATTGAATAGCCAACGGCCCGACATTCAACACCGGCAACATCAGCGCGCCTCCTCCAATAATCTCTCAGCCTCGGCTTTCAAAAAAACCTCAGTAAGCGGCCCCCCATAAATCACCTTGCGTATCACCCCACGGTGGTCAATGAAAAAAGTTGTTGGCAATGCCTGTATCAGATAATCGCGCGAAGCAGAATTATCCAAATCGTAGAGCACCGGAAACTGCACCCCACGCTCAATGGCGAATTGCCGGGCTTCTTGCACGTCATCTTGATAGGTGGTATTCACTCCAATTACCACCAGACCGTCCTCCTTATGGGAATCGAATACCCGCTGAAAAGCGGGCATCTCTGCCCGGCAGGGAGGACACCACGATGCCCAAAAATTGAGAATGATGACTGAGCCTCGAAAATCTTGCAGCGTCACAATTTGGTTTTCACTATCTGGCAGAGAGAAATTTGGAGCTGAAAAACCAACCCGCGGCAGTGCCTGCCCCGAATTGGATTCGGCTGGTGAAAAAAAGCCGGTCAAGAGAATGATCAGCAACGAGGATACCAGCAAAAGCGGAAAAAACCACTTACTCTCATGCATCTTCATCAGCATACTGTAATGGTAAGAGGGAGTACCTTTGCTGTCAAGAATGGTTTAGAACGAAGAACAGGATTTAACTTGACAAATAGGACACAAATGGATTATATTACATTAAACCCCACCCCTACCGGGGAGGGCATGGAGGATGTGGCTGATGAAACATGAAAACGTACTCAATCGCCTGAAAACCGCCGAAGGCCACTTACGTGGTATTCAGCGGATGGTCGAAGAAGATGCCTATTGCATTGACATTATCCGTCAGATTCAGGCAGTCCAATCAGCTTTGAACAAAGTCAGTTCAATCCTGCTGGAAAACCACCTCAACACCTGCCTGATTACCGCTGTCCGCGGGGAAGACCCTCAGGAAAGAGAGCGCGTCCTGCGCGAAATTGTGGATGTGTACGAAGCCATGTCCAAAGTCTAAACCCAAATCTACATGGAGGAATCTCATGAATACCATCACTTACTCAGTTCCGAGCATGCATTGCCATCACTGCGTTCACACCATCGAAATGGAAGTCGGTGAATTAGAGGGCGTGCAATCGGTTCAGGCTGATCTGAACTCAAAACAGGTCGTCGTAACGTTTGTCCCTCCCGCCAGCCCGGAAAAGATCGAAACCTTGCTCGCGGAAATCAATTACCCCGTGCAGAAATAACATGAGCGAAACCAGGCAAGTCGTCCTGCCGGTTACCGGCATGACCTGCGCTAATTGTGTCGCAACCATCGAGCGTAATCTTAAAAAACAGACCGGCGTTCAATCGGTTGCGGTTAACCTGTCGTCCGAGCGGGCTGTGGTCGAATTTGACCCGCAACTGGTCGGATTGAATGACCTGATCAACCGCGTTCAACGCGCCGGCTATGGCGTGGCGGCAGGCCGGGCCAGTTTTGTCGTGCAAGGAATGAGCGATGACAACGATGCCCGGCGTCTGGAAAAAGCCCTCACCCGCCTGGAGGGAGTCCTGAAAGTTCAGGTCAATTATCCTGCCGAAAGCGTGCAGGTGGAGTACATTCCCACCCTGCTAAACCAAACCGAAATCCGAAAAGTCATTCAATCCACGGGGTTTACCGCACTGGAGGAGGATGCCTCGCTCCACGATGCGGAAGGTGAAGCCCGTGCCGCCGAGATTCGACATCAACGCATACTGTTGATTACCGGCATCATTTTCACGCTGCCCCTCTTTCTGCTTTCCATGGGACGCGATTTTGGCGTGCTGCCGATGGCATGGCGGCATTCGGACTGGCTTAATTGGGTGCTGTTTGCTCTAGCCACACCGGTTCAGTTCTATGTTGGCGGTCAGTATTATCGAAACGCATACCACGCTCTTCGAAACGGCTCGGCCAACATGGATGTCCTGATCGCCATGGGTACATCCACTGCTTATTTTTATTCGATCGCCGTTCTGCTGGGATTGGTGAATGATCATGTTTACTTTGAAACAGCGGCGGTGATCATCACTCTCGTACGATTGGGTAAGTTTCTGGAAGCGCGTGCCAAAGGCCGCACCAGTGAAGCCATCAAAAAATTGATGGGTCTGCAGGCACGAACCGCCCGGGTTTCTCGCAATAACCAGGAAATGGAAATCCCGGTGGATGAAGTAACGATTGGCGATATTGTGTTGGTGCGCCCCGGTGAAAAAATTCCCGTGGACGGGGTCATCATCGAAGGCCATACCAGCGTAGATGAAGCCATGCTGACCGGCGAATCCATGCCGGTGGAGAAACGACCCGGTGATCCTGTGATTGGAGCTACCCTCAACCTGAACGGATTCATCCGTTTTGAAGCCAGCCGGGTTGGCAAACAGACTGTACTCGCCCAGATTATCCGTCTGGTAGAAGAAGCTCAGGGCAGTAAAGCTCCCATTCAAAAACTGGTTGACCGGGTTGCTGCCGTCTTCGTTCCAACCGTGATTGGTATCGCCGTAATCACCTTCCTGGTGTGGTATTTTCTCATTCCACTACCCGAAACTACTCAGACCAGCCTTTTCACCCGTGCCATGGTCAATATGGTGGCAGTTTTGGTAATTGCCTGCCCGTGTGCTTTGGGCCTGGCAACACCGACTGCCGTCATGGTCGCTACGGGACGCGGCGCTGAAGCCGGTGTTCTGATTCGAAACAGCGAAGCCCTTGAGAGAGCCGCACGGGTCACCCGTGTCGTTTTGGATAAAACCGGAACCGTGACTCGCGGTCAGCCGGGAGTTACCGATTTGATTTCACTCGCTCATTCCCCAACCGACAATCGCCCGGCAGATTGGGAATGGCTAAGACTTGCCGCCAGCGCCGAGCAGGTCAGTGAACACCCGCTCGCACAAGCAATTATTGCCGAGGCTGGCAACCACGATCTAAAATTAACCTCACCACAATCCTTTCAGGCGGTTACCGGTCACGGAATTCAAGCCGAAGTCGAAGGCCATCAGGTCTGGGTGGGCAGCCCCCGCTGGGAAGTCTTCCAGAATATCTCTCTGAATGGTGTACAACCCCTGATTACCCAGCTGGAAGATTCGGCAAAAACTGTCATTCTGGTCAATGTGGATGGGATACCCCAAGGTGTCATCGGAATCGCCGATCAAGTCAAGGAAGGATCAAAAGAAGCCATTGATGAATTTCATCGGCTTGGCTTGAAAGTCACCCTGCTAACCGGAGATAACCGCCGAACCGCCGAAGCAATCGCTGCTCAGGTGGGAGTGGATGACGTTCGTGCCGAAGTTTTACCGGATGGAAAAACCCAAAAAGTGAAAGAACTGCAAAGTGAGGGTGAAGTGGTTGCCATGATTGGCGACGGTGTAAATGACGCCCCCGCGCTGGCCCAGGCCGATGTTGGCATCGCAATCGGGACAGGCACCGATATTGCCATGGCTGCCGCGCCGATCACCCTGATCAGCGGGGATCTACGTGCAGCGGTTCGTGCCATCCGCCTTGCACGGCGGACATTAAGTACGATTAAACAAAATTTGTTCTGGGCTTTCTTTTACAACACCATCCTTATCCCGGCAGCAGCGGCGGGATTCCTGAACCCCATGTTGGCTGCTGCGGCAATGGCGTTCAGCAGCGTCTTTGTGGTCAGCAACAGTTTACGGTTGAGGAAAGTGAGCCTCGATTAAACAAACTTTCCCCGGTAAATCCTGAATGCACAGTATTCTGGCTGTAAGTCGAATCTGTGCATTTTTTTGTATCTGCAATCAATCCTGAAACATCCAAACAATAAAATGGTAGAATTTCAAGCGAGGCATTATTTTACAATCTTCAATTTTTCTCGTACGGAAGGAAATTCTCATGATCAAACTCACTCCAGATTTCGAAGAAAAAGCCATCAACACTGTTCGGTTCCTTTCAGCGGATGCGGTTCAGAAAGCCAATTCAGGTCACCCCGGTTTACCGATGGGAGCAGCCGTTTTGGCGTATGTCATCTGGACGCGTTTTCTCAAACACCATCCGGCTAACCCGGCCTGGCCGGATCGCGACCGGTTTATCCTCTCCGGCGGTCACGGTTCCATGCTGCTCTACTCCCTGTTACATCTGACCGGTTATGATCTCCCTCTGGAAGAATTAAGAAATTTCCGCCAGTGGGGCAGCCGAACCCCCGGTCATCCAGAATACGGCCTCACCCCCGGTGTGGAAACCACTACCGGGCCTTTAGGTCAGGGCTTTGCCAACGGTGTTGGCATGGCAATCGCCGAAGCCCATCTGGCAGCCGAATTCAATCGTCCCGGCTTCGAGATCATCAACCATTATGTCTATGCCATTGTCACCGATGGTGACCTGATGGAAGGCGTCGCCTCAGAAGCCGCCTCCCTGGCCGGCCATCTGCGGCTGGGTAAATTGATTTACCTGTATGATGACAATCGTATCTCGATTGATGGCTCTACCGACCTGGCTTTCACCGAAGACCGTGCCAGGCGATTTGAAGCCTATGGCTGGCAAGTCATCCGCAATGTGGATGGTCTATCTATCCGTGAAGTTGAGGCAGCCATTCGTAAAGCCCGCAAAGATCCTCGTCCCTCGCTGATCATTTGCCGCACGCACATCGGTTATGGATTACCCACCCGTCAGGATACCGCCAAAGCCCATGGTGAACCCCCCGGCGAAGACGAATTGCGTGGTGCTAAACAAAAACTGGGCTGGCCGCTTGAACCGGATTTTTATATTCCTGAGGATGTGCTTCAATTCTTTCGATTAGCGCTCAAAAACGGTCAACGCGCTGAACGTAAGTGGCAGCGCCTCTTCAAGTCCTACCAACAGGCTTACCCCACACTGGCAACGGAATTAAAGCGCCGGCTGGCCGGAGAACTCCCCGATGGTTGGGATCAAAACCTGCCCGAATTTTCTGCCGATCCGAAAGGCCTGGCCACCCGGGCTGCTTCTGGTAAAGTGATTAATGCCTTAGCCGAACGCCTGCCCGAATTGATCGGTGGTTCAGCCGACCTGACACCCTCCAACAATACCTGGATCAACGGCAGCCCTTCCTTTCAGGCGGATAATCGTCTCGGCCGGAACATTCATTTTGGGGTTCGTGAACATGGCATGGGTGCAGTGGTCAATGGCATGACCCTGCACGGTGGAGTAATCCCCTACTGCGGAACATTTCTGGTCTTTTCGGATTACATGCGGCCGGCGGTGCGCATCTCCGCACTGTCCCATATCCCTTCCATTTGGGTCTACACGCATGATAGCATTGGTTTGGGAGAAGACGGCCCCACTCATCAACCGGTTGAGCACCTGGCTGCCCTGCGTGCCATTCCCAATCTGGTGGTTATCCGTCCGGCAGACGCCAACGAAGTTCGCGAAGCCTGGATCGCCGCCATCCGAAACCGTCACCAGCCAACCGCCTTTGCCCTGACTCGTCAGGCTGTACCTGTTTTTGACCGCACCACCTTTGCCCCTGCCGATGGATTACACCGGGGGGCTTATGTGCTGGCAGACCTCGGCGGAGCCAAACCCCAAATTATTTTGATGGCTTCTGGCTCCGAGGTCGCTTTAATTGTGGAAGCCGGTTACAATCTGGCTGCCGAAGGTTACAATGTCCGTCTGGTTTCATTCCCATCCTGGGAATTGTTTGAACAGCAAGACCAGTCCTATCGGGATGAGGTTTTACCCCCGTCCATCAAGCGCCGTCTGGCAGTTGAAGCCGGCGTGGCACAGGGCTGGCATCGCTACGTCGGCGATCAGGGACGCATCCTCAGTATTGAGCGCTTCGGTGCATCTGCTCCTTACAAAAGAATTTACGAAGAGTTTGGATTGACTTCCACCAATATCCTCAAAGAAGCCCGCAACTTGCTTGGTGTCAGCAATCCATAGGAGAAACAGTCCATGCGTGTGGCCATTTCTTGTGATCATGCCGGTTTTTTATTAAAGGACGAAATCATTGCTGCGGTGCGGGCTGCCGGGCACGAGGTACTCGATCTCGGTACCAACTCCACCGAGGCGGTTGATTACCCCGACTTCACTCGCAAGGCTTGCCAGGCAGTAATCGGCGGTGAAGCCCAGCGAGCAATTGTCATTTGCGGATCGGGTGTGGGTGCCAGTATTGCTGCCAATAAGTTCAAGGGCATCTACGCTGGTTTATGCCATGATACCTATTCCGCCCACCAAGGGGTTGAACACGACAACATGAATGTGCTTTGTCTCGGATCCCGGATCATCGGTGCGGAACTGGCCAAAGAAATTGTCCGTGCCTTTTTATCGGCTTCATTCAGCGGTGAAGAACGCCATGCCCGCCGCTTTGGAAAAATTCAGACCATCGAAAAAGAAAATTGAGAGGTGTGCCCATGAATCGTATCCATCGGCTTCATCAGCTCGGCCAATCCTTATGGTACGATAACATTCAACGTTCCTTACTGGAAAACGGCAAATTAGCTCAATTGATCGAGCAAGGCTTAATTCGCGGGGTTACTTCGAATCCGACCATATTTCACAATGCCATCGCCCGCTCAAATGATTACGACGCCGCACTCAAACCAATGGCCTGGGCGGGTTGGAACGCCGAGCAGATTTTTAACCAACTGGCGATCGAAGACATTCAGGCCGCTGCTGATTTGTTCCGACCGCTATACGAAGAATCCAACGCCTCCGACGGCTACGTGAGTTTGGAAGTCAACCCGTTGTTGGCCAACGATACGGACGGTACAATCACCGAGGCTCAACGGTTGTGGTCGCTGGTCAACCGCCCTAATTTGATGATCAAAATCCCCGCTACTGCTGCTGGCATCCCTGCCATTCGCAAGACCATTGCCGCCGGGATCAATGTCAATGTTACGCTGATCTTTTCTCTCGTCCGCTACGCCGAAGTCATTGATGCTTACCTCTCCGGTCTGGAAGACCGTCTTGCCCAGGGTTTGCCGGTTGATCGAATTGCTTCGGTGGCTTCCTTTTTCGTTTCTCGCGTGGATACAAAGGTTGACCAACGCCTCAATGAAATTATCCAGAACGAGGAAAGCAACGCCGGCCTTGCCCAATCTCTGCTTGGCAAGGCAGCCATTGCCAATGCCCGTTTAGCCTATGCCCTCTACCTTGAAAAATTCGCCGAAGAACGCTTTATCGTTCTGCGGGAAAAAGGCGCCCGCACCCAACGCCCACTCTGGGCATCCACCAGCACCAAAAATCCTGCTTATCGGGATGTCATTTACGTGGAAGAGTTGATCGGTCCCGATACGGTCAATACCGTTCCGCCTCAAACACTGGAAGCTTTTCTTGACCACGGTGAAGCGCAGGTCAAATTGGGACCGGATGTAGAAGCAGAAAAGAAAGTGATCCGGCAGCTGGAAGAATTAGGCATCTCGATGGATCAGGTTACCTACGAGCTGGAAGTTGAGGGAGTCAAAGCTTTTGCGGATTCATTTACGGCCCTGCAACAGGCCATCGAGCAACGCCGTCAGGCCGCTGTTGAGGAACTTGGCCCCCTGCGCAATTCCCTGCCCGAGTCGGTCAAACGGCAGGAACAGGAACAAGTCGTCCGGCGCATTTTCGATATGGACCCATCTTTGTGGACGGAGGATCCAAATGGGCAGGCTGAAATTCGCCAGCGGCTGGGCTGGCTGCATTCCCCTCAAAACAGCCGTGTACTCCACCGGGATTATCAAAAGTTGGCTGAATCCTGCCGAAAGGACGGTCTGACTCACGCTCTTTTGCTCGGTATGGGCGGTTCATCTCTCGCTCCCGAAGTCTTGCGTCTTACCTTCGGCGTCGGTCGGATCGGTGATCAAGATGCGCTGGATTTAGCCATCCTGGATTCCACCGATCCTCAGCAAGTTCTGGAAGCCGCCAGCCGCGCCCCCTTGGAGCAAACCCTCTTTATCGTTTCCAGCAAATCCGGAACCACCAGTGAAGTCAACGCCTTTTTCGACTACTTCTGGCAGCAAGCTCAAACCACCCTGGGCGGTAAGGCAGCGGCTCACTTCGTGGCAATCACCGATCCGGGCACAGTGTTGGAGAAACTGGCACGCGAAAAAGGTTTTCGCGCCATCTTAGCCGGTGACCCACAAGTCGGCGGACGGTACTCAGCCTTGACCCCTTTTGGATTATTCCCGGCTGCTCTGTTGGGCATCAATCTCGACACCCTTCTCCGGCGTGCCGAGCGGATGATGGCGCAATCCTTGCCGGCTTTGCCGGCGGCCCGCAATCCGGGTTTGGTCTTGGGTACAATCCTGGGAGAAGCCGTGCTTGATGGCCGCGACAAGTTGACCATTCTCGCCGAACCGCCTTTCGAGTCATTCGGCTCCTGGTTGGAGCAGTTGATTGCCGAGTCAACAGGCAAGGAAGGGAAAGGCATTATTCCGGTTGATCTTGAACCCCCCGTGGCGGCTGAACATTATGGGGAAGATCGTCTGTTTGTTTATTTCCGCTCCAACGGGTTGTGGGACGAACGGGCGAATGCTCTGCGTCAGGCAGGTCATCCTGTACTGGTTTTTGATTTGAAAGATGCTTATGATTTGGGGGCGGAGTTTTACCGTTGGGAAATGGCGACGGCTGTAGCCAGTGCAATTTTAGGCATCAACGGATTTGACCAGCCAGATGTGCAGGATAACAAAGACCGCACCACCCGAAAGATTGAGGAGTATCGGCGCACCGCGGTTTTGGACGAAGGTCAACCTCGGTGGGAAAATGAGCAGGGGAGAGTTTATGGAATTCAATTGGAAGGGCTGACTGGCGCTTCCACCTTGCGAGAAGTTGTCCAGCTCTTCCTCCGAGAAGCGCGCAAAGAGGATTACGTTGCAATCAACGCTTATCTCCCCCGAAATTCTCAAACTTTGGAGGTGCTCCAAAAACTTCGTCATGTCATTTTGGAAAAAACCGGCTGCGCAACAACCCTGGGATTTGGCCCGCGCTTCCTGCACTCCACCGGGCAGCTGCACAAAGGCGGCCCTGATCGCGCCCTGTTCCTGCAAATCACCCGGGAAGTGGATCAGGACGTGGAAATCCCAGGCAGGGGAATCTCCTTTGGCATCCTTGAACGCGCACAAGCCCTCGGCGATCTGGAAGCACTACTTGCCCGCCAACGCCGTGTCATTCGCATCCACCTGACCAAGGCATCAGTCGAAGACTTAATCTAACTTCCTTCGCCGCCTGACTTGAAGCAGAATCAGCAAAAGGAAAATAACTGCTGGCAGCCAAGGGCGTTCCAGCAACCATAATTTGGCTGCCAGCAGTTGTCTCACCTGCTGTACAATGACGTATTTCTTCCGCTCAACCTGAATGGATTGCTGCCAGTCAAATTTCTCCAGGCGCTCCAGAAAACCCTGGTGAACACAACCCTCAAGACTGAATACCGCAACCTCCGGCTTTAACAGTCCGGCGATTAACAAATCCCGGCTGAATTCCTGCCAGTCCAGCGGACGGGTATCCGCCACTCCTTCTAAATCAACTCCGCCGCCCGTGCTGCCAATAGCAACATATTGTGCATCTTTGCCGTAACTCAACAACATGGCATCTCCCCACGGCCGGCTAAAACTGGAATACAACATCAAGATCTCACGATCAACCGCCAGATCAAGAATCCCCAGCCAACGTTGTAAAACCGACGAGCGGGTTCGGCGCTCTTCCAAAACAGGCGGTAATTGGTAGGCTTCTACCTCATAACCATCTGCATGAATTTGCTCAATCAGCTGTTCATACATCTTCCGGGCGGTGGAGAATAGTTTTTTGCGGCGCTTGAGAGTGAGGAATAAAACCTTGAAAAACAGGAACACACCTTCCTTAAGCGCAGTAATCAATCGAAAATCCGGTTCAATGTCCAGCCCAATTCTCTGCCACTTCAATCCCTTTTTTTCACTCCATGCCTTAAAGTCAGCATAGCGCTGAACCGCCAATGGAGCGTTATCCAGATTGAACCAGTAACCTTGCTCTTCAGGCAATAATAGCCAGGCGGTGACAGGTATGCCAGCCTCATTCATCCGACAGACAACCTGCGCCCTCTCATCCGAAAAATCCCGAATGGCCAGCGCAACCCCCGCCCCCAACTTTTGCAGAGCGTCTAAAACCTCATTGGTTTGAAACAATTCCCTTAATTGGGGAGTATCCAATTCACAAAAAAAGATTAAGCGCGGCGGCATGCCTTTTCTCCAAACAATCAACCTTCTACCCGCAATTTGGCGAGGGCTATTGCGCCCATGACTCCAGCCCGGTTCCCCAATGCAGGGGGGACGATGTACTCGTCAATCCGTTCCAGAATCTGCGAAGCAAAGATATACCGATTGAGAAATTGCTGGACTTTAACGCGAATCATGGGAAACAGATGGGTTTGCTGCATCACCCCTCCTCCCAGAATGATGCGTTGTGGTGAAACGACACAAATAAAGTCATTCAACGCCAGCGCAATATACTCGGCTTCCAGCTCCCAGATCGGATGATAGGCGGGAACGCTCTCGGCCGGTTTACCCAGCCGGGCTTGTAAAGCCGGCCCACTGGCAAGCCCTTCAAAACAATCCCCGTGAAAAGGGCAGATTCCAACAAATGGGTCTGCTTTTTGATCATGGATTAAGCGAATATGCCCCATTTCAGGGTGAACCAATCCGTGATGCGGCATTCCATTGATGATTAACCCGCCTCCAATGCCGGTGCCGATGGTGATATACATATAATCCTTCAATCCTTTGGCCGCCCCCCATGTCCCTTCACCCAAAGCAGCGGCGTTGACATCCGTATCCAGAAAGACCGCTACTCCGGTTCCATCCTGCAACGTTTGAACAAGCGGGGTAAAAGCCCAACCAGATTTGGGGGTTGTAGTTATTTTTCCGAAATTTGGAGAGGACGGGTTAAGATCCAATGGGCCAAACGAGCCAACTCCAATCGCCGTCAACCGGGCATTATTTTTAACCATGTACTGGCGGAAAAACTCAACCGTCTTCGCCAGAGTTTCCCTGGGTTCAGTCGTCGGAAAGCGCACCTCAGCGCGGATATCCTCTGGCGATGTTCCGATTGCACAAACAAACTTGGTTCCACCGGCTTCAACACCACCGTAGAGTTCCATGACTGACCTCCTTTTTTTGTGATTTTTATAATCTCTGGACATGTTAATAATATCACAAACCTCCCCTCAATTTTTATCTCGAAAATCGGCGAACAGGGTATAATCCAGACAGGATTTTCCAGACAACTTTTGGTTTCGGATTTAGCCAGAAAATCCGGTTGATTTGGACGAATATATTTTTCATAAGATTTGCAATCATTCAACAAAGAGAAGAGGTTTGTTATCATGGATATATTTGAAAAATGCCGACAATTTACCGCAGCCAAAGAGGCAATTGCTCAGGGTTTTTATCCATACTTTATCCCTCTTGATGAAAACGAAGGAACAGAGGTTGTCTACAACGGTCATCGCCTGATTATGTGTGGTTCAAACAATTATCTTGGCCTGACAACCGACCCACGGGTTAAAGAAGCGGCCTGTGCTGCTTTGGAGCGCTACGGCACCAGCTGCACTGGATCGCGGTTCCTAAACGGTACCCTGGCACTCCACGAACAGCTGGAACATGAACTTGCCGAGTGGGTTGGAAAAGAATCTGCGCTGGTATTCTCCACCGGCATGCAGGCCAATCTTGGAGCGGTTAGTGCTCTGGTCGGACGGGGAGATTACGTCATTCTTGATAAAGATGACCATGCCAGTATCGTGGATGGCGCTCGGCTTGGTTATGGCAAAATTGAACGCTTCCGTCACAATGACATGGAACACCTCGAACGCGTGCTTCAATCCCTGCCAGAGGCTGCCGGAAAATTGATTGTCGTGGATGGGCTTTTCAGTATGGAAGGTGATCTTGCACCTCTTCCTGATTTAATTCCGGTTGCCAAAAAGTATGGGGCACGTTTGATGGTAGATGATGCTCATGCAATGGGTGTCCTCGGTGGCGGACGCGGTACGGCAGCTCATTTCGGGGTCACCGAAGATGTGGATCTGATTATGTCCACCTTCAGTAAGTCCTTTGCCTCCCTGGGCGGTTTTGTGGCTGGAGATGAAGATGTCATCCATTACATCAAGCATCATGCCCGCTCGTTGATTTTCAGCGCCAGTATTCCCGCATCCAATGCGGTCGCCGCTCTCACAGCCCTAAAAATCATGCGCGAGGAACCCGAAAGAATTGCACGGGTTAATGAAATTGGAGCAAGAATGCGCAAAGCCTACACCGATCTGGGCTTTAACATTGGTCATTCGGTTACCCCCATTGTCCCCATCATAATTGGGGATGATGAAAAAACCTTCCTCACCTGGAAATTACTCTTTGAAAATGGGGTTTTCGTCAACCCCGTCATCAGTCCCGCGGTTGCCCCCGGTCATCAGTTGTTGCGCACCAGTTACATGGCAACTCACACCGATGAGCAACTCGACCGGGTCATTGGGATATTCGAAAAAGTGGGTAAGATGGTCGGCTTGATTTAATTTTTTTGGAAAATCCAACCATCTCAGGCGCAGTGCAAAACCATTTGCCTGCGCCTGTTTTACTTAAGCATAAATAAAATGCCGATGGTGTTCGGGCCACAATGGCTCGAAATGGTTGCGCCCGCTGTCGTAACCAGAACTTCTTGCACGGCTCCAGTCTTTCGAATTTCTTCCACCAGATACGCAGCATCCTCATCACATCCTGTATGCGTGACGAAAACACGGGTTGGATCCACATGGGGTAAATGGGATTTGAAATCCTCCAGCATGGAGTTCAATCCCTTCATCCGCCCCCCACGTATTTTCTCCTTGACACCCAGTGTCCCATCGCTGCGAACTTCGATAATCGGCCGTATTTTCAAAACCGAACCAACAATTGCCTGTAAGGCCGTACACCGACCACCTTTGTAAAGATACTCCATTGTATCAATGATAAATGAAGTGCGTACTTTGGGTACCCATTGCTGGATTTCTTCACTGATTTCTGCTGCACCCCAGCCAGCATCGCGTAAATCGGCTGCCTTCAACACCAGCAGACCAATTCCCGTGGAGAGATTCAGCGAATCAACAATATAAACTTTCTTGTTGCCATCCAATAACTCCAAAGCAAGAATACTGTTAGGGACTGTGGCAGAAAGTTTAGATGAAATACCAATATAAATTGTTTCACCGGGAGTCCTGAAAAACTCGGCAAATTCGGCAATCGAAGGCGCAGCCGTTTTGGGAAGGTTGCCACTTTCTTCTACAAACTTAAATAACTGTTGAGGGGTTACCTCCCCATCTTTCAAATTCTGATTATTAATAAATACTTGTAGCGGAAGGACGCGGATATTCCGACTTTGAATAATCTCACGGGATAAATCTGAGCATGAATCCGTCGTCAAGTCAATCATTTTTTCACCTTGTATCGAATGGATGATTTTACAAAAAAAAGACCTTACCTATTATAATGAGCCTTCAGAGGTTTGGCTATGGCAAACATTTTTTTACTGGATATTGACGGAGTGCTGGTTAAACCCGGCGGCTATCGCACCGCTCTTCATCGAACCATTGCGTTTTTTCTCGAACAACTCGGCTTGCCGGATTATTTCAATCTAACCGAAGAGGAAATCGGCATTTTTGAAGCAAACGGCATTACCAGCGAATGGGATATGATCCCTCTGACATTTGCCACGATTTTCGAAACTGCACTTTCCACTCAAAATATTCACCTGCCTTCTTTACAACATGCTATTGAGTGGTTCCGCGATTGCAGCCCGCTGCATGACCGCCCCGCTTATACCGCAAATATCCCACAATGGTTGAAATGGGGTTCAGCGGGGTTACCTCTTGCCGACTCGATTTATAACCGTTTTCGGGAAAATCTTTCCCATCATCCTTATCCCAATCTTGCTGCTCAACCCTTTGCGGGTGAAATACTTTCAAACACGCGTGATTTTTCCAAAAATCCCTTCAGCCGCTTGTTTCAAAATCACGTACTGGGCGAAACCACCTTTAAGCAAATTTATCCGGGATTACCAGCCGTTGCCGTTGAGTCTACTCTGGAAAAATACGATCAACCCAATCTGCCAGCAGAACTTCAAATTGAATTAAGAAATCATCTCCAAAACCGTCGAATTCAGGCCGCGGCCATGACTTTGCGTCCCAACCGATTACAGGGGGTTTCAGTCAATGGGAATCATTACCGCGCCGGCTTCTCTCCCGAAGCCGAAATTGCTCTTCGGATGACAGGATTGGACGGTATTGCACTGGCTGGTTACGGAACTCTCTTGTGGGCATGCCAGCAATATCATCTTGCAATTGATCAGGTCTTAAAACCCTCAGAATTTCATGCCTTAACCGCCATAGCACTGGCGTTTAACGATCTTCCTGAAGCTGTGGAATTTTGCATGAGCCTGTATCAAGGCATTCCTTTCCAGGAACAGGTAAAATCAACCGCTCATCTCGCCAGGTATCTTCCAAATGAACCGCTCCACATACACATTTTTGAGGATTCACCAAACGGAATCCGCTCGGTGTTGCGTGCATCACAGATCCTTGAGAATGCCGGCTGGGTAGTAACCTGTTATCTTTGGGGGATCACCACTCACCCGCACAAGAAAAAAGCATTGGAAGAATCAGGTGCTACGGTGTTTTCCAGCGCCAGTGATGCCTTGAGATCCGTCTTGAAAATGATCAACAACTAGCGCAAAGTCCGCTGATCTACGGGGATTACGGCGTTTCGGCGCAATTCCGGCACCGGAATATACGCTTCATCGCTGTTCTCGCTAACATATTCTGGTTCGGGGCGAATTTCCTTTGACTTGCGGCTTTGAGCGTAGATCGCTTCCTTGCGGGTCAGGCGTAATGGCTGAGCACCAGGGATTGAGGAATTTGGAACGCTTCTTTCCACTTGAGCCATATTCCTTTCTGGCACACGCTCTGTGGTTCTCTCTTCTGGCCATGTAGCACCGAATGAAAAGGTGCCAATCAGAAGAATTCGGGTAATCCACACCAGTACGGCAATAAAAACAGGGATCACCTCAATTAAAATATCTTGTGAGATGAATGAGCTGCTTTGAAGGGTCCGGCTGACCAAAGCCAGTGAGATGCTCCACCAGGTCAGGACGGCATTCATTGTTGCCGCAATCAACCACGCCCCCATCAAGTACCATGTTTCCCTGGAATCATGCGATTCGGGTAGGAACAACCGTGCTATCCCTGCAAAATCAATTCCACAAAAAGCGACGGCCAGAATTGTTGCCCATCGGAAACCGGCAAAACGCAGCTCTCCCAATAAATCCCCCAGAGCAAGTTCTGTAGTGCTGTAATTGAATACTTCAAATCCAATTAAAGCCACCACCAGAATTGCTCCATAAATTGCCTTGCGTTGACTCTGAAGATAATGAAGCACCTTTTGCCAATGGTTTGGCTCATAATAGGGTCTTGCGGTCATCTCATTTACTCCTGCACAAAGGAACAATTTTGTGCAAGTTCATTATAGAACATTTATTCTAATTTGTCAACTTAAAACCAGCGTCTCTTCCGGAAAAAAGTCAACATACCTGCCACAATCAAAATAAAAATCAGCCAAACCATTGGATAACCCCATCTCCATTCCAGTTCAGGCATGTAATGGAAATTCATCCCATACACTCCTGCCACGAAGGAAAGCGGCAAAAAGATAGTAGAAACGATAGTCAATGCCTTCATAACTTCGTTCAGGCGCAGGGAGGTTGCGTTGAGGTAGACCTCTAAAGCACTGGTAGTCATATCCCGGATTCCGTCTAAAAGATCATAAATTCTCACGAGATGATCGTAGATGTCCCGGAAATACATTCGGCTGTAGGGATCAATCATCGGAAAGTCATCACGGCACAGACGATTGATTACCTCCCGCTGTGGAGCGATCACCCGCCTCAGGGTCATAGTGTAGCGTTTCAACCGTAAAATCCGCTCAAGGGTTTTCGGGTCAGGGTTTGAAAGCACCGCCTCTTCCAAGTAGTCTATTTCTTCCTCAAGTTGATCCAGATGCGGAATGAAGTCATCTACCACCCGATCCAATAGCGCATGACAGAGAAAATCGGAACCATTTTGATAAAGCCGTTCATCTTTTTCGAGCCGTTTCCTGAAAATTTCGACAGCCGTGATTTTTTTCAAGGAACTGGAAACCAGATAATTTTTTCCAAGGAATATATTCAATTCTCGGGTCGGTTCATCTTCGAACGAACCTTCGCCGATCACCGATTGAATAATCAAAAACAGATAATCTCCGTAATCATCAAGTTTGGGTGTCTGGTATCCATCCGATTGGCAGTCTTCCACCGCCAGCGGGTGAAAGTGAAACTGATTGACCAGAACACGGTTTATCTCATCCGCATCGGGTTCCACCATATCAACCCAAACCAACCCTTCCGGATCGGCGAGGGCACTTCTCAAAGAAGTAAACGGCAGATTGAATTGGGGGACACCAATTTTGGGGAAATAGACGATTCTGATCATACAAAAATCTCGCTTTTCATTGGTGAAAATGTCTTTTTGCCAATACAGGCTTGACAGAATAGATAGGAAAGTTACAATAATTTCACAGCAGGTATAAACTATTTGGAGGTTTGGTATGAGTGATCTTTACGAAGAAGTCAAAGCAGTCATTGTGGAAGTCCTGAAAGTAGATGGGGCGGAAATCACTCCAGAAACACGTTTTATTGAAGACTTAAAAGCGGACTCGATGGATCAGTTTTTCTTGATTGATGGGTTGAGCGAAAAATTCGATCTGGCAATCAGCGATGAAGACGCCCGCCAAATCAAATCCGTGCAGGATGCAGTAAATTACATTCAATCCCATAAAAAGTAAAAGAAGAAGTAGCGTGGAAATGGTCGAATGATTTTCTTTTCCACGCTACCTCATTTATAACCCAAAATCCATTTTTTCAACTTCGCAGAAGGGACGGTATTTCCTCCGGGTGGCGCGCAACTCGAACACCGGCATTGTTCAAAGCCTGTATTTTATCCGCGGCCGTCCCGCTTCCGCCTTCGATAATAGCGCCTGCGTGTCCCATTCGTTTGCCGGGGGGAGCGGTTTGACCGGCAATAAAGGCAACCACTGGTTTGGTCATATGCCTTGAAATATATTCAGCGGCTTTCTCTTCATCCGACCCACCGATTTCTCCAATCAAAATCACTCGTTCGGTGTAGGGATCTGCTTCGAATAAACTTAACGCATCTATAAATGAGGTGCCGTTTACCGGGTCGCCACCAATGCCAACGCAGGTACTGGCGCCCATCCCGTGGAGTTTCAAGGCGTACAACACTTCATAAGTCAAAGTTCCGGAACGAGACACCACGCCAATATCTCCGGGTATTGCAATGTTGCCTGGTATGATCCCCACTTTTGCCTCACCGGGAGTTAATGCTCCCGGGCAATTCGGGCCAACCAACCGAACACCTTTCTGATCCAGATAAGCACGCACTACCATCATGTCCTGTACGGGAATACCCTCAGTAATACAGAAGATGAGCGGGACTCCCGAATCAGCCGCTTCAAAGATCGCATCTGCTGCAAACCGAGCCGGCACAAAAATCACCGAAACATTCGCTCCAGTAGCTTCTACGGCCACTTTTACCGAATCAAAAACTGGTACCTTTCCATCCAGCACCCATTCGCCGCCTTTGCCGGGGGTCACCCCAGCCACAACATTGGTTCCATAAGCGATCATCTGCTGAGCGTGAAATGAACCTTCATGCCCGGTTATTCCTTGCACCACCACCCGCGAATGCTTGTTAATCAGGATACTCATCATGCACCTCCCTGGGCAACCTGAACCGACTTCTGAGCGGCTTCGACCAGCGTTTCAGCTGTGATCATCTGAGCATCCGCAAGCAGACGACGACCTTCTTCGGCATTGGTTCCAACCAGTCTTACCACCATGGGTACACTCGGCTTAACTTCCCCGATCGCGGCAAGGATTCCACGTGCAACCTCGTCACAGCGGGTAATTCCACCAAAAATATTGATCAATACTGCTTTAACATTTGCATCGGAAAGAATAATCCTCAGCGCGGCTGCCACCTTATCTGCGCCGGCTCCCCCGCCAATGTCCAGAAAATTCGCCGGTGACCCGCCGTATAATTTGATGATGTCCATTGTCGCCATTGCCAAACCAGCACCGTTGACCATACAGCCAATTTCTCCATCGAGCTTAATGTACGATAAACCGTATTTTCTGGCTTCAATTTCAGCAGGTGCTTCAATATCCAGATCCCGCTTTTCAGCCAAATCCGTGTGACGGAAGAGAGCGTTATCGTCTATGCTCATCTTTCCATCCAATGCCAGTAATCGTTGATCTTTGGTGATCACCAATGGATTAATTTCAACCAGGGTCGCATCGGTTTCGCGATAGACTCGCCATAAAGATTCAGCCAGGGAGATAAACGAACGCCAAAATGGTTTGGGCAGGTCAATCGAGACCGCAACATCCCGGGATTGATATTCTCTCAGTCCCAAAAGCGGATCAATCAGGATTTTGATGATTTTTTCGGGAGTTCGGGCGGCTACTTCCTCAATATCCACCCCGCCCTCAGCAGAAGCCATCAAAACCGGCTTTCTAGAAGAACGATCGTTGGTTATCCCCAGGTAGATCTCTTTTTCGATACTCACGGCTTCATCCACCAGCACCTTTCGAACAGGCAAACCTTTAATTTCCATTCCTAAAATCAAAGTTGCCAGTTCTTCAGCTTCCTGGCTCGATTTTGCCAGACGAATGCCGCCAGCCTTCCCTCTGCCGCCCACCAGAACCTGCGATTTTACGACAACTTTTCCGCCCAATTCTTCGGCGATTTGTTTTGCCTCGGCAGGATTGGCAGCCACCCTTCCGCGCGGGATAGGTATCCCATACTGCGAAAAGATCTGTTTTGCCTGATATTCATGTAGATTCATAGACTCTCCCCAAACCAAAGATAGCCGGCCTTGACCGATGTGGGGATTATACCACGAGGTCAATTCAGATAAATAAGGTTTTAAATACAAAAAGACCCGACATTTCATCAAGCCGGGTCTTTTTCAAAAATCTCAACCTTTCAAGAACTCTTCCAGAGCTTCTTTGCTGATTCGATAAGCGTTTCCAATCTTTTTGGCTTTCAATTCCCCAGACTGAATTGCTGCCACCACATCTTCTTCTGAGACTTTGAGAATCTGAGCCGCCTCACCCGGCGTCATAACCGAGGGAATTGCTGCTGCCCCAGCCGCCGAGGTGGCTTGTCCGCCTTGCCCGCCACTGGCCATGCCTTGTAAAGATTGGGAGATGACATTTCCCAAGCCTACACCGGCACCAATCCCCGCAGTCAAACCCGCCCCGCCGCTGGGATTTTGGGCCGCGTCGCGCAATGCATCTGCCGCCTGCAATTGGGTATAGGTTGCCATATCGAGCATGCCCATCGCGCGCAGTTCTTCTGCAGATTTTTCAGATGGTTTGAGGCTTCCAATGTAGAAGGATTTCAGCAGAAGACCCAATGCGGCAAAGTCATCTTGTGCTTTGGCGCGCACGCCTGCCCCAATTTCTTCAATCAGTCCAATCATTTCAGCAACAGATTTTGTTGCCCCAATTTCACCCAACAGGTCTTGCAGTTTGGAAAGCAGCATGGTGCGCAGGCGGTTTTCAATATCGGCCATGCGATAGGCACCCTGCGCCCCTACAATTTGGGTTACAAACTGCTGGGCATCCTTTACCTGAAAACTATATGTACCAAAGCCCTGCAGCAACGCAACTCCCAATCCCATCCCCGGATTTCTGACGAGAATGGGTTGCGGGGTGCCCCATTTTCGATCGGGGAATTCCCGCATCGAAACAAAATAAACCTCTGCGGTAAAAGGAGTGCGGTCGTTAAAGGCCAGCCCAATCAGTCGAGTCAAAAGCGGTATATTCGCAGTTGTGATGGTATGGCGGCCGGGACCAAACACATCGAGGGCATGACCGTCTCGCATAAACACCGCATTTTGAGACTCACGCACAATCACCTGAGAACCGAGCCGCAAATCGGCAATTCCTTGCTCAGGGAAGCGATGAACCAGCTCATCGGTCATCTCGCTCGGATATTCAACAACATCAAATATTCTTGCCATGGTATGATCACTCCTCTCAAAACATGTGACTGGAATTTACGATTCTGTCCCGCCAGCCTGAAAATTTATCATGATTTCGTCTCTCTTATTGAAGGCATCCAAACAGGCCTGGGCTGTGGTGGTAAGGTTTCGTATGGCAGCCGGCAGACCTTCGGTTCCTAAAGAAGCCTCCACGTGGTCAATTGCCCGGGCAACTTCATCGGCCAGATCAAACATTGCACTATCATACTCATACACTCGTGCAAGATCTTCGCTGTTGATCTTTACAGCTGCAAAAAACGGAGAATAGCCGTAGGAAGCCGTGCGAATCCGATCAACGAACTGACGCAGTTTAATTGCCGCTGCTTCCAGATCGTCAATTCGGCCAATTTCACCGGATGAAATCAACTCTAGCTGTAAACCCGAAATCCGCTGCCATAATTGTTCGAACCGGTTGGCTACCGCTTCTCGCAATAGTTTATCGGAAATCTTGCGATTCCTTTTTTCAAGATAGCCCTTAAAACCCGGCACATTGGCCAACAACTTTTTGATGATGTCCTGATCACCCGTAACCCGTTCAAATAAGTCGCTCATTTTGCCTCCCAATTTGTCATTGATCTTTTATCATTATAGCCATCCCACCCTGCTGCTGCAACCAGTTTTACCAAATCGTTTAGGGATGTAATCAAAAATTCATCACAATTCGGTATTGTATACGTTATTTATTTTTCTCTGGTTGCAATTTCTTGAAAATCTCGGAAATCAGGGAAAAAATCACTTGTATTTTTACAGGAATGGTGTATAAAATAATTACATTCAAATAGTAAATCTTGAACAGAAGGGAGGTGAGATAAATGCTGTTCGCACCGAAGGAAAAAGCCCAGGGTCTGGTAGAGTATGCGTTAATTCTTGTTCTGGTAGCCGTTGTTGTGATCGTTATTTTGGCATTGCTCGGCCCGGCCATCGGCAACATCTTCTCCAACATCATGAGAGCTATCTAGCAACTCGCTTTTGAAAAAAAGATAACCCCCACAATATGTGGGGGTTATCTTTTGCCTTTTGATAAATCATTGCAGATCTCATTGTAAGGTATTTGTAATTAAGAATGCTTGATTTATCACATGACATGGTTATAATAAAGTTTAGATTTGGTACTTAATAATTTACGAGCAGAAAGGAGGTGAACAGTCATGTTATTCGCTCCCAAAGAAAAAGCCCAGGGTCTGGTAGAGTATGCGTTAATTCTTGTTCTGGTAGCCGTTGTTGTGATCGTTATTTTGGCATTGCTCGGCCCGGCCATCGGCAACATCTTCTCCAACATCATGAATTCTATCTAATTCTTCGTCGTCTTTCATTTCAGCCCTTTTTGATAAACCCTGTTCTGGCAGGGTTTATCATTTAAAAACAAACCGAACTTTCAAAAGTATTAGGATTTTTGCTCATCATAATCCTTGCACATTTTGATTGATATTATATAATGGTGATATAGTCAAATGCTTTTTGGTGGTTTTATTGGCATTTTTCAGGTTCTTAACTCCTCACACCCATTCCCAAACACTTATGCACATTTCAAAATTCATATCTCAACTCAGGAGGAATTTCCATGGCCGCTAAAGGTAAAAGAGGTGGGCAAATCATCATCCTGGTGGCTCTAATCTTGATCTTTGCAGTCGGTGCAGTCTATCTGTGGCTGCAGATGCAACAACAACAGAGCGCACAACCCCTTCCCACAGCAGAACCAGCAAAACAGATGGTACAAATCGTTATCACAACCCAGTTCATCGCCCGTGGCGAAGAGATCACCGAAGCCAAAGTGATGATGATTGACTATCCCGCTGACTCTTATGTCGAAGGCACTTTCATCCGCGACATTCAATCGGTCATTGGCAGTCGCGCCAGATATGATCTACAGCCCAGCGTTCCACTCACCAAAGCAGTTTTGATCGAACCTGCCGGTGGATCGGTGGCATCCTTTGACGTACCAAAGGATTTTGTTGCCATGCCAATCCCGGCAACCCGGTTAACTTCCGTAGATAACTCCCTTGCACCCGGGGACCATGTCATGGTGATTGGTTGTATGTTGCTGGTGGATGTGGACACCCAGTTCCAGTCAAAATTACCCAATGAGGTCGGTGTAGTTGAGCGACCGGGCGCAGCCGGTGGTGAACAGGCCGGACCCGAACGAGCCTCGGCTGGAATTATCCCGGCGCCTGACGGAGCAACCGAAGGAAGAGCACAATTAGACCCCACCCTCAATTTACCTCTTTACATCGTGCCCTCTGAACCACAGCGGCCGCGATTGGTCTGTCAGACCGTGATCCAAGACGCTGTTGTGCTCCGAACCGGGCAGGAGTCCCAACCTCAGGTTCAACCCACCCCCATCCCGCAGGAACAACAGCAACAAGGAGCACAACCAGCACCTGTTCAGGGATTTGGCGAACCTTTCCCCATCACATTGGTGGTCAGCCCGCAGGATGCCGTTGCATTGAATTATATGCTTTTGAGTGAGGTGACCCTCAACCTGGCTCTGCGCAACCCCACCGACACCAAACCCATCGTAACAGATGCCGTTACACAGCAGTATCTCATGGATCAAAAGAATATCCCACTTCCCGCCAAACTGCCCTACGCCATTGAACCGCGTGTAGATAAACTCAAGATGCCGGAACTCGGCCCGACCCCCGTACCGGTTCAATAAGACGGAACCACGCATGAATTACCGGTTTGGTTAGGAGAATGTATGCCTGATAACGAATTAGTTCGAGTTATTATCGTAGATGATAATAGTCACACCCGCCAGGTTATTGCGGAGCTGCTCAAGTTTGATGAGCGGATCGAAATTGTTGGATTTGCTGCCAATGGTGAGGAATCCATCCGTCTAGCACTAGAAACCAAGCCCGATGTGGCTATCATGGATATCAATATGCCGGACATGGATGGCATCACTGCCACTGAAAGGATTCGCAAAAAAGTTCCCTTTACGCGGGTGGTCATCCTTACGGTCCAAAATGACCCGAACTACATGCGACGGGCAATGATTGCCGGAGCGACCGACTTCCTGAGCAAACCTCCCAATGCCGATGATTTGATTACAGCCATCCTGAGAGCCGGTCAAATGGCCGCCGAGGATCGCAAGAAAGTTGCGTCCGTTTTACCGGCTTACAACATGGATACGGCTCAAGCCGGCTCCTCCCCAGTACTGCAAAAGGGAAAAATTATCACAGTCTACAGTCCTAAGGGAGGAGTCGGCTGCACCACCATTGCCACCAATGTGGCAATCGCTCTCAAAAAAGCCGATAATAAAGTGCTTATTGTGGATGGCGACCTTCAATTCGGTGATGTGGCTATCTTCCTCAACGAGCAAGGGCGAAATAGTTTATACGACCTCACCAGGCGCGCCGAGGAACTGGACCCCGAGATTGTCGAGGATGTTGTCACGACTCACAAAACATCTGGCATCCAGATTCTCGCCTGTCCACCAAGCCCTGAACTTGCCGAAACCATCACCGCTGACCAGTTCAAGATCACCTTGCAGTTTCTTCAACAAATTTACAATTTTGTCGTCGTGGATACTGCATCCTACATGACTGAGACGGTTCAGGCCGCTTTAGAGGTTTCAGATTACATCATACTGGTCACAACCCAGGATATCCCCGCTTTACGAAGTTGCAGTGTTTTCCTCTCCATCGCCAATGAATCAAAGATCATTGACCGTATCCTGTTTGTCCTCAATCGTTTCGACAATCGCTTAAAATTAACCGCAGAAACCATCAGCGAAAGGCTACACCATCCGATTATTTGCTCGATCGTGTTGGATGAAAGAAACATTCCATACTCGGTAAATCGCGGAACACCGATTGTTATCGAAAATCCGAACTTGCTTGTAAGCCGTAATTTCCACAACCTGGTTGATCAAATCTACAAACGGATTCAACAAGACGAAACCACTCCCGAAAGAGAAGTGATAGGGAGAAAGTAAAGGTAAATCAGGGGAGATTTAACCATGTCCATATTAAAAAGAATTCAAGGTGATCAAACTCCAACCCCAGGGGGGACAGGGAAAGTACCCGGCGGTACCACTCCTCCTTCCTCTATTCCGGCTCGGCGGGTTGGCGCACCATCCATGCCAACCACTCAGGATACCTACCAGGACCTGAAGGTGCGCGTACAGAATAAATTGCTCTCAAATCTGGACAGCAATATGGATGTAACCCGCACTGCCGAAGTGCGTCGAACGATCCAGGAGTTGTTTGAGCAAATCCTGACCGAGGAAAACATTGTCCTTTCTCGCCCCGAAAAGGCCAGGATGTACGAGCAAATCGCTGCAGAAATCCTCGGTTTTGGCCCGCTTCAGCCATTGTTGGACGACGACAGCATCACGGAAATCATGGTCAACGGTGCAAAGAACGTCTATGTTGAACGGCGAGGTAAAATTCAACGAGCCCCCATCACCTTCGAGAATAACGAGCATGTCATGCGTATCATCGAACGCATCGTTGCACCTTTAGGAAGACGCATTGACGAATCTTCTCCCTATGTTGATGCCCGCTTGCCGGATGGCTCCCGTGTCAATGCAGTGATTCCCCCCATCTCGCTGGTTGGACCAGTGCTCACCATTCGTAAATTCGCCCGAAATCCCATCACCGTGGATCAATTGATCCAATTTGGCTCGATCACCCCCGAAGCAATTCAGCTGTTGGATGCATGCGTTAAGGCACGTTTGAACATCGTCATTTCGGGAGGTACCGGCTCCGGGAAAACCACCCTCTTGAACGTTCTCTCCGGCTTTATCCCGGCTGACGAACGCATTATTACAATCGAAAACGCCGCAGAACTTCAACTTCGTCAAGAGCATGTTGTCACCCTCGAGTCTCGCCCGCCCAACATTGAAGGACGCGGGGAAATCACCATTCGCCAACTGGTGATTAACTCATTGCGTATGCGCCCCGATCGCATCATCGTGGGCGAAATCCGCGATGAGGCTGCGCTGGACATGCTCCAGGCGATGAATACCGGCCATGATGGCTCAATGACTACACTGCACTCCAACAGCCCGCGCGACACACTTTCCCGTCTGGAAACAATGGTGATGATGGCCGGCATGGACCTGCCGGTTCGCGCCATTCGCGAACAGGTTTCATCGGCTATTGATGTGGTTGTTCATCAAGAACGTTTGAGGGACGGCACCCGTAAGGTGGTCAACATCTGTGAAGTATCCGGCATGGAAGGTGATGTGATTACCATGACAGATATTTACCAGTTCGAACAGGCCGGTTATGAGAACGGCAAAGTCATTGGACGTTTACGCCCCACCGGACTGCGCCCAAGGTTTTACGAGAAAATCGAAGCAGCCGGTATTCATCTTCCTCCCTCGTTATGGGGGTTGGGAGAAGCCCGCAGACGCTAAGATACCGAAGCCATTTGGCTCAATAAGTGCCAGAAAGCAGGTGAACCTATGATATTCAGCCCTACCATGGTTTTACTGATCGGAGGTGGATTTGCCTTTCTGCTGCTAATCCTCGGCATCGTTGTTTCAATAACCAGCGAACGCAGCATGGTCGAGGAACGCCTGGGACGCTATGTTGAAACCCAACAGCAGGAAATTTTAAGTGAAAAGGGACGTTCCACCCCCCTGACCGACTGGTTAAATAGGCGGGTTGAACGCTCTTCTCTGGGGGACCGAATCTCACAAGAACTCAGCCGGGCAGACATCAAATTCCGTCCCGGTGAATTCATTGCTGTGATTGTCATCAGCATCGTCGTAATGGCAGGAGTGGGCTATGTCATTGGTCAATACAGTATCATCACCGCAATCCTTGGCGCAATCGCCGGCGCATTTTTGCCTCGCTTTTACGTAAAACGTCAACAAAATAAAAGGCTTATCCGTTTCAATGAACAACTTTCGGATATGCTCAATCTCATGGTGAATGGGCTGCGCGCCGGTTACTCCACCATGCAGGCTATGGAAGCCGTTTCCAAAGAATTACCTCCACCTATTTCAGATGAGTTTCATCGCGTAGTGCAGGAAATGCAGCTGGGTATTCCGATGGAAAAGGCTCTAGATAACCTCCTCAAACGCATTCCCTCCGATGATCTCGATCTGGTCATCACCGCTATCAACGTGCAGCGTGAGGTGGGTGGTAATTTGGCCGAAATTCTGGATACAATCTCATTTACCATCCGCGAACGGGTGAGAATCAAAGGTGAAATTCGGGTTCTCACGACCCAGGTTATGTATTCAGGAAAATTTCTCTCCCTCCTCCCGCTTATCCTGATTGGTGTGCTTTACCTTCTTAACCGCGACTATATCATGACCTTCTTCAAACCGGAAAGCGTCCCTTGCGGCTACATTGCTTTGGGAGTGGCTGCCATTCTCATCATCTCCGGTTATTTCACAATGACTAAACTCGCCGACATTGAAGTATAGGCTTAACCAAAGGAGGCTGAAATGTGGATTTTATTCGTTGTCGGTGGTTTGGTAATTCTTGGAGCGGTAATCTTAACCGTCATCGGTCTTCGCAACCCCGAATTGGCAAACGAACGCGCGCTTCAAGCCCGTCTCGAAGAATTTAGCCGCACTGGCGAACAGGTTGACCTGCGAAAATTAGAACTCTCCCAGCCATTTACTCAACGGGTAATTTATCCCATGGCGCGTAAAATGGGTGAACTGGCGATAAAATTCACCCCTCAAAACGCCATCAATTCCATCAACCGCAAACTGGAGCTGGCAGGCAGCCCTGCCAACATTGATGCAACCATGATCCTTGCCCTGCAAGCGGTTTGTGCGGTCATTTTTGGCGGGCTTGTCGTTCTGGTGTTTACGGTTGGAGCGACCAAATGGCCGTTTGGCCGCGTGTTATTATTCGCAGCGTTGTTTGGCGGTTTGGGTTACATGTTCCCCCAATTATGGCTCTCCAGCAAAATCTCCCGCCGTCAAAAAGAAATCCGCAAAGCGATGCCGGATGCGCTTGACCTGTTGACCATTTGTGTTGAGGCGGGCCTGGGCTTTGACGCCGCCATGTCCAAAGTCAGTGAAAAATGGGAATCTCAACTTTCTTTCGCTTTTGCCCGCACGATTCAGGAAATTCAGTTGGGTAAAGTCCGCCGTGAAGCCCTGCGGGATATGGCTGAACGCATCGGCATTCCTGAAATGACCAGTTTTGTTGCCGCTGTTATTCAATCCGAGCAATTAGGCGTTAGTCTGGCAAAAGTGTTGCGCATTCAATCCGATCAGATGCGAGTCAAACGCCGCCAGCGGGCTGAAGAAGAAGCCCATAAAGCACCGCTTAAAATGCTTATTCCTATGGCGCTTCTCATCTTCCCCTCATTAATGATCGTTCTGCTAACACCAGCCGCGCTTCGTTTGTTCCAGTCAGCCCTTGGCGGAATGTTTCAATAACCGCCATAAAAATTCAACGCCACAACCCATTAACTCACAGGCTCAAAATCAGGCCTGGTAAACCATGCACACCTTAACCAAAGCTTCTCCGTTATTCGCAATCCAAAATTTCTTCTGGATTGCAATGGACTGGCTGTACCCTCCTTCCTGTGCTGCTTGCGGTAAAAAAGGTGAACGCTTATGCACTTCGTGCCAACATCAGATCATCCCCATTGATCATCAACAGGCCTGCCCGCTCTGTGATCTGCCGGCTGTCGGTCATCTGTGTCCCGACTGTCAGTCTCAGAAGCCATCATTTGATCTGCTGCGTTCCTATGGTGTTTATGAAGGCGCCCTGAGACAAAGCATTCACCAGTTAAAGTACGAGAACGATTTGGCGCTGGCAGACACGCTTTGCCACTTGCTCATCTCGCTCTATAAACAACAAAATTGGACAATTGATTTGATTTGCCCCGTCCCGCTCAGCCCCCAACGGCTGCGAGAAAGAGGTTACAATCAATCCGCCTTGCTGGCTCAATTGCTTGCCTGGGCAGTTTCAACCCCTTTCAACAATAAAGCCCTGATCCGCATCCGAGAAACCCGCAGTCAGGTAGGATTGAATGCCGAACAAAGACGCATTAATGTCAAAAACGCCTTTGCAGCCCGGTCTAAAATCGTTCAACACAAAGCCATCTTGCTGGTTGATGATATTGCTACCACCAGCGCCACCCTTTCAGCCTGTGCCGAAGCCTTAAAAGCCGCCGGCGCCGAAAAAGTATACGCACTCACACTCGCCCGTACTGTTCACCTCGATTCAAGTTGAGGTATACTAAGAGAAAATCCCGGTTCGCTAATTTGCCTTACCCCAATCTTACCCTCAGGAGGAAGGAATGACACCCCAAATTGAAGTATTTACACGTAATCTGGAACTGACTGATCGCCTTCGGGATTATGTCACTAAAAAAGTTTCCAAATTAAACAAATTGATCAATGATGTTGAAGATACCCGCGTAGATCTTTCCTATGTAAAATCGGCAAGAAGCGCCTCTGACCGACAGGTTGCACAAATTACCATTCGGGGCAAGGGTTTCATTTTACGCTCAGAAGAGCGGGCAGACGACCTTTTTGCGGCGATTGACGAAGCCGTTGATAAAATGCAGCGCCAGATTTCCCGCTTCAAAGGAAAGCGGCAACGGGGACGCGGGGATGGCACCCCGGCTTCAGAGGTCGCCCGCGAACCGGTTGCCGAAGAAGCCCCAACCGACATTGAGGAAATGCCCATCATTGCCCGCCGCAAAACATTTTCGCTGGTTCCCATGGACGAAATGGAAGCCATCGAGCAAATGAAACTGCTCGGACATGAAGACTTCTTCGTCTTTTACAATGCGAACACCAACGCCATTAATGTGCTTTATACCCGCCGTGATGGTACGTATGGTCTGATCGAACCAAAATTGGGTTAATCGCATACCTTAACTTCCTATCACACCCCCCGATGGGGGTGTGATTTTTTTACTTGCCACTCCCGCTTCTGTGCGCTATAATCTAGCCGTTCTGAATCTATATTCAAGGTAAGGAAAGATTATATGATTGACGTCAACGATCTTCGCAAGGGAGTAACTTTCGAGCTGGACGGAAACCTCTATAAAGTTCTTGAATACAGCCACCATAAACCCGGGCGTGGTAACGCCACAATTCGAATCAAAGCCCGTAATTTACGTACCGGGGCTACACTGGAAAAAACCTTCACTTCTGGCGACCGTGTTCCCGAAGCACGTCTTGAATACCACAACGCTCAGTACCTTTATAACGACGGCGAAATTTACTACTTCATGGACACGGAAACCTTTGAGCAGTACCCCATCCGAGCTGAAATCCTTGGTGATTCGGCTGGTTATCTCAAAGAAGAAATGCCGGTTAAATTGACCTTCTACGGTAGCGAAGCATTGGATGTCGAACTTCCTACCACAGTGGATTTGAAAGTCACCTACGCGGAAATTGCCGTACGCGGGGATACCGCAACCGGGGTAACCAAAACCGTCACCGTCGAAACTGGTATACAGGTGCAGGTACCCAACTTTGTGGAAGAAGGTGACATCATCCGTGTAGATACCCGTACAGGCACATACGTAACCCGCGTCCAGTAACATCAGATACTGCTCTATAATGAAGACCCCGGCGGGTTTCGAGTGTAGTTATTTTTATGGGGATTACTACCGAGGACGAAAAAGGGAGGAGTGTCGCCTGATTGGTAATGCTCCTCCTCCCCATCATTGGACGGCCGATTTGTGCAAAACCTGTCCGGTTCCAAGTATCCAACGGGCCAATGCCTGTCCATTTATGGTGCTGGATGCCAGAGTTACACGTGGATTTTTGGGCATTAACCGGAAAGTCGTCATCAGCGCTTACTGCAATAAGACCTATCAAGTCGTTTCTGAACCGCATGTAGGATGCGGTCAGTGCCACCCACTTCCACCGCCTTTCAACGAACCAAAATCCTCATGACCCTGACTGTTCTTTTTGATTTAGATGACACTCTGTTGGACAACGATATTCAGCCGTTCATTCAACGCTATTTTGAAATGCTGGCCGAGGCATTGGCTGCGTCATTCTCACCCGAGCATTTTCAGCGAGCAATGCAACAAGCCGTTTATGCAATGCTCAATAAACAATTGCCGGCCGGTACGTTAGAAGAAACCTTTGATCGGGTGTTCTACCCCGCCCTGGGTGTATCCAAACCAGAACTCAAAGAACGCATTGATGATTTCTACCGGACAAAGTTTCCGCTACTGAAAGAATTAACTCGACCCCGAGAAGCAGCCATCCAGCTGGTTGAATGTGCCTTTGAGCGAGGGTGGCAGGTCGTCATCGCTACCAATCCGCTCTTTCCCCGCACTGCGATTGAACAACGCCTGGAATGGGCTGGTTTGCCGGTTGACCGTTATCCGTTTGCGCTGGTAACGACTTACGAAAACTCGCACTTTTGTAAACCCAATCCCGCCTATTTCGCAGAAATCCTTGCCGTTCTGCGCTGGCCTCATACCCCTTCGGTAATGGTAGGCAACAGTATCGAAGATGACATTCTCCCTCCAGAGAGATTGGGCTTGCCTACGTATTACGTTTGCAATGACAACCAGCCGTCAAAAATTGATAACCGCCATCCTCTCAGCAAAACTGGCCGATTGGATGAGGTATTGGATTGGTTGGACACAATTGCCCAAATGGAATCTGTGTCGTCTTATGAGAGCAAAGCCGCCATCCTGGCAACCCTGCAATCCACACCCGCTGCTCTGGATACCTTTTCTTTGACCCTTCCAGATCATCTTTGGAATCAACGACCCGAACCTGAAGAGTGGTGTTTTACTGAAATCTTATGTCATTTACGCGATGTAGACCGTGAAGTTAATCTGGAACGCATCCAAACCATTTTGACGAAAAATCGGCCCTTCTTGCCAGCCGCTATGACCGATGGTTGGGTTGAACAGCGAAATTGCATCCTCGAAAATGGAAGAAACGCTTTGGAGGGATTTATTTCAGCCCGCAGCGAAATCATCAGCAGGTTGCTCAATCTGAACGAAAAGGACTGGCACAAACCGGCTCGCCACGCCATTTTTGGCCCAACAACCCTGAAGGAATTGGTCGGTTTTGTGGCAACGCATGACCGTATCCACATCAATCAGGCATGGCAAACAATTCAGGCCGTGATGGCGGAGTAGTCATTTACGCTCTTCTTCTACAACCCCCATCGTCTGCGATTCCCCGCTCTTTCCGCCCAACTCAACCCGAAAGACATCCAGAATTCGACGGACAATTTCATAAACCACATTTTGTTTAAACCCGCTCACCCAGGCAAATACATAAATGACCAGCGCAGAGCGAATGCTAACGTTTTCCTCTGTTCCTGCTGTGAGGGAGAAGAAACCCGCCTGAAAGACCAGGAAAACAAATGCCCCCAGGGCGATTCCTAATAATGGGTTGGTAATGTACCACAGCGCATATTGAGGATCAAAATCCTGTTCGGCTGCAATGTGTTTCCACAACGCGTAAAATGCGCCTACTACGCCCCCAAAACCGCCCCACAACAACGTATTAATAAACTGAACCAGATTAACCGATGCAAACGGGCTTGCCTGATTGATCAGCGAAGCCTGCGGTTCGGTATTGATGAGAACGAATATAGCAATTAATGTGATAAAAATAATCAACTCATAAATAAATAAACGCATTCCCACCGTGCGGGAGGATTGCTTAACACGCCGAATAAAATCTAAACGGTGTTCAACATCTACAATTAATCGCTCCGATTCTTCGTAATTGTCCTTTCCTTCAAACAACAATTGACGCGATCGTTCGATTTTGTCAAATAGCTGACCTGCCAATTCAACTTTGTTGATTTCCTCTTTTATTTTGTCCAGCGCATGACTGGCACGTTCATGGAGAGCCTGAATCCGCTCCGGGGTAATAAAATCATCCGTTGCCGGGATTTGTTTTTCCTCATCCCCCTCGATAACCGGAAAGACAGCCCGCATCGGCCGGTCAGACGGTTCAGAATATTCAATTTCCTCTTTATCACTTTCTTCAATCCGTTCGTCAAAGGGTTTCGGTGCGGATGAATCCGGTTGATCAGTCATTTGTTCACCTCCACGACCAAAATTTTTGCCATTACCTCCAGTATAGACAGGGATAATCATCCCGTCAATATAAGAGTTGTATAAAAACCGCCTCAATCCTTATTCATAGACTGGCAGGGGCATGGATAGATTGGTATAATTCTTACCAACAATAAAGGCATTTAGCCCTGATGGGTTTCACTTTAATCTGGAGGTTTATGTGAGCTCTCGCAACCAATCCTATGTTGTCTACCTGCTGCTGTTTGTGGCTATCATCGCCATGGTGATGTATAGCTTTAACCAGCGGAGCACCACCTCCGAAGTTTCCATTAACCAGCTGGCTGAAGACATCAAAAATCAGCGGGTTACAAAAATTGAAGAGGACGACAACCGTCTGAAGATTACCTACAAAGACCTGAGCGAAGCACTTTCCACGAAGGAACCTTCCGCAACTTTGGTTGAGCAATTGCTTAACTTAGGGGTAACTCAGGAACAACTGCACCCGGAACGCATCAAAATCATCATCAAACCACCCAGCGCGTGGGTTGGCGTACTAACCGCATTGGGTTACATCTTACCGTTTCTGATTCTGATCGGTGCTTTCTTCTTCATTTTCCGCCAGGCTCAGGGCAGTAATAACGCTGCCATGTCCTTCGGAAAATCCCGGGCGCGCATGTTCACCGGCGATCATCCAACCGTGACCTTTGCCGATGTTGCCGGCGTGGAAGAAGCCAAAGAGGAATTGAAAGAGGTTGTCGAATTTCTCCGCGAGCCCCAAAAATTCATCCAGTTGGGGGCGCGCATCCCGAAAGGCGTGCTTCTGGTTGGTCCGCCTGGAACGGGTAAGACCCTGTTGGCGAAGGCTGTCTCCGGTGAAGCCGGGGTGCCGTTCTTTTCCATTTCCGGGTCTGAGTTTGTGGAAATGTTCGTGGGCGTTGGTGCCAGCCGCGTGCGCGACCTCTTCGATCAGGCCAAGCGTCACTCCCCATGTATCGTATTCGTGGATGAAATTGACGCGGTAGGGCGTCAACGTGGAGCCGGGTTGGGGGGTAGCCATGATGAACGTGAGCAAACCCTCAATCAGATGCTGGTTGAAATGGATGGGTTTGATACCGATACCAACATCATCATCATGGCCGCAACCAACCGCCCCGATATTCTTGACCCGGCCTTACTGCGTCCCGGCCGCTTCGACCGGCGAGTTGTGCTGGACCGTCCGGACGTCCGTGGACGGGAAGCCATCCTCAAAGTGCATGTCAAGGGCAAGCCACTCGAACCGAACGTGGACCTCAGCGTGCTCGCCCGCGCTACCCCCGGTTTTGTGGGCGCAGATCTGGAAAATCTGGTGAACGAAGCCGCCATCCTCGCTGCCCGTCGTAATAAAAAGAGCATCTCTCAGGCGGAATTTGAAGAAGCCATCGAACGCGTCATTGCAGGACCGGAACGCAAGAGTCGTCTGATCAGCGATGAGGAAAAACGCATCATTGCCTATCACGAAGCAGGCCACGCCGTAGTGATGAACGCTCTGCCGGATCATGACCCTGTCCAAAAAGTCACCATTATTGCTCGCGGGATGGCCGGCGGCTACACCATTGCCCTGCCCACCGAGGACCGTACCATCATCCCCCGCAAGAAGTTGATCGCCCAAATGGTCGGTTTGCTGGGCGGGCGTGCTGCCGAGGAAATTGTCTTTGACGATATTACCTCTGGCGCCGGCAACGACATCGAGCGAGTTACCCAAATTGCCCGCACGATGGTCACCCGTCTGGGCATGAGCCGCGAAATGGGGCCGATGGTGTATGGGCAAAAAGAAGAATTAATCTTTCTGGGTCGGGAAATCTCCGAACAGCGCGATTATTCCGAAGCGGTGGCTGAGCAGATTGATGCCGAAGTTCGCCGTCTGGTCAATGAAGCCTATCAACAAGCCCGTCAGATCCTCATTGAATATCGCGACAAACTGGATGCGGTTGCCCAGCGCTTGCTGGAAGTGGAAACCATCTCCCGCGAGGAATTTGAGCGAATCTTCCCGCCCCCCGTTCCCAAGCGAAGCGGAGTACCCGCGATGGCAGCCAATAACTGACCCATCTCAAGCCTCTTTCAACCACCCGTGAATCAAATCGGCAATTTCGCGGGTGGTTTTTTCATTCATATCAAACCAGTGAATTTGCGGGTCGTGTTCTTTGAACCAGTTTGCCTGTCGGCGCACAAACTGCCGGGTATTTTTCTTGATTAAACCAATCGCCTCATCCAGCGTGATCTTGCCTTGAAGGTATGCCGCAATCTCTCGATATCCAATAGTTGAAAACACCGGCGAGGTGGCATCCAGACCTCGTTCGAGTAGATTTTTGACTTCATCTACCAAACCAGCTTTCAGCATCTGATCAATCCGCTGGTCAATTCGTTGATACAACGCCTGACGCGGTCTCTTTAGGCCAATTTTCAATACCCGATAAGGAGACTCCCCTTTTAGGCGCTGTTCCGAAAACCGCTTACCGGTTTTCAGGATAACCTCCAAGGCACGGATCGTGCGGCGGAGATTGCGGGGATCAATGTTTTTGGCAGCCTGCGGGTCTAAAATTGCCAGTTTATGATAAATGGCATCGTTCCCGATGATTTGCGCCCAACCTTCCAACACCTCCCTTAACTTTGTGTCCGGTTGTTGAGGCGGCACAGACCAATCTTCGATCAGGGCTGTAATATACTGACCCGTCCCCCCAACCAGAAATGGCAACCTGTTGCGGGCATGAATTCCAGCAATCGCCCGTTTTGCAGCGTTCTTGAACACACCCAGACTCCACACTTCGGTCGGATCCGCAACATCAATCAAATGATGCGGCACGCGCTGGCGTTCTTCCAGCGTAGGTTTGGCCGTGCCAATGTCCATTCCCCGGTAAAAGAGCCGCGAATCTCCCGAAACAATCTCCCCATCAAATTGTTCAGCTAATTGAATGGCTGTTTCTGTCTTTCCAACCGCGGTTGGCCCCACAATAACGATCAAACGATTGGAAGGTTCAATTGGTGACATTTTCAAACCACTCAATTTCCGGGTCTTTCTGCCCCAACCTTCCACGAATGGCAATCAGGTCAATCCGCCAATCCCCCACGAAATTGGGCTGTTGTTGGATAAAATACAAAGCAGCACCGATCAAATGCTCGACTTTTCTGGCATCCACGGCTTCCTCCGGATTCCCAAAATCATCCGTGCTTCGCGTCTTAACCTCAAAGAACACCATAGTCTGTCCTTGTTGGGCTATCAAATCAATTTCCCCGTAGGGAGTGCGAACATTTTGAGCAATCAGGGTATAGCCTGCGGCGCTGATGAGGTTGGCAGCCACAGACTCACCCCACGCTCCAATTTGTTGACGATAAGTTTTCACGCATTCCTCAGCGATTCTTCCGGTGCTTTTTCCTGCCGAATTGTTCTCAGCACCTTATCCGGTTTTGCCAGAAGGCGGTTTTGTGCTAAACTTTGAGAAAGGTTTAATCACTCTCTTTATTTTAACCAAAAAACCAATCCTATGCCTGCTGCTGAAATCATTGCCATCGGAACCGAATTGCTGTTGGGAGAATCGTTCGATACCAACACGGCTTTCATTGCCCGAACCCTGCGCGATTATGGGGTGGATATTTACCGAACCATGATCGTCGGCGATAACGCCGGGCGGATTGCCGATGCCATACGCGAATCACTCTCCCGCGCCCAGATTGTGATAACAACCGGAGGTTTAGGCCCCACTATTGATGATCCCACTCGCGAAGCAGTTGCCATGGCCACTCACAGCGAACTGGTCTTTCACCCGGAATTGTGGGATCAAATTCAAGAGCGCTTTCGTCGTTACAACCGCCTGCCGACCGAGAATAACCGTCGGCAGGCTTTTCTCCCCAGGGGGGCGGTTGCCATTCCCAATCCGGCAGGAACGGCACCGGCTTTTTATTATCCCCTTGAGGAAAAAGTGATCGTTTGCCTGCCGGGTGTTCCCAGCGAGATGGAGACCATTCTCTTGCAGTCAGTAATTCCTCTTCTTCGCTCAAAGTTTGATTTGCGCGAAGTTATTCGTGCTTATGTACTCCACGCCGCTGGAGTAGGCGAATCGCAGGTAGATGAATGGATTGCCGACTTAGAAAAGCAATCCAATCCAACTGTGGGGCTGCTTGCTCATCCGGGGCAGGTGGATATTCGAATTACTGCCAAAGCCGCCTCCATCGAGGAGGCCGATCAGATGATTCAAGAAACCGTCCGTCAAATCTACGAACGAATGGGATTTGCCATTTTTGGGGTCAATCAACAAAAATTAGAACAGGTCGTTGCCGAAAAACTCCGCGATTTAAACTGGGATATATTCATTTCCGTTGCCGGTTTCCCGGAAGAGTTAAGAAAACGGCTCGAAACGGTTGTAACCAACCCTCAAAACCTGTTCTTCTTACCGTACACCGACTTACATACTCTTGTGGAAAATTACCGCCAAAACCCGGCTTTCCGGCAAAGTTCGATCGCCTTGCTGGCCAGCCTCCAGCGTGGGGAACATCAACAGCAATTAACGATTTTTCTGCGGACGCCACAGAATGTGGATGAGATAAGCCGCTCATATGGAGGGCCGCCCTCGCTGGCCGGAATGTGGGCACTGCGCACCATGCTTGAATTTGTTCGCCGTCGTCTACCTTCAAACTTATCTGGAGAAAATCATTTATGACATTTTCAGCCGACCTCATCCTTAAGAACGCCATTGTTGTTTCAATGGATCCTCAATTTAATCTATACGAACCCGGTGCAGTGGTGATTCGGCAACAAAACATTGTGGCTGCCGGGCGGCAAAATGAGATTTTACAGCAATACTCAGCAGAGCAGATCATGGATTGTGACGGTAAAATCCTCATGCCGGGAATGGTCAATGCTCACACCCATGTACCGATGACCTTGCTGCGCGGTCTGGCGGATGACCTGCGGTTGGATGTATGGCTGTTAGGTTATATGATGCCGGTTGAAAGGGAGTTTGTCTCACCCGATTTTGTCCGCCTCGGAACCGGTTTGGCATGTGCAGAGATGATTCGCGGTGGAGTAACTACCTTTGCAGACATGTATTACTTTGAGGAAGACATTGCCGTGGCTACCGCTCAGGCAGGTTTACGCGGGATTTGTGGTCAAACGGTACTGAAATTTCCAACTCCGGATGCTCAATCCTACGAAGAGTCACTTGCTTATGCCCGCGACTACATTCAACGTTGGAAGAGTCACCCCCTGATCATCCCGGCAGTTGCCCCTCACGCCCCTTACACCTGTACAGACGAAATCCTACGAGCCTGTGCACAACTGGCCATTGAGATGGATGTCCCCCTTCACATCCACCTTTCCGAAACTGCTCAAGAAGTAGAAAATATGCGCCGCGAACAGGGTATGCCGGTGATTCCCTTTGTCAAGAAACTGGGTTTACTGGATGCCAAAGTCATTGCAGCCCATTGCGTCCATGTTGACGAAGGCGAAATGCGCACATTTCAACACTACAACACCGGTATTGCCCACAACCCATCCTCAAACCTGAAATTAGCCTCCGGCATTGCTCCGGTAAAGAAGATGCTCGAATTGGGGCTGAACGTAGGCATCGGCACAGACGGGCCGGCATCCAACAACGACCTTGATATGTTCGAAGAAATGCGCCTGGCATCTTTTCTGGCAAAGGGTTCCAGCGGCGACCCAACGGCTTTGCCGGCTTTGGAAACTTTAGCCATGGCAACCAGCATCGGCGCAAAAGCCCTGCATGTGGGTCATCTGACCGGTTCGATTGAGGCGGGCAAACGAGCTGACTTAATTTTGCTCGATCTGACACCAGTACACAACTCTCCTCGTTTTCAACGAGACCCGCAGGGTATTTATTCTCAGATTGTTTATGCCGCCAAGGCAATGGATGTGACTGATGTAATGGTCAACGGTCAATGGTTGATGCGTGACCGCAGGCTGCTGACCCTCAACGAAGAAGAAATGCTGCGCGAAGCCGAGGATTACGCCCGTCGGATTGACATATTCCTCATCCAACGCGAAAAATCGCTGCTTTCCAAATTGCTTGCCCTGGGAGAAGCAACCGAAGAGGAAGAATCCTTTGAAGTTCAAGTCAAAGTACCCGTGGAAAGTATCGCCGGAATTCAGGAACGGCTCCTGGATCCCGCCTTCGAAATTTTACGCACCCGTCACTATCGTGAGTATGATGTATATTTCAATTTCCCGCCTCCAGAAGAATCCCGGCTGCGCTACCGCGAAGACCATTTTATCACCCCTAGCGGTGAAGTCAGCCGGGTGCGCACCCGTTTGACCCTCCTCGGCCCAACCCGTGAATATTCTTTCCCGCAAAAAGTGCTACTTTCCCGCAGCCGTTATTTAGCCACTGCTACACAGAGTTTACGTTTCTACCGCGAGTACTTCAAACCCGTCAGCGAAACGGAAATTGAAAAAGAACGATTGCGCTATCTGGTACGCTACCAGGAAACCGAATTCTTCATCAACCTTGATCATCTGCACAAACCCGACCTGGGTAATTTTCTGGAAATCAAAAGCCGCACGTGGAGTCGCAAAGACGCCGAATTGAAATCCCGGCTGGTGGTGGAAATTTTAGAAAAATTAGGCACATCACCCCAACAAACCATCTCCCAGGATTATATTGAACTGGTTAACACCTGATCATTCATGTCACCCCAAGGAGAACGAGCCAGGATGACGAAATCCACTCAAAAACCCACATTGAATGTGCTGTTTCTGGCATCAGAAGCCGCCCCCTTGGTTAAGGTGGGTGGACTGGGAGATGTAGCCGGTTCCCTGCCGCCCGCTTTACGCCGGTTGCAGCCTCCCCTCTGGTCAGGGCCGCAGCTGGATGTCCGCCTGGTGCTGCCCTTCCATGAGGAAATCAAACTCAAAGTTCGCGAACCACGTTTTGTGGCTTCTTTTCTGGTTGACCACCCCGGAGAAGACCTGCCTGCCAAAGCCTTTCTAACCGACGTGAATGGATTGCCGGTTTACCTTATCGAAGGCCCCCCCATTTTACCGGACATGCCTGTTTACAGTAGCGATGCTGCATTGGACGGAGAAAAATATGTATTCTTTTCTCTGGCCGTATTGGAAATGTTGAAACATCTGGATTGGCAACCGGATATCCTTCATGCCAACGACTGGCACACCGCCGCAAGCCTGTATGCTTTACAAATCCGGCAAAAAGACCAGCCCGAATTTCAAAAAATCCGAAAGGTTCTCAGCATTCACAACCTGCCCTTCATGGGAAAAGACGCCGAAGAGGCCATGATCAAGTACGGCATACCTCGTTCAAAAGATAAGCGGCTGCCCAAATGGGCGACCCTGTTTCCCCTGCCGTTAGGATTACTGGCAGCAGATCGAATTATTGCGGTTTCGCCGGGGTATGCCAGAGAAATTTTAACACCCGAATTTGGCTGTGGTTTACAGGACTTTCTCAAAACCCGCCGTTCCTCAATCACAGGAATTTTGAATGGTCTCGATCAAGACTCCTGGAACCCACAAACCGACCCGGCACTGATTGAACGATATTCCATAGAAACCCTGGAAAAGCGTTCCCTGAACAAGAAAACCCTTCAGGAAGATTTAAGCCTGCCGGTCGAATCAGATACACCACTGCTCATTATCATCAGTCGGCTGGATCAACAAAAAGGAATTGATATTGCCATCGCTGGCCTGCGCCAGATGGCCAATCGCAACTGGCAACTCGTCCTTCTCGGAACGGGTGACCCGTTGCTGGAAAGCGATTGCCGCAGTCTGGAAGCCGAATTTCCCGACCGGGTACGCGCCATCATCCGCTTTGATGCGGGTTTTGCCCGGCGGATGTATGCTTCTGGCGATGTCCTCCTGATGCCCTCCCGCTACGAACCGTGCGGGCTGGCACAAATGATCGCCATGCGGTACGGTTGTGTACCATTGGCACGCGCCACCGGAGGGCTGAGGGATACTATTCAAGATCAGGATGATCCAGCCCAATCCACCGGCTTTCTGTTTGAGGAGGCTTCTCCTCAGGCATTTGCACAAGCGTTGGAACGCGCCTTGATCCTGTATCCCAATACCGAAATCTGGCGCATGATACAACGCAACGGCATGCAGCAGGATTTCTCCTGGGAAAAATCAGCCATTGAGTACGCCAAAATTTATCTCGAACTTGCGGAGCAGACCAAATGAAAATCCGAAGTCTGATACTCGCTGGCGGTGAAGGTACTCGTCTCAGTATCCTGACCGCCAAACGCACCAAACCAGCCGTACCCTTTGCCGGAAAGTATCGGATCATTGATTTCCCCTTATCTAACTGTGTCAATTCACGCATTTTCGATGTCATGTTGGTTGCTCAATATCGCCCCCATTCGCTGATTGAGCACATTGGCGCCGGCGGCCCGTGGGATTTGAACCGCGATTTCACCGGCGGGGTGCGGATTCTCACCCCCTACCGGGCACGTGGTTCAACCTGGTTTGTCGGTACAGCAGATGCCGTTCAGCAAAACTTTACCTTCATCAAACGCGGCAACATTGATACGATTTTGATTCTTTCTGGCGATCACATCTACGCCATGGATTACAACCCAATGATCGAATTTCATCAAAAAAATCAGGCTGAAGTTACCGTGGCTGTGATCAATGTCCCCATCGAGGAAGCCTCGCGCTTTGGCATTGTCGGCATTGATGAAAATCACCGAATCACCTCCTTCGTGGAAAAACCGGAAAATCCCCCATCCACTCTGGCAAACATGGGGATTTATTTGTTCAATCTGGATATCCTCAACGAAGCACTGTGGGAAGATCACCTCATGCAGGATTCCCAGCATGACTTTGGCAAGAACATCCTTCCGCGTCTGGTTGAAACCGGCCGGAGAGTGTTTGCCTACCAGTATGAAGGGTACTGGATGGATGTTGGAACCGTGCAATCGTACTGGCAGGCACACATGGACCTATTGTGCGATCCACCGGCTTTCAACCTGTACCGACCCGATTGGATCATTCATACCCGAACAGAAGAACGACCACCGGCCTTGCTCCAAAAGGGTTCGACAGTTGAGGATAGTCTGATTTGCCACGGCTGTCTGATCGAAGAAGGTGCCAGTGTGATTCGTTCGGTATTATCACCGGGTGTTGTCATCCGTTCAGGCTGTCATGTGGAGGACTCGATCATCCTCACGAATACGGTTGTAGATCAAAACACCCGTATCCAGCGTTCCATTTTGGATAAACGTATTCAGGTCGGAAAAAATTGTCAAATCGGCGAATTATTGGACGGCCGGCTCGAATTTGCCATGATTGGGAGAAACAGCATTGTACCGGATGGCACAATCGTGCACGCCGGTGGTACGGTTGGAACGGATGTGGTATCATCAGACTATCCGGGTAATGAGGTGAAACCCGGTGAATACGTTCAAACACGGAGATTACCCAATGAAATTTAAACGCGCCGCGGGAATCATCCTTCACCCGACCAGTTTACCCGGCCCAGATGGGATTGGCGACCTAGGGCCGGAGGCATACCGTTGGATCAACTTCCTGGCCGAGTCTGGATGTAAGTTGTGGCAAGTTTTGCCGCTTGGTCCAACCGGTTATGGCGATTCTCCTTACCAGTGTTTTTCGGCATTTGCCGGAAATCCCTATCTGATTAGTCCGGCACTGCTTCTGGAAGATGGTCTTTTACGACGGAGTGACCTGACCGACCGCCCAGAATTCAATCCCATTCGGATTGATTACGGTCTGGCCATCAACTGGAAGTTAAAGATTCTTGACAGGGCCTACGAGAACTTCAAGCACCAGAAAAACCCCACCCTGAACAATGCATATCGCCGATTTGTCGAAGAGGAAGCGGATTGGCTGAATGATTTTGCCCTCTTCATGGCAATCAAAGAAGCCAATGGCGGTGTTTCGTGGGATCATTGGCCAAAAGAACTACGAACCCGCCAGCCGCAGGCCATTGACCAATTTAAACAAAGCGAGGCCGACCGCATTCAACGCCACGCCTTCCGACAGTTTTTGTTTTTCCGCCAGTGGCTTGACCTGAAGGCATACGCCAATCAAAAAAATATCCTGATCATCGGCGATATTCCAATTTTTGTTGCCTATGACAGCGCGGACGCCTGGTCTAACCCGGAGTTGTTCTATCTGGATGAAGAAGGCAAACCCACCGTCGTAGCGGGTGTTCCGCCGGATTACTTCTCACCAACCGGCCAATTATGGGGAAATCCTCTCTATAAATGGGAAATCCATCGCCAGCAAAACTTCCGCTGGTGGATTCGGAGGATGCAGGCCACGCTGCGTCTCGTGGATATTGTCCGATTGGATCATTTCCGCGGATTTGCCGGTTACTGGGAGGTTCCTTTTGGCATGCCCACAGCGGAAATTGGCCGCTGGGTGAAGGGGCCTGGTAAAGAACTGTTCAACGCTATTCGCGAAGCCCTCGGCGATCTTCCCATCATCGCTGAGGATTTGGGGGTCATCACCCCGGACGTCGTCGAATTACGCGATTCGTTCAATCTTCCCGGCATGAAGGTCTTTCAATTTGCCTTCACCACCGACCCGCTGGATCCCTTCCTGCCGCACAACTACGAAACCAATTGCGTTGCTTACACGGGTACCCACGACAACGATACTGCCCTTGGCTGGTATCAAAGTGCACCCGAAAAAGAACGGGATTTTATCCGCCGCTATCTCGCACGATCCGGGGAGGATATCTCCTGGGACATGATTCGGGCTGTCTGGTCTTCGGTAGCCGTCTTTGCCCTTGCGCCCATGCAGGATGTACTTGGACTTGGGAATGAAGCCCGTATGAACCTGCCGGGGCGAGCCAGTGGTAACTGGTGCTGGAGGCTTCACCCTGAAGCCTTCAACCCCGTGATTTTGAAACGGCTTAAAGAAGTCAATTACCTGTATGCCCGCACCGACATTGAGCGAACTGCCCAAACCGAATTACCCCCCAATTATCCGCTGTAAAACCTTATGATGATTCTCGATTGGCGAGGGAAGCAAGGTAAATACCGCCCAAAATCATTCCCCCGCCAATGACCTCATTTAAAAGCGGAGTTTCTCGCAAGAAGATCATCGCCAGAATAGTTGCTCCCACCGGTTCCCCCAACAAAGCCAGAGAGACGAAAGTGGCCGGCAAATAACGCAGTGCCCAATTGAAAGATGAATGACCGATCACCTGCGGGATGATAGCCAGCAGTAAAAACCACCCGAATACGGGCAATGGGTAAGCCGTAAAGGAATACCCCATTACCGCTGCCATGCCGATCAGGATAACCGCGGCCGTTGAATACACCATCAGGATGTATGACCTCAAAGAGATCATTGGGCGAATTTTCCGCCCAACCAACAGGTAGCCGGCTGCCATCCATGCCCCCATCAGCGCCAGTAGATTACCTAAGAGAGCCTTTCCCTGGAAAAAAGAACCCAGCGAGGTACACACCAAGCGGCTTTGTTGCCACACACAAGCCTGACTGGCAGCCACTACCACACCCCCGCTGAGAGCCAGCCCCAAACCCCACCATACTTCTTTCTTCATCCTTTCTCTTAAAAACAATGGTGAGAAAATCGCAACCCACAAGGGGGTGGTGGTAACCAGCACAACCGAACTGGCGACCGAAGTGAGCTCGAGCGAGATAATCCACGTTGCAAAATGAACCGCCAGAAAAACCCCTGCCAGCAGTGCTTGAAGTTTGCCGTTTATCGGTAAAGTGCTCACTTCGCGTTGTGCCTGTCGGAGAGAAAATGGCATTAAAATCAAACTGGCCAGTCCCAAACGATAAGCCGCAATAATCAAAGATGGCGCTTGCTGTTGTGCATAACGGATGAAAATAGCCGCCGTGGAAACCGCCAGGATGCCAGTTATTAAGATGAATGGGGAAAAACGGGATGATTTCTGCGGTGAGATCATAATCACCCTATTATATCGCGGAGGAATGCTTGACAAACAGGTATCGGCTGGCTAGAATAACTTTATCCCAATATTACAAAACTGGTCGGAAAATCAAATAATGGCCGAGGGGAGGTGTCTGGAGTCAAGAAATCCCATGAATTTACCCACATCATTTTGATTCAATTTTTCTCCGGTATTCGCTTACTTTCCCTCTGCATTCAAATTCTGTCCATTTCATCCAAACGGAGGTTACGATGACCCATATTATTACAAGCCTGTGTCTGCGTGATGGCGGTTGTGTTACCGTCTGCCCGGTAGAATGCATTGTTCCCGGTAAACCACAGGATAAATATCCGTGGTTCTACATTGACCCGGATACCTGCATTGACTGCGGTGCCTGTGTGCCGGAATGTCCCTATGCTGCCATTTTCCCGGAAGATGAAGTTCCCTCCGCCTATGTGGCGCGCGGTGGAGAACGCCAATCCATGCCAGTCGGCACCCCCGGCTTTACCGAGATTTATGATGGTATGAATCATGACGGCGAACCGGTTCACCTGGAAGCCACCCGCACACTCAAGGCCGGTGAAGTTGTGGATTTGACTCCCGACATTGCCAAAAATTACGAGTACTTCAAGGAAGGACCCGGTTACAGCGCAGCCGGTTAAACTTTTCAGCCCCTTTTACAGGGTTGTTATCGGTGGAAGATGGAAAAATCCCGGTGAAAATGGACTGGTGAGCGCCGGGAGCGAGGTCAATTATCCGTGCCACTGGTGAACAACCCTGTTTTTTTTTTCAATAAAATTCGCCAAAGGAGGTAAATAAAGTCAATGACTGAAAATAATCTACGGGTGGAAAGAGACTCATTGGGCGAAGTCATGGTACCGGCAAACGCTCTTTACGGCGCTCAAACCCAGCGCGCGGTCCTCAATTTCCCCATTTCGGGCATGCGCCCTTACCGGGCTTTCATCTGGTCTATGGCATTGATCAAACGCGCCGCCGCCGAAGTCAACCATGCAGTTGGATTGCTGGATGAACAACGCGCCAAAGCCATCATTCAAGCCGGGGAAGAAGTTATGGCTGGCCAGTGGAATGATCACTTTGTGGTGGATCCTTTTCAGGCTGGTGCCGGTACCAGCCACAATATGAACACCAACGAGGTCATTGCCAATCGGGCTACTCAAATCTTAGGTGGACAAATCGGCGAGTATCTTGTACACCCCAACGATCACGTCAATATGTCCCAATCCACCAACGATACCATTCCCACAGCCATTCGACTGGGATGTTTGTGGCGATTGGACGAGTTAACCTTCACCATTCAAAAACTGATCGAGGCTCTCAAAGAGAAAGCCGTCGAGTTTGATGACATTGTCAAATCAGGCCGCACCCATTTGCAAGATGCCGTCCCAGTGCGATTAGGGCAGGAATTTGGCGCTTATGCGCGCGCTGTAGAACGCGACCGAGAACGCATTGAGCGGGCTGCCGAAGGCCTGCGCCGGTTGGGAATTGGCGGCACGGCCACTGGGACCGGTTTGAACGCTCACCCGGAATATCACCCCCGCATGGTGGAAGTCCTTTCGCGGGTTTCGGGATTGAAACTCTACACCTCTGATAATTTATTCGAGTCCATGCAATCCATGGCAGACATGGCAGATTTTTCGGCTTCCCTGCGCACCTTGGCCCTGACTCTGACGCGCATCGCCAACGATCTACGCCTGCTTTCTTCGGGGCCGGCAACCGGGCTGGATGAGATTCGCCTGCCGCCGGTACAGCCGGGTTCGTCCATTATGCCGGGAAAGGTCAACCCGGTTTTGGCAGAAATGCTGAACATGGCCATGTATCATGTGATTGGGCTGGATACCGCCGTTGCCATGGCCTCTCAAGCCGGTCAGTTGGAATTAAATGTGATGATGCCGATCATCGCTCATGATCTCTTTGAGATGATGCACGTGATGATTGGGGCAATCAGCGCCTTTACCGATAAATGCGTGGTCGGTATCAAAGCCAACCGTGCCAAAGCCGAGGGCTGGCTGGCGCGCAACACCATCGTGGTAACTGCGCTGAATCCGATCATCGGTTATCTGGCAGGAGCGGCTCTGGTTAAAGAAGCCCTCAGCCGTGATTTAACCGTTCAGGAAGTTGCGCTGGAAAAGGTACGCGAAGGCGCTCTCAAGCATAAAGACACCGGTCAGCCACTGACCGAAGACGATATTCGCGCCGTATTCAGTGATATGCGTAAACTGACCGAAGGCGGATTATTCGGCGGTGGAGGCGGCGGATAAATTATTCGGTCCTTTGGCTGGCGTATACTGCTGCGCCGACAATGCCGGCATTGTTCAAGAACAATGCCGGTGTTATTTTTGCTCGGGTAGAAAGATAGGGTAAGAATTTTTCCACATTTTTACTCAGCCCGCCGCCTATGATGATCAACTCCGGCCAAAACAGTTTCTCCATCTCGCTTAAGAATTCCTGCAAGCGTTTGGCATATTTTTTCCAGGAAAGGTCTTTCCTCTGCCGCGCCGCATCGGATGCCCGCCATTCGGCATCTTTACCGCGAATTTTTAGATGCCCAAACTCTGCGTTCGGCACTAAAACCCCGTCGGTAAATATTGCTGTCCCAATACCCGTGCCGAGTGTGATGACCAGCACCACCCCTTTCACGTCCTTGCCGGCCCCAAATTTCATTTCGGCAATCCCTGCAGCATCCGCATCATTCAGGGTAAAAGTACGGCAGCCTGTAAATCGGGTCAACAAATCGTTGACATTCGTACCGATCCAGGTCGGGTGAATGTTTGCTGCCATCATAGCCACTCCTTGCAAAATCGGGGCGGGAAAGCCGCAGCCAATCACTCCTTCATAACCAAATTGGTGGACTAATTCGGCGCAGGTTTCGGCAACATCTTCTGGTTTTGCGCCTTCAGGAGTGGGCAATCGCCGGCGTTCAGTCAGCAACGAACCGGTAACCGGGTCAACCACCGCTCCTTTAATTCCGGATCCGCCGATATCAATTCCGAGAACTTCCATTTTTTCTCTCCTTACCTTTCTATTATGGACATGCATTTTGTAAATGCTCTTCAAACGTTTTTGCAAAGGAATGCCTGCCCGATCCATCGCAGCGCGCCCGGAAATAAAAATAAGGGGAATCCGCCGGGTAAGCCACAGCCTGTAAAGCGCTTAAGGATGGATTACAAATGGGGGTGGGCGGTAATCCGGTATTTTGATAGGTATTATAAGGGGAATTAATCATCAAGTCATTGTGGCTTAATGGATTCGTCCACCACGTCTGCTGCAATGAATTATATCCCAATGCGTATTGAACGGTGGGGTCGGCATCCAGTTTCATGCCGGCCCTCAAACGATTGTAGAACACAGAAGCAATCATCGGTCTTTCTTCTTCGACAATCCCTTCGCGGTGAACAATCGAAGCCAGGGTAACTGCTTCATGCAGAGTCAGTCCCTGACGGGAAAAAGCTTCCCGCAAATTGGAATCCACCTGCTGATTGAAGCGTTCCAAAAAAGCGGCAACCACCTCGCGCACACTGGCATCCCTTCTGAAGCGATATTCACCCGGAAAAAGATAACCCTCCAGGCTGAATCCGGCTGAAGTTCTGCCCGCCGGATGCCATTCGGCTGGTGGATTGCGCACAAATTGAAGAAATTCATCCGGTGTGATTTGCAAACCGGAAGTCGGTAGTGAAGCAGCAATTTCCTCAACCCGCCACCCAGCCAGAATAACAAACGTGATTTGGTCAGGTGTGGCATCCAGCAAATGATGTCCGATCTCAATGGCGTTCCACGCCGGGCTGATCTCATACTCTCCCGCCTGAATCGCCGTATCCAGACCCGAATAGACCATGTAATCGCGAAAAGATTCGGAATCGCGAATTAAACCTTCGCGTTGTAATCGAACGGCAACTTGCTCGGCTGTTTCTCCGCTTTGAATGATGAACAGGCGCGGCGATCCCTGCGCATCCAAGGGGGTAGTTAATTTATCATGGTTTAAGATAAGCCGGATGGAATACCAGTACCGGTCTAGAAGATCCAATCGTGAACTGGCATAACCGAACTGCACCTCTGCCAGGGAAGGGATTTGAACCAGAAACCAACCCAAAGCAATCAAAACGATTAAACCTATCAGCAGAAACAAAAAACAACCAGATGAAAGACGTTGTTTATTCGATTTTTCCATTCTCACTCTTCCTCAATTGGAAAGACTGAATCGCGGCTGTTCAAGTAAGACTGCAAAATGACCACCGCGGCCAGGTCATCCATGTGGCCGCGCCGCTGACTTCGTTTTACACCCATTTTCTGTCTTGCGCTGCGGGCTGTTTGGGTGCTGCCGCTCTCGTCCCACAGGACAACCGGGATTTCAGTTTGAGCACGAATAGCCTCAGCCAGCCGTTGGGCTTTTCTTCCCATCACACCCGGCGTTCCATCCAGTTCGATTGCCTGACCAATTACGATTTCAACAACCCCCCATTCCTGCGCAATTTGTACAATAGTTGCCGCATCAATCAAACGCGAAACATGTTTAAGCACCTGCAGGGGGTTGGCAATCGTACCGGTTGGATCCGAAATTGCCAGCCCGATCCGCTTTTCACCCGGATCCACCGCCAAAACCCGTCCGCGTTCGCTGCTCATCGTTCTTCCACTCCAATACGAAAGGTGAGAAACGGCAGACGCTTCCACCACACGGGTTGAACGAAGATTTCCGGCGGGCTTACAAGTTGGTACTGCTGGCTGACCCGTTCAGAAGCGCTTTCCAGCGCTAACCCCCGTACGGATGAGGTAATCAGAGCCGCTTCAATTTTTGTTTTTACCAGCCGCCTTGCCTCGATGGTGAATTCAACCGATTCCCCTTCTTGAAAACTGCTTTGTCCTTTATGGCGATATTGAAAAGTGTCTTCTAGGACAGTCATCCGCTCCGGAAGATTGGCGTTCATCGCATCGTTCAAAATCCGTTCCAGGTGAGCCTGATCATAAGCCCACGCTTCAAATTCCACCTGCAAGTTCAGCACAAACCGGTCGGCCAATTCACCGGGGGCCGGCTGATAAACCTTTTCGACCACCCTGTCAATCACCAGCGTTTCCGGCAAAAGGATCTTTCCCGGCGGGAGAATTTTTTGCAATTCCTGGCGGGCATCCTCTGCCAGAGAAGTAATCAAGCTGTCATAAACCCGCGCCGCATCCCGTTCACTGACTACTCTACCTTGCCGGTCGCTACCTCCAAAAATCGCCTGGGGATTCTCTGCTGCTACAACCAGACCAAGACTTCCCTCCACCGCTCCTAAAGCCTGCGCCGGTACATTGCCATGACTTCCTGCTACCAGGGCTCGCACATTGACTTCACGGGTTTGTCCGTTACCGGCCGGTAGAGTCACATTCTGAGTCGTTTCGAAGCGAACAAACGGCTCGGAGAGTGTTCGCAGGATCGTTCCCTGCGGAACGAAAACCGCCTCCTCGGTCAGGTTTATTAAATTGACCGTGCCGCTCGCTTTTTTTTCGCCAATAGGCTGAGATCCTGTGGCATCTCCCCACAGAGAACCACGCACGGTCACTTTGAAAATTTCAGCCGGAATTAATCCTGAAGGGGAAACCACTTCGATTTGCGGACTGGCGCGGATGCGCATTTCAAAAATTTGTTCTTCCTGAAAAGGTTTCACTACAATCCTTGCAGAGGGAAGGAAAAACAACATCAATCCACTGAAACTGATCACACCTAATAAAAAAGAAAGCAATCGGAGCCAGACATTTTCCGATTTGGGATGCGTCTGACTGAGCAGATTTCTCAATGTTTGAGAATCGATTTTTCGGGTTTTCCGAAATCGAAGCAATTTCCGCCGTCGGGAACTTGACTGCCAGCCGATTCGTTGAGCAGCCGGGATAGACGGGAAAACCGGCATACCCACTTCCTGTGCTTCTGCAATCAGATCTTTATCCTGCGTGACCAGACCAACCTGACCGCCGAGGGCTTGGGCCTGCCGCTGAAGAAGAAGTAAGTCCAAACGCTGCAACACCGGCGGACGGCGGCGCGGCAACACGAGGAGAATTCGTCTCGCTTTGCTCCAAGACATCTTGTCGCGAATCGAGATGTAATCATCATGGCTTTCCAAACGAATAATTTGGGTTTTCATTGAAAAGATGCGTGCAGCGGGAAGACTTAAACGTAATTATACACGCCGGTTGGATTGACCGTATTCCCACAACCGCCGGACTTCCTCATCCTTCAACTCACGCCATTCCCCCGGCTGCAAACCTTCCAGCGTAATCGGTCCAATAGCCACCCTCACCAGACGAAGGGTGGGAAAGCCAATTGCGGCCGTCATGTGCCGGATCTGCCGTTTGCGCCCCTCCTGCAGTACCAGCCTCAACCAGGTCGTTTCGTCATGGGGAGTAACCGGCTTGCTGCGCAGCGGAAGGTCGGGTTGTGGGATGATCAACGCTTCGCAGCGCCGTGTTTTTTTGCCTTTCACTACCACTCCCCTTTGCAGGGCTGCCAGCGCTTCCTGGGTGATTTTGCCTTCTACCTGCACGAAGTAAGTTTTTGGAATGCGATGGCGCGGATCGGTCAAAAGGTGAATCAAGCGGCCGTCATCGCTCAAAATCAACAACCCTTCACTATCCAGATCGAGCCGGCCAGCCGGATAGATGCCGGGAAGCGGGATGTATTCTTTCAGCGTTGGACGACCTTCCAAGTCGCGGAAGGCGGTAAGAACCCCATAAGGTTTGTAAAATGCAATGACTTTCATCGAAAATTTATTCTACTTTTCTTTCCGGCGGGTGATTTCGATTATAATCAATATCATTGAAAAATTGTTTGATCAGCGGTTTGTTTAATCAAAGGATCACCCATGCCGAAACGGATTCTCTCTTTTACCATTCTCTTGTTCTTCTTGAGCAGTTGCAATTTACCAGCTGGCGGTAACCCCACACCAACCATGGATCTGGTAGCAACTCAGGTGGCCGCAATCCTGACCAGCCAGCCGACCGTTCCACCGCTGCCAAGCGACACCCCTGTCCCAACCGACCAGCCGGCTCAACCGACCCTCCCAGCCGAAACCCCCGGCACAACTCCAACATCCTCCCCTGAACCTTCATTCACCCCCACTACTCTCAGCGATGACCCTCGCCAGGTGTTGGGTAATCCCACTTTCGTGGATACGCTGGACAATGGCCGATCGTTTGGCTTACAGGACAAATCCTACGACGATGATTACACCTTCATCCGTGTTGAAAACGGCGCTCTGGTACTGACCAGCCGATACGCAATTGGTTACCGGGGCTGGCGCACTGGTGGCGCCAAAATCGGAAATGCCTACCTGGAAACCCTTGTTCGTACTGGTGAATGCAATGGGCTGGATACCTACGGTTTGGTTTTTCGCTCATCGGATTTTGTCAATGGTTACTGGTTCCAATTGACCTGTGATGGTCAATGGGCATTTGGCTATTGGGATGGACAACAATATGTCAACCTGGCGGAAGGCGGTAATGTCAATGATGCCATTCGCACCGGTTCCAACCAGACCAACCGAATTGGGGTTTACGCCGTCGGCAGCAATTACACCCTCTACGTTAACGGAGTTAAAATCCGCGAGATCAGCGATAACACCTTCACCGAACCCGGTTCATATGGCATCGTGATTGCTGCACGGAATACCCCCAATTTCACCGTTTATGCCGAAGAGTTTGCCATCTGGAAATTGGATTAAGTAATCGCTATGAGTTTTGATCCCCGCCGTCAACAAGTCGTTGAACAAGCCCTCCAATGGATCAATGAAAAGCCGGTTTTTCTGGATACCGAAACCACCGGACTGGATAAAAATGCCGAGATCATCGAAATTGCGGTCATTGACCAGGATGGCTCAACGCTATTTGAGTCTTTTGTCCGGCCCTACCGACCGATTCCCCCGGATTTGACTGCCATCCACCAAATTGAAAACTCCATGGTAAAAAATGCCCCCACTTTTCCGGTCGTTTGGGCTTCATTACGCAGCCTGATTCTCGACCGCAAGGTTGCGGTTTACAACGCAGAATTCGACCTGCGCATGATGCGTCAGTCCTATGAAGTCTACAAATTGCCATGGAAAGAACGGCTGTCCACCTTCGATGTCATGAAGTTGTACGCTGCTTACCGTGGCCAATGGGATCAGGCGCGTCGCGCCTATCGTTTCTTCAAACTGGAAGAAGCCGGCCAAAGCATGAATATTCCGCTTCCCAATTCTCATCGTGCAGCCGATGACGCCCGTCTAACCCGCGCATTACTCTACAAAATTGCCGGGCTGAATTATTAACCCTGTTGACCCTGATGAGCCTGCCAGAATTCTTCTCCACCCAACGTCAAATTGCCGAATCTCCCCTGAACCGGAAAATATTTTTACATGGCGAACCGGGCAGCGGTAAAACTACAGCCGGTTTGGCACGGCTGGTTTTTCTTCTAGAAAGTGGTATTCCGGCGGAGCAGATTTTGATTTTATTACCTCAGCGCACCTTAGCCCAACCTTATTACGACTATCTGGCTCAAAACCCGCTCCCTCCCGGCGGATTACCAACCATTGTCACCTTGGGCGGCCTCAGCCAGCGTACTATTCAATTGTTTTGGCCAGCAATCAGCGCTGAAGCAGGATTTGCCCAACCTCATCAACCCCCATTGTTTCTCACCCTCGAAACGGCTCAGTATTACATGGCAAAAGTCGTCGAACCGTTTCTCGATCAGGGCTATTTCGAACAACTGGTGATTGACCGTAACCGGCTCTACTCACAGTTATTGGATAACCTCAACAAAGCGGCGTTGGTTGGCTTTGCTCACACCACACTTGGTGAACGGCTGAAACAGGCCTGGAATGGTCAATCTCAGCACCTGATCGTGTTTGATCAGGCCCAGGAATGCATCAAGGCGTTTCGGGAATATTGCCTGGCAAATAACTTGCTGGATTTTTCCCTGCAAATTGAATTGTTCATCCATCACTTGTGGCGTTCTTTTTTGGTACGCAACTATTTACAAACCCAATACCGCCACCTGATTTACGATAATATCGAAGAAGATGCGCCGGCCGCTCATGATGTCATTGGTGAATGGCTGCCGATTTTTGATTCAGCCGTACTCATTTTTGATTTGCACGGCGGCCACCGCATTTTTTTGGGCGCCGATCCACAATCGGCGGCTTTGCTGGCCAATTTTTGCGATGAAGTTGTGGAATTTCCCCCCAGCTTGATCTGCCCTCCACCAGTACGCCAGTTTCAATCCGCCCTGGTAAAGTCCGTTCAGCGCCAATTGACCGTCGAAGAACTGACTCCGCAAATCAAAACCGCATTTACCCATTTACCGGCTCGTTTTTATCCAGAGATGGTGGATCGGGTTTGTAAAACCATTGATGAATTAGTCCACCAAAAGCAGGTAGCCCCGTGTGAAATTGCCGTACTGGCGCCATTTATGTCTGATTCGCTGCGTTTTTCGTTGATGAACCGTTTGGAAGAGTACCAGATCCCCGCCCGCTCCCACCGCCCTTCCCGCAGTCTGTATGATGAACCAGCTGTACGCACCCTGATCACACTGGCAAAATTAGCCCATCCCCATTGGGAAATGCCGCCCACCCGCGAGGAAATCCGCTCCATGCTGGTCCACTGCATCGCAGATCTCGATTTAGTCCGTGCGGATTTGTTAATGCAAATGGGCTTCGCTGCCAAAAAGCAATCCTTCCCTCTGCGTCCTTTTGAGGAAATCGGTGCGGGGGGACGCGAAAGAATCACTTATTCAGCTGGTTTGCGTTACTCCCGCTTACGTGAATGGCTGTTGAATTATATCGAGCGGGGAGAAGAAGAGGAGCTGGATGTCTTTTTCGCCTTCTTGTTTGGGGAAGTATTATCCCAGCCCGGTTACGGATTTCACGACCATCTGGATGATGCTTCAGTTACCGCTCGTTTGATTGAGTCTATTCAGAAATTTCGGCAAGTCATCGAACCAGTACGTAGCCAGCAACCCGGTTTTTCGGTGGGGTTTGAGTATTTGAAAATGGTTCAAAAGGGGGTAATTTCCGCTCTTTATCTGACCCCTGTGGAAGAAGAAAATGCCGTTTTAATATCACCGGCATATTCGTTCATCATCAATAATCGCCCGGTGCGCTTTCAGTTCTGGTTGGATTGTGGCAATTTCGGCTGGTGGGAACGCCTGTTTCAACCACTCACCCACCCCTACGTTCTCAGCCGCAACTGGCAGCCAGGAAGGTTGTGGACGGACATGGAAGAATACGAAACCAATCAGCAATCCCTGATGCGAATCATTCGGGGTTTAACCTACCGTTGCAGCGAGCATGTGTTCCTTTGCACCAGCCGAATTAATGAGCGCGGTGCCGAGGAACGTGGCGCTTTATTGCTGGCTTTCCAGGGTTTACTGCGCCGGTTACATCAGCAAGAGGCAGCCCATGAATAACCGCCATCAACCTCGCCCCCACCAAACCCAAATCCTGAATTATTCCGGCGGATGGATGGGCGTATCTGCAGTTCCGGGCAGTGGAAAAACCTACACGCTTTCCTTACTGGCAGCTCAAATCATCACCAGTGGTAAGATCAATGAGGAACAGGAAGTCTTAATTGTCACCCTGGTCAATTCCGCAGTGGATAACTTTGCCACCCGGATTGGTTCGTTTGTAGAACAATTCGGCTTGATGCGCGACATGAACTACCGCGTCCGCACCCTTCATGGCCTGGCCCATGACATTGTGCGCGAACGCCCCGACCTGGCCGGTCTTTCAGACCGTTTCAGCATCGCAGATGAGCGTGACAGCGATGAAATCGTCAAGGCAGCCGTATCGGGGTGGGTGCGTTCTCACCCGGAATTCATCCTGGAATGGACAAACCCCAATCTCAACCCCCAGCGAAATTCCGACCTGCAAAAAAAATGGGAGGACTTACTGGTTAAGGTAGCACGGGCATTTATCCGTCAGGCCAAAGATTTGCAGCTTTCACCTCAACAAATTCGTGATCAATTGAGCAGCACCCATTACAATCATTCGTTGATTCAGTTGGGGTTGGATGTGTATGAAAGCTACCAGCGCGGTCTGATGCTGCGTAGTTTGATTGATTTTGATGACCTGATCCGGCTGGCGCTCAATGTGCTGAATACCGATTCAGATTATTTGCGGCGGCTTCGCTATCGCTTTCCGTATATTTTAGAAGACGAAGCCCAGGACAGTTCGCGCCTTCAGGAAGAAATTTTACGCCGGCTGGCTGGAGAAGACGGCAACTGGGTGCGGGTAGGTGACCCCAATCAAGCCATTTACGAAACCTTTACAACCGCCAGCCCGGAATATTTGCGTAATTTTCTCAAACTGCAAAGCGTCCAGGCATATGACCTGCCCGATTCGGGGCGCTCAACAGCCAGCATCATCCGTCTGGCAAATGAACTGATCCGCTGGACGATTCAGGATCACCCCGTCGAAGCCCTGAGAAATGCACTGACACCACCCTATGTCCGCCCCACACCGCCCGGAGACCCGCAGCCCAACCCGCCGGATGAGCCCAATGAAATCTTCCTTGTGATGAAAAAATTTTCTCCCGAGGGGGAAATAAAGGCCGTGGTTGACTCGCTCAAACGCTGGCTGCCGCAGCACCCGCACCAAACCGTAGCCGTGCTGGTGCCACGCAATGAACGCGGTGGCAAAGTCGTCACTGCGCTGAAAGGTGCCGGCATCCCCGTCATTGAATTGCTTCAATCCAGCCAGACCACCCGGCAAACCGCTGCCGTTCTGGAAAAGATCCTCAAAAGTCTTAATAAAGCCGCCGATAACCGATTGCTGGTGGATGTGTTCAAGGAGGTCATCCGGCTACTTTTCCCGGAAAACGCCCCTGATAACGGGGTTGTGCAGCAGGCAACTCAATTATTGTGGGCAAATTCCGAACCCGAAAATTATCTGTATCCCCGCGCGGAAAACAACTGGCTGGATGAGTTACACCGCAGGGACGATTTATTCGACCTGACCACAGCCATATTGAAAGATTTTGCTCTGCTCATGCGCCGCTGGCAGCAAGCAATTCTGCTGCCCATTGACCAGTTGATTTTGACCATTGCTCAGGATTTATTCCGCGAACCAACCCAATTAGCCCTGGCGCACAGCCTCGCCCTCTTGTTGGGACGCACAGCTCAGCGTCACCCGGAATGGCAACTGCCGCAATTTACGGAAGAATTGGGATTAATTGCCCGTAACGAACGGCGTATCCTCGGTTTCAGTGACGAAGAGCCAGGATTTGACCCGGATGAACATCCGGGTAAAGTGGTGGTGGCCACGATTCACAAAGCCAAAGGGTTGGAATGGGACCGGGTTTACTTGATGTCGGTCAACAATTACGACTTTCCTTCCGCGCAAGGGTTTGACCGTTATTATTCCGAAAAATACTTTGTCCGCAATCAACTTAATCTTGAAGCCGAGGCTCTCAGCCGATTGAAAGCCCTCGCCAACCGAGAATTGACATCCCTGTATCTGGAGGAAGGTATTGCCACCCAACAAGCCCGGCTGGAATACTGCGCCGAACGATTGCGCTTATTCTATGTGGGCATCACTCGAGCTCGCCGTTCTTTGATAATCACCTGGAATACCGGCAAAGATACCCAAGGCAGCGAGAACTCCCCGGCTTTGCCTTTTGTCCATCTTCAGAAGTTCTGGGAGGAATACCGCCGTGAAACTTCCGCCTGAATTTACATTTAGCCAGAACAATTTACAGGATTTTATCGAGTGTCCACGTCGTTTTGAACTGCGTTACCTGCTGCGGCAACCCTGGCCGGCAATTCAGTCCCAACCGGTGCTTGAACACGAACAGCACCTGCGCCGCGGGGAAATTTTCCACCAGATGATCCAGCAGCATCAAATCGGCTTGCCGGTCGAAAGAATCAGCGCGCAGGCTTACGATCAAACCCTGCTTGCCTGGTGGGAAGATTACCTTGGCAGCCAACCGCATCCCTTACCGGAGCGACGCTTTGTCGAACATATCCTTCAGACCACATTTGGCAACTACCGCTTTCTTGCCAAATTTGATCTAATCGCCATTCAACCTGGCGAGAAAATGATCATCGTGGATTGGAAAACCGGACGGCGCAAACCCCCGCGCAGTATCCTCTCCCGCCGCATTCAAACCCGCCTGTATCCGTTTCTCCTGTGGAAGTGCTCCGGAGCATTGGATAAAACTACCCCCTATTCGCCCGAACAAATCGAAATGATTTACTGGTTCACGGCCGATCCGCTGAGCCCGGAACACTTCCCGTATTCCCGAAAACAGGCAGAGCGCGATGGTGAGTACCTACTCGAACTGGTTCAGGAGATTGAACAGGATGCCCGAACTTTCTTTCCGCTCACTTCACAAGAGCAACGTTGTTCGCTTTGTGTCTATCGTTCGCTTTGCAATCGAGGAATTACCGCTGGCAGCGCAGAAGACGAGATGGATGAGGAAGTGGATGATGAACGGCTGGATATAGCCTTCGATCAAATTGGCGAGACCGAAATTTAAATGAAACGATCGTTTGCAGGCATTGAACGTATCTGGCTGGATGCCGAGGACACCCCTATCCCACCGGGATTACGGCAATTGGCGGGGGAGAATACATTGCTGGCCCGAACTCTTGCCCGGCGTGGGTTGAAGACCTTTGAGGAAGCCCGTGCCTTTTTGGATCACCGCTTTTACCGCCCCGCGAAGCCCTTTGAAATGCCGGATGTGGAAAAAGGGGTGAATCTGATCCACAATGCCATCCTCGCTGGCAAGAAAATTGGCGTGTGGGGTGATTTTGATGTAGATGGACAAACCGCCACTACCCTGCTGGTTTCAATTCTCAAATCCCTCGGTGCACAAGTGGAATACTATATTCCCGTACGCGAACGCGAATCACACGGCGTTCACCTAGATGGATTAGAACGGATGCTTGCCAAGGGTGTGGAGGTGATTCTCACCTGCGACACGGGAATCACTGCTCAGCCGGCCGCGGACTTTTTGCGCCAGCGCGGGATTGGGTTTGTGATCACCGATCACCACACACTGCCCGGCATTCTCCCCACCGCTGACGCGGTAATCAACCCCCAAAGATTATCCGAAGATCATCCCATGCGAACACTGGCTGGGGTTGGGACGGCTTTTGTATTTGCTCAAGCCCTGTGTCAAAGGATGGACAAACCTGAAGTTGCCGAAGAACACCTCGATCTGGTTGCATTAGGATGTGTGGCCGATGTGGCTATTCTGCGGGGGGACACCCGCTACTGGGTACAGCGTGGTTTGGAATTGATGCGAAATCCCCACCGCCCGGCACTTCTGCAGCTCATGCAAAATGCTGAAATCAACCCGGCTCACCTGAACGAACAACATATTGGTTTCAGCCTTGCCCCCCGCCTGAATGCCATTGGACGTCTGGGTGATGCAAACCCGGTAGTTGAGTTCCTCTCCTCATCCGATACGCAAGCTATTGCCCTTTTTGCAGCGCAATTAGAGGGTTACAACAGTCAGCGCCGTTTTCTCACCGATCAGGTGTTCCTCTCCGCTTTACAGCAAATTGATCAAGACTCGCGTGTCCTGGATTATGCTGTTCTGGTGTTGCACCACCCGGAATGGCCCGGCGGCATCAATGGCATCGTCGCCAGTCGGCTGGTTGAAATCTTTCAGCGTCCAGTGATTTTGCTAAGTTCACCACCCGGCCAGCCTATGCGCGGCTCGGCTCGTTCGGTTGAGGGTATCAACATTACTGATGCCATTGCCAGTGCTCAACACCTTCTCAGCGGCTTTGGCGGACATCCCATGGCGGCTGGGCTGGCATTGCCGCCCGAAAATTTTCACGAATTTCGCCGTCTGGTATCGGCTCATGTGGAGTACCAGCGAACCCAAAATCAGCAAAAACCGCTTCTCCTGGTTGACGCGTGGATGAAACTCAGCGATCTGGACTTGTCATGGATCGAGGAATTGGAAAAATTGGCACCTTTTGGAGCGGGTAACCCACCACTGGTCTTTGCCAGCCGCAATCTCACCCTGCTGAATTCAACCCCGATTGGTAAAACGCAAGAACATTTGATGACGATTGTTGAGGATGAGGAAGGAAATACCCGCCGGGTGATCTGGTGGCAGGGTGCTCGTTCCATGCTTCCAGAAGGACGCTTTGACCTGGCTTACCATGCCCGGCCGGTCAATTTTGGCGGTGATTTAGAAGTTCAATTGGAGTGGATCGTTGCCCGACCATTGGAGATGGATTCCATTTCAATATCCGACACTACGCCGCTGGAAGTCATTGATTTACGCACCTCCGAATCCCTTTTGGAGGAACTTGCCGGAAAAAACATTCCCTCCGAGCAGATGCTTTTCTGGGCGGACGGAGCAGTCTCCCTCGACATACCAGTAAAACAGCGTTGGCAACTGACCCCGGCGAAGACACTGGTCATCTGCACACCTCCTCCTTCCCAAAAGGTATTATCCGAAGCGCTCCAACAGGTTCAAGCCAAACGACTCGTTTTGGGCTGCCTTGAACCGCCCGTTGACAAACCCCAGCCCTTTTTACAGGCTCTAACCGGCATGATCAGATATATACTCAAGAAAAACGGCGGAAAAGCGTCCTTACTCCGAATGGCTGCCGCATTGAATCAGCGCGAAGAAACCATCCTCACCGGCATTGAATGGCTGGCTGGCAAGGGCTTCATCTGCATCATTGAACGAGATGACCAATCCCTCACCCTTGCCGAGGGAGGCGTTCCAGACCCTGCACTGACAAATGAGAAAGAAGCGCGGCTGCGTTCCTTACTGGAAGAAAGCCGCGCCTTCCGCGAATTCTATCGGCAGGCATCCCCTACCAGCCTGATGAGGGAAAATGCCTAATCGCTGGAGCGTTTAGGGATTTTTGGAAGCAGCCAGTTGAGGAAAGCCCCTTCGCTGCGGGTCTGAAGCAGAACTCGCCCCGGGCCGGTCAGGTCAACCACCAGACCCTCACCACCCAGCACGGTGGTTTTCAGCCCGCCAATTGCCCGCACCTTAAAACCCATTTTCTCACTAAAAGCCACCAGATGCCCGGTATCTACGGTATAGGTTTCACCGGCGGACAGTGATAATTCGTGAATCGCCCCATAGCTGGAAAGGATCAAAGTTCCCGTTCCACTGCACCGCAGCATAATCAATCCTTCGCCGCCGAAGAAGGTACGCGCTCCTGACCATTTGGTGTCGGTCACCACCCCTTCCGCCGAAGCCAGGAAGGAACCAGATTGGACAAGGTAGGTTTCCCCGCTTAATTCGGTTGTAAAAACATCTCCGGGTAATGTGGGAGCGAGCAAAAGCTCACCGCCACGAGCCGAAGCCCGATAGGTGTTGACAAAGAACGACTCCCCTCCCAACACCGATCGCGCCAGGGATTGCAGCAGTCCGCCGCGCATTTTCGTTTCGACTTGAAGGTCGGTGGACATGCCAACCATTGCGCCGCTTTCGGCGATAATTCCTTCATTCGGATCAAGCAGCACCTTCGCGATCGAATAAGAAGGGCGGAATAGGATTTCTACTTTCATGGAATCAACCTCCTGATTGTTATAATGTGAGTATACTGTATCAGATTTTTGAAGTTTTATGCTGATTGCGACTATTAAAGTGTGGTTAAATTTGTACCTACCCAAAAAATCTTTTTTGTAGTAAACTACATCGGCTTGCAACGCAGCACAACACGGTTGCTTTCCGCTCTTTGACCGGCTCACGGCAGGGACAAAGGGCAATCCCAAGGAAAGGAGGAATCCCTACATGCGCAGCTACGAGTTGGTTTTCATCCTCCAACCGGAACTGGACGATACAGCCGTTGAAGGACTGGTCGAAAAAGTAAAAGGTTGGATCACGGAAGCCGGTGGGACTGTCAGCAAAATTGATCGCTGGGGAAAACGGCGTTTGGCATATCCGATCAATAAACGCCGCGAAGGCCAGTACATTTTGTTCGACATGAACATGCCACCCGCCTTCAGCAATGAACTGGAACGCAATTTGCGCTTTCAGGAACAGGTAATGCGCTTCTTAATCGTCAACCGCGATTGAGAAACCAATTTTTTTGAGGGAGAATATCATGAGCCGCGGTCTTAACAAAGTCATGATCATCGGCCATTTGGGACGCGATCCGGAAATGCGTTACACCCCTTCCGGACGACCGGTTACCACTTTCAGCGTGGCTACCAGCCGCACATGGAACACCGCAGACGGTGAACGCCATACGGAAACCGAATGGTTTAATGTGGTGACCTGGGGCAATCTGGCAGAAATTTGTAAACAATACCTGACCAAAGGACAGCAAGTCTATGTCGAAGGTCGGCTTCAAACCCGCCGTTGGGAAGATTCTGAAGGGGTTAAGCATACTTCCGTCGAAATTGTCGCCAGTGAAATGATGATACTCGGTGACCGCCGTGATAATGCCCAAAATCAAACCTCCCCCTCTCTTGAAGAAGGTGAGGAAGAAGAAATTGAAGACGAATATCCGTTCTAGGAGTAAGATAGTATGACCGACCAAATTCCAGGCGAGAACGAACAGGTTACCGGTCCACGGCGATTCGTCGCCCGACCTAAGATTTGTCAGTTCTGCGCTGATAAAGACCTGGCCATTGATTACAAAAATGTGGATCTCTTGCGCCGGTACATTACCGAAGAAGGTAAAATCCGGCCGCGTCGCCAGACCGGTACTTGCGCACGACATCAACGGGTTTTGGCGCGCGAAATCAAACGTGCCCGCCACATTGCCCTGCTCCCCTTTGTTGCCGAAGACTGGAGTGAGGCAATCCGCTAATTCTTTTTCCTGTGGCAAACGTTCAGGGCATGGGCAAAAACACGCCCAATGCCCTTTTCTATTTTTTGATTTGGAAAGGCTTTTCAGATGGCAAAGACATCCCGACCTGCTGTAGTTTCCCGCAAACAACAAAGCCGGGTTGAAAAAGAACGGCAGCAACGCCGCATCGTTTTGATGGTGACCATCACCATTGCCGTTGCGGTAGTCCTCATTTTGGGCTACGGGGTGGTAGACACACTCTACCTGCAAAACATGCGTCCCGTGGCTACAGTGGATGGTGAGAAAATTACGCTGGAGCAATTTCAGAACCGCGCCCGTTTTGACCGTTTTCAGATCATCCAGAACACCATTCAACTTGCCCAGTATCAGCAACTCTTTCAAGCCGACCCCAATTCTGCCAATTACTTCACTTCCCAAATTCAATTGAACGTTTCTAAACTCAATGATCCAACTCAATTGGGCAATCAGGTTATTGATGAGTTGATCAATGAAGCCATCATCCGGCGCGAGGCCCAAAAATTAGGTATCACGGTGACCGATGAGGAAGTGGAAAAAGCATTCCAGGAAGCCTTTGGATTTTTCCCGGACGGCACACCGACCGCGATCCCAACCGCCACCCCCTTTAGCACCGCCACCTATTCACCTCAGCAGTTAACGCTGGCGCCCTATACGGCAACCCCCACCGAGGCTCCGACTCCCACCCAATCCCCTGAAACGACCGAGACAGCGGTGGAAACTCCTCAGGCAACCGCCACACTCGGTCCGACCAGCACACCCTTCCCAACCCCCACCCCCATGACCGAGGAAGGCTTCAAAAGCGGATTGGAAAATTATCTGGCGACCTTAAAAACCGAAGCACAAATTGATGAAAAGACCTTCCGAGAAATTGTGCGCTCATCATTGCTCTACCAAAAGGTCTTCGATGAAATTACCAGAGATGTGCCGACCGAAGAGGACTGGGTATGGGCTCGCCATATCCTGGTCGCAACGCCTGAGGAAGCCGCCGTGGTGGCTGAATCACTCAAAAACGGCGCCGACTTCGCTCAGCTGGCCGCTCAATTTTCAACCGACACATCCACCAAGGAGCGTGGAGGAGATTTGGGATGGTTCGAACGAGGACAAATGGTCAGCGAGTTCGAAAATGCTGTGTTTTCCATGACGGAAATCGGACAAATTAGCGATCCGGTACAAAGTCAATTTGGCTATCACATCATCCAGCTGCTGGGGAAAGAACGCCGGCCGGTCAGCGAAAACCGTCTCAGCACCCTCAAACAGCAAAAATTCGACTCGTGGCTGGAGGAAACCAAAGCCAGTCTTAAGATCGAACGGAACGAGAATTGGATCGCCAAAGTACCAACCGTACCGACTCTCCCGCCCGGTCTGGGATTCTAATCTCAACTTTTCATCCATAAAAAAGACCGGGGTTATTCCCCGGTCTTTTTTCTCAACGCACCATTTCTTCCCCCACCTCGTCCAAACGCAGAGAGATAACCTGACTGGCGGTATCTTTTCCCATGGTCACCCCATAAATTACATCCGCTACCTGAACCGTGTTGCGGTTATGCGTGATTACAATGAATTGGGTATTGTGACTCAACTCCTGCAGCAGTTCACAAAAGCGACCCACATTAGCTTCATCCAGCATGGCATCCACTTCATCCAGCACGCAAAAAGGCGTTGGGGATACTTTCAGAAGGGAAAAGATCAAGGCAACGGCCGTCAGGCTGCGTTCTCCGCCCGAAAGCAACGATAATCCCTGCTCGCGCCGGCCCGGCAAGCGCGCTTCAATATCAATGCCTCCCTCTGTGGGATTTTCTTCATTCTCCAGTACAAGCCGGGCTGTGCCACCCCCAAATAATCGAGCAAAATTTTCCTTGAATTCCGCCGCCACCGCATCGAATGTCTTGCGGAATTCCGTCTTCATCAGCCCGTCCAGCTCAGCAATAATTTCCCGCAAGTCCTGATCGGCCTTCTTCAAGTCTGCAACCTGCTGAATGAGGAACTCATAACGCTCTTTAACCGACAGGTACTCCGCATGAGCATCCGGGTTGATCGCTCCGATCCGCCGCAACTGGCTGCGCTGGCGGTTGATATTTTCCTCCAAATCGGGCGGAATTTCTTTGACCGCCGGCAATTGCTCGACCATCCCCTCCAACGGCAACGGCGTTGGACCAGAAACTTCACTCTGGTACTCAAATGCCACCAGCCCAAAGTCTTCCTCAATGCGCCGTCGCAAACTTTCCAGATTTTCGCGCAACCGCCCAAATTCCAGTTGAGCCTGGGTGGTATGCCGTTCGGCAACCGCCGTATTCTGCTGGGCGGCGCTCAATTCTTTTTGTAACTCCTCGTATTTATTTTCCAGTTCGTTCAGTTCTTCTTCGGCAGGTTGAATCCTGGACTGCACCTCATCAATGGCTTGATTCAACCGTGCTGCTTCGCCCTTGCACCGGTTCTTTTCCTCTTCTATCTCAGCCAAAAACCGGTCGAGTTGATTCAAGCGTTCCCGGTAGGTGTGTTGTTGCTGCTCATTCCTTTCAAGTGTCTGCTGAAAGTCCTTCATCCGCCGCTGAGTGTCCTGCATGGCGCGTTCCATCACGCTTACCTGCGTATTCCAGTGAACAACCTGGGCTTGAAGCTCGTCCAGTACAAGAGCGTTCAGCAATCGCTGTTTTTCTCGCACATTGGACTCCACCACTTGAGATTCGCGTCTCAGGACATCCAATTGCCCCGTCAGTTCCTTTAATTCTTTTTGACTGCTCTGGATTTGTTGAGTGAGTTGTTCCACCTGACTCTGCTGCCAGTTCAATTTTTGACGGGATTGTTCTACCTGCATGGTAATTTTTTGCAATTGGCGCTGTTGCTGCTTTTCCTGCTCCCGCGCCGCTTCCAATTCCTTCTCGGTCGCCCGCCGCTGGTTTTCCAGCGCTTCGCGTTGTTTCTGGTTTTCGAGCAATAATGCTTCTCCATCCGCCAGTTGTTTCTCCAAATTGCGGATTTCTGCGCTCAGATCCCTCAATTGACGCGGGCGGGAAATGATTTCGGCGCGGGTTTCCTTACCGGCACGCACCTCACCACTGCCAAAAAAAACCTCGCCGCGCAACGTCACAATGCGCAAATCAGGAGGCTGATTTGGGAAAAGTTTCCGGGCTGTTTTCCGGTCACGGACAACCCAAACCTTTCCCAACAAAAGCCTGACCAGTTGATTCATCGCCGGAGGATACGAAACCAGCTCAGCGGCATTTCCAATGACGTTCTCCTCCTGCGGTGCGGGATAATGGCTCTCGCCTCTCAACCATTCCAGCGGAAATAACACAGCCCGTCCATTTTCGGCATTTTCCAAAACTTGAAAGACCTCTTCGGGTTCTACTCCCGATTCGACCGCCAGACCTTCCAAACGATCCCCTAACACAGCCGCTAACGCAGTCGTCAGTTCAGCAGGCACCTCAATCAGACGGCTTATCGGGTGAATTTCGCCCCCAATTTTGCGTTGTTCGGCTGCCATCATAATCAGTTTGACACCCTGACCTAACCCGCTGAGTTTTTTTTCGGCCTGTTCCAGCACTTTACGCTCGGCTTGTTTACGAGCCAACTCGGCACGGATTGCGTTGTTTTGTTCGTACAGTTGACTGCGGCTTTCCTCGAGCAGACGCTGTTTCTCTTGCAAATCCAATAGCCCAACTTCCACTTGCTGCCTTCTACCCACCAGATCATCCAGCGCTTTTTGAACCCCATGTAGCTCAATTTCTGACTGGTGAAGCGCATCCGCCAATTGCGGAATCTGCTGCGCCAGACGGTTTTCTTCACTTTCTAATCGTTCCAACCGATGAAACAACTCCCGCTGGCGTGCATTGATTTCAACCTGCTGCGTTTCCAGACGGGTTAATTTTCGACGCAAATCACGAACCTCTCCTTCCACCTGATCCCGCTGGGCTTTCTTTGCAGCAAAAGCAGTTTGAGCCGCTTCCGCCTGCTGTCCGGCATCACGAAGCGCGGTTTGTTGAGCGTCAAGTTCTTCCTTTACTTCTTGCAATCGCCTGGAATGTTGCTGATGTTCTTCTTCCAAACGGGTTAAGTCGTGTTGAGTAGTCGTCTTTTGTTCGTTTAGGGAACGCTGACGTTCATCTAACACTGCCAGAGTGCGGTTGATTTCCTCCCGCTGCCGATGCACCACCGCCGATTGGGTGTGCCACTCATTCAACACCTCTCTCAATCGTTGAACTTGAAGCCGAATTTCCTGCACCCATTTTTCCACCTGTTGGCTTTGCAGACGGGCTTGATGCAGCCGATTTTCCTGTACGGTCAGCACTTCACGGGCGTGGGTCAGCTCTCCCTGTAAGCGCTGCCATTGGTAACCGTACCATTCTCGCAGGAGCAGTCGCAAATCGGCTTTGATCCGCTCGTATTCGATCACCCGGGCAGCCTGTTTTTCCAGGCTCTTCAATCGTGGTTCTAGTTCGCTCAGAATATCCTGAACCCGTTCCAGATTGCGGCGGGTTTGTTCCAGGCGATTGAGCGCTTCTTCCCGCCTTGAGCGGTACAAACCGATACCGGCTGCCTCCTCAAAAAATTTTCGGCGTTCTTCTGGGCGTAGAGAAAGCGCAGCATCTACCAAACCCTGACCGATGATGGTATAAGTTCGTTCCGCCAGGCCCGATTGTGCCAGGATCTCGGAGATTTCTTTCAATCTCACCCGTTGACCATTGAGCAGGTATTCATTTTGCCCATCCCGATAGGCACGCCGTGCGATGGAAACCTCCGCATAATCAATCGGCAGCCAGCCATCCTCATTTTCAAAGGTAATCATTGCCGATGCCATGCTGGCGCGCGGGCGCAATTCCGAACCGGCAAAAATCATGTCCTCAGTCTTTCGGCCGCGCAGGAGGGTATACGATTGTTCACCCAGCACCCACCGGATGGCATCCGCAATATTGGATTTACCAGAGCCATTTGGCCCAACAATTGCGGTAATTCGGCCCGGGAATTCAAAAACTGTCCGGCTGGCAAAAGTTTTGTAACCTTGCAGTTCAAGGGTTTTTAATCGGCTGGTCATGAAGGACTCAATCTTTTCTTCTTTCCGGCTGGGTTTTAGAACACCAGTCCCAATTTCTCAAGCGCCTTGCGGGCTGCGTTTTTGGCGGCTGCCTGTTTGCTGGGTCCAGCACCTTCGGCATAAACTTCGCCGCCTATCACCACCGCCACCTCAAATAGTTTGGAATGGTCTGGCCCCTGTTCTGAGCGGGTGACGTACTGTGGAGCGTGAAAGCCCTGCGACTGAGCCCATTCCTGAAGGAGGCTTTTTGGGTCTTCGTTTTTTCGGTTGATCAGGATATCTTCCGCTGCTGTTTCCAGAAAAGGAAATAGAAATTGTTCCACTTTTTCAATACCACCATCCAGATAAATAGCGCCGATTAAAGCCTCGAAGGTATCGCACAATAACGCCGAACGATCCCGCCCCCCGGCCTGCGACTCGCCTCTTCCCAAACGCATGGCATTCCCCAGTTTAATTTGGCGGGCAAAATCGGCCAGCTGCTCGGTATGTACCAGAGCCGAGCGCATACGGGTTAAATCACCTTCGGGCATTTCGGGGTAATGATGATAAAGCCATGCCCCTACCACAAAATCCAACACAGCATCCCCCAGGAATTCCAACCGCTCGTTATCTTCCAGCGCTTCTGGATGCTCGTTCAGGTAAGAACGGTGAGTTAAACATCGGTACAGCAGCAACGGATCATTGAATTCCAGCCCCAAACGGGCTGCCAGTTCCTCAGGCGATTCCTGCACAAAATGCAGATCACCATTTTCCATAGATTCCTCCGCGGAACTCAAGGGGCGCAAGCCACCCAGCCGGATTATCCAATCCATTTACCGCTCAAGTAGCTCGCGTTCCTTTAGTTCAATGAGTTTGATTTGAAGGATAATATTTTAACCCATTTCCGCTGATTACGGCAACTACTGGCTGGGGTATTTTCGATAAGTTTTTTTTTGCAGCCGCCCAAACCAGAGCAGAGGTGGGTTCTACATAATAGCCGCGCTTTCCCAATTCAATATAAGACTGGTAAATTTCTTCTTCTTCAATGGCTATAAAATCCCCTCCGCTGGCTTGAATTTCCTCAATCAAGACCTTACCCCTGACCGGCTGACGAACACGCACACCTTCCGCGAGGGTATCCCCTTCCCCTGCGGCATCCATTACATCCAATCCGCTTTGAAAAGCCCGTACCACCGGGTCACAAGCAGCTGCCTGCACACCCACGTAGTAAGGTACTCGTTCAATCCATCCTGCCTTTTTCAAGGCAGAAAATCCCCGTACAATCCCCAACAACAAGCCGCCATGCCCAACTGGTGCAATCAAACTGGCGGGTACACTTCTGCCCATCTGTTCCCAAATTTCATAAGCGATGGTGGCAATTCCCATCAGGCCAAACGGCAGGTAAGCATGGCTGGCGTAAGGCACGCCTTTTTCTGCTTCCCGTAAAACAGCCCGGGCAGCCTCCGAACGCGGGCCGGGCACAGGAATCAGCTGTGCGCCGTACCATTCAATTTGCCGTCGCTTCGGGCCAGAAGCGCTCTCTGGAACATAAATGCGGCACTTCAAACCGGCACGGGCAGCGTACGCCGCAAATGATGCCCCGGCATTCCCGGAAGAATCCTCGACGGCTTCATTCACCCCTCGTCCCAGTAATTGACTGACCAGCACAGCGCTGCCGCGGTCTTTGTAGGACCCGCTCGGGTTGAGGCTTTCCATTTTGAGCCCCACCGGTTGATCCGCTATGACTTCCCACAATAATGGCGTGTTCCCTTCTCCAAGCGTCACCACCGGTGCGCCTTCGACCAGATCAAAAAAAGCCCGGTACCGCCAGTAACCCGGCAGGTGATGTTGGAGCTCATCGAGCGAAAAGTGAGGGACATCGTCATAATCATAAACTCCGCCGCACTCCGGGCAGCGAAACGGTACACCCTCATCCGGATATGGTTTGTCGCACACCAAACATTGGATTCTTGCCATGTTTATTCACCCTTCTGAGGATGATAACTTCCTTCAATCCATTCTTCGCCATTCGGCATGATTTCTTTTTTCCAGATTGGGACGATTTCCTTCAATCGGTCAATTCCGTAGCGGGCGGCTTCAAATACCCCTGTATCCCGATGAGCTGCCGTGCAGGCAATCATGACGGTAGGTGTGCGCGGTTTGAGATGACCGACGCGTTGCACAATTGCAATGCCTTCGACTGCCGGCCAGCGGGCGCGGATTTCTGCGGCGACCTGTGCCATTTTGGCTTCTGCCATCGGTACATAGGCCTCGTATTCCAGCGCAATGGTCTGGTGGACTTCGCCGCGCCACGTTTCCCCCCGCACCATGCCGGTAAAGATGCAGGCGGCACCGGTTGTCGGCAAGGTAATCTCATCTAGTAGTTCGTTCAAGTCCAATTCCTCCGAGGTGATTCGGAAAATCGTCGGCGGGCTGCCCCCGCTGACCGGCGGAAAGAAAGCCACCTCATCCCCGGCTTGAATCCAGTCCTCATCAGCGGCGTACTGCTGGTTTACTGCCACCAGTACATTCGCCAGCCGCTCGTTGATTAGGGGAAAACGCTCCCCCAGCAAGCGCTTCAAATCCGCTACCCGAAGAGGCTGGGGCAAGACAATCATTTCTTTATCCACCCCGCATAATTCTTTAAGATGAGCAAAGAACAAGACTTTTATCGCTCCCGTTTCACTCATTGATCACATCTCCACTTACACCGCCGCGTTTTTCTACCAGACGAATGTTTTGAATGCGGGCTGTTTTTTCAACTGCTTTGACCATGTCGTAAACGGTCAGGGCTGCCACCGCTACCGCGGTCAGGGCTTCCATCTCAACCCCGGTTTTGCCACTGCTCTTCAAGCGCGCGGTGATTTCGACGCCCGGTAATTCATCCCGAATTTGTAAATCAACCTGAACCTGATGGATGGGAATCGGATGGCACAGGGGAATTAACTCGGCGGTGCGCTTGGCAGCTTGAATACCGGCAATCTGGGCTACCGTCAGCACGTCGCCCTTTTTCATCAGACCCGCACGTATTAATGAGATGGTTTCGGGTTTTAGGTGGACTTCGCCTTTTGCGACGGCTGTTCGTTCCGTTTCCGGCTTTGAGCCGACGTCCACCATACGCGCCCGGCCTTCTTCATCAATGTGAGATAGTTTCGAATCGGTCATAGCAAAATTATAATGCCAAACCGGCTTACACACCTTGGCCACTCCGCACAATGTTATAATCAGCCGCATGAGTCTTCAAATCGCCGCTCACCAGACCGAGCATTATCAGGTCAACACGGAGGTATTCAACGGCCCTTTGGATCTATTGCTGGAATTGATTGAACGGGCTGAACTGGATATCACCCGTCTGGCGCTGGCACAGGTCACCGATCAATATCTGGAATACATGCATCGGTTGCAGCAACACAATCCGGCCGAGGTATCCGCTTTCCTGGTCATCGCTGCACGGCTGGTTCAGATAAAATCGGCCGCCCTGCTGCCTCGCCCAGCCGTCATTGAAACCAGCATAACCGAAGAAGACCCCGGAGAAGCCCTCGCCCGTCAGTTGATCATTTACAAGCGCTTCAAAGAACTGGCTGGCTATCTTCAGCAACGCGAGGAAAGTCAGCTGCGCACCTACCTGCGCCTAGCCCCTCCCCCTCATCCATTACCGCCGGCTCGTCTTGATTTGAGCGGCTTGACTTTGAAGGACTTGGTTAACGCCGCAAGGAGTGTGTTTTTCAATAAGCCGACACTTACCGCCTTGGATCGGGTGGTTAGTATGCCTCGCATCACCATCCGCGAGAAAATTCAAACCATCATCCACCGCTTACGCACTGGCGGAATGACCACTTTCCGCTCTCTCTTGCGACCAGATACCAGCCGCGTTGAGGTAGTGGTTACCTTTCTGGCGCTGCTGGAACTGGTCAAACGGCGCATCGTTGCCGCCCAGCAAAACGGCTTGTTTTCTGACATCGAAGTCCAACCCGCAGCTGATTTGAGCCGGGACATGGAAAATATCAACTGGGACGAAGATGAAGAAGAGCAACCGTGAAAGAGAAGCGTCATTCCTCTGATGGCAGATTTTCGCTCTCTTCAGCCACCAGCTCCACCGGCAACCGTCCGCTGACCCAGACGATCATCATATTCAGGTCATACTCATGCGTGGTATCCTCCGGATAGGCCTCAGCAAAAGCATCATCCAGCGTTACAAAATTATCCTTTTCCGGCCAACGGGTTAAAAATCCGGGCAGGACGGCACGGTCGGCTTCCACCGGCAACACTTCCCAGCCCCTGGATTGTAAAAACGCCACCACTTTGGCGGCTAAATCGGTGTGCAGTTCAAACCACGCCTGACAGATTTGTGCCACCATCTCCGGAGAACGCTCAAAGGCCGAAACAGACGCACGACTTTTGAGCGCTGCCGGCGCCAGGGTGCTGTTGCGAAAACCGGCCACTTTCACCAGTTTCTTCACCAGCCGGTTGATTGCGGCTTGGCGTTCCTCGGACAGACGGTCGAAATTGCCAAAGACCTCCTGAAGCAATTTCAGGCGGTATTCCGGCAGCATAAATTCATTGATTGCGTGAAAAGGGATGAAGCGGACTTGTTTTTCGTTACTCATGGGCGCAATTATAATCGAATGCACGCCGATTCAGGCAGTTGTAACCCGATCGCTCAATTCATCCAGCATGGCCACTTCTTCATCGGTCAAACGCCAGCCAGTCGCCCCCAGATTATCCTCTGCCTGACGCACATTTTTGATTCCCGGGATTGGCAGCGCGCCTTTGCAAATTACCCAATTGATGGCCACCTGAGAGGGGGTCTTTCCCCCATGATCCTGCCCGATCTGGCGCATTTTTTGGATAAGCGGCTGAATCCGCTCCAGCAGGCGGCGGTTGTAACGCCTTTCACGAAAACCGCGCATCGGACTCTGAGGAGAGTACTTGCCGGTCAAAGCCCCCTGCGCTAGTGGACTGTAAGCAATCAGGCGCACGCCCAATTCCTGACACTGGCGCAACAACCCATCCTTCTCCACTTTCCGATTCAAAAGATGATATTCCACCTGATTGGACGCCAACCGCACCCCCAGCCGAGATAGACTTTCAAAAGCCCGCTGGGTTTGAGCACGGTCATAGTTAGAAACCCCCACGGCTTCTGCCAGACCATCCTGCACCGCTTCAGCCAGTGCTTCCATCCATGTTTCAATCCGCACCGGCGGAAAAGGCCAGTGAATCTGATACAACTCCACCTTGCTGCGTTCCAGCCGTTTGAGACTGCCCTGCAAGGCACGGCGCAATGAATTTTTACTCAACCGCCAGGGGAACGGCATAAATTTTGTGGCTATGCGAACCGAAAAATTCGTTTCCTGCATGAACTTACCCAACAATCTTTCCGACCGCCCCTGCCCGTATACTTCTGCAGTATCAAAAAAGGTGAAACCTCTCTGGCAGCAGAACTCAAAGACTTCTTTCAAATCCTGATCACCGTATCCACTTCCGTACCCCCAAAAGATACGGTCACCCCACGCCCACGTACCAATTCCGATTTCGACATTTTCAAAGACCGGCATTGTGTTCAGTTGGATTGAATGTTCGCTCATCGTTTTTTTCCATGTTTTTTTAGATTTTATCTACGAATCACCGGCAGGTAAAGGCGTTCAGCGGACTGATCGGTTTCCACAATTACCGTGTTAGACGGTGGGCTTTCCCCCTCATGCAAATCATAAGCCCTTGCCCATATTCGCCAGCGTCCCTTGATTGGGAGGATCAGCACGGCCGAGTTGCGCATGCTCACATCCACCCAGCCGATTGGTCCGCCCTCCTCCGGTTGATAGTACAAACGGTAACCAACCACATCGTTTTCGGGATTTTCTTTCCAGCGCAGGCGGGCGATTGCACCGCTCACCATCACCACTTGCAGGTCAAGCGGAGCGGAGGGCGGTTGGTAATACATTTTCGCCTGATTTTCCACAAACCCGCCGTCCGTCCAAACCTGTGTTGAGCAGTCATCTCCCCCACCAAACAGGATACCGACATAGCCAGCCTGCCACAGATCTTGTGGATGATGAAAAAGGTATGCCGCCCGATTGTCCCGGTAATTTTGACAGGTGTCGTTCAAATCCATGTTGCCGACCGGCACCTGCCACAAGAGCAGCCGTTTGTTCAACTGCTGAGCGAGTAAATGCCCCCACAAGATAGCCCGGTTTGGTCGGGGCAGTTCGGCATCACGGTCATCCCACCATGGGCGGATGCCGCGCCCGGCGTCCCGATCAGACCATTCCACCGTAATCAAATCGGCACGCTCGGCGCCCATTTTGCGCATAAAACCAGCGGTGCGTCGGACATACTCCGTCAGGTCAGGCAGGCTTGCCAGCATCGGATCGCGGTTTACACCCCACATGGAGACCATTGGGGCAACCAGTGCATTCGGCGCACGGCTGTGGATCAGGTCAATGATATACTGTCCGAAGCCAGAAAGCGTATTGCTATAACCGGTTTTATTTAAAGCCACTATGAATGAATCGGGGTCATCCGGTCGCACCCCTTCCGGTGGACTGTCAGAGTTACTGAGTTGCTGCATAAAACCGTAAAAATCCGGTTCAATGACAAAAATTACCGGCTGCTGACCATTTGCTTCATCAAGCGCTCTTTCGAGGCTTTGGAGATAATTCTCCACAACTTGCGGATTTTTCAATCTTTCGGCATAGGCCGCAGGGTTTTCGTGACCACCTGTTGCCCCCAGCATCATATAGACCGTAACAACCGGGACAAATCCATTATTCCATGAATGTTGTACAAACCGTTTCACGAAGTTGCCGCCCCACCCTTCCCATCCCCAGGTGATATACTGATAAACATAACTCCACGGCAGACCGGTATTTTTCTGCCAGTCATCCGCCGGGTTCTCGCTCCACGCATTGCTCCCCCATCCCAGTTTTTGCGGCAATGCAGCCGGCAGTGGACTGCTGAAATCTCCCAGCGCGGATAATACCCCCAAATAACGGGTGGAAACATTCTCATCGCGGTCCGTCGCTCGAATAAAAAGACCGATTTCACGTCCCGCCAGTTGAGCCGGAAGAACAAACGCCGCCCCAAAAACGCCGTCATTTGACTCCTCATCATTGTTCAGGCCGTCGTCCAGCAACGGTACAGATAGCCAGTTCTCCCAATCGCTTTCCAGAGTCACCCGCCCAATCGTATCACTTCCTTGCGGGTCATTCACCTCAGCCCGAACCACCAGCAGACTGGAACCAGCCCTGATGGAATGAGAACGATATTCCGCGTTCAAAATCTGCGGGGCATTCGCCGAAACACTTCCCACAAACTTGATCTCATCGAAATAAACCGTAACTCCAGTTTGATCACTGGCATTTTGCCAGTTGAGCCGGCTAATTTTGCGGTTGTCCGGGTTAAGATCGCTCAGCCGTATCTCAACCTTTTGCCATTGATTGGCTTTCGCCGTGAACGGTACGCGTGGCCCTTCATTACCGTCCTCGAAATTGACAAAGAACCACAGCGGTTTATCCGCTCCTGCACCACCGTGAACAAAGAACTGAAGATAGGTTTTTCCCAAAAGAGGAATGTAAGCCTTGTAGAAAGAAAGTCCTCCCCAGCCCTCATAGGTTACTTGAATACTGCGGCTGCCGGCAAAAACTGCCGCCGTAGAGTTCAATTCTACGCTACCGCCCCACGACCAGTTCAACCAGTTCTCCGCCAGTTGATCGTCATATACGATCAATTCATCCACACTCCCCTGTGCAAGTGCGCTAGAAGGGAAAACCGCCGTGAGAATAGCAAAAATGGCAACAATCCTCATCCATTTCATTACAAGGTTATTTTAGATTGTCCATCCACCCATTTCAAGCCACAAAATTGAAAAGCGTGTAGGTATCTTCGTCTTATGTCTGTTCTTTTGGTAGAATTACCTTCATCAGGCAGTTTTTCCCGCAGATAGAACATGCAGGGCTGTGTACAACACCTCCCATTCAGAAAGTTCAAATGAGCGAAGACGTTACTCCCATCCGTCAACAGTACCTCGAAATCAAGCGCCAGTACCCCCATGCTATTCTCTTCTTCCGCCTGGGGGATTTTTACGAAACTTTCGATCAGGATGCCGAAATCACCGCCCGCGAGCTGGACATCGTCCTCACCTCGCGCAATGTCGCAAAAGGCAGCCGCGTGCCTATGGCTGGTATTCCCTATCACGCCGTTGAAAACTATCTGGCACGCCTGATCGAAAAAGGTTACCATGTGGCCATCTGCGAGCAGGTCGGAGATCAACCTACCCGCGGTTTGTTCCCTCGCGAGGTTGTCCGCGTGGTTACGCCCGGTACAATCATTGAGCCAACCTTACTCAAAGGCGATCGCAACAATTATCTGGCGGGGCTCGTCATCCAGGATAACCATGCCGGAATTGCCTACGTGGATATCACCACCGGTGAATTTCTGGCAACCGAATTGACCGACGGCGATGCCGAAAGTGCACTGCGCGCCGAACTAATCCGTTTACAACCCGCCGAAATCATCCTCCCGGAAGGGATTGATCTCAACCACAACCTGCCGGGGCACATCACCCGCTGGCAGGCATGGCGCTTTGAAAGCGGCCGTTGTCAGGAAACTCTCTTGCGCCACTTTGAAGTGGCTTCTCTGGACGGATTTGGCCTGCGCGGCAAGCCGCTTGCCATCCGTGCCGCCGGCGCAATTCTCCAATATCTTCAGGAAACCCAACCGGCTGCCCTGCGCTTGCTCAATCGAATTGCCACCTACACTCTCAACGATTTCATGGTGCTGGATGCAGCCACTCGCCGCAACCTTGAATTAACCGAGACCATCCGCAGCGGGAGTACGGAGGGCTCATTATTGAGCATTCTGGATCACACTGTAACCCCCATGGGAAAACGCATGATTCGTCAGTGGGTCAGCAAACCCCTTCTGGACATTCGCGCCATTCAACGCCGTCAGGAGCGGATTGCCGAGTTGTTGGAAGATGGCATGCTGCGCAGCGAGTTGCGTGCAGCCTTGCGCCCGCTGGTTGACCTCGAACGTTTGACCAATCGGGTGGTTTCCGGCCACGCCACCCCCCGCGATCTGGTCAGCCTGCGTGCTACTCTGCGATTATTGCCCCACATCCGTCAATTGATTCCCTCACATCTGCCGCACCTCTCCGCCCTGCTGCAAAATCTGTACGACTGTCCGGAAGTCCTCCAACTTCTGGAAGCGGCCATCAGCGATGACCCACCGGCGACGTTACAGAATAGCGGAGTCATCCGCCGCGGTTATTCGGCTGAACTGGATTCGGTCATTGACTCTTCCGCTCATGCCCGTGAGTGGATTTCGCAGCTGGAAGAGGTGGAACGCCAACGAACGGGAATAAAAACCCTTAAGGTGGGTTACAACAAAGTCTTTGGCTATTACATTGAAATTTCTCGTGGAGCGGCCCATCTTGCACCGGCCGAGTACATTCGTAAACAAACGCTGGTGAACGCCGAACGGTTTATCACCCCTGAAATGAAGGAATATGAAGCGCTGGTACTGAATGCGGAGGATCGTATCCGTGAAATTGAAAACCGCCTTTTTCAACAAATCTGTCAGCAAATTGCCAAAGCCGCTCCCCAACTACTCACCAGCGCCGCCACCCTTGCCGAACTGGATACCCTCACCTCACTGGCCGAAGCGGCTGCCGTTGGGGAGTATTGCCGCCCACAATTGACCGAGGATCATACGCTCGATATTCGCGATGGACGCCACCCCGTCGTTGAGCGAACACTGATTGGTGAACGATTTGTGCCCAATGACGCCGTCTTTGAAACCGGTGAAATCGTTCGTATCATCACCGGCCCGAACATGAGCGGCAAGTCCACTTTCTTGCGGCAGGTTGCCTTGATCGTTCTCATGGCGCAGATTGGCAGTTTTGTACCAGCCCGTCAGGCTACGATTGGGTTGGTGGATCGCATTTTTACCCGAATCGGTGCTCAGGATGAAATCCACGCCGGTCAGTCCACCTTCATGGTCGAAATGGTCGAAACTGCCAACATTCTGCATCACGCCACCCACCGCAGTTTGCTGATTTTGGATGAAATTGGGCGCGGTACCAGCACCTACGATGGGCTTTCCATCGCATGGTCTGTGGTGGAGTACATCCATAATCACCCGCGTCTGCGGGCACGCACGTTGTTTGCCACCCACTATCATGAATTAACTCAGTTAGGCGACTTGCTGCCCGGCGTCCGCAATTACAATGTTGCAGTCAGTGAGTCCGAGGGAAAAGTAATTTTCCTGCATAAAATCGTCCCAGGCGGCGCTGACCGGTCTTACGGCATTCATGTCGCACAACTGGCCGGGCTGCCACAGGCGGTTGTCCAACGCGCTGCAGAGATTTTGCGTCAATTAGAAGCCTCGGCCGGTAAAGCCGTTCGGATTGACCCCCTGGCCGCCCGGCAAATTGCCCTTTTCCCAGAGACCAATCCCCTGCTCGATGAATTGAAAAAACTGGACATCAACAATCTCTCGCCCATCGAGGCGCTCAATAAGCTTTACGAATGGCAGCGTAAATTTTTGGAAAAAGACGGTTAATTCAAAAACGCTCGATATCTGTTTGAACAAATGGGAAGGATAACTGCTCGTAACGCAGCCTTTCGATATGTTTCATGAATACCTGATCGCCGCGCAGGTTGGAGCGCCAGGATCGCACTTCTGAAAGGCGTTCTTTTGCGGCCTGAATCAGGTCAATACCGCCCGCTTCACGCAACCACCAAACCGCCTGCGCCGCGCTGGTGACGACGATCCGCGGTTCAATCCGGTCAAAATCTTCAAAGAACCAGCCGCAAGAAGTGAACATTCGTTGTTTATAAAGCTGCGCTCTTAATAGCAAGTCAATCCGCCGGATCTCTGATTCTTCCAGATCATTCTTTAACTCGCGTTGAATTAATTCCCGTACCGAAACTTTACCGTGCAAAACCTCAATGTAGGCATACAGCAGTTCCCAGACTTCTTTTGCGTAAGGGGAAACCGCCTTAACAAATTCCTTATCAACCTGATCGGCAATCCAATCTAACCCTTGACGCAGTTTCATCTTCCAATCCCCGTTCGGAGCGCACGGACAGGCCTCTTTCCAGCGGGCAACCCCATGATGACAGCTCCAGGATGTGTTTTCGCGAATTCGAACGGAGCGGTTGGGGGAATACTGTCTCAACCACAACCCCGGATAGGTAAATTGTATCAACCGCGGGTGAGTGAAATCCCGGTGAGTCAGGTAATACAAAAACTTATCTCGAAACGGCTGGTGATGGCCGTACAATTCGCCATCTGACGCAATGATGTATAACTTAGCCTCATCCGTTGGATGGCCATTGGCAGAAAGGCGCGGCACGATAAAGTCCGTCATAAACCGATCCCCGTTAGAGGTTGCAGCCGGGTCGAAACTGACCCGCATACTCAATTCGGCTTCGTAGAAAAAGACGGTAAGACGGCGTCCTTCATCCAATTCCACCCAGTACGGCAACCCCACATCAATTTGGGCATCTTCGGCCTGCCAGGGAGCAAGAATGGTGAACTCAATCCCCTCATCGGCCAGTATTTGCAGGGTTTCCCGGTCCACGGCTGCTTCGGGTAACCACAAACCGGCTGGCGAATGACCAAAACGATGCTGAAAATCGGCGATCCCCCAACGAATCTGGGTAATCTTATCATGTCGTTTTGCCAGCGGTAAAATGGTGTGGTGATAAGGCTGGGCCATGCCGTTTCCAACCCCAAACCGCAGATAATTCCGCCTTTCCTGTTCAACAATGCGGGCAAAAGTGGCCGGGTCATACGAAATCATCCAGTTAATCAGGGTTGGGCCGAGATCAAAACTGATTTTTTCAAAGTTGCCTAATTCCGCATTGGGGCGATAGCACTGGTCATGGATGCGTTCATTCCAGTTTCGATAAGGATGCGCTCCCGCTTCAACGGGAACCTCACCGGTCAGCGGATCTTCTCGCGCCGGTTGATAATAATGACCATGGATACACACTGCTTTTTCGCTCATCTATAAAACAAAACCTCTTCTTCGGCTTGATTGTTTACTTGATGTTGTCAGGTAATCCAGCTGACGGTAAAAACGGGCTGGCAGTATTCCAAAAGTACGTGGGATCGAATCCAGTAAAGTTGTCCGGTCAACGGCAAGGTAATCCAGCCAGTAAATTGAAACCGGAAAACCGGGAATTTGATCGGCAAGCAAAGCCAGCAGACGTAATGTTGGTGGTGAAACACTCCAAAACCGTCTCTGGATTCCCATCGCTTCCATGAGGTAAACCAGAATCTGACGGAAGGTAAGTGCCTCTAACCCGCCAATCGAAATCGTTTGACCGATCAAATCCTCTCGCTCAATGGCTAACGCCAAACAATTGACCAGATCCTCAATCCAAACCGGTTGAAGCAGGGAACTGCCTCCTCCCGGAATCATCACAAAAGCCGGCGATAAGCGCAGCAACCGCGAAAAGGCAGTGGTAAATTGATCACCCGGCCCAAAAATAACGGCCGAACGGACAATGGTGTAATTCAACCCAGAGCGGATCAAGATGTTCTCCGCCAGTCCTTTGGCACGCAAAAGCGGATAAGCCGATACCTGATCAGCTCCCAGATGGCTGAGATAAAGAATGCGTTGGATGCCGGCCTGTTTGGCAGCGTTGACCAACCCCTGCGTGCCAAGTACATCAACTTCGGTCAGGTTTGCCCGCCCACTCTGCCGTTCACCGCCCGCCAGATGAATGACCGTATCCACGCCGCGCATGGCTGCGCGTAAACCACGTTCATCCCGCAGGCTGCACACAGCCGCATCTACTGAAACTCCACGCGGAAGTTGGGGAGAAACCCTGGAAGGACGCAACAAAATCCGCACTGTTTTGCCGGAGGCAATCAGGTGTTGGACAAGAGCTTTACCAACAAAACCGGTACCACCGGTTACAAGAATCATGACTGGTTGAATTATAGCAGAATTGTCCATTTTTATCGGTGCAAACCCTGTTCAAGTTCAGGCTTCAAGTGGCATGGAACTTGCATTTTATGCCATCAATCCCACCTGTTTTGATGGATGACCGGAAAACAGAACCATGAACTCAAATACCCAATCTCCCCAAACCTCCCGCCAGAAACTCGGTTTTCATTATTTCCCGGATACCCTCCATTACACAGAAAAAGACTTACAGCAATGGTTGCCGTTGTTAATGGATTTGGGTGTGGGCTGGATGGTCCTCCGTACGGAAATCAACCGCGCTATTCCAGAGTATTTCATCAGTGGTCTGCTTAAAGCCGGTATCCAGCCGGTGATTCAATTCCCGGTCAGCCTGCAAAGCCCGCCCGATTTGAGGGCCGTTTCGCCGTTGGTGGAAGCCTATTCCGCTTGGGGCGCCGTCTTTCATCAATATTTTGACCGTCCCAACATTCATCAATCCTGGCCGGCCAACCAATGGGCTCAGCAAGATCTGGTCGAACGATTTTTGGATCGCTACCTGCCGCTGGCGGCTTTGAGCATGGAAGCCGGTGCTTTTCCAATTTTTCCTCCTCTGGAACCGGGCGGTAACTTTTGGGATACGACCTTCCTGCGAGCTTCTTTACAGGCAATCGAGCGCCGAAAGGAATCTGCCCTACTCGATCGCTTGATCCTTGCCGTTTATGGCTGGACTTTTCAACATCCTTTGAACTGGGGGGAAGGCGGCCCGGAAAATTGGCCAGAAGCACGCCCTTACTTTACCCCGCCACACTCACAAGACCAGCGTGGTTTCCGGGCTTTCGATTGGTACAGTGCGATCAGCGAGGCTGTTCTTCAAAAACGCTGTCCGATGATTCTTCTTCAGGCAGGTTTGCCAGCTTCTCCTGAAAAACTTCTTTCAGGTCTTCAAAATACACCAGAAGTTCAGCAAAACCTTTTGGAAATCATCAACAGCCTGAATACATCTTCAAAAACACCATTGGAAAACAAACCCGCATCCCTTCATTTGCCAGAAGAAATAATCAGCGTTAACTTCTGGTTGTTGAGCGCTGATCAAGGTACCCCATCTTACGCCTTTGCATGGTTTGAAGAATCTCAACCGGTTTCCAAAGCAGCCTCTCATCTTTGTCAGCTGAAAAATGTTCCAATCATTCGCCCGAACACTCATGGAATCCTTGATGAAGACTCTCTTCGAAAAGCGATTCGTCCCCTTCAGCATTATCTTTACCTTGGGGAGAACAAAGAAGCCCACCTTGTGTCAGTTTTCCAAAAACACGCCGGTTTCATCTCGCAATACCATCCCACCATCGGTTTTTCACTGGATGAAGCCCGGTTGGCAAATCGCATTACCCTGGCAGTGACACCCGATCAGGTGCCCGAGGATATTTTGGTTGCCTTGCAAAAACAAGGCTGCCAGATTGACTGGTTGGAATGAGGCTGGCACGACTATTGCATCATCAGCAGAGAAGGAGCGGAAAACCATGAACATGACCATTCATACCCCCACATCTCAATCATCATCTCCTAGCGGATTGCACAAGCCTATTTTGAAAGTCATCGGCTTAGGCGGCGGCGGTTCCAATGCCATTAACCGCATGATTGAATTAGGAATCAATGGCGTTGAATTCATTGCAGCCAATACCGACGCCCAGGCCCTCAAAAACAGCCTTGCCCCCACCAAAATTCAACTTGGTCCACGCCTGACCAGAGGACTGGGTGCTGGCGGGGACTGGAAGATTGGGGAAGCCGCAGCCGAAGAAAGTTACAAAGAGTTGAACGCTGCCCTGGCTGGAGCGGATATGGTCTTTCTAACCGCCGGCATGGGCGGAGGAACCGGCACCGGCGCAATTTCAATTGCTGCGCGGGTAGCCCGGGCTTTGGGTGCAGTGACCGTAGCAGTGGTAACCACACCGTTTGGCTTTGAAATTGGTCGCCGGCAGGTCAATGCCCGCGAAGGATTGGCACGCTTACGCCCCTACACCGATACCCTCATCACCATCCCCAATGACCGGCTGCTCAAAATCGCCTCGCGCGATTTGACGCTTGAAATGGCCTTCCGTCTGGCAGATGACGTATTGCGTCAGGGTATTCAAGGGATATCCGAATTAATCACGGAACCCGGCTTGATCAATGTGGATTTTGCCCATATCCGAACGGTGATGCAATCGGGCGGCGGTTCGCTGCTCTCGATTGGTTTTGGTCAGGGGGAACGCAAGGCTCAAAAAGCTATTGAACAGGCCCTTCACCATCCCCTCATTGATGACATCCACCTTGAAAATGTGTCCGGCATCATTGTCAATTTCACCGCCGGCTCTGACCTGACCTTTATGGAAGTCATGGAAGCCCTGACCGATTTACAGGAAAAGACCAGCAATCAGGCGGAAATTATCCCCGGTGTGATTACCGACGAGCGAATGGGAGATCGGGTTCAGGTAATAATGGTTTTGACGGGAATTGGGGCAACCCCAATCGAAGTACCCAAAATTACAACCCGGCCAGCCCAACAACCCGAAACGGTGACTGCTGCCGCCCCCTCGCCCCGTTCCCTCCCGGTCATGGAGCGAGCTGAAGCAAGTCCAACCCAGGAACCTGCCACCATTCAAGCCGATCTGGATATTCCCGCATTCCTGCGCCGGCGGATTCGATAAATCCCCTTAAGGAACACCCCATGGATGCCAAAGTCCTTCAAAGTGTTTGCCGCCAGGTGTATCAAAAACACCCCGAAGTGCGCGGAGCAACTCCCAAAGTTAAACCTCAAACCAGCAGCACTTTTTTGTTGATCTTCGAGGGCAAAGGCACAACCGCCAACGGTCAAACGATTCGGCATACCATTCGCGCCATCGTTACGGCTGATGGGAAAATCACCAAACTCACATCATCGCGCTAATACGGAGATTACTGATGAATGGGTCACTTTATCACAAATGCGAGTTGCTTTTCTGGGATGTAGCCATTGATCTTCTCACCCGCTCGGTTTGGCTGCGCAACCTGATTCGGCAAGCAGTTTTGCTCAAAAATTCATCTGACCTCAAACTCTATTTCTCCATTGTTGTGCTGAGTGGTTTGTTTGGATTCTTTGTTGGTTTTGCCATTCCCCACTTAATCCAATTCCTCTGGTGAACTTCATGAAACGCTCATTGCAATCAGGAATTGTTCTATTTTTCCTGGGTTTATTGCTTGTTCCGTTGCAGACCATACAGGCCGTCCGCGGTGTACCCGGTTCACCGGATTTTGGTTATGGAGCATGGATTCATCCCCAATCCACCCTCAGCGCCGAAAGCGCCCAGATAGTGGGTGAAATCCCCCTGGATTGGGTTGCCATTCCGCTAAATTGGGCGGAAGTCATGCCCGAAATTTCGAGTGCACCTGCTCTGGACACTGTGGATGTGGTGATGAACGAACTCAACGGGCGGGGGGCAGTGGTGATGTTACGTCTCTACAACCCGCCCGACTGGGCGAGGAGCGAAACCGGCATCAATTCCGACATCACTGCTCAATGGCTTGTCTGGCTCAGCCAGCGCTACCCATCCCTGCTTCGAGCAGTCGAGTTGCTTCCGGCTGCCAATACCCGCCAGGGATGGGGAAATACTCCGGATCCCTTTCAATATGCTCTCTTTTTTCAGGAAGTAAAAGCTTCCCTGCAAGCCCGCGGGAACGACCTCTTGCTAGTCGCGGGCGGACTCCAACCGCTCAATTCCCATTCAGACCCCGAAGATTGGGATGACCTTGCCTTCCTGCAGGCTTTATACGCCCAAGGAGCCAAACAATGGATGCCAATTTTGAGCATCCAGATGCCGATGCTCAGCGGCGATCCTGCCCGTCCTGCCTCCGCTCAGGATCATTTTGCTCTGCGCCGCTACGAACAAACCCGCCAGATTATGCTGGCAAACGATCACGCAGATGGCATCCTCTGGGTGACGCTGCTTACTCCACCCAATGGTACAATAGATTCGAACGACCAAAAATATACTCAATCGGTTCAACAGGCGGAGTGGCTCAAGCAAGCATTGATTCAGATGCGTTCTCAACTCTATATGGGGGTGGTGTTTTTACCCAGCCTGAATCCCCCCCCTGCCGGCAGTGTCTTCGGGAATCAGACGGCTTTGCTGACCGAGCACAAAACCCTCCACCCCTTTTACTCCACCTTACAGGCCATCGTTCAGCAGACCAACCCTTCTTCAACCAGCAATCGCCCAGGGCGGCCCAAGACAATTCCCATCCCGAAATGCTTGCATAAAAAATAACTCTGATGCGCAAACCCTTCCTCGTCCTGTCCATCCTTGCTTTCCTTACCTGCCTGGTGGCAGGCATCGCAATTGCACAAAAATCACTGGGAAGCGTGAACCCACAAGAACCTGTTCAGGAAATAGCCCGGCCGGCATCAGCCCATCAGCAAAATATTTTATTAATCCATGTGGATCAGCTGGAGAAAAATCAACCGGATGTGATCTCGGTTTGGGGTCTAATCCTTTATTTTCCAGAGCCAAAAATTATCTTGCAGTCCATTTATCCCTCTCCAATAGGGCGGGAAAATTTCCCGCTGGCGACCTTTAAACTGACCAAAACAAAAAACCTCAATCCCCCTTTCATTCAACAGGTTTCACTTCAGACCCAAATGGCCTGGGATAATTACATCCTCATAGATCATCAGGGACTTTCCTTTTTTGCTGCCGGATTAACTGCGAACGAAGTTTTTTCTCCCGAAAATCAAACCAACGGGGTAATCCCGGTGGAGAGCGCTTACCTAGCCCGTCTTTGTGATCGCTTTGTGGAAATGGAACAAACCGCTTTTCAACAAATCGAATGGAGTCACATCATTCCCGAACACTGGCGTTCCAATCTTCCATTCGATCAGGCAATTCTTCACTGGGAAAAATTAACTTCCCCACAAAGCCCTATAAAATGTGAAGTGTTTGGAGAATAAGATAGTTTTGATGTTATAATTTGAAAGTTAAAATATTTTGCTCTGGGTAAGTCCAGAAAGATTGGAGAAAAACATGAATCAAAAAGCCGCTCCCACAGTGGTTGCCGATGATGTAGTTGTCACCATGGCCTACACTTTAACCGTCAACGGCGAAGTAATTGATACCTCAGAAGAATCAGACCCCTTGATCTTCTTGCAGGGTTACCGGAACATTATTCCGGGTTTGGAAAGAGAGTTATATGGACTGAATATTGGCGATTCCAAGAAAGTGATCGTCAAGCCGGAAGACGGCTATGGTGATGAAGATCCCGAAGCTTTTATGGAAGTACCGCGCAGCGATTTTCCGAAAGAAATTCCGCTCGAAATTGGAACTGAATTGGAAATTCGGGATGAAGATGATGAAACTTTGCTGGCAACCATTGATCGGGTGACGAAGGATTCGGTTCGTCTGAATTTCAATCATCCTCTGGCTGGCAAAACCCTCGAATTTGATGTCAAAATTCTGGACTTGCGCGCCGCCACAGAAGAAGAATTAGAACACGGCCACGCCCACGGTGGTGAAGAAGAAGATTTTGACGAATTTGATTTCGAGGACGAAGAAGAAAACTAGGCTAAAGACCACGACCGGCCTCAAAAACCGGTCGTGGTCATTTTTTTATTTTTCACAAAAAAAGCAAGGGCTCAATCGAGCATTCCATAACGCTTCATGGCGGTATGTAAAATCATCAACACCAATTCGCTATGGCTGACACCATCCGCAGCGGCTTCTATCACAATATCCGAAATACCGGGGGACAAACCCGGCAGCGGGTTTACTTCAAGGATATAGGGTTTCCAATTATCATGCGCGTCCAATCGAAAATCCACCCGCGCCACATCCAGACATCCGCAAACGCGAAACACGGCAGCGGCTAGCCAATTCAGCTCATCCACCATCTCCTCATCTAGCGGCGCCGGGCAAAGATAGTTCAAATCCTCGGCTAATTGCACCTTCAACCGGTTTGAATAAACTACATCGCTATCTGCAAACGGTTTCAAATCCACTTCCATTGGCGGGAAAAACCTTAAACCAGCCTGAATGCGGGGGGCATTCAAATTGTGTGGTAAACGACGGGCAACTGGCCCGATCAGGTTGCCGACCATGCCCACGGTCACTTCCCGCCCTTCAATATAACGCTCCACCAGCGCCGTTTGGCGGTATTTTTCCAAAATGTAAGCAACCTGCTGTCGTAATTCTTTTTCGTTATACACAATGGAATTGGCACTGACTCCCATACCGGTGCCTTCCCGGCTGGGTTTGACAAACAAGGGGAAGCGCATCCCCTCTGCCAGGGGTTCATCCGCCCTTTCAAAGGATTGGAAATCAGGAGTGGGAAGATCGTGATAAGTCAGCACCCGCTTGGTCATCGGTTTATCCAGCGCTAAGGCTAATGTCAGCACTTTGGAACCGGTGTAGGGTATCCCCATCATCTCCAGTAAAGCCGGTATCTGCGCCTCACGCGCATCCCCAAAACGGCTCTCACAGATATTGAAACAAATATCCGGTTGATACCGCCCCAATTCCTCCACCAGACGAATGTCCCCTTCAAAAAATTCCGCCTCATATCCGCCGGAGCGGATGGCGTTCACAATTGCCTCGACGGTCGCTTCAGAATCCAGATCATCCCACTGGTCGGCTGGCATTCCCTCCCAATGAGGAGCATTTTTCTTTAAATTAGCCAAAACAGCAATTCTTTTCTTCATTTGTGCGCTCGCTTATATTTCAAAAAGAATATCCATGCCTTGCCCGGCATGGAATTTACCCAACGATAAAAGCCATTCCAATTCACAATTCCAAGTATACTCAACATTAGCCATAAGAAAAGAGGTGATTTGGAGCAATTATGGAAAATTCAGATATTTCTGGCTTAATCCGCTCCCAATTGTTGGAATCGGGTAACCCGGTTATTTTGGATGACAAAATTTATCTCTGCTGGCTGGGGGATCATCCGCCATCCATCATCAGCGACCTCAATCACTGGGATGAAGAGCATCCCCTTCAATTTGATCATCTCGCGGAAGATTTGTGGGTTTACCCGTTGGAATTGGCGGCTGGCACATACATCGAATACGCTTTCATCCGCCATAAACGGCGTATCCCCGATCCCAACAATTCTCATCGCACCCCCAACGGCATGGGGAAGTATAATCACTACTTCACCTTTCCGGCTTCCGATTTGGCATTCTTCCTCCCCAAGGACACGCCCCCGCTAAAAGGCAAATTGATCAGCCTTCGCCTTCCCACTCATCAACTTTTGGCAGGCAAAAAACGCAGCATCCATTTATACCAACCCCCTACCCAAGGCCCCGTACCCTTACTGGTTATGTGGGACGGCAAGGAATATCTGGAACGGACAATGCTCCCTCACCTTGTGGAAAATCTGGTCGAACAGGGCAAAATTGAGCCGATAGCGCTTGCCATGATCGAAAACGGCGGGCGTTATCGTACCATGGAATACTTTTGTTCTGAGGCAACCCTTGGATTTATGCAATTTTCAGTGTTACCTGCGGCGTTACAACATCTTAACATCATCCCTCCTCAGGAAAAACAAGGCAGTCTGGCCATTGGGGGAGCTTCTTTAGGGGGATTGATGGCGTTATATGCTGCATTGCGGCTACCGCACTGGTTCGGTAAAGTGCTTTCCCAATCAGGTGCATTCACAATCGGAGACCAAAAACTGGTGGTGTGGAGTTTACTGGAGCACCAGCAAACCCTGCCAATCCATCTATGGCTGGATTGCGGAATTTATGAGCCGCTTATCGAGACCAACCGAGAAATGGCCGCCTTGCTAGAGCAGAAAGGATATACCTTCACTTATAAGGAGAGCTTAAGCGGACACAATTATCCAGCCTGGCGTCGCCTGCTGCCCGATGCCCTGATTACTTTGTTTGGTCGTTAACCCATGCCGCCAGAAAATCCTGGGTCAAACTCTTCCTTTCCGGTCAGGCGGGTGTATATTTGTGGCAATGGGAAATGCGCTCACCGCGCCATTGCAGAGCGGGTGTTTGATCGCCTTCAATCGTTGATCCGTGCTTACCAACTGGATGATTTTGAGGCCCCATACCGGGTCAAGTGTCAACTGGCCGGCTGCCTGGATATTTGCGAAAATGGCGCTACCCTCGTCGTCCAACCGGATGGTATTTATTACTGGAACATTGATGACGTAAAAGTTGAAAAAATTTTCTTTCAGCATCTCATGAAGGATCATCCGGTTGAAGAATTCAGATATAAGCCAGAACATTGATGCCGAATTTCGTGTAAATATCCTGAGATGGATTAAGAATCTTAAAATTCACCGGGAATTTGTCCAGACATCCTTAAAACACTTGACTCTCGGCGCCAACCTTTCTATAATAAAAGTGCAGGGAGCTCAAAGGAATTGATGGCTCCTCGACGGGAAACCGGGAGTTTTTGGTAAAACTGAGAATTGAGGGTCAAACCTTAAAAACAGATTACCTAAAAAGACTGTGTACAGTCACCCCGGAAGGTGCATTCGCTTCCTGGTGGGTTGCGGAAAACCCCTTCCCCTGAAAAACGGGAAGTAAAAGCCAGAGAAGGATGCCCAAGGAAAACGACGAGGAAAGCAAGTAGGTTACTTTGAGCCCCTGCTCATTCCACCCCCGGTTGAAATTACCGGGGGTGTTTTTTTGTGTGTTTATCAGGTTTTACCTTTCAACACATCTGGCTTGAGCACCCCTATAAATGGAAGATTGCGGTATTTTTCATTGTAGTCTAACCCGTACCCGACAACAAAACGATCGGGCAGGTCAAACCCCTTATACTTGAGGGGAATATCAATCAAGCGGTGAGCTGGTTTGTTGAACAACACACACACCTCAAGACTGGCAGGATTGCGATCCCGCAGACTGCGCAGCAGATAACCCAAAGTCAAGCCGGTATCAATCACATCCTCCACAAACAGCACATGTCGCCCATCAATCGGTATTTCAAGGTCCTTGATCAACCGTACCATCCCCCGTTGACGTGCTTCGGCAGAGTAACTGGCAACTGCCAGGAAATCCACCTCACTGGGTATAGTGATCACCCGCAGCAAATCCGCCATCAGAAATAGCACTCCCTTAAGCACCCCCACCAGTACCGGATTTTTATCGGCATAATCTTGCGAAATCCGTTCTCCCAATTCAAGGACTTTCTGACGAATCTGATCTTCCGTGATCAAAATTTCGCGAATATCACGACCGAGTTCGCCATACTTTGCCAGAATCGCATCATTCGTCATCACTTCGTTTTTGAGCCTCCGTACCCTTTAACTGGTTAGCCTCATCAAACAGGCCGTATTTCACCATTAAGTCACGCATCTCACGCCGCTTAAGCAGCTTGATCTTAATATGCGGGTAGAGTTGATTCATCAACCGTATTTTCTTGTTTTTACGGGTGGACAATTGGGGTCTGAGCGTGGTCAGCTCGATGTACAAATCCTGTTCCGGCAGGTAAAAATCGGGGGAAAAGGCAAGGGTTACATTCCCTTTCTCGTCCCATTCCAGAGGAAAGGTATGCGGTTCATATTCCCAGCGGATTCCGTAAAAATCCAAAATACGGGCAAAAATTTCCTCTGCCGGGTGTGCGAAAACGGGTTTCTTTTGTTCATCCTGCGACAATGAAGGGACACCTCTGTTCTAAGGGTTAGCGGATGATTTGTTCCGGTAAGCGATTCAATGCATGACAGATCATTTCAGCAGCCACTTCGCAACTGATTCTCCCCGTGTTGATCACCAGATGATACAAACAAGGATCATTCCAATCTACCTGATAATATCGCGAAAGATACAGTTTTCGTGCCCGATCACTTGCCAATATTTGTGCTCGGGCAGCCTTGGGATTAACCTTCTTTTCCTCCACAATCCGCTGAACGCGGACTTCCTCATCTGCGACTACGCGCACATGAAACACTCGTGGGTGTCCTCTCAGGACAACCTGTCCTGCCCTGCCAATAATAACCACCTTACCCGCATCGGCCAGTTCGTGCAGCACCTGGCTGACGGCATTTAAATAATCTTGTTGTTGTTGGCCGGTAGGATTTACTCCCAGCAACCCCAGTTCGTCAATCATCGCCAGCGCTACTTCAGGTGCGCCCGCCCGTAAAGCCGCCTGATTAATCAGATCTCGCCAGACAAGCTGAAACCCCATCCGCTCGGCAACCAGTTTACCAATCACCGAGCCCCAACTACCCATCTGGCGCGAGATTGTGACAACATCCATAACAAAATTATAGCATGTCCCCGTTTAAGTTCGTGGTATGATTCATTGGTCAATATTCATCCCCATCGTCAGTGAGGTGAGCACCATGAACCCGCGGTTAAAATTCCCCTATGAATTTATTGGAGAAATCCTCATCACTCAGGAACAAATCCAGCAGCGCGTTGCCGATTTGGGCGAACAAATCACCCAGGATTATCAGCATAGCGATAAACTGCTCTTACTGGGCTTGTTACGCGGCAGTGTGATGTTCATGACCGACTTGATGCGGCATATCCGCCGCCCAATGACGATGGATTTCATGTTGGTATCCTCTTACGCGGGTACAGAGTCCAGCGGGTTTGTGCGAATTGACGCCGACCATAAAACCAATATCTACGGCTGGGATGTCATCCTGATTGATGACATTGTGGACACGGGTTACACGCTTTATACCGTGCGCAAATTGTTACTGGAACGACAGCCCCGTAGCCTGAAAATTTGCGCACTGCTCGACAAAAAAGCCCGTCATAAAGTGGACATCTACATTGACTATCTCGGTTTTGAAATCCCGGATTATTTTGTGGTGGGCTATGGTCTGGATATTGACGAGAAGGGGCGCAATTTGCCTTATATCGCTTCGGTTGATCTGGAAAAGTACAAAAAACTCTATCCGCCAGATGAAGGGAAAAAGTGAGGAGTTATGAAAAAGAGAATCGGAGTATTGACCACCGGGGGCGATAGTCCCGGGATCAACGCTGCCTTGAGGGGATTGGGGAAGGCCGCCACCGGCGTGTACGGCATGGAAATCATCGGCTTTCAAGACGGTTTCAGCGGAATGGCACAGGGATTGACCGTCGAATTGGAAGGTTCGGCTTTTTCGGGTATTCTCACCACCGGCGGCACAATTCTGGGTACCAACCGGGACCGCCCCGATCGGGTGATCATTGATGGAGTTCCGCAGGATGCCACTTCCCAAATCCTGCAGAACTTTGACAAATTCAACCTTCATGCGCTGGTTTGCATTGGCGGCAGTGACGCCCAGGACAGTGCGTACTATCTTATGCAGCGCGGTTTGAATGTAATCACCCTGCCGGTTACCATTGACAACGATTTACCCGGCACCGACACTTCGATTGGATTCGACACAGCCGTCGAGGTTGCCGCCGAAGCGATTGATCGTCTGCATAGCACCGCCATCAGCCATCACCGCATCATCATCGTGGAAATGATGGGACGCGAAACCGGCTGGTTAACTCTGGCGGCAGGAATTGCCGGCGGCGCAGATGTAATTCTCATCCCGGAAATTCCTTATCACACTGAAAAAGTCGCCGAAGCCATCCTAAAGCGCAGCCACAGTGGCAAGCGCTTTTCCCTCGTTGCCGTTTCGGAAGGTGCCATCTCTCAGGAAAGCGTGCGCTTCTTTGAAAAAGCACGTCTTGCCAACCGTCGTCTGCGCCAGGGCACAGAACAATCCGAAGTGGAACAGCGGTTGGAAGAGATTGAAAAACACGCCGCCGGAGATACCCTTCATCTGGCAAACCGATTGGAAGATTTCACCAAACTGGAAACCCGAATCACCATTTTGGGCTACTTACAGCGTGGCGGTACGCCCTCGGCCACTGACCGGGTTCTCGCCACTCAACTAGGAACCGCCTGTGCTGCGCTCATTCAGGAAGGTGTTTTCGGCGTGATGGTTGGCACGCGCTCCGGAACGGTGGTCACGACACCGCTGGATCAGGTAGCCCATCAGACCAAAACCGTCCCCCTTGATCATGCCTGGATTCAGGGAGCGCGGTTGGTAGGAGTCAATCTGGGGGACTAGGCAGTCCCATGCCAGTTTAGAATAAGACTGACGACAACCATTCATCAGAGAAGCGAAATGAAACCGATCCGAGTGACCGTTTGTCAAATGCGCGATGATCCTCAAGGCCTGTCTGAAGACTGGACGGTTCTGGTCAATCATGTTCAACAACACAAAAGCGATCTGGTTCTGCTGCCGGAAATGCTTTTTGCCCCATGGGTGATGCTCGACAATCAGGTGTCCACCCAGCGCTGGATGGAATTCGTCCGTCAGCATGATGAATGGATGCAACGGCTGCCTGAATTAAGCCCGGCGGTGGTGTTCGCAACTCGCCCCGCGATTCTCAACGGGCGCTGGTTGAACGAGGCATTCTTGTGGGATGCTCAAAGTGGCTACCGCGCCGTCCATCACAAAACTTATCTCCCCGATGAACCCGGTTTTTGGGAAGCCACCTGGTACGACCGCGGGCCAGTTCAGTTCATTCCCACAAACACCTGCTTTGGAAAGGTGGGATTTCTGGTTTGCACCGAAATCTGGTTCACCGAACACGCCCGTAATTTTGCCCGTCAGGGGGTACGGATTTTACTTTCCCCTCGCGCAACCGAAAAGGCCACTACTGCCAAATGGGTGATGGGTGGGCGTGTTGCGGCCGTGATGAGCGGCGCGTACTGCCTTTCCTCGAACCGCTGCGGCCCTTCGGGGGCCGGGTTTGATTGGGGCGGCAGCGGCTGGATCGCCGAACCGGATCAAGGCGACTTACTCGCCACCACCAGTGATACTCATCCCTTCATCACGATTGAAATTGACCTCTCCAAAGCTGACCAAGCCAAACAGGGGTATCCGCGCTACGTTAAAGAATAAATCCGGCACTTGATCGAATATTCATACCGCATGTCAGCGCAACTTGAAGATTATTTCTGGGTTTAACCCTGAGAGGTATAAACCTACCATGGATCCATTAAAAATAGGCTCTCATACTCGCTTTAATTCCCCTCAAAATCTTTTCTGGTCCGGTGACACAGCCGCACTTTCCACGGATGTTGAAATCATTCGCCAAAGACTGTTATCCTTAGACTCACCCTTGTTGGTGGTAACTGACGGTCAGAATGTCTGGCTCACGGATGAGGGAACCATCCTGCCAGGGGAGAAAAACTCCACCACCTCCTACCGCTGGCTGGCAACCCTGCCTCCTTCACCAATCGAATCGCTTGGTGATTCATCTTTTCAGGAATGGTACGGCTGCCGTTACGCTTATTACAGCGGCGCCATGGCCAACGGGATTGCCTCCACCCGCCTGGTCATTGCCATGGGCAAAGCCGGTTTTCTGGCATCCTTTGGTGCGGCAGGTCTTTCCCCCGAACGGATCGAGGCGGCTATCCACGAAGTTCAAACTGCCCTGCCGCAAGGGCCGTATGCCTTCAACCTGATCAACAGCCCAAATGAACCCACCCTGGAACGTCGCGCGGCCGAGTTGTATGTCCAACACGGCATTCGCAGCGTGGAGGCTTCCGCTTATCTGGAAATTACCCCTGCCCTGGTGTACTACCGCGCCAGCGGATTAATCAGTCAGCCGGACGGTACAATCCGCATTCAAAACCGGCTGATTGCAAAATTATCCCGTAAAGAAGTCGCCCGTCAGTTCATGCTCCCGGCCCCTGATGAGATCCTCAATCAATTGGTGCAGGAGAACCGATTGACCGAAACTCAGGCAAATCTCGCCCGCCGTGTTCCAATGGCCGACGACATCACCGTTGAGGCTGATTCGGGAGGACACACCGATAACCGCCCATTAGTGGGACTGCTCCCATCTATTCTGACCCTGAGGGATGAGATTCAAGATCAAATGCAGTACCCCGTTCCGATTCGAATTGGCGCAGCCGGGGGAATCAGCACACCTCAGGCAGCCCTGGCAGCGTTAATGATGGGGGCTGCTTATATTGTCACCGGTTCGGTCAATCAGGCCTGTATTGAGGCCGGGGCATCCGAACACACCCGCCGCCTGCTCGCCCAGGCCGACATGGCGGATGTTACCATGGCACCTGCCGCCGACATGTTCGAAATGGGCGTCAAAGTCCAGGTTTTGAAACGCGGCACCATGTTTGCCATGCGGGCTTCCAAGCTCTACGAATTGTATTCCCGCTATCCATCCCTTGAAGCCATCCCCGTTGAGGAACTTCAAAAACTGGAAAAGACCGTTTTCAAGCGCCCAGTCGAAGAAATCTGGCAGGATACGGTGCGATTCTTCCAGCAGCGCGATCCGCGTCAGTTAGAAAGAGCCGAGAAAGATCCGCGTCATAAAATGGCGCTGGTCTTTCGCTGGTACCTGGGACTGTCTTCCCGCTGGTCAAACAGCGGTGAAAAGGGCCGCGAGATGGACTACCAGATCTGGTGCGGGCCGGCAATGGGAGCTTTCAACGAATGGGTGCGGGGGACCTATCTTGAAAAACCTGAAAATCGTTCTGTCGTAGATGTTGCTCTTCACATCCTGACCGGGGCGGCATACTTGCAGCGTGTCCGTTTGCTGAACGCCTACGGCGTCCAAACAAGCCCTGATCTGGAGCGCTACCAACCACTCCAGCCATTGACAGAGTCTATCCTCGAAAAGGCTTGAAAGGCTTGCCTCAACAGGACGACAAGCCCCGGGTCCATTTCATTCGCTCAGTTGAATTTCCCGCAAGCGAATAGATGGAATTTCACCGGTTTGTAGTTGAACCGCCAGCGTGACCATGTAGTTGCCGCGTTGCTGCCACCAGCCAATTAACCGATGGCCTTCTTCCGGCAAATTGCTGCGGTATTCCAAAATCCGCCAGTCTCCCAAATTCGTTGCCATGCCGGGAAACACCTGAATCAGGTGAGTATCCACAGCCAACCCGAGCCGTAAAGCCTTCAGGGCGGCCTCTTTGGCGCTCCACAATAATGTGGTACGTCCCGCCTGTGCCTCTGTGGGGGCTGAAATTACCCATTCGATTTCTTCACCGGTGAAGTAATCCTGCAAGAACGCAGGATGCCGTTCCTCAATCCATTCCAGGTCAATCCCAATCCAGATACCCTCATTTGCGGTATAGGCTGCCGCCGCTCGTTCGCTGCGGTGAGAGATGCTCAGACAACCAGCCAGCGGTTCACCACCCACTTTAACCAGCGGATAGCCGTGATGGTGATTTTCAACCGAGATTTCAGCCATCGTCTTTCCGGCAAGAGCCGGAACAACACTCAGCAGCATCCGTTTGGCCGTCCAGCGGCCGCTCAACCATTCGCTGCGCCGCTTGGGGAATCGAATTGTTTCCAGGAAACGCTGTTCCTCGTGAGACAACCAGCTGGTATCAAAAATGGTGAGGTCTCCCCTCTGCGGGAAAACCTCACCGATGCACCAATCTAAATTGATCTGGCGCTGCCTTTTAGAGAGTGGCATCTGTCCCATTGACCAGTAATTTCATCGGTTTAAGCAGTGCCGCATCTACGGTGTAGGGCAAGGCCACAGTCCGGTAATCCTTCACTTCCAGATAGACCATGCCGTTCTGATCCACCAGCCTGGCATCAAATGCCAGACTGCCATCACTCGATCGGCTGGGAATGACCTCGGCAAACAATGGCTTGTCCTCCTGCGGCACACTGCGATGCAGCACCAGTTCGCCAATTGAGCGCGGTAATGCCAATGTGCCGGTCGCTCCCGCTTCCCAGATGCCAGCAGTCTGCAAAATCGCTTCCAGCAAAATCGGCATGGTTACCAACGAGACCGGCTGCTCGGTGATAGCCGGCAGGGATTCACGGACTTTGCCCAACACCTTCCCCTCCACCCGTTGGACACCTTCCAGGACTTGAAAAGAAGGGCCGTGGAAGTAGAGACGATAGATCTCATCGCTGGCAACGGTGTAAGCGCCGTTCCAACCGGGCGGTTGAACTTTAACCGATGCAGATTTTTCCGTCTTTGGGGTCAAATAAACTTTTCCGGCAAAGTGCTGGATGACTTCATTCGGACGAGTTTTAGCAACCAGGGCCGATTCAAGGCTGACATAAGCTACCAAACCACTCGCCTCGCGGATTACTCTGGCTTTCCAGGTTACCCGGCGCGGTTCGTTGCGGTAGAACTTGAAGGGAGCCAGGAATTGAACATCTTCCAGACGTTCAACTTCAAAGCCGACTTTTTCAGCACCCAACACTGAAGCAACATGCTTCGCCGCCGCTGAAAATCCTTCAATTCCCATCACCCCCGGCAGCAAGGGGATTCCGTTCAAAGCATGGTCTTTGAGAAACGGCTGGTCATTCGGATTCAATTCGGCTTCCAGCATCACACCGGTTTGCAGGTCAAAGCCGCTCACCGCGCTGAGCATGACATGCGCCGGGCTGCCTTCGCGTAAAGCCTGATTGGCGGCTTCCAGGTTCAAACCGCTCTCCTTGCGGAGCGGTTTTTCCAGAACACCCAACGAACCGGAAACTACCACCTCACTGACCGGCTCATTCCCTACCAGTTCTTCATAAACAAAGCGGGCTGCCTGCTTCGGCGGCATCCGGTCAATCCCGCCCATTTCCATTAATTGAGGAATATATCCGCGACTCGCCATACCCACCTGCGCCCAGGCGCTCCAATCAATGGTGACCACCCGCATTTCCGGGTGCAGACCACGCAGGTGAGAAGCAGCCTTTGCCAGCCAGTCATTGGCAGCACTGTAATCGGTCTGACCGGAATTGCCAAACCTGCCGGCAACCGAACCAAACAGCAACACCTGCTTTGGCAATTTACCCGCTGTTTGAAGGGCTTTGTAAAGATTGAAGAAACCTCCGGCTTTAACCTGAATAGTCGTACGGAATTCCTCCTCCGGTTTGAGATGCAGCTTTCGGCTGCGTTCAATGCCGGCTGCATGAATCAGGACATCCACGCGACCATTCTCCTCGACAATTTGACCAATGGTCTCCCCTACCTGATGAGGATCGGTAACATCACATAACCGGTAGACCACGCGGGCTCCAAGTGAACGGGCAGTCTGAATGGCATCCAGAATGCCAGCCATACGCTCCAATGCAGCCAGTTTCTCTTCCACCTGCGCAGGGGAAGGTTTTTGTCCGTTGGCATTCATTTCTCTGAGCAGGTCTTTTTTCAAGCCATCCCGATCCGCTCTTAATCGCTGGAGGGCTGCATCCTGAGGATCGGCTAACGGACTGCGTCCCAGCAGGTAGAAGATGCCCTGCGTTCGCTGTGCCAGATCCGTAAGGATTGGCGCAACAATACCGCCAGCCCCGCCGCTGATAATCATTACCGGTTTCTCAGGTAGAGTTGATTGGACCGGATTGTTTCCTTCTTCTTCAAAGAGGGCAATGCTAAAGCGCTGATCGCCCTCCCAGCCGACTTCAACCACAGAGGCATCGCCGAGCGTCTCTCCGACCAGGCGGGCAGCAATCTGGCTATCATTTGCGCCTGCTTCAAAATCTACCACCTTGACCAACGAGTTTGGCCGTTCACGGCTAATAGCTTTGGCAAAGCCGGAAATCAAACCGCCCGAAACATTCTTAGCCGCAGTTACGCAGGTTCCATGCAGGCCGCCCATGCGGGTTGCACAGATCAAGAAAGGCTCACCTTCCACCATCCGGAGCAAGTGATAGAGGCGTACCAGGCGATTATCTACCAGAGATTGCCAGACACGAACATCCTGTTCCGCCAGTGATGGCTCATGGTTCAAACCGACCAGGTAATACAAACCCTGAACCCTGCCAGTGCTTTGGAAGGAGGCAACTTTTTCCTGCCATTCCTCGGGCGTCTGGGAGGAATCCAGAGTCAAAATTTGGACTTTGCGGGCGCGCAACCTGCGGGCAAGGGAATCGGCTGTTTTGCCTTCATCACTCACCAGAATCACCCTGCTGTTTTCATCTAGAGTGACTCCGCTCGGCAGACACAAATCCAATTTCGGCAGCAGCACCGGTTTTGGAACCCTTCGGCGGATGAGAATTTGCGTCTCTGCCGGCTCTTCGGTTGGTTTAGGCTCTTCAACGGTCTCCATGGCAACCGGAGCTTGCACCTCTTTGGTTGACAGCGCCTGCGCCGTCGGCTCTTTTGTTGAAACGGACTCAACAACAGGGGTAGCGGTGACAGGTTTTTCTTCGGAAACGGGCAGTTCCTCGGTGCTGGTCGCCTTCCCATTCGTTGATAACGCCTCAACCATGAAGCCGATGACTTTTTTCAAGGTGTTGTAATCCACCAACCTGAGGTCTTCCCGCCGCGGGATGTTGTAGTGGGTGCGGATAGTCGCAAACAGTTCCGCCTGTTTTACCGTGTCAATTCCTAAATCGGCTTCCAGGTCCAAATCCAAATCCAGCATTTCAACCGGATAGCCCGTCTTTTCACTGACAACCGACAGCACGTAGGTTTTAATTTCCTCTTCATCCACACCGGAGATGGAAGTCCGTGTTGGTGTTGAAGAAGGCTGTTCGCTCTCAGCCTGGACTGGTGCCGATACTTCGGCAGGTTCAACCGCCTTGCTGACCGGCTGGGCAACCGTTGTAGCAGCCGGTTGAGACTGACTGACAACCCCGCTGCTCAAAGCGTCCACCATGAAGTCAATCACCTTCTCCAGGGTGTTGTAATCCACCAGCCGCAGGTCTTCCCGCCGCGGGATGTTGTAGTGGGTGCGGATGGTAGCAAACAATTCAGCCTGTTTGACGGTATCAATCCCTAAATCGGCTTCCAGGTCAAGCCCCAGGTCGAGCATTTCAACCGGGTAACCGGTCTTTTCACTGACCACTGAAAGCACATATTCTTGAATGGCTGCCCGGTCAACGGCCGGGGCTGCAGAAAGAGACGGGACTGATTGAGCCACCTGCATAGGTATCGGCTGAGGTTCAGACTTATCCGAAGCAGGCATGGCTACATCTTCAGCCGGTTGAGCCTGAGCAGCTATCGCAGCCGCATTTTCCGCCATGAAGGAAATCACTTTGTTGAGGGTGTTGTAATCAACCAGCCGCAAATCTTCCCGTCTGGGGATGTTGTAATGCGTTCGAATTGCAGCAAAGATTTCAGCTTGTTTCACCGTATCAATGCCCAAATCGGCTTCCAGATCCAGATCCAAATCCAGCATCTCGACCGGGTAACCCGTTTTTTCACTGACCAGATTGAGAACAAATTCTTTGATCTCATCCACCTTGACCGGTGAGCTGCCGGCGGGCGAGGAAGTTCCCAAGACAACAGGCTGGAGTTTTTCCTTTTCTTCAACCGCTTCAACGGGATGAACGGCAGGCTGCGGACTCGGCACACCCACCGGTTGAGATTGCGGCAATTGATCCGGCTGCTCTGCCCAGCGGGTAGGTCCCTGCCCATACTGCCAGCGGGATTTGGCCGGCGGTTTAACCGGCGGTCCCATGTGGCGAATCCGGAGAGTGCGTTTTTCCACCTCCAATTCGGCTTTTTCGTAACCCGCAATTTCCGCCAGCCATTGCTGATAGACCGGTTGATTGATCCTTTCCTTTACATGGGCAACCACCCGGAATAACGCCATGGCAATTTGCGAGCCAAAACCGGCCCCCAACCGCAGAGCATACCTGACCGGGTATTCACCGCCTTTTGATAGGTTCAAATCACCCAGATCCGGGTCGGGTTCAAAATTCTCATCATAATTGGCAATCGGCGGCACAATTCCATGTTCCAGGGCTTTGATCGCCACAACATCTTCAATCCCCACGCCCATTGCATGACCGGTGTACCCTTTGGTATTTGCGATGATCACCTGATTGGCTTTATCGCCAAAGGTGTATCGGAGTGCCTGAATCTCCGCGGAAGCCGAACCGCCTCTGGCGGGGGTGTAGGTTTCGTGAGACATGAACATGGTTTGAGCGGCAATTTCTTCCCGGCGAATACCAAAACGCTGCTCGGCCGTGCTGATCAGGCGATTCATGATTTCCCGCACATGGGGAACATCCAGGCGGGTTCCATGATAAGCGCTATTGGCGATATCCGTCGCCAACACCTCACAAATCGCCCGCATGCCGCGTTCTCGCACCGCATCTTCGGACTCAACTACCAGTGCGGCCGCCCCCATTCCCATGATCATCCCATTCCGCCGGCGGTCAAACGGCAAAGCAGCCATACGCAGATTACCTTCTGTGGTAGCCGCACCAGAAACGAACAAGCCGGTTCCAATCCACTCCGCCAGCGGACCGCCGGTCACATCGTCACCCGCAATGATGACGACTCGGCGGCAACGTCCGGCGCGAATCCAGTCTTCAGCAACCGCAATCGCATGGGTTGTGGTGGCACAGGCAGCGTTGACATGCGTATTCGGGCCGCGTGCGCCAATATATTCAGCAAATTGCGAATGCCCCATTGAAAGCACCCGGAAGACAAAACGGCGATCAAAATGGTAATCCATCTCTTTGAGCCTTGTTTCCAGTGCTTTGATTCGCTCGCGCAGCAGGTTTCTCACCCCAGTCTGATCCACTGCGACCAGACTGAGAATGTTGCGCACTTCTTCTAACTGCTTCTCAACTTGCTTGTATTCGGAATAACGCGACATCTCTTCCGCCATTTCATCCAGCCCCGGGAAGGCAGAAGCAAAGATCACACCGGTTTCATCAGCCAGCGCTTCTGGCAAGCGCCAGCGGTCGGGGAGATAAGTGCCTTTACTGGTCTTACGATAGGCCATTACCAGGGGAATTCCGGCATCCCTCAAAGCTTCAATGCCGGCAGCCACTGCGAGTTGGGTGGTAATATCCCAGGCATCCGCACGCTCTACCGGAATGCCGAACTCTTCCACCGGATCAAATTGCCCGCGCTGTCCACCCAACTTTACGGTCAAATCCACGCTTTCAATCGGGATCATCTGGGCGCCGGCTTCGCTTTTTTCCAAACGGGTTGGCCGCTTTTCCACCATTCGCTTGCGCAATTCTTCCGGCAAAGGTTCAATGCGGATTTCGCCTTTTAAAATACTCAGGATATTCTCATCATTGAAAACGGGTTTTGATCTGCCCGGCAGCCCCAAGCCTGCACCGCTGATCACGACCGAACCCGTCAATGGCAGGCGACCGTCGTTGACCGGTGTCTGTACTTCAACCATCGGTTTTACAGACGCGCTAGTCGCAACCGGGGGGACTGATTTCACACTTACCTCATCAATAGCGGATTTTTGAGTGGACACTTGTGCTGGCGTTTCAAGTTTCTGTTCTCGACCGGGCGCAATTCCCGCTGCCAGCAGACCACAAACTGCTTCGTTAAAACTGACCACTGCACCTTTTCGGGGATGATTGGTTGCCAGCAGCATGACACCCGAGCGGTCTTTGAAAATATCATTTGCCAGAGCGTTCAATACCCGTTTCGGCCCAATCTCGACAAAGACTCTCGCTCCGGCATTATAGAGCGTTTCCATGCCTTTAATAAATTGCACTGGCGAGGCAACCTGCTTTCCCAAAATATCCAGAATCTGTTCCCGGCTGGTGGGGTAAAACTCGCCGGTCACATTGGCTGCCACCGGAATCTTGGGGGATTGCAGGTTCATACGCGCAATAACCTGTTTGAGGGGCTCGCTTGCCGGGGCAACAATCTTTGTGTGGAACGCATGAGAGACAGAGATGCGGGTGGCCTGGTAACCGGCTTTTTCAAAAGCCTCTAAAGCAGCCTGAATACCTGCCGTGCTGCCACCCACGACCGATTGCATGGGGCTATTGATGTTGGCGATGACCACATATTCCGAGATTTCCTGTAAGATCCGTTCAACCTCTTGAATGGGAGCAGAAACTGCCACCATACCACCATTATCCGCCACCGAGACTTTTTTCATCTCACGGCCGCGTGCCGAAACGACTTCCAAAGCCTCCGCAAAAGTCAATACGCCGGATGCCACCAGTGCGGCATATTCCCCAAGGCTGTGACCAATCACAAAATCGGGGGAAAACCCGAATTTCTCCATCAACCGCAGCAATGCGACATTGGCCGTCAACATCGCTGGCTGAGTGATCGCCGTATCCCGTAATGCGGCTTCGGCTTGTTTTAACGATTCTTCGTCCCCCTCTACATAAATGTAACTGGTTAAGGGACGCCCCAAAATGGGTGTCATGATCGCATCAGCCTCTTTGAAGGTATCCGCTACAAGTGGTTCGGCTTCGCACAGGTCTTTGAGCATGTTGACATATTGAGATCCCTGCCCGGGGAACATAAAGGCAACTTTACCAGCCTTCCCGCTGCCCCGATAAACCCCCTGGGCAGTCAGCGCCTGCCAGGCATTTGGGGCTTCATTGTCGAGCGTTTTAAGCGCTTTTTCTCCCCGTGAAATCAACTCCTCAACCGATGAGTAGTCAATCACCAATCGCTCGGGCTTGGTTACCATCGCCGCATCTGGCAATTGGGAAGGTGGTAATTGACCCTGGCGGGCATTTTCTAAAATTTGAGCCAGTTGTTCCTTTAACTGCTGGCTGTTTTCCCCACTCAGGAAGGCGATTCCGCGATAAGGCACGGGCAAGGTCGAAGAAACCGCTTCCGCCACGACTTGCGGAGCAGGACTTTCCACCTGCGCCGCTTTTCTTTCCGGCACCGCAAACACCTTTGTTTCAGAAGTCAGCAGCCCCGGCACCCATTCTTCCAGCACCATGTGAAAGTTGGTGCCGCCAAAACCAAACGAACTGACTCCAGCCCGGCGGATTTCTCCAGGGGCATTTTCCCACGGTCGGGTTTCGGTATTGACGTAAAAGGGAATGCGGTCGAAATCAATATTTGGGTTGGGTTTATGGAAATTCACAGAGGGCGGCAAAACTTTTTCGTACAAGGCGTACATGGCTTTCAGGACACCCGCCGCCCCGGCCGCACTCTTCAAATGACCAATATTGGACTTGACCGATCCCATGGCAATGCTGCGCGGTGGCAGACCAAACTTTCCAAAAACCTCGTTGAGAGATTGTGTCTCCACCACATCCCCAACCCGTGTGGAGGTGCCATGGGCTTCAATCAAACCCACACTGGCAGGGTTTACGCCGGCATTCTTCCAGGCCCGTTCAATCGCACGCTGCTGACCAAGAGGATTGGGAGCCGTAATCCCTTTACCTTTGCCATCGCTGCTGGCGCCAACCCCGCGGATAACCGCATAAATTTTATCCCCATCCCGTTCAGCATCGGCCAGCCGCTTTAACAAAAAGAGCACAGCCCCTTCGCCCATGACGAATCCATTCGCCCCTTCAGCGAACGGCCGTGAACCGTCCGGCGAAAGCGCCCCAATCTTACAGAATTTTACGAACCCCTCAACCCCCATATTGCGGTCCACACCGCCCGTCAAAACCGCATCAAACTGGTGATTGACCAGCCCGTCAATAGCGGCTTGAACCGCTGCATGAGAAGAAGCACAGGCAGCGTCTGTGATGAAATTTGGGCCAGAAAAATTGAACACATTGGCAATTCGGCCGGCAATCACGTTGCCCAGTTCACCCGGCATGGTATCTTCGGTAATATTGCTCACCCTTTTGCGGATATTTTGCGTCATTCCCTCCAGCAGCGCCTTCTGCACTTCTGGTGGTAGTTGGGCAAATGCTTCCACTTCTTTAAGGGCTTCCATATAATCCGGCAGACGAATTCGTAGGCTGGTTATGTAATGGTTTTCACCCGCCAGCGCATTGCCAATAATCACCGCCGTACGTGTTCCATCAAGGGGTTTCTGCGGGTAACCGTAATCTAAAAGAGCCTGCCGCGCTACACTGATGCCCCACTTTTGGCTTTCATCCATCACCGCCAGAACGTTTGGTGGAATGGGAATCCCCCATTTCAGCGGCTCGAAGGGATAAGATCGTACCCACGCCCCAATTTTGGTATAAGTTTTATCCGGTGCTTTTGGATCAGGATCATAATACAAATCCACCCGCCATCGATCGGGCGGAACCTCGGTCACTGAATATCGCCCTTGCTTGATATTGTTCCAGAATGCAGGCGCATCTTCAGCATCCGGTAAAATTGCCCCCACTCCGACAATTGCAACGGCTCTAGGATCAAACATTTTTCTCTCCTTTGAAAGAAGGTGTTTTTTTTCAGGTATCGCTAAAATGGATAAACCATGTCTTCGAGAGACACGGCAAATTTACTAACAGACTGGATTGCTATTCAGAATGATGAGAAGGATGAGAAGGATGAGAGTACAGGTACACAACCTTCCAATTTCTCCGATCGAACAAACCCTATCAAGACAGCCCTCCAAAAATCGCCTTTTCTGGTTGATAAACTCTGAACGTAATAACCCCTTTACAGACAGGGAGTTACGTAAAAAGAACGGTTTTTCCAACATATCAAACAGGTGGTATCAAGAAATTTACACGTGGTATACTCAATCTGTCTGATTTTCTCACAAACGGATGCAAATAACCATGATAGAGTTTATTCAACACTTGACCCCTCCCGAACAATTTGAATGGCAATCGCTGAATTCCCCTCTTGCCATTCAAAACTTTTTGGACAGCTTACCCTATATCGGTGAAGAGCGGAACCGTTCCCCTTTGAATGTTCTGCGTGACCGCCAATGCCACTGCCTGGATGGGGGTTTATTGGCTGCATTAGCCCTCAGCCGCCTCGGATTTCCCCCGTTGCTGATGGATCTCGTACCTGAACCCGGAAAAGATGATGATCATGTTCTCGCAGTTTATCGGATCAATGGTTTTTATGGAGCAATTGCCAAATCCAATTTCGTGGGTTTGAGGTTTCGCGAGCCGGTATACCGCTCGCTGCGGGAATTAGCCATGTCCTATTTTGAGGCTTTTTACAACATCAACGGAGAAAAAACTCTCCGCGGGTACACCCGGCCGCTGAACCTGAACCGTTTTCAACATCTGGATTGGGCGGTGAATGAAGAACATGTCGCCATCGTAGTTGACCACTTTTACTCCCTCAAAAGCATCCCTTTGCTTACCGCAGAGAGCATTGCGCTCCTCTCCCCGATTGACCGCCGTTCTTACGAAGCCGGGATGTTGGGCACCAATTTTGAAGGTCTCTACCGGCCAGGCATTTAATATTTTTACAGGGAAAATCCTGCCTGAGTACAGTTGAAAGCCTATCCACCTGGCGGGTGTCACCCTCTTGCAGGGTTTATATAATAATTTAAGGACAAAACTTTCAGTAAACTGCACAGGAGGTGTGCTATGGCTTCTGCTACCAGGACTTTACTTCAAACTCGAATTGAGCCGGTTCGCGTTCCATTTCTGCTTATTTTCCTGCCCAGATTGGATCTGATCATCAGCGCAGCAATGATCACGGTTGGTATACTTCTACCTCTTCTAATAACCATCGGCGTGCTATCCGCCAGTCTATGGCTGGTTTTGCTCTCTTTCGGGCTGATTGTCACCGGAGGCACGCTCTTCACGGTTTTCATCGGGGAAATTCGCTGATCGTTAATAAGAATATATATAGGGTTTTCACAAAATAGCGTGAAAAATAAAAGGTCTTCTAAAGTATATTTTTTGTTCACCAAAAGATTACGCAACCTTTTTTCTGTAAATTCGAGTCAGAAATATCCATCGTTCTTTAACAATCAAATGACTTGCCAGAGCAATAATGTTTACCGATCTGCCACTCTTCTGAGATCTCCATCAAGAGGGCT